>Ga0222717_10000346_pt1 | contig 40068 bp, 38 predicted proteins | sample C33_18DmetaG_FD_165053 | JGI IMG/M metagenome (GOLD analysis project Ga0222717, IMG submission 165053) | Estuarine water microbial communities from San Francisco Bay, California, United States - C33_18D | ecosystem: Environmental > Aquatic > Marine > Unclassified | place: USA: California... | reverse complement strand
CCATTTTTGTTGGCTTTCCACCATCAACTATTAAATTATTTTTTTCTTCAAACGCATTAATACCAAATGATTGTAGATTTTGAATAATCGCATCTAACCTATCGCTCTCTTTAAATCTTAATTCTTCTACCTGATGAAAGATTGTTCTGCCCTTAGCAAATGCTGCTATTACTGCTAAAATAGGAATTTCATCGATAATTGATGGAATCATATCTGCGGGTATATCACAACTTTTAATATTAGAACCAATAAATTGTATATCTCCACAAGACTCTCCGTTATTAGTCACTGGATTTGATACTAATCCCTGAACACCCATCTTTCCAAGCACATCAATAAAGCCAGTTCGTGTAGGATTTAATAAAATATTCTTTACAGTAAGATCAGAACCCTTCAACAAAGCTGCTAATGCAATGAAAAAGGCTGCAGATGAAGGATCGGCAGGAATATCCATATTAAATGATTTTAACTTGGAAGAGAGAGGGTTTACGGTGATATTATTATCATCTACTACAATATTAGCTCCCATACTTTCTAGCATAATTTCTGAATGATTTCTAGAATGTTTCAATTCTTTTACTACAGATAGATTCTTAGCTCCCAATCCAGCTAAAAGTATTGCTGACTTTACTTGAGCGCTTGCTATAGGCATTTTATAATCAATACCATTAAAGCTATTTGATGCATCAATATGTAAGGGTAATAATCCGTTATTTGATTTTATTATACAGCCCATCTCTTTCAATGGCTTAATAACTCTGTTCATAGGTCTATTTGACAATGACTCGTCTCCAATTAATGAAAATGAAAGATGTTGTGAGGATAAAAATCCAGCTAGTAACCGAGATGTTGTACCTGAATTTCCGCAATCAATTGGTTTGGTGGGATTTGACAAGGTTGAACCGGTTACAACAATCGAATCATTATTCTTTTTTATTAATGCTCCACATGATTTCATGGCTTTGATTGTAGATTGTAAATCTTCTCCGTCATTTAAATTTGAAATATGACTTATTCCATTTGCAATGGAGGCTAACATAACTGATCGATGTGAGATTGACTTGTCTCCAGGAAGTGAGATTGTAGAATTTATAATCATTACTTTGTCATTTCCTCTGCAATATTAAATGATAACTCTAATGCTTGATTAGCATTTAATCTCGGATCGCAATGTGTATGATATCTGGAATTTAAATCATCATCACTTAGTTTGTATATTCCTCCTGTACATTCTGTCACATTTTGACCTGTCATCTCTAAATGCATTCCGCCAAGGTGGCATCCATTAGATCTTAAAATTTCAATTGCTTTTTTAGTTTCGTTCAATAACGATGAAAATTCTCTGGTTTTAAGTCCTGAAGATGACTTTACAGTATTTCCATGCATTGGATCAGAAATCCAAAGTACAGATTTTTTATGCTTTTTAATTGCATCCACTAGTTTAGGTAAATATGATTCAATATTCTTTTCTCCATAACGAAAGATTAATGAAATTTTTCCCACTTCATTATTCGGATTAATGATATTAATAATTTTAACTAACTCATCCGGATTCAATGATGGACCACATTTAATACCGATAGGATTACTGATACCTCTACAATATTCTACATGCGCACTATTAACAAAGCGAGTTCTATCTCCGATCCAAATAAAATGAGCTGATGTACAATAAACATCATTAGATAATGAATCTTTGCGAGTTAATGCCTCTTCATAAGGCAAATGTAATCCTTCATGACTTGTATAAAAATCGACTGTATTTAAATCAACAACCTTTTGAGTGTCAACTCCTACAGCGTCCATAAAGTCTAAGTATTCTGTAATTTGATTTGCAATTTTTTCATATCTTTTCCCTTCCTTACTTGCTTTAACAAATCCCATATTCCAAGAATTTACCTTACGTAAATTTGCAAACCCTCCTTGGGCAAAAGATCGTAATAAATTTAAGGTAGATGCAGATTGTGAATACGCATGCAATAATCGTGCAGGATTAGGAGTCCTATCCTTATCTGTAAATTCTATTCCATTAATAGAATCTCCATAATAGCTATTCAGTGTAACACCATCTATTGTTTCCGTGTCAGATGATCTTGGTTTTGCAAATTGCCCGGCAATTCTTCCTAGCTTAATAACAGGTACTTTCATTTTTGAGGTAATTACTGCACTCATCTGTAAAAGTACTCGAAAAGTATCACGAATATTATTTGCATTGAATTCTTTGAAGCTTTCAGCGCAATCTCCTCCTTGCACCAAAAAAGCTTTTCCTTCAACTGCTTTTGCTAATTCTGATTTAAGATTTTTACATTCTCCAGCAAATACTAATGGTGGAAATGTATTCAACCTATCTAAAGCCTGATTTAGCTCATTCTGATTTTCATATTCAGGAATATGCTTTATATCAAAATTTTTCCATGAATCTTTTGTCCAATTACTCATTATCTCCCCTCTACTTTTTTTGATTCTGTAATAATTGATTCGTAGATATGTTTTAAAAAATCTCCTTCAATTGCTGAAAATTTTGCATCAATTTTTGCGTAAATTGCATTTTCCCTATTTTGATCAAGTACTGGCAAACCTTCTTGTTTTTTAATATATCCAATGGTTGTTACAGAATCTAATCTTTCAATTAATAAATTAAATATTTGATTATCAATTACATCAATTCTTTCTCTATTCTTTTGTATGTCTTTATTCATCTTTACCTCCATATAACAAAAAACCTTAGCGATAAATGCTAAGGTTCGTGTAGTTTTTTATATAGTCCTATTATTAGGCCTCTACAGTCCCCCTGCTTCTAAAATAATAATAGTCAAAAAAATTCTTCATTTCATAGAGTTTAAACATAGGTGAATACAGTTAGCAAGTTAAATTATAATAATAATCAGTTTTGAGTAAAAACAAAACCAATAGAAAAAATATTGGCATTAAATCCATTACTTCTTTGATAATTACTGAATTTTAAATCAATACTTTTTAGTCCAAAATTAAAAATTTGACGCTCTGCAAATATGTCTTTGTAGCTCAATCCTATTCCGTATTGTTTTGCATTGAAAGATGACAAGTCATAGTCTGATGTGTAAAATTCGGATGTAGATAAATGCATATCATATGGAGCAAAATAATCTGATTGTGTTTGATCATAATGTCTGTAAGATGGATAAAGAGTGAAAGAGTCAGAGATTTTATAAGGAATTTCTAAGTTAATTGTATTTGAACGAATACCCCAATCATCAGAATAGTATCTATAATAATTTCTAACAGTTATTTTTTCGTTAATAAAGTAATTAAAGCGAAACCCAAAAGGAATCTTTAGTCTTTTACTTGGAAGTCGCTCAATATCATCTGACAAATGAAATACATCTCGATTAGATTTTGATGTATAGTTTGAAATGCTCGATTCGTTTCCTATGAAATAATTACTTACATCTGAGAAATAAACTCTTTGTAATGGATTGGCGAGCCAACCTTGTTGCTTTACAATGTCAAGAAAGAAAGAGGCTTGGCTATTTGTTCCTATAATTTGCGATGCACTTAAAGATAAAGAATAAGAATTCCTACTGTCATCCTTAATCAAAGAAAAATTATTAATTGGTTTCCAGTCTAGACTAACATTTCCATTAGAATCTTTGATGTCAACATTGTAAAAGAATCCCGTATCAAGATTTCCATTTTCATCTGAATATGCCTTAAGCTCTGTTGGATAAATTGGATCCCATCTATCAAAATAAATATTGCCGCTTACTGAAAAAGATGTATTCTTTTGATTGTATAGTTTTGTAATGCCTCCACCAATGCCAACGGAATTATAATCATATTCTTTGGAAATTGAAATATTTCGCGATTTAACAGTATTTCTATCATCTGAAGAACTTTCATAACCTAAGCTGAGACTACTCCAAACATCCTGCTTTGATGCGCCAGAAGATGCAACCCATGGACTTCCTACTACATTTCTTGAATCACCATAACTATTTTCATCTTCTTGATAATCTTCATCATCGTCATCATCGCTATCATCATCATAACCCGATGATGAGCCTGAAACATCAAAAGGATTACCATTGCTCGAAGATGCAGAAGTATAATTCGATGTTGTCAGGTCAATGGTAAGGATATCATCATCATTTAATGGAATTGCTACAACGAAGGAAGGGGTAAAGTCTGTCAACTTTTCATTTCCTACTCCACCTGTAACTGAAGCATTTTCTCCTTCTTGAATGTAATAACTATTTAAAAAATTGATTTCTATCTGTTCTAATACTCTCTTTTTATATAAAATTTCACTGTTGTCTTGCGCAGATATAGAACTTCCGAAAAAGAAAATGAAAACTAAGAGTAAGCATATTTTTCTAATTACAACCACAACCGCCTCCAGATTTCCCACCATTTGCCCCCGCTGCAGCTTCTCTATAAATTTGGAAATTAGTTTCGAATCTTTCAACTTTCCTTTGATTTAAATCCATATCCGGATCATTGATATTGATTTTCTCATATTCCTTTAAAACTGATAGGTTATTTGAAATATCATTTTTAAATAAATTGGTTTTTTTAATATTTAATTGATTTGCTTTTTCTAAATCAAGATTATTTGAAGTAATAATTTCATTATTTGAATCAACAATCAAACATTCAATACCTTTTAGTTGGTTTATAAGATCTAGACCAACTTCTGGACCTAATATAAATACTGATGTTGCTAAGGCGTCTCCAATTTCTGCTGTTTTACTAAAAATAGTCACGCTACGTATATTTGAGCTTGGATATCCAGTCCTTGGATCAATAATATGTGAAAATATTTCTCCGTCAATATCAATAAACCTTTCATAGTCACCTGATGTTACAACAGCGCTATTGACAACTGGAAGCCAGGCAAATACTTTTTCTTTATCTAAGGGATTAACAATTGCTACCATCCAATCTTTACTATTAATAGGTTGCCCCCATGTTACTAGATCTCCTGAAGCATTTATTATACCAGATTCAACTCCATTACTTATTAACAATTCTTTTGCTTTATCAGCTGCATAACCCTTCCCAATAGCACCAAAACCAATCTTTGAGCCTTTTAACTTTAGAAAAACTGTTTGATTACTTCTATTTAAAACAATATTCTGATATCCAATTTTTTTAACAGAATTCTCTATTTTTTGCTTTGAAGGTATTGATTTCATAGTTCCATCAAACTTCCAAACCTTATCCATTGAAGCATAGCTAATATCAAATGCTCCATTTGTTAACGTTGAAATTTTTATAGCACGCTCAATGAGATTAAATAGTTCTTTATCAACATAGACAGGTTTAACGCCAGCGTTTATATTAATTGCGCTTGTTTGCGATGTTGGCATCCAAGAAGAAATAAGATTTTCAATTCTTCTTATCTCATTTACCGCAGTATCAATGTGACTATTCGCCTCAATTTGATTATTTGCTACTACACTTATATCAAAACGACTACCCATAAGGTTGAATGTTTCTTTGTACGTATCCTGGGCATGCGAAACTGATAGAAAGCAACAATAAATACAAAAAGCTATAAAATACCTAATCATTATTCTTCATTGATAAGAGAAAATCTGCATACTCAACAGGCGTTAATTTTTTGAAACCTGTTCGACCTAAGACAACTCCATTTTTATCTATAACCACAACTAAAGGGAAAAATCCATTTTTATTAAACATCTCTGCTAAAACTTTATTTTTTTCTTGTTGGATATTACTCAATTTGTTTTTCTTTTTGCGAGGAAAATCTGCTAATAGCATTACAAAATTTTCTTTCGCAATTTTATTAAACTCATTATTTTGCCAAATATTTCTATCAAGTTTAATGCAAGGTGAGCACCAATCAGACCCCTGAAATACTAAAACAATTATTTTGTTATCTTTTTTTGCTATTCCTTTAGCTTTATCAAAGTCGTAAACCCAATCTTGAGATAATAATATTGTTTGCAATATAGCTAGAAATAAAATTGTTTTTTTAATATAGACCCCCCATTTATAATATAATTTACTTCTAAAAAATATTTTTGTTCCTTAATTGGATATAAAAATTAATTTACGCACTTCACTATCTTTCTCAATAGCAGATTTTGAAAACTTGAATGACTTAAATTTTCCTTTATTATAAAGTGATGTTTGATCTCTATAATGCGGCGATTTGAATACTCCAGATTGCCCTGTTGGAAGTATACTAAGACCATTGTCAAAATTTGAAAAGTCAATGATTCTTCTCATGGATGATCCAGCTCTTACTTCAAATGGGCTACTAACTGAATAACTTGCAGCTCTAGGAGTCATACCGGATCCAGCCATTGGGAAAGGTCCAGTGCTAAACTTAATTAACTTTTCTACAATTGGACTACTATCTAATCTGTGACGATATGTTACTTGATGCACTTGACCCCAAGTTAATTTCTTAGGATTTCCATAATTTTTAGTTAAAAAATTATGTGCATCGTTAAAAGATTGATTCACAATATCGTTTAATGTTTCTAAATCGTCTGTTAAGACATTATCAATCCATAATGTTGACTTACCATCGAAAATACTTCTAATAGCCAGTGATCGTATATATTTCAAACTATAAAAAGTATCAAAAGAATTGTCACCAAAACTCTGGAGTTCGTCTTGAAATAAATTTTGAATTAAATGAATATAGATAGCATGAAAAGCTACTGCGGCAGATGAATCTAATGATTCAACCCCATCCCATCCATTTAAAATATCATAGATTTCATCCCCTTCAACAGAAAAACCTTTTGTGTAATTTTTGTAGAAAAGTTTTGAGTATTCTTGAGCAAAAGGTGAAGTAATTTCGTTGAGTATAGATTTCATGTCTTCTGTGTCTAATTTTTCTTTAACTCTAAGTCTTCTATCAATTTGTTCTCCTCTGCTTGGATCTGCCCAATATCGAGAAATATAATATGGATAATCTTCATCAATAGTTTTATTGTTTCCATTTGAAATATATCCTTTCTTAGGGTTATATAAGTATGGCATTTCATTAAAAGGAACATAACCTGTCCAGTCATGTTTACTTGTACTGCCATCAAAGGGCGTTAGTTGCTCCGCTCCTAATCTAATTGGAATTTTTGAGTTTGGTCTCCATCCAATATTGCCATTCTTATCTGCGTAGGTCCAGTTTTGTCCAGGAGCCCCAAATAACATAGATGCTTCTGAAAATTCATCCCAATTGGTTGCCTTGGCTAGCTTAAATAATGCCGTTGTTTCATCGAATGCATCAAACTCTGTCCATTTAAAAGATATTGCTTTTCCTTTTCCTCTAGCATCCAGGTGAATATCGCTAATTATAGGACCTCTATGAGTTGATCTTATTGTCAAGGTTTTTGTATTACCAGATTTTAAATGAATTACTTCATTTACAATTTCTAAATCTTTCCATTCTCCGTCTAATAAATACTGTGTATTGTCTGCGCTCAACGTCTCAACATAGAAATCCATATCATCGGTCATAACGTTGGTAAAACCCCAACCAATATGATCATTATGACCTATTACAGGTAATGGAAATCCATAGAGACCATACCCTCCAAAATTATAATTATCACTCTTTAATCTGATTTCATACCACCAAGGAGGCTGCCCATAACTTAAATGGGGGTCATTTGCTAAAAGTGGGAACCCGGTCTCAGTTTTACTTCCTGAAACTACCCATGCATTTGATCCATAACCATCTCTATCTGTTTTAAGAATATCTCTAATTCTTTTAGTGTCACTTGCAAAATCTTGGTAGCTCTTGAGCAAGACATCATTTGAAGCAATAGTAATAAAGCTTTCATTGTAAGATGGTAATATATCATTTAAATAATCCGGTCCTAATTGTTCGCTAATTGCACCAAAAAATAATTCTGAATCCCAGCCGCCCTGCAATTCCCATGCCATCATTGTAGATAAAGCAACTATGTCTAATGGTTCAAAAGTTGGTAATTCTTTAATGCCTACCAATTTAAATTCTAATGGATAGTCTGATGGAGATAAGGTTTCTATATAGGCATTAATACCGTAACATGTATCCTCAAGATGTTGTAGTGTTTCAGTTGGAATTTTTGATAAGCTCTTTTTGGCGATTTTTTCGAATCCAAGTGTACGTAAAAACTTATCTTCTGCGAGCAAAGAGTCGTTAAGGACTAGACTTAATTCGCCCTTGTACGCATATTTCATAAATGCCATTTGGAATAGCCGATCTCTTGCTCCTATGTAACCAGCGACCTTGAACATGTCAGCATCATTTGTAGCAAAAATACTTGGTACCCCATAATCATCAAAATACACTTCAACGGTGTCTTCTAAATTAAGACTAGCAATTTCTCCTTCGTAAGGAATATCAGTAGGCTTTAGAAAAGAATTAAATGAAAAAATAATAAAACCGGCTAGAAGAAATAATAAAACGAATATTTTTGATTGTTTCCCCATTTAAGAACTTAAATATTATTTTTTGAGATGTTTAGTAAAAAATTCTCCTGAAAACTGAAATGATTGTTTGCGCGCTTCTGCATTTCCTCCCATACTCGGTCCTCGACCAGCACATGTCATTAATGCTAATTTTTGTCTTAAAGGAGTATTAATAGGAATATTCCAATATTCGCTTAACCATAATGTTCCTTCTTGATTCATAGGAAAACGACAGTCTCCTAAAGTATATCCCTTTTCATTTACGGTTACTGCAGATACTTTATCAAATGAATGATGTGCATTTTCATAAATTGTAATTTCTATATTAGTTGGCAATCCACTAGCATGCATTTTTTCAATTAATTCTGTACAGGCTGCTGCAGGTACCCAATTGTCTAGCTCTCCAATGAGTATATGGATAGGTGAAGTACTGAACTGCATATTTTCTGCTGGATAGGGATATGCCATGCATGCTGGGTAAATAGGTAAGTGTGCTGCAAACATGAATTTTCTATTGTTAATCGCATCAATAAGAGGTAACCAAGCAGAATAAAGTGATACACCCCCTCCAAGACTCCAACCGGTAATTCCCACTTTATCAACATCGATATTAGGATGTTGACTTAAAGCTTCTAAAGCGCGATAACTATCTAAAATAACCATTGCGGTTGTCACTTCAGTCTGACTTCCCACAGTTGATTGAATGTCTCGACTATCAAAACTTTGTAATTGAAAGGTTGCAAATCCCATTTCATTATACATTTTTAAGTATTCCAAATGATGGGAGCTCCAATTTAAACTTCCTGCAACCCCAATAATTAATGGGTATTTCTGATTAGAATTGAAGTTTTTAGGCAGCGTCAAAATGCCAAACACTTCTTGTGCCTCTTGATTCTCTAAATCTGTAATAATTTCTTCAAATGAGAATGGATTGGCGCTACTAAATGAAATCAATTCCTTATTAGATTCTTGTGCTATCAAAACAGATAACATGACAATTATTATGTATCGCATTATTTTTTCTCCAAAAGTTGTAAATATGATTTAAATAAAAGACCACCACCTCCACTATATCCAACTTGCTCACCACTACTACCTACTACTCTATGACAAGGAATAATAATTGGGATAGGATTAGCCCCGCTAGCTCTTCCAACTGCTCGAGCTGCTTTAGGTTGATTAATTTTTTCAGCTACTTGCTTATAACTTCTTGTTTCGCCAAATGGAATCTTATTTATCTCAAAAAGCACACTCTTTGTGAAGTCTGATACATCAATTTTTAAAGGGATATCAAAAAAATTTAGTTTTCTATTAAAATAAAAATCAAGCTGTTGCTTAACATCTCTAGCAAATTTAGAAGGTTTTCCTTCATTTATTTTTAATGAGAATTGTGGATCAATTAGATCGTTTTTTACATCTGAAAATTGCAACCTATACAATTTTTCATCTTCAAAAAAAATTTTGAAATAGAAGTGAAGTCCTGAAATTTGAAAGATTTTTTGCTTCATGACCAATGATTAATGTCATTATGAATTTCAACAATTTGTACACGATAATTCTTATACCATTTTGGGCCTTTCTTTTTTGCTTTAATATGGAGTGGGGTTTTTTTCCAGATATCAATACTCTTCATACTTTTCCAATAAGATATAAATGTATTTTTTTTACCATCTCCAAATTTTTCATAACCCAAATAACCATCAATATTTTTTACTACTTCAATCGTTCTAGAATCCATATCTGAATATCCATCAAGATTTGTGCTCAATTCATATGAAAAAATTACAGCAAAACATTGTTTAACATTTATTGGTATAGGATGCATTAATCAAACTTCACTGCAGTACCATAAATAAATATTTCAGATGCCCCTGCTTGCAACATTGATGTAGTAAAGCGAACACCTACAACAGCGTCCGCATCTAATGCTTTAGCTTGAGCAATCATTCTATCCATCGCTTGCTGTCTTGATTCGGCCATTAATTTAGAATATTCAGTGATTTCACCACCAACAATATTTCGTAAACCTGCTAAAATATCTTTACCTACATGCCTGGCTCTAATGGATTGACCACTTACAAGCCCAGCAATGTTATTTTTTTTATTTTCAATTTTTTCTTGTGTGGTAACAATCATTTGTGAACTTCCTTTGAGTAATAATCATCTTCTTTATTATTTAATCTTTCTCTTAATACTTTTAGAAATAACAGAAATGTACCCGTATATATGAGGAAAAAAAGTAACCCTTCAATGGAAAAAAAATCGATATTCTTAATTGCTAAGTATGAACCATACAGATAAAAAGATGAAATTAATATATATCCTAATTTTTCCATAAATAGACTTTACCTAAACAAATTTAACTAGTTTTTTAGAATAAACTACAATATTATCAACCATAATGGGCAAAAATAAATTATATATAATATTAGGCCTAATGACAGTAGCTCTTTGTTATTTATCTTATGAGTATTATTCGCTTTCAAATGATTTAACTAAATGGAAAGGCTACTATAAAGAAGTTTCAATTTCATATGTTCAAGAAATTATGGAAGCCCCAGAGCTGCAAAAACCATCTAACGAAGAAATGGATATTACGAAAATAAATTTTGAATCAAATTTATTGCAATTTAAAGATTTGGAAGGTGTAGAATTTTCTCTAAGAGATTTTAAAGATAAAACTATTTTTATTAACTACTGGGCTACTTGGTGTAATCCTTGCCTTGCTGAAATGCCATCTATGGTCAAGCTTTATAATCAATATAAAGATAACGATAAAATCATTTTTTTATTTCTTTCAAAAGAAGATTTGAATACGATAGTGGATTATATACCAAATGATGAATCTCTAGTTCAATTACCTATTTATAAAATTATAACAGACGATGAACTTTTTACCACTCGAGGTATTCCAACGACATTTATTATTAATTATAAGGGAGATATTGTAGTTAAAGATGTTGGTTCTGCTAAATGGAATGATCAAACGGTAGTCGACTTTATTGATGGAATACTCTAATATATGAAACAGAATATTTTAATTAAGACAGATAAAAATTTTCCATTTCTTGGACATGGAATTACTTTTAATGAAACTTGCTTTGGTTTAAAATTTGATGCCTCAATTATTCAAAAGACTTCCGATTTGATTTGGCAACCAAACTCAACCTTACCTTCAAGCACCTTAAAACCTTTACCACATCCATTTTCTAGTATTAGCGATCTTGCAGCTGAAATGACAGTTCATAATAACGGTAAAACTGGTTTAATTGGAAAAAAACAATTATTACATGAGGTTAAACTTTTAGATAGTGGCATGATGGATAGCTTTATTATATACGTCAAAAAGCATATAGAACATCCAACTATTGAATCAGCGCAACTTATTGCAGATGTACGATGTTGGACTTCGTGGCTCGCTAATGGAATAAAAATTGAACCTATATTTAATGGAGAGAAAAAAGCATGCTCTGTTATTCCTTGGCCACTGTCAGGACTATTATTACTTTCTTCAAAAATTACTGGACAACAACTTGAGTTTGAATATGCTGCAGACTATGTCTTACGTTCAGGAATTCTACCGACAAGCAGTCTTGAAAATTTTGACAATCCAAAAGAAAGCATTGACTATATAAGATCGATTAAGCCTGTAGTTTCTTTTCATGATTTTGATGGAAACGAACAAGGATTTAGAATGACGCATCTAGCGATGGAACGCACATCAAATATGATGATTCAGAGTGCAATTGATGCAGCTAATGGGAATAATATTTCTGAAAACTTAGAAAGAGTAGAAAAGGCTGTTAGACAATCAAATCAGCTATTTAATCATATGTGGAATGTTAGTGAACCAAATCTTTATAATAAAGAGGTTCGAATATTCATTCAAGGCCTTTATGGAAATCAAGGTGGAATTTATGATAAAAAAGGCTTGTTTTTTGAAGGATGTGGAGAAACTTACAGTAATAAATATCATTCAAAAGGTATTTATGTAGAACAACTTCATGGACAAACTGGTGCAAATAGCTCTTATCATCCAATTGCAGATGAAATAACAGGAGTTGGAAGTCATACAAAAGCATATGTTTGTGATTCTAATATTGATGATTGTATAATTAAAAATATTTTAACAAAAGGATTTGTTACTGATCAGGATTTGCCAAAAAATTGTGAAATTGATTCTCTAACTAAACTCTTAAAATCATTCAGAGTAGGTTATAGGCCACCAGCACATCATGCAATGATTGTAAAAACTAGAGAAAGGCTACAAAATTCTTCATATTTCAGTACGATTGAATCTAATCCAAATTTAAAGAAAATTCTTGCCAGTACAGTTCGATGGACTATTCAACATCGCATAGATCACTATAAAATGGTTGTAGGATATATTTTAAGAGCCCCTGACCCCTACAGTCAACAAACTAAAGCAAAAGGGACCGGTGGCTCTCCAACCCCATCTTTCTTACCAAAAATGTTTACCAATACAGTTGATAGGCTTGAGGAGCTTGTAGGTGATACTAATCTGTCTTGGGCAAAAGAACTAACTGATATTACGAGTAAACACAAAGACTCAATGAAGCAATTCAAAAAAATTGCATTAAAAGCTGAAAAAAAAGATACTTCTAAAAATCAGTCTCTTTCTTAAAATAGCTAAGATTTTAATCTTTTAAATGTTCTAAGAAAAAACTAGCCATCTTATTATATAGGTGTATTCTATTCATCCATCCATTAGCTTTATTTTCCATAGAAAGAAAATTATTATTCGACATTCCATGATTAGCGTTTGGATACATGAACATCTCCATATGTTTACCTTTTTCTGCATAAGCTTTAGCTAGACGTAAACTATGTTGATGATGAACGTTATCATCTGCATTACCGTGAATTTGTAACAAAAAACCATTAGCCTTATCAACATGAGTTAAAACAGAAGCACTTTTATAGCCTTCAGGATTTTCGTCGACTAACCCCATATATCTTTCTGTCCATATAGTATCATATAGCATAGGATCAACATTTGGTGCAATAGATATCCCAGCTTTAAAATAATCACTAGCTAATGTCATGCACATATTTGTCAAATAACCACCGCCACTCCATCCCCAAACTCCTATGTTATCACCATCAACATAGGTTAAAGATTTTAAATGTTCAGCTGCTGCAATATGATCTTTGACAAGATATTTTCCATAATCTCCATAGGCGAAATCTTTAAATGCTTTTCCTCTTCCACCAGTTCCTCTATTATCAAATGAAAAAATAATAAATCCTCTTTGAGCAAAATATTGATGAAGAGTATGGTTTCCAGCTCCCCATCTATTAATTACCATTTGAGATCCAGGACCGCCATAATTATAAAGTATAACAGGATATTGTTCCATAGGATCAAAATCATGTGGCAATGTAATCATTGCATTCAACCTAACCCCGTCATTAGAAAATATATTTATAAGCTTTGGGTAAGTGAATCCAAAATTATCAAATTGCTCTCTACTAGTTTGAGCTAAAATTCTTTTAATGATTCCCGAACTGTTTCTAACAACTACTTTGGGAGGGGTATTTAGATTAGAAAATGAATCAATGAAATAATTTGTAGTTGGAGAGAAACTGCTTGAATGAGTTCCTTTTTCTTTAGTTATTTTTTTGAGCTTTGAACCGTTAAACCGTACAGAGTAAATATGATTCTCTAATTCAGATTCCTTTTTTGCTGAAAAATAGATTATCTGATTTTTATTATCAATTGCATTGATTCCATTTACTTCCCAATTACCTCTAGTGACTTGATTTATGAAGCGACCATCTGATCGACTGCGGTAAATATGGTTAAATCCATCCCTTTCTGAAGTCCATACTATTGTACCATCCTCCATGATTGCAAAACTAAATCCTCCTCTAGCTGACCAACTACCTAAATTTTCAGGAATGAGAAATGCATCATTATCTATCCATGTATCACTTGTATCATTCAATATTAAAATATTTTGATTTAGATCGAGATCATGTCTATATAGTTTCCAATTATTTTGCTTGCGATTTAAGGTACCAATGAAAAGGTTGTTGGTATCTTTCTGCCATACCATATCTGGAGAATAGTAAGCATCCTCTGGTAAAGCTCTAATATCAGAAGTTTGATTGATGATATCTAACAACCCAATAGAAACTTCTGGATTATCTTCTCCAGCCTTTGGATAATAAATATATTTTATTGTTGGGTACTTTGTTTCGTAATCAACTAATGGATATTTTTTAACCATTGATTGGTCTTCTCGAAAGTATGAAATGAACTGACTGTTAGGGCTCCATCGATAAGCGTCATAACTTCCAAATTCTTCTTCATAGACCCATCCAAAATGTCCATTTAGTATTGTATCGCTACCATCAAATGTTAGTTGTGATTCTTCCAAAGAATCTAAAGTATATAAATATATATTGTTATCTTCACGAACATAAGAAACATACTTACTATTAGGAGAAAATTTTACATTTCTCAATCTATCAGGATTATTTGATATGGGTTGAAGATTTTTTGTTTGAATATCATATACATGGAATGTTGCATATGAAGAATGTCTCCACTGCTTAATTTTATTTGTTTGTAATAATATTTTTTTTTGATCACCACTAAATGTGTAAGTAAACTGACTTATTTGATTTTTATCAATGCTGAAAGCTCTAGTAGTGTCATCTGAAGCAATACTGTATTTAAAAAAATTCATTCCTGTTGAATCTTTTTTTGAGAAATAATAAGCATCTTCTCCATTGACCCAATTGTAACTACCAATTGTAGATGTACGAAATGTACCATCGAGAACATTACTCAATTCAATAGTCTTGGTTTGAGTAAAACTAACGTTAATCGACAATATTAATAGTATTAAAATTCTCATTTTGACATAATAGTAAGTTTTTTAAACAAAATCACGCAAATAGTTTATGTAAATAGCTTTGCATTCCCATGTATGCTTATATAAATTCCATGCTTATGGGATTAATTACAAAAATGCGCAACCGTATGCAAGTAGTCATGTGGACTATACTTGTATTATTTGTCACGAGCATGGCCATTGGTGGTCTTGTAGGGGGAGCCAGTATTGGTGATATCTTTGGTCAACAGAACGGTAATCATATTGGATCGCTAAATGGTAAGCCTATATTATTTGAAAATTTCAATCGCTTAGTAAATGATGAAATAACTAGATTACAAACGCAGTCTGGAAATGATGTCTCCGATGAAGATAGAGAATATATTCGCGCAGTTGTTTGGGAGAGAATAATACAGGATTTAATTATTCAAGAACAGATTGAAAAAAATAATATTACTATAAGCGATGAAGAAGTTTTATATCAATTAAAAAATAATCCACCTGCTTTCTTAAAAGCCAGCACAGCTTTTCAAACTTTAGGACAATTTGATTTGGAAAAATATATGGATGCAATTTTAAATCCCGGAGAATTGGATTGGCGCCCAATTGAAGAATTTATGCGTGAAATCTATCTGCCAAACTACAAACTTCAGCAGCTAGTTATTAATGGAGCTTCTATTTCTAATCAAGATGTAGTTGATAGCTATAGATCAAGATTTGTGAACTATAAAATTGAAACTCTTCACATAACTGATAAATCTCTTGAAAATGATGAATTTTATGAAAATATGATGTCTGGAAGACCAACAGATGATGAATTAATTGGCAGATTTAATGATAATATTGAAGATTACAAACAATCAGAAATGCGTTTCATGAAATATGTAAAGTGGCCAATTGTGTCAAATTCTAATGATTCACTTCGCACTAAACTTGAAGCTGATAATCTTATGTATCGTATAGAGCAAGGTGAAAATTTTGCTGATGTGGCAAATATGTATACTGAAGATCCAAGTAATAATATGGGAGAAGATGCTCCAAAAGGTGGAAGTCTTGGATTTTTCAATAAAGGTGTAATGATCCCAGAATTTGATAAAGCTGCTTTTGAAGCTGATTCTGGAGATTTAGTTGGACCTATCTTAACTAGTTACGGTTACCATGTAATAAAAATTAATGATAAAAAAACATTGGAAGATGGAACTGAACAAGTCGATGCTTCCCATATTCTTCTAACAATAAATCCAGGAAAAGACACAGAAAGAGATCTGAGTGATATTGCAAGTATTTTCTCATTAGATGCTAAAGAAATTGGATTCAATGAACAAGCCGACTCTCTTGGACTAACTATTGAGAGTGCAAGCGGTGTTCAAAAAGAATCAATCTTTATCCAAAATATCGGAGTTGCAAGAGATGCAGTAAAATTTGCTTTTAATAGCAATGTCGGTGAAATATCTGATGTCATAAGCAATGACAATTACTACCTTATTTTCTATTTAGATTCAATAGAAAATGAAAAGACAATTGATTTTCTCGAAGTAAAAGAACAAATCAAAGAAGATTTTTTAGCCGATACAAAAAAAGAATATATATTAAAAATTGCAACAAATATTTCTGATAAATTTGATAATGACGCTAGTCTATCAGATATATCAAAAAATTATACTGAATTTGAGTATATCAATGAAGATACGGGAACGCTAGTGGGGAGTTTTGAATCTATTGGAAAAAGTAATTTTGTCACAGGTGCCCTTCTCAATGCAAATGTTGGAGATTTATTTGGTCCCTTACCTACATTAAGAGGACAAGCATTTGTCAAGGTTTTAGAAATTGATGAATTTAATCAATCAGATTTTGAAGAAAAGAAAGAGTCTTTAAAATTTAGCCTTCTAATTCAAAGACAAAATTTAATTTGGGGTAATTGGCTACAAGCTCTTAGAGATGAATCAGATATTCAAGATTATAGATTTGATTTTTATTAAAATTCTCTAAAAACACCTAATTTATCATACCTTTCTACTCTAGTTTCTAAAAACGATTTATTAGGATTCTTTTCAAACAATTTCAATTCATTAACAATAGCGCTTTTTACAATATCAAAAGTTTCATCAATATGGCGGTGTGCACCTCCCACAGGCTCATGAATTATCATATTGCATATATCATGCTGCATTAAATCTTTTGGCCTCAATTTGAGTGCTTCAGCGGCTTCTGGTGCCTTAGAGGAGTCTTTCCAGAGAATTGAAGCGCAACCCTCAGGACTAATTACTGAAAACCATGTATTTTCTAGCATAAGCATTTTGTCGCACAACCCTATTCCCAAGGCACCGCCACTGGCTCCTTCACCTATCACAATAGATAAAATTTGAGTATTTATTGAAGCCATCTCCATGAGATTATTTGCAATAGCGTAACCCTGACCTCGTTCTTCAGCTGCTATACCAGGATCAGCTCCGGGAGTGTCAATTAACGTAATAATTGGTAAACCAAATTTTTCAGCCATTTTCATAACGCGAAGCGCCTTACGATAACCTTCAGGTTTCATCATACCAAAATTTCTATGAAGATTTTCTTTTGTGTTTCTACCTTTTTGCTGACCGATGATAACTACTTTGTACTTATCAATTGTACCAATTCCTGTCACTACAGCATGATCATCAGCGAATGCTTTATCGCCATGTAATTCAATGAAATCATCGCACCATGCATTAATATAATCAAGCGTGTAGGGCCTATTAGGATGTCTTGCAACTTGAACTGTTTCCCATGCACTTAAATTGGAAAAAATCTCTTTTTCTTTATTAGCTCTTTCATTTTTTAGCTGGTTAAGTACATCAGATTCAGAATCAATAGAAATTAGATTTTCAATATCGAAATCTAAATCTTTTAATGGCTTTTCAAATGTTAAATAGTGTTTTTTCATAAATTCATTTTTTTAGTCCAAATATTCTCCATAGTCCAAAAATCCACACTTTAAATAGCGCCTCAATCATAACATTCTTACTCATTTTAGACTCTCCAACTGTTCTATCTGTAAATACTATTGGATGTTCAACTAACTTGCAAGCTTTTTGGTGAGCTCTAAACGAAGTCTCAATTTGAAAACAATAACCTTGAGATGAACTATGATTAAAATCAATTATACTTAACGCATCTGACCTCCAAGCCTTAAATCCAGCTGTTAAATCTTTTACAGGTACACCTGTAATCATTCTAGCGTAAAGATTAGCGAAATAACTTATATAAAGCCTGCTGATAGGCCAATTAATCACTCTCAAACCATTATTATATCTACTACCAATAACTAAGTCATATTCATCCAACAAGGCGAACATGGCAGGAACTTCTTTAGGGTCGTGGGAAAGGTCAGCATCCATTTGTATAATTTTATCATACTTATTTTCTAGCGCCCAGTTAAAGCCGTGAACATAAGCAGTTCCAAGACCATTTTTTTCAGCCCTTTTTTCAAGAAAAATTTTATTATTACTATATTTCTCTACAATTTGAGATGTATTATCCGGAGAATTGTCATCAATAACTAAAATATCTAAATCCTCACCTAAGTTTAGAAGTTTATCTAGAATATCTACGATATTTTTTGATTCATTATATGTCGGTAATATAACTAGCTTTTTCACTATTCTACTTTTAAAGTTTTAATAAAAAGTTCCATTTGTTTCATATAAAATGCTTTTCTTCCACCTGGATTGAAAATCATGTATGTTACATAAAATGTTTTATCTGATGCATAATCATAAAACAAATAACCAACAAAAGGGCCTCCCTTAGCTTGATCAATAGATTCCCACAAACCTGAAAGTCTGTAAGCTGCATCTTCTCTATAATCAACCCAATCAATCGATAAAAATTCTTTGTTGTATTGTTGAGATTTAAAATAAGTTTGTGGAAAACTATTACTAATGTCAATAGCGACTTCTTTTGAAAAATGATTTCCTTCTTTCCATTGAACTGCAATCCATCTAAATGGCATTTCTTGCCCAATCCAAACAAAGTTTGAATCTGGATTATTTCTAATCACTTCCCAACCCCAAGGAATATTTATTGACCAACTGTAATCTGTAATTAGTTGAGCTTCTATGTCTTCTTGTCTTTTTGAGTCAAGAAAATATTGAGATTGTTTATTATCAAAATTTTCATCGAACTCTTTCTTAATAGCACTTCCATTTCTTAATAAATATTCTCTTATATCACTTTCTTTAGCACCGCTCATAATCATAAATAATTGGTTTCTTGCAAACTGATCTTTTGATAATACAATGGGATTATTTTCTAAGGTATTTTCAAATGCTTTTTTGCCGAGTAAATCTCTTATCAACTTTGTAGCAGGGTTTAGCTCATAATCTCCAATTGAGGCGATAATTAAGTTTGTTTGAGTTTTTAAGGCTTCATAACTGCTTGGGTCAGCAAACTTTACATTATAAAATGGTTCAGGAGCAGGCGTCATTAAAGTGTCATTAAATACAACTGATAATAAACTTCTTATTTGATCTCTGTCTTCTTTTGCGGCAAGAACAACTAAATCGTCATTTGCTCCAATTGCATCTTTTTTAATATCGCAGCTAAAAATTGAGAAAGTAAGAAGGTATATTATTGAATATTTAAATATTTTATTCATTTCTTGCTGAGCGTTCATATAATAAAATAATAAGCATACTTAAGGTTAAAAAAATGAGCATTGGTTCCCAGGTAAGAAACGGATATCTAACGAACCTCTCACTAGCAGTAATGGGCGCCTCAATGACTGTTTCCTCAGTACTGATATTTGCTGCATATTGTATGGAAGTAAACCCGTGGGGATTATAATAACTAAAAAAAAGCTTTTTATTATTCAAACTAGAATAATTATTCTCGATTCCTTGCATGAATGTTAATCCATTTTGATCTCGAACTTTTTCAAGTCGTATATCTTCAGCATCTGAATAAAAATCTTTTGCTGCAAAAGGAATTTGAAAGCTTAGTATTAAAGCATTGATATCTGCATTAGAATCAAAAGAATACAAGAACTCTCTTGGACCTGGAGCATTAATGAATTTATCCAAAAAAAGATAAATAGTATGATTTCCACTTTGTTTTATTGTTGTTAAAATATTATTATCAATTTGTACAATTTTTTCAAAATCAGAATTTTCATTTGAAATCGTATATAATACTGAATCTATACCTGATGGTATTTCAAAGCTGTATTCATTAATTGAGCTAGTATCAAATTTGTATTCAATTGCTACTCCAGGATATGAGAACTCAGGATATACTGTAACTGATAGCGTATCAATAAGTGATTGGGCAACAATTAATTTTGAGAAAAGAATAAAATATATGATTTTTTTCATAAGCTAAGTTAATTGAAAAATTACAAATATATCATAAAATGAATGAGTAATAGCTGTTATTCCAAAACCCCTATTCATATAAATTATACCAAGAAGAATTCCAGCAATAAATCGAACGGCGAAAGCATCTGGGTTATCCAAGAATGATTCGTCTCCAATAAAATGAAATGAAGAGAATAAAATAGAAGATAAAAATAAAGCATAAAATTGTGTGGAAAAATGGCCCATAGATTTAAAAACGAACTTAACTAGTCGATAAAGAATAAAAAGCAAAAATACCCTAAATATTAATTCCTCATAAATTCCAGCTCCTAATGATAAGATTAAATTGAATTGTATATTTTCAACAGAAACATCCATTAAGAAAAGACCTAGATTTCCAAGCAAAAAAAGTAATAGAGATGCATAGATCAACGATTCAAACAACATTAGAGAGAGGTATGATTTGTATATCTTGAAAGAATCATAATTTTTTTTCTGATAATATGCTATAATAAAAAATGCAATTAAAAATAAACTGGATGATATATAAAAAATATCAAACCCTATTGTTGAAATAGCATTTTCTATTAAAACATCAGCTCCATTTTTGATATAATTGAATTCAGTACCTCTCATTAAAAAAAGACCTAGTTCATATATTAAAAAAATTGGTAGAGTAATAACAAAGCTATAGAAAGGAGATTTGGATTTTTGAAAATAATCTTGGATCATATCAAATCTTTAAAACAGCTAATAATGCTTCTTGTGGAACTTCAACTCTTCCAATCATTCTCATTCTCTTCTTTCCTTTTTTCTGCTTCTGAAGTAGCTTATTTTTTCGAGTAACATCTCCTCCATATAGTTTTTCAGTTACATTTTTTCTAAATGGAGCAATATTAGTACGTGCAATTACTCTAGTACCAATAGATGCTTGAATTGGAATCTGAATTTGATGTCTAGGAATTAACTCTTTAAGCTTTTGGCAAAGAGCTAATCCCCTGTGATAAGAATCTTTTTTTGAGCAAATCATAGATAGGGCATCTACTGGTTCTTTATTAATAAGAATATCCAATCTATCTAATTTACTTTCTTTATACTCTTTGAAAGTATAATCAAAAGATGCATAACCTTTTGATCCAGACTTAATGCTATCATAAAAGTCAAATAATATTTCGCCTAAAGGTAAATCATAAATTAATTGAACCTTTGAACTGGAAAGATATTGTGTCGACTTATATTTTCCTCTTTTTTCTTGACAAATTTTCATCACATTACCAATGTACTCAACCGGTGTTAAAATTTCAGCTGTAACAATTGGCTCCATAATACTTTCTAATATTTTTGGTTCAGGAAGAAGTGCAGGTCTCTGAACTTCGATTTGACTACCATCTCTTAAATTTGCAAGATATTTAACATTTGGACTAGTTGTTACAATTGAAAGATTGAATTCTCTTTCTAATCTTTCTTGAATTATTTCCATATGGAGAAGACCTAAGAAGCCACATCGGTAGCCAAATCCTAGAGCGTCACTTACTTCAGGTTCAAATGAAAGAGATGCGTCATTTAACTTTAGCTTTTCAAGCGCTGTGCGCAAATCATCATATTCTGCTGCATCAGCTGGAAATAATCCTGAGAAAACCATAGGTTTAATTTTTTGAAATCCAGGTAAAGCATTTTTACATGGCTTATTAACATTTGTGATTGTATCTCCAGGTAACACATGTTCAATATCTCTAACATTTGCAATAATATATCCGACTTCTCCAGCTTTTAATGAATCAGATTTTTTTCTATCAATTATGAAATGTCCAACTTCATCTATATCGTAATAAGTATCATGAGAAAAAAATTTAATTTTGCTTCCACGACTGATAGAGCCTTCATAAACACGTATATAAGCAACTACGCCTCGATATCTGTCATATTTAGAATCAAAAATTAACGCCTTAAAAGCGTCGTTTTCTGGAGCTTCTGGTGGTGGAATTTTATTAATAATTGCATCAATAATTGAATCAATTCCTTCACCAGTTTTTGCACTAGCAAATAATATTTCATCCTCATCACATCCTGTTAATTCGACAATTTGATTACTAACATTTTCTATATCAGCGTTAGGTAGGTCAACTTTATTTATTATTGGAATAATTGTTAAATCATTTTCAAGAGCGAGTAAATAGTTGGTTACAGTTTGGGCTTCTATTCCTTGTGCAGCATCTACAATCAACAATGCTCCCTCACTTGCAGATAATGTCCTTGACACTTCATAGGTGAAGTCTACATGCCCAGGTGTATCAATAAGATTCAATATATGATCTTTATAGTTAATACGTATAGAATGACTTTTAATAGTAATTCCTCTTTCACGCTCGAGTTCCATATTATCTAGAACTTGATCCTGCATATTTTTTTTAGAAATAGTACCTGTGTCTTCAAGCAATCTATCAGCTAAGGTAGATTTTCCGTGATCAATATGAGCAATGATACAAAAATTTCTTATTGAACTAATATTATTATTCATCAAAATGATTCACAATCGGCATCCTTCTGCCCATTCCAAAAGCTTTTTTACTTATGCGCAATACTGGAGCTGCTTGTCTTCTTTTGTGTTCATTGCGATTAATTTTTTTTGATAATTCATCTAATTCTTCATGAGACATATCATTTGAAACATTTTCTCCAAGAACCATCTTGTCAACTAAAGGACTGATAAAATCATAGTCAAATGGATCTACTTGATTAGGAGCTAGTTCCGCTGACGGTGGTTTTTTAATAGAACTTTCAGGTATAACATACTTAATTTCGTTTATACGTTTAGCAAGACTATAAACTTCTTTTTTTGACAAATCTCCAATTGCAGAAAGACCACCACTCATATCACCATAAAGTGTACAATACCCTAATGCGAGTTCAGTTTTATTTCCAGTAGATAATACTAAATATCCAAACTTATTTGATATTGCCATTAGTAAATTTCCTCGAATTCTAGACTGTATATTCTCTTCTGCGACATTACTTTTAAGTCCTTTAAACTTCAGAGAAAGTACATCTAAATATTTTTCAAATAAACTATCAATATCGACTGTATCAAAATGTGCACCTAAATTTTTTGCAAGTTCTTTTGCGTCTGACTTACTATGATTGCTTGAGTATCTTGATGGCATTGATACTAAGTAAACATTATCTGGACCTAATGCATCAACAGCTAAACATGCAACAAGAGCAGAATCTATTCCCCCGCTTAACCCTATCACAGTTTTTTTATGACCCGTTTTATAAAAATAATCTTTGATACCAAGCCTCAGAGCATTTAAAATATTATCTTCTAAAATATTTGAATGGCTCGCGCTATGAATGATAGCTTCTGAATTCATAAAATCTTCCATAGGATCTCGAGATGATTCAAGATATAGAGGTTGTACAAGAATATCTTCTTGAAAACTTAATCCAGAATTTATTAAATCCATCCCTGGGGCAAATATCATTGAATTTCCATCAAATATTAGCTCATCTTGTCCACCTACTAGATTGCAGTAAATAAAAAATGAATTTGATTTCTTAAATTTTTCTTTTATTAAAATTTTTCGATCATTATCGCGATTCTTACAATAAGGAGAAGCTGATATATTTATTATCATGTCTGGATTTATTTGAATAATTTCTTCTGATAATTTTCGATCATAATTATCTTCCCATAAATCTTCACATATCTGAATCACATAGCTGTAATTTTTTCCGTTAATATTAATATCAAAAATGCCAATATCTGAACCGCTCTGAAAATATCTCCTTTCATCGAAAACATCATAGTTAGGTAAAAGAATTTTATGATATATATTTGATATTTTTCCGTCCTGGCATAGAGCAGCAGCATTAAATAACTTTCCGTCTTTTTCATCAACAAACCCTACTATACAAGGAGAAGATACCTTTTTAGAAAATTTGTCTAAAACTTCTAAATTTTTTTCAATGAAAGCGTTTGAGAAAAGCAAATCTTGTGGTGGATATCCAGTAATTACCATTTCTGGAAATACAATAAGATCTGCTCCTTTTTTTAATGCGGAATTATAATTATCAACTAATTTGTTATAATTATAATCAAAATCTCCTAAAATAGGATTAATTTGACAAGTAGCTATATTTACTGGTCTAGACAATGTTGTACTTCCGTTATTAATGAATCAACAGAATTAGCATTAATAGACTTTGGTATATCCCAACTATTATAAGCAATCAGAGGCTTGTCTTGAGCTAAGGTAAAAGCAATCTCACTTAATGTACCATAAGCTCCTGAAATTGCTACTCCTACATCGCAATTATAACTAATTAAAGCGTTTCTTGTAATATCAAGACCAGTTGATATTGGAATAGATAAAAATTCATTTCCCGATGAAAAGTCTTTATCTTTGAGAATTCCAATACACACTCCACCATTCATTGATACGCCCTTAGCAATAGCCTCCATGACTCCCTCACCGCCACCACAGAAAACTAACCAATTTTTATCAGCCATCCTTTTTCCGATTTCAACAGTATCTTTATAAATTGATTCCGTAATATCTCTACCACCAAAAACAGCAATTCTTCCTTTAAAATTCATTATGGCTCCAGTCTTCCCATTGTTCTAGGAAAGGGAATAGTTTGTCTTATATGATCAATTCCGCATACCCATGATACCATTCTTTCTAGTCCAAGACCAAATCCTGAATGAGGAACTGATCCGTATTTTCTCAAATCTAGATACCACTTGAAAGCATCTAGCGGCAGATTATGATCCTGAATTCGTTGTACTAATACATCATAATTATCTTCTCTTTGGGCTCCGCCAACAATCTCGCCATATCCTTCAGGTGCTATTACATCTACACCGAGTGCAAATTTTTCAGATTTATCTCTTTTCATATAAAATGCTTTAGTCTCATGTGGCCAAGAATGTACCATTACAGGCTTATCAAACTGTGCAGCTAACATTTCCTCGTCTGGAGATCCAAAATCGCTACCATATTCAAATTTATGACCTTTTTTTGCTAAAATGTTTACAGCTTCATCGTAAGATATCCTTGGAAAAGGTGCAGAAATATTTTTCAATTTTGATATATCTCTTTCAAGAATTTTCAATTCATCACTACATTTATCAAGGACGTCTTTAATAATGTATGACATAAACTCTTCAATGATATCCATATTTTGATGTATATCGCAATATGCCATCTCTGGTTCTACCATCCAAAATTCTGTTAAATGCTTCCTTGTCTTTGATTTTTCAGCCCTAAAACATGGACCAAAACAGTATGTTTTACCAAATGCCATTGCTCCAGCTTCTTGATAAAGTTGACCGCTTTGTGATAGGTATGCTGAGCGATTAAAATAATCAGTCTCAAAAAGTGTTGTAGTGCCTTCAACAGCATTTCCTGTAAAAATTGGGGAATCAATGAGAACAAAATCTCTGTCATCAAAAAAATTTCTAATTGATCCAATTAAACGTTGCCTAATTTTCATTATGGCAAATTGCTTTTTAGATCTCAACCATAAATGTCTATTATCCATTAAGAAACTAACACCATGCTCTTTTAGAGATATTGGGTATTCATCAGCAATATGTACAACTTCTATTGATGTTACCAACAACTCTACGCCACTATCTGACCTAGTATCTTCCTGAACAATTCCCTTAACTTTTAAAGAAGATTCTTGGGTTAAGGTGTTCTCAAGATTAAAAACTTCTGCGCTAACATCATTTTTAGTGACTACGCATTGAACGTATCCTGTACCATCTCTTACTATTACAAACCAAATTTTTCCAATAGATCTTAGGTTATAAACCCAGCCATTAATCTGAACTTCTTTTCCAATAGAATTTTTTAAATTTTTTATGCTTATTTCACTCATTATCTTACCATGTTGAAAGAACTGTGTTCACAATATCAACTGCAATTTTATTAATAGCAACATTAATCGCCAATTCTCTAGAATCTCCAAATTCATCACTATCATCTCCATCAATAATTCCATCATTATCATTATCAATTCCATCCGATGAAGGGTCATTGTCAATACTATATGTTCCAAAAGCAGAAAAAGTCTTTTCAAAAAGCTTACTATCAGCTCCGTTGTCAATCCAAGAAACTCTTACTGATAATGAAAATCTATACTCGCTTACCTGCTCATTATCATTAAATGAGTAAGGTCCATCTGAAACAGAATTTACAACTCCATTAATAATGCTATCACTATTTACATCGTTCGTTATCTTAATGATGTTCTGACTACTAATTTCTTGAACAATTTTTGATGTTAATTTTTCAGATAATTCAAATTCAACTGTTTGATTTTCAAAAAGTGGGATGGAAACATTTTTAATGTTTATTGGAATTGAACCCGCCATTGAATAATAGCTACATCCAAAAATCAAAAAAAATAGATTTAGGCTAATTATCTTTGTTAATTTTCTTTTCAATTCCATAGTCATTTATTTTTCTATAAAGAGTTCTTTCGCTCATGTCCAGTGATTTAGCAGCAGCTCTTCTGTTATTATTATAATGCTCTAATGTACGAATAATCATTTCTTTTTCTAAGTCTCTAGTATTAAAAGCACCAATAGCTTCTCCTTTAATCAAATTTTCATTTTCTTCGTTATTAATTTGATTATGGTCTATGCTATTTTCAAAATTTGCATTAATACTTCTGGAAGTATTTAACCCAGAAAAATCAGATTCCTTAATTAACAGCTTTATATCCTCAATATCTTGTCTTAAGAAAAGTAATTGCCTCAAAATCAACTCTCTTTCAGCCTGATCAGGGTCTCGATTAACTAATACTGGTAATGCATGATTTTCAGAAAAGTTTACGCTATTTTCATTTTGTAGCTGTCTTTCAATAATATCTCCAGTTATCCTTTCACCTTTTTGAAGTATTAAAACGCTCTCAACAAAATTTCTTAGCTCCCTAACATTTCCTGGCCAATCACTTTTCTGCATAACTTTAATGGCTTCTGGAGTAAACCCCTTATATTTTATATTATTTGTTCTGCTAAACTGCAAAGCAAATCTATCAACTAATAGGCGAATATCACTCTTTCTTTGTCTTAAAGGTGGTAAATTAATTGTTATAGTTTTTAATCTGTAATATAAATCTTGTCTAAATTTTCCCTGCTTAACTAATTTAGCTAAATCTTTATTAGTAGCGGCTATAACTCTAGTATTTGTTTTTTTGGATGAGGAGTCACCCACTCTCATGTACTCTCCGTCCTCTAACACTCTAAGAACTTTAACTTGGGTTTCAAGTGGCATATCACCAATCTCATCTAAAAAGATAGTTCCCTTATCAGCTTCCTCAAAATATCCTTTCCTAGATTCGTTCGCATCTGTATATGCGCCTTTCTTATGGCCAAACAATTCGCTCTCAATAATTCCTTCTGGGATAGCGCCACAATTGACAATTACTAATTTTTGAGAAGCTCTTTTACTTCCTAAATGAATAGCTTTGCTTATTAATTCTTTACCTGTTCCAGATTCTCCATTAATTAATACCGATATGTCAACATCTGCAACTTGATTCACCATATCTAAAACATGGTTAATTTCATCGCTTTCTCCAATAATCCCTGATTTTTGCTTTATTAGTTCAATATTCATTATGACCTCTTAAGTGTTAACTCTGATTTCTTTATCAAGTTTTTTAATTTCATCTCTAAGATTTGCTGCCTTTTCAAATTCTAAACTATCTGCAGCTTCTAACATTTCCTTTCTTAACATTTCTAAAACAATTTTTTTGTCTTCATTTAAAAATCTATCAGTTTTTATATCTCTCTTAATTTCAATTTCATTATCTTTAAATGATTCTGCTACGTTTGTAGATTTAATAATCTCATCAACTGACTTTTTAATAGATTTAGGTATAATATTATTTTTTTTATTAAAGGATAATTGAATGTCTCTTCTTCGGTCTGTCTCAGAAAGCAAATATTCCATAGAATTGGTAATTCTATCAGCATAGAGTATCACTTTTCCATCGATATGCCTAGCTGCCCTTCCTGCCGTTTGAACAAGAGAACTTTTCGATCTTAAGAATCCTTCTTTGTCTGCATCTAGAATAGCCACAAGAGATACTTCGGGCAAATCAAGACCTTCTCTTAACAAATTAATACCAACAAGTACATCAAAATCTCCTAACCTTAAATCTCTTAAGATTTTTACTCTCTCGATTGTTTTAACTTCTGAATGCAAGTATCTAACTTTTATACCTACTGTACTTAAATACTCAGATAAATCTTCTGACATTTTTTTAGTGAGAGTAGTAACTAAGCATCTTTCTTTCTTTTCAGCGCGAATTTTTATTTCATTTATCAAATCATCTATTTGACCAGCTGAAGGCTTAACAATAATTTCAGGGTCGACCAACCCTGTAGGTCTATTAATGAGCTCAGTAATAGCGCCAGATGAAAGCTCTAATTCTTTTTCTGCTGGAGTTGCAGAAGCATAAATTACCTGATTTTGAATTGATTCAAATTCTTCAGATCTTAAAGGTCTATTATCATATGCTGCTGGCAACCTAAATCCATGATCTATAAGATTTTCCTTTCTTTTTCTATCGCCATTATACATGCCTTTTATTTGTGGTAAAGTGACATGAGATTCATCTATTACAGTAAGAAAATCTTTGGGAAAAAAGTCAATTAACGTTGAAGGTCTTTCTCCTTCTTTTCTTCCATCAAAATATCTTGAATAATTTTCAATACCTGAACAGTATCCTATTTCATCAATCATTTCAATATCAAAGTTTGTACGCTGGGTAATGCGCTGTTCTTCTAAAAATTTTTCATTTTTATTAAAAAATTTGATCTGCTCTTTAAGGTCTTTTTTAATCTCTTTAATTACTTTTTTATTTTTTGATTTATCTGATACAAAATGTCGAGCTGGGAAAAGGTGTGATTCATCAACTTCTGCTAACTCTTCACCAGTTAAGGGGTCAAAAGTAACAATCGATTGAATTCTATCTGAAAATATATCAACTCTTATAGCGGTTTCTTCATATGCAGGAAATATTTCAAAAATATCTCCCATAATTCTAAAATTACATCTTTCTAATACTTGATCATTTCTTTTATAATAAATATCAATTAAAGATTCTGTTAAAGTTCTTCTACTTATTGGGTCATTTTTTTTTAGATGAACAACTTGATTTTTCCATTCCTTTGGAGATCCCAAACCGTAAATACATGAAACTGAACTTACCACAATCACATCTTCTCTTTGCAGCAATGAACTAGTAGCTTTTAATCTTAAACGATCAATTTCGTCATTCATTGAAAAATCTTTTTCAATAAAAGTGTCAGTAATAGGCATATATGATTCAGGTTGGTAATAGTCATAATAGCTAATAAAATATTCAACAGCGTTATTGGGAAATAAACTTTTAAACTCTCCATAAAGTTGAGCAGCTAAGGTTTTATTATGAGAAATAATTAAGGTAGGTTTTTGAATTTTCTCAATAACTTTTCCAACAGTGTATGTTTTACCTGAACCAGTAACACCTAGCAAAGTTTGGTGGTTTAAGCTATTCTTTAACCCATCAACCAATTCTTCGATCGCCTGTGGCTGATCACCTGATGGTTTAAAATTTGAAACTAATTTAAAGTCTGCCATAATGTCTTTTAAATATACTTTTTATCCACATAAAATACAATTTAAAAAGTATGACAATAAGTTTTAAATTATTAAATCTTTTCTATCTGTAAAAATTATTAAGAAAAGAAATTTATTTTAGATTAAAAAAGAATCTTAAATAATCTATCATACTTACAAACAATAAAAATGCAGATATAAAAATTAAGCTATCAGTTAAAAAGAAAAACTGAGTTAAATCTAATGCATAAATTGAAAATACAATCCCAAGAAAACATACTCCTGTTTTTCCTAAAATATTTGAGCCATAAATTTGTTTAATTCTTGGCAAATATATAAGTGAGAATATCAAGATAGTTATTTGTCTTAAAAAATAAAAAATGACAAACCAGTCAGCTATAAACCCTTTTCTATTTAATAAGATAGCAAATGCAAATAAAGTTATTCCATCGGCAATTGGATCTAATGTTTTTCCTAGTTCTGAATGTTGATTAAGCTTTCTAGCTGCAAAACCGTCTAAAAAATCTGATATCAATGAGACAAATAAGATCACATAAAAATATGATTTCATATCAAGATTAAATGTAATAATCATAGGTGCTATTAATAAAAACCTTAAATATGTAATCAAATTTGGTATAAGAAATATATCCTTAGATTTAAAAAGTTTACTCATGATACTATCCTTGATAGTAGTTTGCTTGTTGAACCCATGTTTTCTTCCATTACTTTTCTTGAAGATTTACATGCAGCATCATAAATATTAACTTGACTAAGTTTATTAAAAATTTCAATTAATTCTCTACTATCCTTAACTGAAAATCCAGAAGAAGCTTTCAAAAGCGCTTCTGCTTCAAGAAAATTACCATTTGAAAAATTTGGTCCAAAAATTACTGGATTTGAAGCAACTGCTGGTTCCATTATATTATGTATTCCATTTTTAGAGAAACCTCCACCAATGTATGATATTGATGTCTGCCAATAAAGCTTGTAGAGAATTCCGATAGCATTAACAATTATTACTCTTTCTTTTAATTTTGAGATATCTAAATATTCTTCAATTACAATTGATTCAAAATTATTTTTTATTGACTGTTTTTGATAATAATTAATTGATTTATCAGATAGTTCATGAGGCAGAATAATAATTTTCCTAACAGGATTATTTCTCAATAAGTTAAAAATATCTGGAAAAAGGACTTTATCATCCTCTGGCCATAAACTTGCAAAAATAATAAAATTATTGTTATTTTTTTTATTGGAGTCAAATTTAATATCCACATTAACCTCTTTTTTTAATGCAATATCAAATCGAGGATTTCCTAATGCTTCAATTTTCTTTCTTGGAACAATTTGATTCATATTTAGAAGATCTTGATTGTTCACTGTGAATATTTGATCTATTAGAGAATAAATAGATCTATAAATACTTTTACCCAACCTAGTTAACTTAAAGCTTTTTTTATGAATTCTTGCTGATATAAGCATTGTATCAATACCCATCATTTTTGAAATCAGGAAAATATTTGGCCATATATCATACGAAGCAAATATTATTTTTTTAGGTTTTATCAATTTAAATACTCTAAAAATTGACCATAAAAAATCAAACGGCATGTATATCTTACAATCAATATTAACATTAGTAACATTATCATAACCTGAAGGTGAGAAAAAAGAAACAACGATTCCAATGTCTGAATTATTTTTTTTAATTGAATCAATTATTGATTCTATTTGCTGGAATTCACCAAACGAAGATACGTGAAACCAATAGATTTCAGAAAATATATTAGATTTTTTAAATTTTTTTAATTTTTTGAATGATTGATGTCTTCCAAAAAATCCTGCCCTTAGCTTTAAATTAAAAGGAATTAAGAACATTATTATTATGAAAAAAACAGGATATAAGAAAACATTATAAATTAGCATCCAGAAAAGATTCATAAATTTATAGACTCGTTAATATGATTATATACTTTTTGACTATCAATTCCAGTTAAACAATATTGCTCTTTTCTATAACATGATCTACTCCCGTTTTGAGAGCAAGGTCTGCACCATAGGTCGTTATTTTGAATAATTTTAGATTTTGCTAAAACAATACCTGCTCCAGTTTCTTTCGATGTGGGTCCAAGAATCATTGTAACTGGAGTATCAAGAGCTTCTGATATGTGCAATAATCCAGTATCACTTCCAATTGTATGCTGAGATAATTTCAAGATTCCCATAGCAACTCTAAGCGATGTTTTATCTTTTAGATTCAGAATTCTTTTATGAGAAATAAATTCATCGCATATGGTGTCATTTTTTGCTCCCAATAGAACTATGTCCATATCAAAAGTTTTTAATAATCTTTTTACTAAATTATTATAGCTATCTACAGACCATTGTTTTTGACTCCATGCAGCTCCAGGAACAACTGTAATAAAATTATCTTTTATATTATAATTTTGTAAAAAGCTTTTTGCTTGATTAATTTCCTCGTCTGAAAGTGAAAGTTTTGTTTTTGGAAACATGCCTGTCTTACCTAAAAGTGAATGATACATTTTTATATGACTAAAATTTTTTTCAAAAAAATTCTGGTAACCATAGAAAAGTAAAAATCTTTTAAGTCTAGGCTTACTAATTTTTTTAAAATTCTTGGTTTTTATAAACAGAGAAAGGATTTTTGATCTAAAAACACTATGAATATCATAAACCATATCATAGTTCTTATTTTTTAGACCTTTACCAAGCGCTAGCAGACCTTTAAGGCCAGCTTGCTTATCATATGTTATTAAATCGTTAATAAGGTCATTTTGGTACATTATATCAGAAAATTCAGACTTTATTAAAAAATCAATCTTTGCATTCGGAAATTCTTTTTTTACAGAACTTAAAAATGATGTTGATAAAACAATATCACCTATTGCACTCATCCTAATGATAAGAATCTTCTTCATTACTATCCTTGATTAAAAAGTTTATTAGCAAACCATGAGACAAGAATACTAATCTCATAAAGAATTATCATTGGAATTGACATGATTAATAAACTTATTGGGTCTGGAGGAGTAATTATCCCAGACAGGATTACCGTTCCTGCAATTGCCTCTCTTCTATATTGACGTAAAAATCTTGGCGTAATAAGACCTATTGAAGAAAATAAGAAGGAGGCTACCGGTAATTCAAAAATTAGACCAGAGCCAATAATAAGCGCTAAAACAAAATTGAAGTAGTAATTAATTGAGAAATTATTTTGAATTCCGCCTGTTATCATTGACGCAAAAAAGTCGAGGGAAAATGGCAAAATTACATTGTATGCAAACATTCCTCCCAAAATGAAACAACCAAATGCAGTCAAAATCAATGGTAGCAGCACTTTTCTTTCTTTACCATAAAGTCCAGGAGATAAAAATTTCCAAACTTGAATTGTTATTACTGGCATTGAAAATATAATTCCACCTATAATTGCTAAGTTCCATTTAAGTAAAAACATTCCTTGAATAGTTAAAACTTGTAGATTCATCTCGCCGCTAATTTGATTCGCGGGGTGTATAAGTAGCTCAACTAATGCATTTGCAAAATTAAATGTAATAATTGACATGAATAAAATAGTTCCAAAAGATTTTAAAATTCTCCATCTCAACTCTTCAAGATGATCAAAAATTGACATTTCATTTTTTTTCATTTCTTATTTTTTATACTTTCAACGACATCATAAGGAGATTTTAGCTTTATATTTTCCTCTTTTAAATTATTGATGAAATCTAACCTATCTTTTGACCAAAATTCTTTTAAAATATCTTTTTCAATAATGTTTTTTGTTCTTCGAGAAAAACGAGATAGTTGTCGAGTTTTTATTTTGTCATTATCTTTCATTGATACATGATAGTCAGCTAGAGCACTTGCAAATTCTTCAATTCCATCACCTGTCTTACAACTAGTTTTGAAGATAGGTATTTTCTCCATGTTCTTTTTAGTAGCTGAAATAATATTATTAATTGATCTAACTAAAAGATTTGCATCTTTTCTATCTGATTTATTAACCACAAATATATCAGCTAATTCTAAGATTCCAGCTTTTAATAATTGAATTTCATCACCTGATTCTGGCACAAAAACCAACGTAGTTAAATCAGTAATTTCTGAAACGCTGTACTCTGATTGCCCAACACCTACAGTTTCGATAAAAATGATATCTTTACCACTATAAGCAAGTATATCTCCAAAATCTTCTGCTAGATCAGTTACGCCTCCAAGCTCTGCTCTTGAACCCATACTTCTTACAAATACATGATTGTCATCAACAGCATTATTAATACGGACTCTGTCCCCTAGAAAAGAACCTCCTGTAATCGGACTAGATGGATCTATCGCAATAATACCCACAGATAGATTTTTATCTCTTATTTTTGGAATTAATTGATTCATTAATGAACTTTTTCCTGCTCCAGGTGGACCCGTAATGCCAATTTTAATTGATTCAAAAGAATGTTTATAAATATGGCTTGCAATCTCTTTTCTAGACAATATCCCAGTTTCAATACCGGTCATTAATTCTGAAATTGCAAGAAAGTCATTTGCTTTTGCTCTTGCTAGAATCTTGTTTAGATTTTTTGAACTCATATTCTAATTTAATGCTATAATTTTAAAACAATAATCAAAACTAGAAATTTATTGACATCGGATTTGGAATGAGATAAGTTGCAATCGCAATTTATGGATAGACATAAACAACAAATAAAACGAGATCGACAAGATTTGAAACGTAGAGCAGTCAATGCTCAAAACAAATCTAAGATGAGAACATTAATTAAAAATGTTATGAGTCTCGACAATTCTAAAAATGCAACTGAGCCTTATGCTACTGCAATTTCTTTTATTGATAAAATGGCCAGTAAAAATTTAATTCATAAAAATAATGCTGCCAGACAAAAATCAAAGCTAACAAATTTTTTCAATTCACTTAGCAAATAAGCATTATATAAATTTATCTATAATTTTTTCAACCCATTCATTAATTCTTTTTTCCGTTAACTCTTCTTGATTATCATTATCAATTCCTAACCCTAAAAACTGTCCTCCATCAATAGCTTCAGATTCATCAAATTCGTATCCTACTGTTGAACATCTACCAATAAGATTTCCGCCATTTTTAACAAATGGCCTTGCAAGTAGACCAATGGCGTCAAGATAATTAAAACTATATGATATTTGATCTCCTGCACCAAAAAAAGCAGCTGTAATGTTATTAAAATCTAATTTTCTATATTGAAGATATACCTCTTCCCAATCTTCTTGCAATTCACCAATGTTCCAAGTTGGGCAGCCAATAATTAAATTTGAGTATTCTAACATTTTTGACGGACTAGTTGATCTAATATCAAAAGAATCTATTATATAGCCTTTTTTTTCAATCAATTCACAAACTATATCAGCGGCATCTTGCTGATTACCGGTTGTGCTTCCCCAGAATAAACCTATTTTTTTCATGATATGAAATTTCCCCCAGATAATTTTAAGTTAAATTAAGTATAGTTCAAATATATTTGAGATTAAATCTCAATAAATAATCTTTAAAAACTATCAGTAACTATTTATCATGACCTTGATAATTAGGAGCTTCTTTGATAATGCTTACTTCGTGCGGATGGCTTTCTTTTCCAGCTGCTGCTGAAATTTGAATAAATTTTTTATTTTTGTGAAATAATAATAGATTTTTTGCGCCACAATACCCCATTGATGATTTTAGCCCACCTATTAATTGAAATACTGTATTATTTACGGGACCTCTGAAAGGAACCATTCCCTCAATACCTTCTGGAACAAGCTTTAATTCATCTTTTTCTTGTTGAAAATATCTTTCTCCCCCACCTTCTTTCATGGCAGCTAAAGATCCCATTCCTCTGTACGATTTGTATCTTCTTCCTTCATATACTATAGTTTCACCAGGACTTTCATCCATCCCAGCCAGCATCCCACCTAACATTACAACGCTAGCTCCAGCTGCTAAAGATTTAGCAACATCTCCGCTGTAGCGAATCCCGCCATCGGCTATAATAGGAATGTTATACTTTAATCCAATTTTTGCACAATCTATTACTGCTGAAAGCTGAGGTACACCAACACCTGCCACAATTCTAGTTGTACAACTTGAACCTGCACCTATTCCGACTTTAACACAATCTACTCCCGCTTTAATGAGATCTTCTGTTGCTTGAGCTGTAGCGACATTACCAGCTATTAAATCTAAAGCAGGAAATGCTTTTTTAATTTCTTTAACTAAATCTAATACATATTGCGAATGACCGTGAGCTGTGTCAACAACAATTGCATCAACACCCACTTCAAATAGTGCTGTAATTCTATCTGACCAGTCATCTCTGACGCTTATAGCTGCTGCAACTCGTAATCTTCCATTTTTATCTTTTGAAGAATTTGGAAATTCTTCTTTTTTCGTAAGATCTTTAACAGTAATTAGGCCCGCAAGATTATCTTTTCCGTCAACAACTAACAATCTTTCTATTCTATGTTTTTGTAAGATTTCTTTAGCCTTTTCATTTGAAGTATCCGCTTTAACAGTAACTAAATTTTCTTTAGTCATCCTGTCTTTAACTAAAATATTTAGATTGGATTCAAATCTTATATCTCTTTTAGTAATAATACCTACTAGTTTGCCTTCTGCTAAAACAGGCAATCCGCCTATTGAATATTGTTCCATTAATTGTTTTGCATCTGATACAGTTTTACTTTGATCTAAAGTTATAGGATTTTTAATCATCCCACTCTCGTATCGCTTGACCTTATCAACCATTAATGCTTGATCTTGAATACTTAAATTTTTATGAATTACACCAATCCCACCCTGTCTAGCAAGAGCTATGGCCATATCGGATTCTGTTACAGTATCCATTGCTGCGCTCATAACTGGAATATTTAATTTAATATTTCTTGTAAGATTTGTTGAACAGTCAACTTCTTTCGGAAGAACAGAAGATTTTTGAGGCACTAATAGAACGTCATCAAAAGTAAGTGTTTTTTCGATACTATTTTTTGGCATAAAAAGCTCCATACGTACAGGTTGGAGTGATTAATGAATTTAACTTCTTAAAGCAAAAAGTTTTTATTGAGGTCAACATTGAACAATTTAATCAAAAAGATACGAAAATCCAGCAGATTATTGTTCTGTGTCAAATTTGAGCCAATTATACTTTTTATTAGTTGTAAAATAATAATAACAATAGAAGAATAGAAAGTATCCTAAGCCTATAAAGCCAAACCATAATTCTTTGGATGATAAGAATATAAACAAAATGAATGGTAGATATTTCTGAGCATAGTCAAGATATTCTTTTGACTTAAATATTAATGTAACAATAAGACATGGTAAATATACTACTGCGCTAGTTGATAAAACTGGTTCATCTTGATATATTGAAAAAACTAGAGCAATAATAGTAATAGTAGTAGAAATAATTTTGCTAAGCAAACTATCTGAGCGATATAATATATACAAAACAAGAAAGAGCAAAAATAACCCAATCATCATTTTACCAAAAATAAGCACACCAATAAATGCATAAATTGATAAAAATAATAGGAAATTTGTTTGAAAGTCCCTTTTGACTGTACGAAATGGTCCAAAAGACTCAAATCTGTTCATTAACCATAGAAATAGGATGGAGTGCAAAGCAATATTTACAACACCAATCCAGTCTTCTAAAATCATAGAGTATTGATAATATCTATTTAGATCAATTTCCATAGCTCTATAAATTGCTATATCATAAGATTTGACTAAATAATGTTGAAATGCAACCATAATCCACATTGGGAAAAATAATTCTAATCGATCAATTATTTCAGAATCAATTCTTTTAAAGATATTTTGAATATGTTTGTACTGTGAAGACTGGTTTGGAAAAAGTCTTTTAATCATTTTGTTTAAAGAATTCCTAATAAATTAAGTAAAACAATAAAAATAATCGGAATAACTAATGTCTTAATTATAAACTCTATTGTAATTATTGAATTTTTTGACTTTAAAATAGAATTACTGAAATAAGTGGAATTAGACTCCCCAACTAGCAGATTTTTTACAACTTGGTCAACTCCCCATACATATCCAGCAAAAATAGCTAAGAAGAATCCGCCAAGTGGAAGTAGTAGATTTGAAGCTAAATAATCTGACATATCAAAGAATGTAAGCCCTGTTCCTAAAAGATATACGTCTGATAATACATTGAAAGATAACGCGTTAGGGATTGCAGCTATATAAACTAATATACCCATAGCAATTGTTGCTTTCTTTCTTGAGAAACTTAATTCATCTACTAAATATGCAACACTTACCTCTAAAATTGAAATTGCTGATGTGACAGCTGCAATGGATAGTAAAATAAAGAATAATAAGGCAAAGAAATATCCGCCAGTTAATTGAGAAAGTAGCGGAGGTAAAACGTGAAAAACTAATCCTGGCCCCGCAGTTGGGTCATACCCCGATGAGAAAACTACTGTAAAAATAGCGATACCAGCCATGATAGCAATAAAAGTATCTAAAAAGGCCACAAGGTAGGAGGCGTTTACAATATCGTCTTCTTTTGATAAGTAACTTCCATATGTCATCATTGCGCCCATACCTAAGCTGAGCGTAAAAAATGCATGGCCAAGAGCTAACAAGAAAGTTTGACCATTAATTTTTGACCAATCAGGATCAAATAGAAATGCTACACCGCTATTTGCCCCAGGAAGCATTAATCCTTGAATTACTAAAATAGCTAGAATAAGAAATAAAGCTGGCATCAAATATTTGCTAGCTTTTTCAAGTCCAGCTCTCACCCCCGAAAGAATAATCCCCATGACCATTAAAAAGAAAATAGTATGATAACCAATAACCCAAAGAGGATTACTGTTTTTTAAATCAAAGAATTCTCCTGCCACTTGAGGAGTTTCAAATGTAAAACCTTTTAACGCTTCGATTGTGTATGCAATTGACCATCCACCGACAATGCTATAAAAGGACAAAATAGTAAAGCTAGCTAATACTCCCAAAGCTCCTACATAAGACCAGAAAGGTTTATTCGATAAAGTTTTGAAAGCTCCAACCGGATTTTTTTGCGTTGTTCTTCCAAGTAATATTTCAATATTTAATATTGGTAAGCCAATCAAAACAATACATATCATATAAATGAATAGAAAGGCAGCACCACCATTTTCTCCGGCTATATATGGAAATTTCCAAATATTACCGAGACCTACCGCTGAACCAGCAGCAGCTAAGATGAAACTTGCTTTAGAACTCCATTGCTCTCTATTATTACTCATTATTATTTCCTTTACTGTTTAAGGGATCGCTTTCTTTTACAATCTCATCGAAATTATCTAGGTGAGCCTCGACTACAGAATCGAGAACTCCGTAAAAATACAAACCAATTGCAATCCATGCAAAGCGATTTCTTTCTCTTAAATAATGATCTCTTGATTTTGAAAACGAATCTTCATAGGCATTATATTTTTTTCTATTCTCGTTAAAATTCCAAAGAGCTAAGACCTCTCCAGCTATTAAAGCGTATCCTTTCACTTTTTGGTCGTTATATATTTGACCTGCCCCAGGAAAGGTTAGCGAACGTTTCAAAGCAATTTTCGGGTCTTTTAATTGCTCTTCTTTTGTTCTAAAATCAACTATTTCTTGCGAAAAGAGGTTTGAATAAATTACTGCAGTAAAAATGAAAAATTTTATTAACCTAAGCATTCAATTTCTACTCTAGCTCCCATTGGCAATCCTGCCACCTGAATTGTAGTGCGCGCTGGAAATTCTCCTTTAATTCTTTTTTCAATTTCTGCATTGACTAAAGGAGT
>Ga0222717_10000344_pt1 | contig 40156 bp, 50 predicted proteins | sample C33_18DmetaG_FD_165053 | JGI IMG/M metagenome (GOLD analysis project Ga0222717, IMG submission 165053) | Estuarine water microbial communities from San Francisco Bay, California, United States - C33_18D | ecosystem: Environmental > Aquatic > Marine > Unclassified | place: USA: California... | reverse complement strand
GTGCTGCTCACTAAAGGCGAGTCAGCCTTCAAAAGGTCTGTACCGGAGTATGCCCATGCGTTAGCACCTGCACCTGCCCCGTAGTATAGCCTTTCCATATCTTCAATCGTGCGTAAGTATCCTCTTGATCCACTCATATTATTTTCCTCCAATTATCTCCGTACCCGAAAAACGCTTATGCGCCTCTCAAAGCCCTCCTTGCTAAATCTTCAGTAGCAATCCAAGCGTCAAGGTCATTGCCCATTGCGGCAAATTCTTCGTGGGTTGGAATGCGAATATCTGAAACATCAGATTTCTGTATAGATGCTGTCTCGACAGCAGTTGTGCGTAATGATTCAATCTCAGCCTTTAGAGTTGCAATTTGGCCGCTATAATCAGATGCTTTTTGAACTTCTAATGCTCTAGCGGTTTCTGCGTCATAACGTGATTCCCAATCTGACTTAACAAGGGATTTCAATGCTTCTTCATCTCTTAGAGATGCGTATGCTCTGTATCCACGCTCTAATCCTTCAGACGTAATTTCATTCTTAATGATGTTTTTACTACCTGATGGTGCATTGTATGCCATGTTTGCAACTCCCGGTTGTTTGATGACGTATTTGTTTCCGCCCGGTGCTTCAAGAGATGGTTGAGGTGCAAGTGTTGCATCTTCTCCTGAACCGATTGGATCGCCTTGTCCTCGGTGTGAATATCCGCCGCTACCTTCTTGTAGGTATGCTTTTTCTAATCCGAAGTGGCCTCTTAGACCATCTAAATCTACTCCTTGTTCGTGAGCAAACTTCTCAAGAGTATCAATGTATGCTACTGCGCCATCATTACTCTTTTTTGCGCCATCATCGGATTTCTTATCGTCATCCTTTTTGTCGCCTTTGTATCCCATTTTTTCATCGGATTTTTCTTCGGTCTTTGTTATCGAGCCTGTGTCAAGATGTTTTAGTATCCCTGTCAGACTTTCTCTTATTTCTACTAATGCTTCGCTTTCAGTCATTTTATTTACTTCCTGTATGTTTTCATTATCCATTTTGAGGATTGTATAACGGGCTTCGGGATTAATCCCTTTCTTGCACAAGGTTATCTCGTGCAATTCCAAGTCCGTAATCTCACGATGGTTTCCATGTTCAGGTGTATGCTTAGATACACGGAACAATGCTTGTCCACCTATTGAAAAGGCACGAAGATCTCCATCTCGTACCTGCTTTTGCACTTCTCGTGCTTTCTGAATATCGCTGCGTATTTTACATACTACGAATAATCCGTGGTTATCTACCTCAGATTTCCATAAGCGACCTTGTGAATCTGTATAATTATCAACTACTTCTCCTACTTGGATTCCGCTATGTGCTAACTGAACATTACGGAATGCTTTGTTATCCATGAACTTGCTAAACGCCTTGCTTAATGCAGATGTAGGGATTCTATCTCCTTGTTTATCAACCATATCTACACTAGCATATCCTGCTACAAACAAGTCCTCTCCTTTAGACTCTTTGAGTATCCATTTATCTGACGATTCACCGACAGCAGACCATCCTTGACTCATGCTTGCCGTTGCCATTAATCGAATATACTTTTTTCAATAGTATATGAATAACATCATGACAGGGTTGACAGCCCTCATATGACATGATCATCACGAGTGGCTTGCACTACATCGTTTTCATCTTCATCATGATTTTTTTCTTTACCGGGATAACGAAGTATCGCTTTTCCTTCTCTCATATCTAAAACAGCCTCTCCGTCATCCGTTGTTACTCTCATAGATAACGGCTTAAACATATCATCCATAGTTTCTTCATGTTCTTCCCTTTTTGGATTGCCAAAAGTTGTGTTTTCTTCGTCAGTAATTTCAGTTGGCCCTGTTGGTGCAGTAAGATCTGCTTGCATCCCCGACCATGCGCCACCGTCTGCTGATGCTCTATTCATTTTAGGAAAAGCAAACTTTTCTGCAATATCATCATCAATAGCCTCATTTACAGTCCATTCTCCACTTTCTGTTCTTTCAAGCCCGTATTCATTACCATACAATTCTAACTTCTTAGATGTCAGACCATCAACAATCCCAATCAATCTTTTCTCTTTTATTGATTCATCGGCATTTGCAATTGTCCTTCTTGCATGACGCATGATAGTTGAAATAGAACCTTTTTCATCTTCTTCGGTCATAACTTCAGGTGCTTTATCCATTGATTTTCTTTTTAGTGGGCGTTTACGAGCAGAATGCAACGGTTGCAATGTTCCACTATCGGATGAGGTAACTGTTCCTGTACCTGCTGCTGCACCACCTGCCGCACCTTCTTTAAGGAAAATACCTGCAACAGGACTCCAAATCACAAATTGTGCCTTTGCTTGTTTAATTAGATGAGATGGCCCTTCGTAATTAACTACAAAGAATCCTTTCTCATCCATATCTGTTTTTACAATAACCGGCTCAAATATTGCAGGATATTCTAAAACAATTTGATTACCTTTCAAACTCATTTCAGGCAAAGGGGGTAAAGGAGATGCCTTTGATATATCATCTTGAGGATAAAGAACCCATTTTGGATGAACTTCTTTTCCTTTGATAAAAGTAGAATGTGCATCTCTAATTAGTAAATCGCTCTTATCCAAAGTAGCAATCGTTTTCATTAATCCATCTTCGTCAGTAGTAACGCATGAATTAGGAGAGGGGAAATGAACATTGTCTGTTGTTGTATATAGTGTCCTAAGTGTATTTACTCGATCACTTAATGGTTCAACCGCCATATCTGTATCTTTGTGAACCAACAAATCTACAACAGTAAGTAAATCACCATCCACATAAGCATCAAATGTTGCATCGCCCTTGATTGTATCTTTTAGAGACTTCTTTACTTTAGTAGGTAAACTTGTAGGGTTTATGCTTTTACCCTTTTTCTTAACCATAATTCTTTTTCCTTTTGGTTTCTTTTGGACTACCCATTCTCCACTAAAACCTTTGAGCGTGTCCATATCATCTAAATCTCTTATGACGTGTGCAGGTTCAATTAATGATTCAAAAACACCTGTTTGTTCATAATCATCTGATTTGTGTAAATCAGTAGTTAGAGACATACCTCCTGTTGGATGTGCGGATAAGGCATTTATTTCTCTTGTTTTAGGTGTAATAGGGTGCATATGATGATTCATGTTTAATCCATTAACTAATCCTTCATGTGCTGTTCTTTGTAATAGATTGAATGGTTGTTCTTTTACATCAAATGATATATCGTTAATACGAGGATCCCATTTCCATGCTAAGTTAGCACTCATGTTATGACCCCAAGCATCAGTATTTCCTGAATTAAATATAGGCGGTGCTACTCTTTTTGATGAAGGGTGAACATTCCCAAACACGCCTTCTTCGTGTTTTCCTCTCATTAATGCCATATTAGCAGCCGCAGCCAATTGTTGAATGTTACCTCTTGCAATGGTATTAGCATTCATATCTTCAGTTGTTGTAGGAGAAAACAATGCATTGCCATGTTTTTCTCTAAGTCCTTTTGCCATTTCCATCATTTTCATCCTAAGTGCAGTATCAGTCTCATTATAATGTGCATTATGCAAATCATGCCACGTTGGATTAGAATTAGGATGATTCTCTCTAAACATACCCCCTCTTGCAGCCCCTAAATCTGTAACACCTTGCATCGCTCTACCAAATGGACTAATTGAAAATGCATTGGTAGGTATTGTCATTCTTGCACCTTGACCGCCAATTTGTGAAGGATGAAGATGTTGATGATTTGCTGCATGACTCCAACTTGCCCTTCTTCTTTCAAAATCAATATCGCCGATTGATGTAGGGGTATGAGTATGTGATGCATCGGGCGCATCTCGTGCCAATTCAGGAAAATGACTACCACTAAGCATGGCAGGTGAATCTATCTCCACCCCGTTTGTTAAGAAATCAGATAACCAACCTTCATTGAATATATCAGGATATGATTGTTTTAAGATAGTGTCGAGAGATGTTGAGTCTCGCCCTACACCACCCCAACGCTGAAACGGTTCCCACCAATGATGGTTATGCGATTCTTCATCATCAATAAAAGGATGAATCAAATGTGATGTATTATCAGTAAGCATTGGAGATGAAGTTGGCCCATGTCTATCACTTGGCCTCATCCACCATGCTTTTAGAGGAGTAAATCTATCTCTCCAAGATCGTAATACTCTATCCCATGTTATTCCTGCTTTGTTTTGCATATTGTTTCTAATGCTTTTTGATTCAGGAGAAGAATAACTATCTGTTTTTGAAAGATCTTTTAACAAATCTATCAATGATTCATTCTTGTCATTACTACTCCATTCTAAACCAAATAGATAAGGTAGCATACCAAATTTAGATAATTGTTCTTTTTTATTTTCTTGCCATTCTTCATAATTAGAATGTTTATTTACATCTTTTATGTATAAATCCAATATTGATTCATCGGGATTGCCATAAATCATAGCCTCATCAGGAGATAAACGATTATTACGTTCTCCTTCTTTGTGCTTGTGAGCCAAAGTTAATCTTTCTGATTTTTCAATATTTTCTCCCTCACCTAGATGAGTAATAAAATCAAACAAATGATCAACATACAATGGTTCACCCCATGCCGCCCCATGAAGTAAGGGGCATGAATTTGACTTCATACCAAATGGATGATGTTCTCCAAAACGATTATCTTGTTCGGCCATAGGCCAATCATTCAGATATGTTGTAGATAATTTAGTATGCCCTGCTAAGTATTTTTGATACTCTTGAGGAATTACCATTTGTGATGGAGACATGGGAGTCCCTAAGTTTCTCATAGAATATGGTGGGCTATCAGCCATCATAGCCAAAGCAGCCATGTCTTGTTTAGTTATTTCAGAATCTTTCAATACAGATAAGTATTCATCGAAAGGCGGTTTTTGTGCATTAACACAAGAAAGAACAACTTCTGTTCTCAATCGTACTAATTCATCGTTCATTTTTCCCACCTCATAGGCGGGCATAGACTTGCTCAATCAAACCCGCAATTTCATCAATTGCACCCAACTGACCTTGCGTTGCGTTCTTTTTCAAATCCATAAGTGAATCTTCAATTGGTTTTACACTTGAAAAATGTCCACCTGCATGAGTAAGATGCATATGTAGTGAAGATGCATTGACATCATAACCTGTTTGTGCTACACTAGGCATTTTTGCAACTTCTGAAATGAATGTTCTTTTTGTTCCTTCTTCGGTATATGGCATTACTTGATTAGTACCAAATCCTGCTGCTCTATTTGACTCACCTGATACTTCATGGAAATGGGGCATACCGTTGCTTACATCCGGTTCAACTTGATACTTTTTTATTTTCTTAGGGGAACAATCCTCACAAGTCTCCCCTTCATCACCTTTACAACCCATTTTACAACCCATACGATTGACATTCTTTTCAATGCCTAATTCTTTTTCAATAGATTTTAATACGCTTAGTAATCTTCCTTCAGGGGTTTCTTTCATTGGGTCAAAATATTTCATCTATATACCTCCGTATATGCTCTCATTAAATCTCTACCGTCTAGTCCGTTAAGTCTAGCAACTTCTCTTACTGCTTCCATTACGGCCATTCCTTGCATAACTAACATTCTTACATCCTGAGTAAAACTAACCCCACCATCGGCATCTATCAAATCTTCAATGTCTTGATCATAATCTTTAGGGTCAAGGCTTCTACCTTTTACAACCTTCCACGCTTCTTCAAAACTCATTATCTCATCTCACTTTCTAAGTCTTGCCACTCTCTTAATTCATCATGACGTGATTTAGTAATCATATCGCCACTACCTGAAAATGGGCCAACATTGGTTGCCATTGGATTAACGTCTCTATTAAGGGGGTCAAATGTTTCATCTGCATGAGGAGTAACGAATGCTTGCCATCCATTTCTCTTCATCATAATTGTAGGATCTTCTGCTGCTTTGATTAAATCAGCATTTTCTAATTCAAGTTGTTGAACTTGAGCCTTTAGAAGTTTCACTTCCTCTATCATCTCTTTTAATAATTCAACTGATTCTGCTTCTGATGACATTACATTCGCCCCATATTTCCTTGAGGACTTAACATAGGGCTTGCTGAACCCGCCATTAGTCGTTGATTGCCTGTTGGACTCATAGATTGCATAGGGTCATTCATTGTAACAGAACTATCTGTTCCTTGTATCTGCATAACTGCATATTTTAATTGATTCAAAGCCTCATTAACTGCCCCTAATTTACGAGAGATAGGGCGTAATGCTTCAGTAACTACTCCGGCCTTTGCTTGTTGAGATATTGCTTTTTCAACCATTTGTATCAAATCTGCTTGCATATCGAATGATTCTATCAATTTGTGAACTGCTTCGCCAACTCCTGAATAATCTCCTTCTCCCGGTGTTAATGGCATTGCTGCACCATTAGGGCCGGGTGTATTCATAGGAGGTTGTTGGCCCATAGATGCAGCCATAGGGTCATTTTTGATGAGCAAACTATCAGATATTTGCAAAGCCCTTAATCGGTCTGCAATTGAACCTGTTTGTTTCCATGTCATCTAAATCGCCTCAATATACAATGTGTGGTCTGTAAATCTTATCTGTTCGACCTGCACGAACAACACCCAATGCAATAGCACCGTCATTTGCATGGAAGTCGTTTTCTGTATTGACGTGTTTGATAATTGCCCCTAAATCTTGGTCGGTAGTGGTATTAGCCATCTGTTTTGCAAGACTATCATGCAAATCTAAATCACTAGATACTACTGCTAATGCATTCAAAGCATCCTTCAAATGTTTCGCTATATCGTCTCTATTATTCAAATCAATAGCCTTTTGCATTGCATCAATTGATGCTTGCGCTTTTCGTGCCATTGGATCCATTTTGCTTATTATTCCAAACCCTTCGCTCATGTCGCTCACCTTATTCTAGTTATACCATGCTTAATGAGAATTGCCCTTGCCCTCACCACGTTCACCGCCTAATCCTAGACGCTTTAATCGTGCATCAATAATCTTTTCAGATGATGATTTCATGTCTCTCTTATCGCCTTTCTTGCTTGAAACACTTGCACCACCTTCGTTACGTTTTACATATTTAGGAGATGAACCTGCTGTATCTCTAAATCTTTGGCTTTCATCTTGTAATTGGCGTAACGGCGGTATCTCGTGAGGGATGGCCTTTACCATTTTCCAAGCCTTCTCAAATGCGGTCATTCTAACTCATCCTCAGATTTCTGAACAGGTGGTGCTACGGGTGGTGCGCCCCCTCCGCCTTGTGCTGCCGCAGCCTCTTGCTGTTTTGCTTGGATTTCTTCGGTAGATGGTTCTCTAAAGTCAAAGTTGAGATACTTATCATCAATCTGATCTCTTAGCATAGCCTCATACCCTGCTTGCTTCATCTGCATCATGTTACGGATAGCCATCTCATCTCGGCGCAGTTGCATGATTTCATCTTCTTCTTCATGCGGCGATAGAGTTAATGTCCATTCTGTAATACTAAATGCTTCCATGATTGCAGGGAACACAATACGGTTATACACGGATTGAGCATATGATATTGCCCTATTGCTTACAACAATCTGCATACCCTCATTATTCAAACCACCACCCGATACATCATTCATGAATACATTTGATACACCATAGTATGCAGATATACGCTGTCTAATATCATCTTTGATTGGTATGTATTGTAACTCTTCAAGCGTGTCCATCATACGAACATACTCTATTCCACCTCTACCTGATTCTGTTTCAACACCTATGGTCGGCACATAGTTAGGATCACGTTCAAGATGTTCTTGGATATTTCTTGCTGTTCTTTCGACAGTTTCCATGTTTGATGACTTGATAACCATGATACCTCTAGGCATTCTTCTCTTTTGGTATGCTGAATAAACATAGTTATCCATAGCAATCAATGTATTGACTTGTCTCCACATAGTAGCAACAGGACTTCGACCATACAGTTTCGATGGCGACCATTTGCTAATGTGTATCACTTCACCCTCAGTATATACTTGCCCGTTTCCAACACCTGCAAGATTCATGTAATGAATTGGCACAACAGGCATACCCGATACAGGACATTTGCCTTTGGGGTCGCTTGTTCTAAATGAACGGTCAATAAGGCTAGTATATTGTGTACCTCCTCTAATTCCTCTTTTATCAGAAAGAATACGCATGAATATAGGGTCAGCCCTTGATACTTCACGAACACGGAAAAATTGAGGCTGCTTAGTTTCAGGATCAACAAAGTATTCTTTTGTAAGGATTATGTAGGCATCATCTACTATGTTCAAATCCATTTCTACTTCTCGTAAAACATCAATGAAGTTTTGTGTCATCCTATTGCCACCCTTTAGAATAGCATCAGCATATTCTATTTGCCCTCTATCAGGTTTTCGTACTTCTCCACCACATGACTTACATTCTTGCAGTTGTTGTTGATATTCCTCGCCACATCCTTTACATTTGCAAACAAACTTAGCATCCCAATCCCATCCTTTTCTGAATGTCTCAACAGAAAGATGTTGTAATATTGAACGTAAAACCATGCATTCATAAGCCGCAGCATACAAAGCAGGTATTGTAATTCCTTGCAATAATGCAGGTTCTTGAATACCTTGTGTAAATAATGGCATAGATGGAATTGGAGTATTATATCTCTCCATATCCACCCCAATAGCAGAAAACAATCTCTCCATTTTTTTGTCATCAACCATTTGTCAGCACCGCCTCTCTTTTTCTTGTCATCTCTTCGTCATCAATTCTTTGAGATTTTAGTAATTGTATTTGTTCTGATTGAGTCATATTTTCATATGCTAAAACCAAAAGAGCATCTTTATCTCCCCTTAGCCCTTTCAACATTTTTCTTGCGTCAGGCGAGTGTCCATTAAGATATGGTTCTGCTAATTCTAGGGCTTTTCTTACTGCGGGTTCTCCATTTATGACAATCTTACTTGAACTAGATGTAATGTTATTAGTGTCTAATTCTTTGCATAATGCATCAGCATACCACGGTGCAGTAGGTGCATGGAACGCTAATTCGATTCTAGGGTTAAGTCTAGTGTCCATCTTGAATTTTGAATTGTTTTCAATTAAACCTGCAATAAACCGATCTGCATCTTTAATCAATACATCTCTTCTTTTTATGTCATAAAATAGACCTCTACCTACTGATTTGCTAAATTGGCCTACTGATATTAAATCGAATAAGAAACCGTGTGATTTAATCAATGAAGAGATTTCAGCAGGGCTTGCTTGGATACCATATGATTTCAATGTTTGAGCATTCAATGCACCACGAGCATATATCACTTCTCGACATTTTGTTAGTAGATTTCTTTCACGATTGGATAGACGTTCTGATTTGTCTATTGTTGTAGTCCATAACAATGCGGCTTTTTCCTTCCCTTGTTCATCTGATGATGTCCATGTTTTTACGAACCTTCTAAATGGCAAATCAAGCCTGTCTGAATGTTTATTCAAAGCATCATAATCAAAATCAGTAAGAGGCAACTCATCTACAAGATTAGGAGATACGCCTTTGAAATGACTAATTATTGCTTGCTTCTCCATTTTTAGTAACCCTTGTATGCTATCTAATGTCCTCAAATCTTTTGCTTTGATTAATATCTCACTTAATTCTCTACCTGTCATACCAAAGTTATCAGTAAACCATGTTTTGCTTATTGGAGGAGGTGCAGTAGCCGGTAATACTGTACCGGGTTGTTCAGTAGGTGCAGAACTGCCTTCTTTGTCTGTACCTTCAATACCTGCATTGGCTCTTGCATCTACGGCATTTCTTTGAGCATCTTCTTGCTTTTTCTTCTCTTGTGCCGCAGTTAATGCTTGTTGTGCCATATCTATTTCTTGTTGTGCTAGATTATTTTCTGCAAACTTAATTACAGAATCAGACAAAGATTCTATGCCATCTATGGGTTCAAGATATTCTTTACGCATCTGCCCACCCTAACCTTTTTTGCCATGTTGGGCCATCTAATATTACGATACTTTCTCTATACTCTTTGGTTGCTTGAACCGCCAATGCTAATGCTATTACCATATCGTCATGCGCCCCTAAACTTTCCATTTTACCATTAGCAAGCATGGTAAACATAGACAGTTCGTTTAGTAGAGCGTTCATAAGCCTTCTAGTAGAACCTTCGTCTTTATACGGGATTATCAGATGTTGTTGCTCAAGGTGAAGTTGCAAAGTATGCATGAGTGCTTCTTTTTTCATACGACTCATGTTGAATGGTTTTATCGGTAAATCGCTTATTTCTTTAAGCACTTGATTGAATGCCATAGCGAAGTTATTTGTTTCTAATTCTATTATAACAGGATTAAATCTAGCATTCAATTCTATGATTTTCTCTATCTGCTGATTAAAATTCATATTCTTTTCATGGTGAACATGAACTACCCGCTTATGCCTATTTTCATCCATTGCAATAACTAGCATACAGGTATAGTCAGCCCTTCTATCTGCACTTATTGCAGGATCCCAACCAATGTAATAGTTCAGATTTTCTTCAGTTTCAGGATAATAAGATAGCGCATATTCTTCGTCTTTTGCTGCTTCAAGAACATCTTCAGGGAATAAACTTGAATCACTTGCTATTGGTTTACATAGATACTCTCTTGTAAATGCAATAGATGTCATTTCACCTCTTCTAACATTCAACGCATCTAAAGACCATCTCTCAGGCCATAGTGGTTCTCCTGTTACTTCATTAATTGCAGGGTATTCTTTTACACAATAACCGTCAAGACCTTTCAATTCTGAATATAAATCAGTAAACGAGAATGGAGTGCCTACAACGCACATTTGGGCAGTATGGTGAAGAACAGGTAAAAGAGCAGTATAAAACCATGTAGATATAGCCTTTAATTGTGTATCTGCTTCACTAGATAGAATATCGTCTAGTACCACTATGTCAGGGTGCGCCCCTCTCACCGCTTTACCGATAGACATAGCACGAATAGATGATTTGTTAGTCATGCGGAATAATTGTTTTGCCCATCCTCTTGCGGGTTTTAGATGCTGCAAAGCAGGGGTTGTCTCAATCAATTCATTCATTTTACCCATGTGATCTATTGACTGATGCTGACTGTGGCTGAAAAATAGCACTTCAGTATTAGGGTTGTATGCCATTTTCCATAATAGATATACTCTAAAGAATACAGATTTGCCATGATCTCTACTTGCTATAACACATACTTTGTTATTGTTTTCAGCGTTTTCATACCATTCCTTATGGAAATGTGCTAATTGAAATCCGCATATATCTTCAAAAAAGAACTTGAAATCACGCTTTCCCATTTCCCAATCTATCTTACTTGTGAGGTCATTGATGCCTTCACTCATTTTTCCACCCCGTAGGTAACAAACTCATATTATCAACAACGGGGGTATCTGTATTCTTGAAAACCGATGAAGGCAGCAATGACAAATCATCCCCCTCATTTGTCTCAAAACCTTCGATTGCGTTTGGTTGTTCTTGTTTGATTAGGTCAATAGGAGGGGTAAATGCAGGTGGTGCAACAAAACCCTTTGGTCTTTCTTTCTTTATTGAAAAGGCAGACATATCATAGAATGGATTGGCAAACGGGTTCTCGACTATTGTTTGAATGCCTTTTTCAAAGAACTCGTGATCATTATCATATTCATCAGGCCAAGTATCAACTATATCTCCTTTATTATCTCTAAATAATTTTAATGCATCTTCATTGCCATCAAGAGCCAAACCATGTATTCTATCAAGAACAGATTTATCAGTAGTAGGTGTAATGTATTTTGGTAATGTTCTTTCACGAGCCGCTTTTATTTCTTCAGTTATAGTTTTAGGTTTATCGGGCATAACAACTTCGGGGTCTGCACCGCTTAAATCTGCAATCGGTATTTCTGCAACAACCTTTTCATTAGATTCGGGCAAATCAAATTCGGCATCCGGTACGTTTACCAAAAATGTATCAATTAATTCAGCAATGTTTTGCTCTCGTGTTGCTTCTCTTATCTTCTCCGCCCGATTTTCTTCAATTGCTTCCTCATAGCGTTTTGTATCCATTTCAAGATACTTCGGTTCATGATGTGCGTTTGGGTCAGGAGTATGTTCTTCATGCCCTGTTCCCAAGAGGGGCATTGCGGATATGCCATCATCTACTATCTCAGGTGGATTATATTTAGGTGCAGCATCAGATGTCATTCTATCAAGCATAGCATCGTGTCTTGATGATTTTCTTGGCTCATGTAATGGCATTCGCATTGGAATATTTCTTTGAACCGCAGGATCAAACCAATCAAAAACAGATTTTTCTAAACTCATTTCACCTTTGGAAAATTCCCAAGCAACATCAAAAGGGTCAGGAACGGGCAAACCTAATCGCCTCCGTTGAATCAATTTCACGATAATAAGATTGCTGCTTTTGTAAGGAATATAAATCGTGTATCTTTGATTCTAAATCATAACTGTTTCTAACTTGCTGCCCAGCCGCAATTGCTTCCATATTTTTTTGGCCTTGTCTTCTTTGATTCCGATTATACAACCCTCTTGCCGCACCGGACATACCAAATGTAAGCATATTTGACATCAATCCTGTACCAAAACCGCCTCTAGTATTCATTTTTGCTTCGGCGGCATCTACTGATTGCTGACCCAACTTTTTCTGTGCTTCTTGTTGGGCGTAATTAGTACCGGATGAGGTAGTGTCGGGAGAGGTAGTACCGGATGAGGTAGTGTCGGGAGAGGTAGTACCGGATGAGGTAGTGTCGGGAGAGGTAGTACCGGATGAGGTAGTGTCGGGTGTTGGGGGGTTGAAACTTTGATTTCTAGCCATAGTGCGACCTGTTTCATTTTGCATATCAAAATCTTCTCTATCTTCCCATGTTTGGTTTGCGGTCATACCTTCTCTTATTGCACCACCTGCGGTCATAGTATTCCACATACCCTTAGCCCCCCCTTCTTGACCTGTTAATTTCCCTGTTTCCATTACACCCGTTGCATAATTTTGTGCCATGTTTTTTGCATTATTTTTAATGCCTTGCCACATACCTTTTCCTTCGCTTCCTACGGGCATATATGCAGCCGAACCGTCATTAGGGTTTACATTTTTTTGAGTAGGGTCAGGAGGTTGTGTAGTTCCGCCCGGTGCATTTTGTTTACTTTGATTGTATTTATGATATGCATAATTTCCTATTCCGCCTGTTGCCATTCCTAATGAAGCGTGTGCGCCAAATTTTGCTGCACCTTTTGCTGCACCTTTTGCTGCACCTTTCATTCTATCCATCATACCCGGTTTTTGATTAACAAGTTGTTCGGGTTGGTTTACATTTGCCGAATCTCTTGGTTGTGTTCCTGTATTATCAACAGGGTTCAATGAACCAAAATCAGTTTGAACCTTTTCTTGGTATCCTTCGGGGGCAGGTCGCCCCCATGTTCTTTCATAAGCATCACCTCTCACACCTCTCACTTGTTTAATCATGAAATGATTGATTAACTCATCTTTTGATTTGGTGGTTAAATTGGTTGCAACGCCATTAACTGCTCGGTTATCTGCTTGTTGAGCATCAAACTCAGCAGTAGGATTGATTACTTTTGTTTTTGTTTCCTTGCTTGCAACTTGCCCTGTTTTGTTGTTTATATCTTCAGTAATGGTAGTTACTCTTTTGATTGGTTGGCCGGTCTTATCATCCAAACCATCTCCATTAGCATCTTGTTGTTCGCCACCTTGCTGCATTTGTTTCTCAAACAAACGTGCTTGAAGAATCAAATTATCCATTGAGACTCACCTTCACTAATTGAACGTCAAGAGGGTCTAGGCCAAAAGATTTTGCTATATTTCTCCAATCTCCTCTTGTATGATAAATAGTTATTACATCATTAGTGGATCGTTGAATACGACTTGAAAGTATTGTTATATCGGTTGGCGAGGATATATCCATTTTTCTTATATCCGTGTAATCTGCTAATACAGTTTCAGCCAATCTCATTTGAACCCCTTCAAGATAATCTTCAAACATTGATTTTTCTAATTCCTCGATGTTTAATCCATTAGTCAATGACGTGAATAATCTACTTAATGATTCGGGATTCATTACAGCAGCCCGCCTATCACGATAGCCCGTATCAGACAATGGTTCATTAGAGTTTATACCGAGTTCAAATTTTCTTCTATTAATTTGGTCAATTAATTCTGCGGGCAATCTATTGATTCTTGGCTGATTTCCAACATTTACTATCCTTTCAGCATCAGGTTTGGGGTTTATACGGGGTGCGTTAGAACTTACTTTTATTTGAGGCTGTATAACAGGCTCTTTCATTCCTGTTTCAGGAGTGGGTTCTAAAGGAATATTGGTAGGAGTTTGTTGTTGTTTCATTTGACTAATTAAGTGTGCTAATTCTTGGTGAACATTATTTTTAGTCCTACCCTTTTTTGTATTTGCCTTTCTATACAATTGTTCTAAAGTTTGTTCATCTATCCCCATGTGTTCTTCAAATGCACGTTTTACTTTTTTAGGAAGGCTGCCAAACGTACCATATGATGACTTTCCTGAGCCGTAATCCATAAAATTTGCAAAACCCGAAGATAACGAATGTAGTTCGGGATGAAGTGCATCTCTCCAATTTGGCGGGGTCGGACTTCCCTCAACACTTACTTCTTTTCCATCTACTAACATTTCACCATCGGGGCTGCCTTGCCCTGCATCTACCATTGCTTGTCTTTCTGCTTGTCTATCGTTATACTCATGCATTGAAGCATTATCTGAATGGTGAATAGGATTCATATAATGAAACATACTTTTCAAATTTCTAACTTCTTGAACGGCTTCAGCCGGATTAGCATTACCTTTTATTGTGTTAAACACTTGACTTAAAAGTCCTTTATCATTCAAATTAATTGTATTCTTATGAACATAATGAGCAGGAATAGATAAATCATCAATTTTTCCTTTGCCCTTTTTAGTTGGAAGAAATCCCAATTTTCTTGCAGCAGGGCCATACCATCTCGCATAGGCTTCTTCTGTACCCTGTTCGTATGCATTACTGCTGATTAATCTAGTTACTAATTTATTTTGTGAGTTTCTAGGTCTAAAATGTTCTGTGTTGCCTTTCGTTTGGTCGTAAATTTTGCCTGAAACGGCTTTCCTATAATCCATATTTAATTCGCCCCCTTTTGTAAACGGAAGATCTTTATCCAACGGCATTCCATTCATTCGATTTTGTTCCCTTGCTGCCTCATTAACTAACTTAGCACCTGCACCTAATGCTCTTTTGCGAATATCAATTATGATGGGATGATTTTGCAAATCGGGATTATTCAATATCATTACATCCTCTTTTGATATTTTTCCTGTCAATATCGCCATGTGTATTGCATCTTCTTCATATGGATTCAAACCTGTATCATTCAGATCGGGGTTTAATGAGTGGTGTAACTCATGGTTTGGATTCTTTAATTTTTCTTTTAATTCCTCTAAACTCAACGCCGAACCTTCAGGGTGATTCAATAAATAATTAACTAAATGGTCTAAATCTACAATACCATATGATTTAATCAAAGAATCGGGGGGGTGAACAAGAAAATTAGAATGATTGAACATCCATGCTCTACTCAACCCATTCACCTCTTACTAACAATATTGAATGCTAGTGAGGTATCATCAAAGCGATAACCTGCACTATCTTCATCTCGGACTTCTGTTGGCCCTGTTGGTGCAGATGAACGCTCGCTGCTTGCTTGCCCGCCTTTCTTTGAATGTTCATCTAATACAGGAGAGGATTTTGCTAGTTTGTTTAATTTATCCAATAACTTTTGGATTTTGTTCTTTAGAGATAATATCTCGGTTCTTGACAAGGATTGTGCTTTTGCTACAAGAGGGTCAGATGTGCCTAATGGGTCGCCTATTGCCCCACGAGCAAGCCTATCTGCTCTAACCCCTGCATTCATGTTTGTACCCATTTTTGGAACTCTAGGCATTCTAGTCGAACCTTTTGTTCCACCTATGAATCCGCCTCTTGTGCTTTGTGAAGATATACCCGTTCCGCCTGTTGAACGGTGATGAGTCATGGATCTAGGTAATGCACCTTGCTCTCTCGCCATTTTAGCATTAGCCAATTTACGTTGATATGCCACCGGATCACGGAGTCTTAGAGGAATACCTTCTGCTCTTGATGCGCCACGCATTCTTAGAGGAATACTTCTCGATACGGGGTTGAATGATTGTCGTTTAGAAGAAGTGTCGAGTTGTAATTTAGCACTCGCTGCTCGTCTTTTAGTTTTTGACTTTGGTTCTCTTCCACCGGATGTGTTGTGCTTACCGCCCACTTTTTTGCCTCTTTTTCCCTTTCTTTTCTTTTCTCGTCTTTTCTTTCGTTTGGATTTTTCTTCATCCTCATCACTCTCTTCATCTTCGTCATATTTTCGACCTTTGTATTTCCTTCTTGCTTTTAACAAATCAAAAGCATCGGATATATCGTCATCGAAACTAGCCCTTATTGCACCTCTCGATGGATGGCCGAATGTAATGTTTGGGGTATCGCTTCTAACAGAACCCACGTTTGCACCTGCTGATGCGGATAAGCCGTTAGCCCCAATGTCCACACCTAACCTACTTTCAAGTAATTGATTTTCATTCTCCATCATAGGGCTTCGACCTATTTCTTGGTCTATCTTACTTGGCCTTACATCTACATGAGTAAGACCCGGAACTAATTCTTGCAACGCTCGTTCACGTCTTTTCTTCTTATCTCGTTGATCACGGCTTTCACCATCTTCAGGGGTTTGCCTTGTATGGTGAGATAAACCATCTGCATTTTCATTAGGATTAACATCTAAATCACCATAGTTACCCATTTCTCTACCATTGAAACCGCCGGTAAACTCTTGTGTTCTTGGCCGCCATAGATTACCTATATCATTAGGAGTCGAACTTACTTTGATGATTTCATCACTCATTTATACAAACTCCCTCTACTACTATGACCATGATACTTATGGTGTATTTCTGCACCTCTATGGAGATTATGTAAATATTTGAATGAAAATTGCACCTTTAATGGTAAATCAAGATACCAATTAAATAAGTGTCCTATGTTATGATATGGTTTAGCAATGTAAACAAACTCTTGTTTTAATTCTTTTATTGCTCTTAAGACATCCATAAACTCGGTTACTGAACTGTCGTTAGACATGAAATCAACTATTGCAAACCTGCAAGCCATAACAGACATTAACGCTTGTGATGCTGTTTCTTTTACACCTTCATGATCTTCGGGAGGTAATGAGCCAACCATGCCTTCTACCCATCTTTCTAATACGAAATCTAATCCATCTAATAAATCAACTAACCTTGCTTCGCTTTTTGGAAAATCACCATGCAAAAGCATAGAATATTCTGAATCCTTAAGCATCAATGAATGTATTGACCGTGGATGATGTTCATTATCATCATCGTCTTTTGGCAACCAATTCATTCTCCAAGCACCCCCGCTTCAGCCAATGCATTTCGTAGAACACGCCATTCATCGGGAGACTTCTCGGCAAAGTGCGCCTGTATCACGGTTATAACAGATACAGATTGGTTTTTATCTATTACCTCTACCTTATCCATCCACACCGCTAAATCGTTGAGTGTATCTCTTACTTCACGGTGTATCTTTACTGCTAATTCTACGTCTTTAGGATTAACTACATCTGAACCCCCTAAGAATTGTTCTTCAACACGATCAATTTGTAATTCGTAAATGCGGTCTAATCTGTTCATATTCTTTTCAATACGAACTAAAGAATCTTTTGTGCTTTCTAAAGCAGAAGGTATCATTTCCAAATCCACTTGTTTTGAAATTATAGGTTTGATGTGTTTTTCCATATGTTGTGTTATTACCGTTTCTTTTTCATTTAACTCATATGCAAAATCCTCAACAGAGGCTCGACCATCAATAATCGCTGCTTCTATTTCACTTCTTTCAGGATGCGTACATATACTGCAATCTTGATTACTATTGTTGTAATATTCACCTGAATGCCGCCTCATGTGGCGATGAACTGTGCCTGATGCCCATCCTTGATCTTTATCTAAATCTTCATTATCAACTAATCCGGTTCTTACTTGACGTTCTAAAACATCTCTTTCAGGATGTTGGCAAAAGGGGCAATTATTTCTTGTCTTACGCCCCGCCATGTCATCTTAACTCCTTACCATCATTATTGGTTCTTACGCTTGTTCTTCTTTGAAGGGTAATGGTTCAGAATGCTTTTTCATATGTATTCCGCAATATCCTAAAGTAGAATCTGTATGTTTTCTTCTCTTGCATCTATCTCCTGTGGTTATAATAGATATACACCTCATTTCATCAGATGGGTTTCGATAACATTCTACACATACTTGAGTACCGTATTTAGATTTCTTTTTCATGCCTTTGCCACACTCAACGCATTGATATTTGAGTTTCTTTATTCCATTCTCGTCATTCCACTTTTTTAATGCAGTCATCGCATCTGATAAATCAACATCACCATCACCATCAACATCAAGTTTGTCATGTATTTTTTGTATCATTGTAGGGGGTCTGCTTGGCATCCTGTATTGAGGGGTAAATCCCCCGCCCCTGAAACTTTGAGGGGCATTACCGAAAGGAAGCGTATGTGCGACCTGCGACTACAAAAGTAAGCATCAATCCCATCAGCAGAAGCATAGATTGTGTAGGAGACATACTTGGCCCTTTGTAAATAAGAATAACCATATTAAAAAGCATGAATGCAAGAATAAAAATCATAGTTGCACTTTCAACCATCATCTTATTCGGACTAAGCATTTGTATGGTAGTATCCATTGGATTCAAACCACCATGATATTGTAACTCTTCTTCGTTTCTCAATCTACTTCTCTCCATTTCCATCATCCTCTCAAAGAAGTGCAGCCGCACCTGCACCCATAGCCCCATAGCCGCCCATTTGATTTGCATGATTGCCAATCATACCACCTAATAGGCTACCCAAGAAACCGGGTTGAGGTTGCCCATTGAGCATATTAGAAATTGGGTTGTGAGCAGAAAGCAACATTTGTATTTGTTGTTGATTCATTTGAGTCTGCTGCATACAACCTGTTTGTAAACTTTGCATGGTTAATCTAATGTTTTCAGCAGACATAGATACGAGGTTAGTAGGTAAAGTGGAGACATCTAAAGTAATGTTTCCTTCAGCATCTGTTTTGAATGATATATTAGCAAAGAAATCCTTCATAGCCAATGTCATCATTTCTGAAAACAAATCCATCAAAAGACCCATACTATTAGTTTGAATAAATGCCGCAATCGGGTCATTATACTGTAAAAGCCTAGCCGTTGCTTGAACAGGGTCATTTGCCATTGCTTGCATCATTGGATTTTGTGCCATCTGTTGCATTGCCATCGGATCCATTTGTCCTGTCATTCCATTATTCATCATCATACCCCCGCCCATACCCATAGCCGGTGCGCCAAAAGTGCTTGGTGCGCCAAACTGTTGCGTAGGGGCATCGTTACTACTACTAAACCAACCCATTATTATTCCTCTCATTATCCCGCTACTGTATTAGGGGGAATAGGTGTGCCTTGTGATTGTTTTGGTGAATTATAGGTAGGCACACCTATTATCCCCTGTTGTTGCATAGAATCTTGTATTTGCAATGCTCTCAAATCAAAAGTAACAGTTACTATATCTGCAACGCCTGTTATTGGATTTGGATGTTGAGTTAAAGTAACTCCTTTTTTATATTTTACATCTTGTTGAATCATTTTGAAAAACGGCTCGTATTTTATTAAAGATTCGGTTGTTGCCCTATTCTCTGTTTTATTTCTAGTAAGCCCCGGTACTCTAAGGAATTTTGTTCCTTTTGCAACAGGGCGAGAAAATCCATCATCTGCTAATTCTTCTTCAGCCATTATCTGTTTTAATGTATGATATATATGTAAATGAGCAGGGCAAAGCGTACTATTCAACTCATCTCCGTGATCTCCTTGTGTTCTTGCATGAGGTTTACGACTTGTTCCATCTTCATTCATCCAATACAAATCTGCGAGAGATAATCCTGTATCATCATCAATTATGTGGCTGTAAGCATTATCTCCTTCTACAAATCTCCTTACATCCACACCACAACAAGCACATTCAGTTGCACCATTATATCTGTATATTTTGTATATTCCTAGATTGTATCTTGGTGGTTTTAATGCCTTTCTTAACATTTTGATATTCTTTTTTCTTGCTTTTCTTGGGTTTTTAGGATTAGTAGTAAGTTGTATTTCTACTGTTGGAACTATGGTAGTATCATTTTCTAATTCTCCTTGTGAACCCATGTTGGCTAATTCTGCTTTTTGTTGTGCTTTTAACATTGCAAAATTAATCCCTGTTGTTACTGCTAACTGCTGTAATTGTTCATCAGTTAGACCGGCTAATCGCACGTTTGGATTCCACCCCGGTATGAAACTCATAGCCCTGTCAGCCCTGTTAGACTCTTTAAGATAGCGGCATTTTATATTGCTTCAATGAGATTTATCATTACTTTCTCAACATTCAAGCCATGTTGAGCAGATATTGCTTCTACTTTTGCTTGGATACCTGCTTTTCGTAAATCTCTAAGTTGTTGTTTGAATGGATAAACGATAGGATGTTCTCTTTGTAATTCATGCGACCATAGATATTGCGCTTGAGGAGTCCACCATACATCCATCTTGTTAATTAAGAAACAAAACAAGTCCGGCTTATATCCATTTTTAGCATTTTTTTTGGCTCTACGAGATATTGCCTTTGTTCTATCTTTACCTGTGATATTATCTACAAGATACTGCAAAGAGGCAACCGCTTCTTCTCTAAAATTAGGATGAGTCAAAACTCTATGATCAACCATAAAAAATACAATATTGACCTGTCTGCCAAACATATCTTCTATCCATAAATTCTTGTATTGTGAATGACCCCCTACATCAGCACTAGAAATAGGCTGCCTTTCTCGTTTGTATTTTATTTGTTTTCGATGAGCATTAGGCAATTTGTATTGCCCATTAACCATTTGATGACTTGTTCTAAACTCAATAGGAATTGGTTCGATGTCTCCCGGTACAGTAAGATATTGATCTAATGTTGTTTTACCCGTCATACTTGGGCCATAAACGCCGATTTTATACGGCCTTAATGTACGGTAAACTTTCTTTATCAGGTGTCCGGCTGCAAGTAATATATGTCCTGCTAAAACGGTACTACTCATGGGGTTTCACCCCCTGTTCGATAACCACTCCCATACTTGTGTAGGGCTTACATCTCCTAAATTGTCTAAGAAGAAAAGAGATGCAAAAGTCAAGACAACACCGCCCACTAACGCCACTACGGTACGCACCCATCCGGCAAGCCGTTCCATCCTACGTTCATAGGCATTTTCCGCAAGTATCTGAGACATAGCCTCGGTTTGCCTTTCTTGTTTAGTGCTAAACGGCCAAACCAAACGCAGCCCCCCACTTATTGTCTATCATTATCCGAACCATCATTAGGAACGCCAAAAAGTTGTTGCCCCGTAACTTGTTGATATTGTTGTTCATAATCTGAATACATCTGTTCTCTTTGCATTCTTCGTGTTGCTATCTGCATTTGATTACGCATCCACTTGTCGTATCTTGTACCTTGTTGAAACTCAGCCCTCATTGAAAGTGAATCCTTTATTCCGCCTACTTGGAATAGAACCATTGATATACAAAGGAAACCGAAGGTAATGAGGCCGTATTGCAGACCCATCTCTCCTGACGAGGCAGTTGGCAGATACCAATCTAAATGCGATACAGTAACTGCGACTCCTGTAAGCAAAGATTGCCATAAAAGCATAGCAATCAGATTTATATCAATTCGTTGGCTATCATTCGCCCACGGAGGTATCCCCCCCATTGGCGGTGGTTGTTGCATAGTCATGTTATTTTCCCTCACTCTCTAAATGGCGGAAATACATTTCAATAGCATGATTTAGGTATGAAGATTTAGATTCTCTACCTCTTTTTGACTCCATCAAATGCCATAGATCATCTCTTAGGATAATCGAAACGTGCTTCCCCATAGAGCGTTGTGATATATGTTAGGGTTATTACGGTTGTCATGTCTGACGGTTCAGAATAGTGTTTTCTAACTAATAAAATCAAATGCGGTCATTCATAGCCCTCTTCTTCTTTCAAATAGTTTTTCATATAGGCATCGAAACTTTTTGTTCCTAAACCCGGCTGTTTATCTCTAAACTCTTCATCATTCATGGCAGATATTATTTTTCGCTTTTCCAATTCAAATAATCGTTTATATCCTTCGCCATCAGCCATTCCGGTTTTAGGGTCATAACCATAATTATTATCTATACCTTTTTCAGCCAAAGCACGATGAACCAAATTGTTGATTGTTTGTGCGGCATTCATAACATACGCTTGATTTACTTTTTGTTGGTGTTGATCTTCATCAACAAAATTTAACATATCAAATACCTCCATATCATCTTCATCATATTCTCCCCTACCTATGGAATTGTAGCGTTCTTCAAGATTGGCTTGTAATTCATCATCTAATATTTTTTCCCAATCAACATCATCCCAAGTTCTTTCATTATCTTTTAGTTCCTGTTCAATCGCACTACCCTCAAGCATTTCAATCATCATTTCTGCAAAGGAATCATGGTCTAAATTGTCGTTAGATATGGCATTTTCTACAAAATCTTTTCTCATTTGATACAATCCATAATCGTTATCAAAATGCAAACCTACACGCCATGTAGTATTTTCACGCCTAACATTAGGATCAGGATGATAGCCTATCTGCCCGTTTCTCTTCATAGCATCAATCATGGCTCGCTCTTGAGTATCCATTAACTCATCGCTTTGTTCGGGTGTCAAACCTTCATAACCACTATATTTTGTTTCAAAATCCGGTACTTCATCAACTATGTTCTGCATTGGTTCTATATCGTCAAAAGGAACGCCTAATGCATCCATAGTCTCAAATGCTTGATTAAAAGCATCTTTTTGTTCGTTAGGAACAATTTCTACATTTTTTGAATTTTCATTAACATATCTTTGAGCGCATTCGGGGTAATGTGAGAAATACCAATTGCCATCTCCTATTTCTCCACATTGAGGGCATTTTATCTGCCCATCTTCTTCTTTGACTAAACCCCACGCTCGGTCAAAGGCTTCGCCCATAATGCTCGTTCATGTCAATCCTTGATAAGGTGTAGGGAGAGGGGGGAGAGATGAAAAACAAGATGATGAGTCCAAGAACCTTATCGAGCCATGCCAATGATGATAAGATATATCCTCTCCCTACAATATTTCTAAAAAGACAATCCTTAATCAATCATTCTTGAATTAACTTCGAAAACGCCCAAGCAAACGGATATATCATTACTATTAGTAAGGCCAACGCAAGAGCCGAAAAAAACTCTTTATACAATTCTGCTTGTAACTTCATTCCCAATCGTCAGGTCGTGTGATTCGCATCTTAGGTTTAGGTTTTGCGTTTTCTCGTCTTGCTCTACTCAAAGCATCTGCTAGTGCATCTCTTTTTGGCCTAGTTGCTCTCCATGAGTTAGACCCCCGCATACGTCCACTTTTGTATTGTGATGGAAACTTATTAAGTGGATTCTCTTTAAGTTCTTCTCGTACTTTATCGTTATCAGCATTTAGCCTATCAATATCTTCCTGACTCCATTTTGCTTTCTCTCGATCTTCTTTGAAATTAAAACTCGTATCCCAATCTGCTGCTTTAGCGATACCCCAAGCCTTGTCGAATGCGGTCATGCTTCTGACCCCCACTCGCACCATTTACATTGTTTTGGGTTTTTTGGTTTAATCCATCTCTCTTCGCCCGTTCTATCATATAAATCATCATCAATATGAGATGCCCCAATATCATTAGGGCTACACATCTCTCCACAAGTAGGACATTCTACATCATTGCCTTTCGCAATACCCCAAGCCTTGTCGAATGCCGTCATCTTATTCACGCACCTATGTGGCCGGACATCCCGCCTGAATATACATATTCTTTTTCATCTGCCCTTTTACACGCATTAGAACAATAACTGCTGTTAGACATACGAGGGCTGCTACACCTTCTACAAGTGTTTTTTGAAATATCCCACGCCTTGTCGAATGCGGTCATCTTAATCACTATTCTCTCTCTTCCTTCGTAAAGCCCTATCTCTCGCTTCTATCATTTCTCTTCTAATTTTATCTTGGTGTTCTCGCATTTTTCGTTTGGCGTATCTATCCCTAACTGATGCGGGATAAGGCATTTCATTTTTCATCCCCCATGTGTAGGGCGGTGGCCTCTCGCCCGAAGGGAATCTTTGATCGTGTCGGTATTTAATGTCGGCATCAGGGTATATTTCCAACAATTTATCCATTTCAGGTCTTGGATGAAAACTAAAATCTCTTTCGTTCCCTTCTTCATCAATGTAGCCCAACATATCAGGAACAACCACGTCATCCCATTTACGTTGCCCATAAAAAACCTTGTTGCCTTGAACCATTCGCTTACCTTCTTCGATTTTTTCTTCCGGCCCGATAAACTCTTTCACGACACCCCAAGCCTTGTCGAATGCTGTCATCTTTACATCTCCATAATATTAACTTGGACTTGAAGTAGTTGATTCTCCACATTTAGAACAAGTGAGTGTTCGATAAAGTGTGCCTGTTTCAGGATGTTTGCTTTCATCGGTGATTTCCATGTTGTGTTCACAATCGTTATCTTTACGGCTTCTCAATTTGAAAGGTTTTTCCTCTAATTTTACCATATCCCAAGCCTTGTCGAATACTGTCATCTTTACATCTCCCTAATATCCTCAATCCATGACAAATCATCACCACTAATAGTAGGGTCTTGCATAATTCTGTTCAATTGAGGTTTGCAGTAAGTGAATAGGCCACCTGCCCCCCCATGATAAGAATGAGTTGCACCTTTGCACGTTTCGGGGGCGTTATCCATGTGGCAAGCATAGCATGGCTCACCCGCCTTGATTTTTTCAAAATCAACAGCCATAGGTTCTCTAACCCACGGTTCTACTCCATAGCCCTCTCTTCGGAGTGCATCTGTTAATTCATCAGGATCGTATTTTACAACACCCCAAGCCTTGTCGAATGCGGTCATCTCAATCATCCCATTCTCATATCTAATATTTGATTGTTGCACATAACTCCATTAGGGCTTATGACTTTTCTACCTATACATGGTAACGCGCCGCCTTTGCAGACACTACATCCACCCATGCCCTTCTCAACCTTACCACATTCTCTATCGCATTGCGCTTTTTGCTTACTAGAACACATGGAGTATTTTTTACCAAAGTTTTTTTGACAATACCTATCTTTTTCGCCCATGTCGGCCTTCTTGACCTTTTTACTTCTCAAGGCGTCTTTCATAGGTTCTTTTTTATCTCCATCTTCATCGAAATCAAGATAATCCGGTTTAGAACCTTTTTTGCCTTTGTTTATACTAAACCACGCTTTTTCAAAAATATCATTAGATTTACTCATTTTATCGCTACATCCTTTACATTTGTAAGGCATACCCGACCACATTGGGCCACGCTTACCGCAATCGCTACAAGTATCAATTACCTTGCCCTTGTAGTCGCTCATGGAATGTATGATTGGACATTCCTTCTTAGAGTTTCTTATTGGAAGAATCTATCTAAGTTTTGTTGTTCAGGAAAACCTCTCAATGCTAATAACTCCGCTTGTGCTTTGTTATTGGCTTTTGGTTTTCTAAGCCACGGATGTATATCATAACCTGCATCTAATAGTGCTTCAATGTATTCATAAAGTGGTTCTCCACTATCTTTTCCATACATATAATTAGATATTATAGACGGGCCTTCATGCTGCTCACCTACTCTAATTACATCTCTTTGAAGTTGGTCGAAATCTTTACCCTCTTTCTGTTCTTTTGTTCCGCCGTAATCTATATCTCTACTAATATATGGAGGATCTAAATACAAATTATCCTTTCGCCCTAGTAAATTAGCAGCATCTTTGAAATCACCTTGATGTATTTCAAAGTTTTTCATACGGTCTGCATATCCTGTTAAATCTATTGAACCTGCATCAAAAGGAAAATATCTAAAGTTTTTATCGCCCGGTTTTACATCTTTACCCGGTTTTCTAAATGAGGGTCTTTTAATAAATCCTTCAGTATATCCTTTAGGTTCTGTATCCCAATCCTTGTATTGAAACATTCCATTTCGATGTTGCATATTAGAACCAACAAGTAATTCAACTAATTGCCGTTCTTCTCCGTAGTCTAAATCTTCACCAAGAACATCTCTTCTATATCTCAATTCATTTAGTGTATCAACTGCACGTTCTAATTCTTCTTGATTTTGAGGGATTTTACTTACTTTCATACCATCTTTCAGATGCTGCATTGTTGTTACTAAATCAGGATTCAAATCATTGTAAAATCCTTCACCCCTGTTTTGACCCAAGACAAAAGAACCACTACCACCAAACAATTCAGCAGGTCTTAGATGACCTGCCCCTAATTTTTCAGACAATGCTCTCATCTGAGGCTGTATTTGTGTTTTGCCACCTTCCCAATTTAATACAGTTGGAAGCATTTCACTAGAACCTCTAAATCCTCTAGTATTTGCAATAAAAGGGATACTTGGATCTTCACCTGCTAATCTATATTCTCGCATTTTTTTCCACGGCATACCTACTCTTCTACCGGATTTTCCCCACGGTAAAGGGGGTTTATGTTTTGGATTTGTAGTCATTACATTTCTTATCATTTCATCAACATCATTAATATCGTCTGTATTTTTGCCTCCGAATATTATCCCCTTTGACATAATAGTTGGGTCAATGTATTGATTAATAACCTCTCTTGATTCTTTTGTTATCCTTCTACCAATTGCACGAAGTAATGGGTTTTTCCTAGCAATGTTTCTCAATGCTCGTGTTCTCTTTGATGCAGGAACGGGTCTTTTGATAGGACTCATTTGATTGAGAAGTCGTCTTGCTGCTTCGGGGCTTCTATCATTACGGGCAGAAACTTCTCCTGTTACTGCACCCAATTCATGAGCAGCATCAGTATATATTTTGCCTTTTGAACGGTTATATTCATTTAATGGCAATTCTAATGCAGTATGCATCGCCTCATGAGTCAATTTATCTCTTAATGCGGAAATTGCATCTTCTTCTGATAAACCGCCATATCGAGATAGGTTTACTGCTCTCCAATCCCTTCTTGCTTGTTCATCTTCTGAAGATAAATTTGGATTCCAAGCATCAGATAATCTTCTTCCTTTTTGAGGTACGCTTGTCGCCCATTGCCCCGCATCAGCATCTCCTCGATAATTTCTATCTGAAACATTGTAACCATGCCTTCTTGCTGTTCTCATACCCCTGATGTCTCTACTTGGCTTCTTTGCTACTTTTCCTGTTCTTCGGTTTCTTCGGCCTTCACGATATGGTTGTTCGTAATCCTGTTGTTCAAAATAGAACTCCTTAGAGACACCCCAAGCATCTTCAAAGGCATCAGTCATTTTAATTACTCCTTTCATTTTCTCTTAGGTTGTAGTTATACATCTCAATCCAATCTTTCAACGGTATGCTTGGTGGTTTTCTGTTAAGAGGGAAGTTCTTTGACTCATTCTTTACGTTTTCTAGTGCGGGCTTTATTTCATAAACATTGCCCGGTTTGTTGCGTTTAGGAACAAGATACGGAGTGTGGCTCTCATACAATTCAGGGAATTCTTCTGCTAATTCAGGGAAATACATCCCCCATTTTCTATATTCTCTTGGTGTTACATAGTCTGCACTTTCACCTGTTCTTGTATCTATATCTCTTCCTGCAAACGCTTCTGTGCCTAAACGCGAATCACCTATATAATGTCCATCTCTATCTTTGTAATTGCCGTACCTATCATAACCCGGTTCTACAACTTTATAATCGGCTAAGATTTCTTTAAGATATTCTCTCAAAATGTTCAATTGTTCATCTCTTGGCAACTCTCCATCATCAAGATAAAACATATCTTCATACTTCTGATTCAAGACATCCATAGGATTGCCGAGATTTACTGCATCTGATTCAAGCCCTCTCATCAATCCCAATTTTGCACGAATCTCTTGTTGCCCAATCAACTCTTGTATATTCTGAGGCAAATCCTCTATACTATTTGGCAATGGGGCTTCACCTGCCTCAATCTTTTTCCAATGCCTGTTAATTGCCCTTCTTGCCTTACTTGTTTCCTTTTTAGCCGCATCTATTTGAGGTTTCATTGGGCGTATTTTTCCTGCGGTTCGTGAACCCTCAGTATAACCCGGTATTTGACTTGTTTTTGTATTCTCTAAGAATTCGCCCGATTGCGTCATGCGTGTCATTGCAGTATCATTGAGTGCATTGACTAAATTACGCCTTACTTGTTCTGTTTTAGATGTTTCAAAACCTTCTGCGTTTGGTCTTTCGCCACCGTCAGATGGAATTCTAGGTAGACCAACGTAATTTCTTAACGCTCTTTTCATGCTTTTAGGTTTGTAAGATCTAAACCTAGAATCCCAATTTACTTTATCTGCGAGCCATTTTGTATCTATTGGAGACACGGAAGAATGTTTCATTGTCTCAAGATTGGCTGTTCCCCTCGCTCGTGGGTGTTCTCCAATATATGCCATAGTCTCGGCTGCTAAGTCAGCATCACGAGTAAGTGCTGAACCAACATCACTAGGAGGATTAAATGCTAATTCGTCTTTTGCACCTTCAAATTTATAATTTCCACCTGCTGAAATATTAGGGCTTATTTCCCTCATGCCATCTTTTCTTCTAATAACAGTAGCAGGTTCACCCAAATCTAAAGTGCTAAATCTACTACGTTGGCTGTAATTATTTCTATTGCCAAATCGAGGTCTGCCTTTACTATCATCAAATCTTCTAGCAGGTGTACCAACATCAGTATCTGCATCATGCATTGATTCATGCATTATCGTTTCAATAATTCTACGTTCTAGGTCATCGCTATCGTTTGGGCCAAAACCCGCCAAATTAACCCAAGAACGATCTGTAATAGGGTCAGACCTACCGGCTTGGTAAATCATTTTACCATCTTTATTTTGCCTTATTGGAATTCGATGACGATAAGAATCGTTAATTGTGGAACTCCACCCAAGATTTTTGTCTTTAGAGTCAAATCTAAAATCCACCTTCGCCAAATCCCAAGACTTGTTGAAGGCATCCGCCATACTCATTCTAGCCTTTCAATCCTTTATCGTTTTATCCTATTATACAGAACAAGCAACCAAACAGGAAACAATTTAGCAAACGCACTACTAATCATAGTTTATCACTTATTATTTCCGATTGAGCAAACACTTCATCCATCAACTTACGTTGCGCTTCTAAGTAATCTCTCCAAATAGGTTTCTTAAACGCTACCTCAAAACCCTCCAACTGTGCATCCCAATAATCTTCATCCATTTTATTCAACTTCTACATCTTTCAAAGATTCCATAAAATCTTTCATCCATTTACATTTGCCATTATGGTGTATTCTTTCTTTCATATTTTTCCCTCCATAATTCGTAGAAAAGTTGGCTTGCTTGCATAGATATAATCATAAAAAACGTATTAACATAAAACATCGGATCTATATCTATTGGCGCAGATGAGACAGCATTAATAATGCGTTCATCAATCATCAGAAATCAATAAAAGACGATTGTTATTAAGTAGTGTGGAATATGCACTAACTTACACTTATGCACTACCGTTTATTTTGAATGCTTTGTTCGATACGATTTAGTTCATCAATCCAATTTTCAACATGATGAGGTTGAAGCATTTCAAACTCTCCGCTACTCATTGGATGATAATTTTCCCACCAATTATCGGTTGTTGGTGGCAAAAGAACACTACCTTGTGTTGTTTCTCGACTCCCTAAAATTCCTCTATCATAATTGATAATAGGTGCAACTGCATCATGGCCGTATTCTCCCAACAGAATATTCATTGGTGACAATCCTCCTGTATCTTTCATTCTTTCACCAAGAACTTGCAACACTTCGGGATCATTAACCCAATTGTATTCATCATCATCAATATCTCCATAATCATTCCCCATAACTCTTTGAACTAATGGGGTTTTACCTAAATAGTCAAACAAGCGATTACCTACAAGTGTGTTTCCACCCAACGATTCATTATTTGAACCGCCGATTAAATCTTCAATATTATACCAAAAATCCTCGTATTCACGGCCATAAGGAGAAGATATTAAATCTACACTATCTTTAAGGGTTTTAGGTAAAGCATAGAAGGCGGGTTGGCTGTTAAAATCTCCACTACGATAAGTTTGTTTGGGTGTTATTGGCTGTTCAAAATACTCATGATCAGGTTGAGGCTTGCCGTTCATCCACGGCATACTTTGACTCAATTGCCCATAATTCCTTCCTTCCTGTCTTACATTACTCAGTAATTCCATTGACAATTTACGCATTTTTGGAGTAGTAGCGATAACATTTTTTGGCTGTGGTATGTGCATAAAATAGTTATCTTTTACTTTACCGGATTCAAGAAATCTCAATAGTCTTTCTAATTCAGGGCGTTTATCTGCAACAGACGGTATATCTCCAACAAACGGCGCACCATGATAATATGTGCCGCTTACACCTGTTCCTGAACCACGGCTCGATGACATAGTGTGGTGTGAGAGTATAGGGTTCAAATCTTCTCGGCTATATTCGCCCCATCTGTCTTTGTTGCCTTTTCCACCATAAATCTCTACTAATTCAGTAACGGAAGGTGCTTTTGGACTATAACCATGAACACGAAACCCCTCGCCCCATGCTTTAGCCAAATTCCATGATGTATCGAAAGCCGTCATTCATGCACCCCATCATACGGCCAACGTAGTCTTAATCCTCTATAATCATCTTGAAACTTAGTGTAAGCAGAACGCCTCTCATCTCCCTCATACGGCAATTCCATGTGTTTTGCCCAAAATGGGGCTGAGTATTGATTTAACTGACTTGGAAATGTCGTTAGCCTAGCATTATTCTTCTTCGCCATCTCATTCACCAAATTATAAACAGCCGTCATCAAACCTCTTCTCCTGTAATCCGGCTCAGTATTTGCATGAGAAGTCATCCAATCATCACCATAATGTTCGCTAATATGGCTATGAGCAGCCCTTTTTTTACCATCCTTAATATTTGTCTCTAATCCATATGGCCCTATTTCCGACATCATTGGATAAATCTCGTTTGTTTCAGGGTCATGAAATTGTGCTTCCATTCGGTAGTCATCTATTTCTCTAATTGAACCGGGAATTATTGGCATCTTAGCCAAATCCCATGCTGTGTCGAAAGCCGTCATCTAAACCAAACCCCAAGCAATCTCAAATAATGATTTTTGTATTTTTGGCCCTTTCCATTCACGCTCGGAGATTAAACCGGGCGTAACTGCAACCATTTCCGGCTTAATACCTCTCGATGTTCTTTTCGCCCCTGAATTGTTTCTTCTGTCCATCAAAAATGTATCAAACCCTTCATCTTGATACAATGGCATCGCAAGTTCGGAATTAGTTGCTACTATCGGCATACCATCATCCTTCAAAGAACCTAAAATTCTTGCTAACTTTCTATGGTCTATCCCATGATCGTAATTGCCCGCCTCTTCTATGTAAGGAGAATCTATTGGCATAAAATCTCTTTTTGGGTCTAATTCCATATTATTTAAGAAATCAAAAACATCCATATTAACAAAATTAAAGTTTTCCATTAAAGGTTGGTATGCATGATAGTTTCTTTTGACCGGCTTGTAATTTTCTTCATTAGCAGATATATTATACCATCTTTTTACGCCTCTTGCAGGGTTTTGATTGAACCTTGCATCACCCCTAAACCCTGCGTTTTGCATCTTAGCCCATGCTTTTATTGCCTCAAGGTTAGATGCGGGGTTGATATTTGCCTCATTCAATTCGTTTATTATGTAATTCAATGAGTTTTTTTTAGGCGGCCAACTAACATCTAAAGGATATGGTCTGTTTTTGGTTGCTGCTAATACTCTCCCATATGGTGTTCCACCTCTCAAATCTTCAAAAAAAGTTTTTCTATTTACAACACCATCACGCATAAAATCTGAAAAATCTAATTCATCGCCTAAATTACCTTCTTTAACTGCATTATGAAAACCAATGTTCATCTCATCAAAATCACTCAATAGGGCTTCTTGACCCGGTACAAGATTCAATGGTAAACTAGCACTACCTGCAAAAGGATCGACATAACGCCTGTTTCTCCCTGCGTTTCTTAACGCTGTCCGATAGCCTTTCAAATATTCGGGATGGTTCTTATTCCCCGACCATTTCATGTAACTAGGGATGCTTGTTTTTCCCGAATAATCCAAACTAGCATCAATTGCATCTTGTAATGTGAATCTTTTTACCATAACTTTTCACCTCATGGCGCATAAAACGGCTTAACCCACCTATCACAAGTAGTGCAATGTTTGTCATTCCATTCTCCTGATGCAAAATTTAAGTGTCCCTTACAATAAGGACAGTAGGGGCGTTTTCTCTTAACAACATCCCAAGCATTATCAAACAAACCCATTTGTTACACTCCAAGCGTTATCAAATGATTTTGAGAGTTCTTTTGATGCTTTCTTCTGAGCATTTAGAAGTTTGTAACATGGGCATCTAGGGGGGTTCATAGAACATTTCAACCCTTCTTTCATGCATTCGCATGGGTTTTGTTTAGTAGCCCCGCAGCAACATTCATCCTTCATTACTTTAGGCATTAACAATTCCACCTAGCCAAAGCAGCACCCTTTGGTGTTTTCTTGCCACCTTTGCTAGTCGGGCCTTTGACTCCACTCATTCTTGCACAAAACGATTTTCTTCTTTTTGCTTTTTTGCTTCCGGGTTTTAGCGTAGATGGTTTTTGAGTTACAGGGGGTTTGAGGTTAGCACCTTCTTCTCTTTTTGCTTTGGCTCTACCCTTAGCATTTAAGCCGCCTTTGCGACTATGCTTATTTGGGTTGTATCCATGAAAAGGCTTGTCGCTTTTTTTAGAAAGTAATGCTTTTACTAAAGTATCGCAAATATCACAATCACAAGCAGATTTTTTAGTGCTAGAAGGAACACAATTCGGCACTTTTTTGCCGTTTTTTGTTTTCATGCCTACTTTTTTGTAGCCATCCCAACAAGAATCGTCTTTGACAACATCCCATGCAGAATCAAATGACTTTACCATTGTTGGTTTTCCTCCTACTCCTTGTTTTTTACTTCTTTTCCTATTTGTTGCCGCCTTTTTATCTTTAGCACTCATTGATCCTGCTGTTTTTGGTGTTTTCTCGCTAACCTTCTTTGATGGGCGACATTTCGGATAGCCTCTTTTCGATTTATCAGCATCATCCCTACCGCATGGCGGGTGTTTACCATCTTTGTCTTTGCGTGAGACATCAACCCACTTTTCTTTGAACCAATCTCGGAGGTCTTTTTCCTCTTTGAGGATTTCTGAGAACCAAAAAATCTCGGCATTCATTTTTTCCCCTTCTTTTTCCAACCGCCGCCCGCTTTTTTGTATTCTTTAGCCGCCCACGCATTTGCATACGCTGATGGATATACATCGAACTTTGATTTTGCTTTTGATTTCATTTTAGACCAAAGACCGGGATTAGTAGGTGCATTATCTCCTTTCTCTTCGTTTTTGACTATATCCCATGCAATTTCAAAAGGTGCATTGTATCGAGCCATGTAAAATGAAGAAAGGGCAATCCGTTTTAGTTATTACGAATCATGGACTATACCCGCCCCTCGATATTTTTACAGGTACGGGCTTATATCCATGACCTCTAGCAAATAATTCAGACATTCTATGTCTTTTTCAGATGGTTCAGACGGAACAAAACCAAACACATTATCCATATCAGTCCATCTCGGTTCATCTTCACCTTGAGTTACAAAACGAATACCGGGGATTCCTGTTTCGTAAATTGGTGCTTTCACCAAATCCCACGCTTTATCAAATGCGGTCATTGTCCTCGCCCCCGCAAATTATTGATTAAATTCATTAAATTACCCCCCTTTAGTCCTGAAACTACCGACAAATCCCAAGTTGGTTCAGAAAAACCCATGTCAAAATAGTCATCGGCGTTTCCGTATTCTTGTAATCTTTGAACATTATCCCGATCTTGAGATGGGCGGGTTTGGAAAATCCGTTCCCATTCCTCTTCGTCAAAATCAGAATCAAGGTTTTCCAAATTCATCAGATTTTCATAATTAGTCAAGCCATCACTCTCATATGGTTCGCCCTCATCAAAATACTCGCTTTCACGCAATCTTTGAACCATATCTGCCAATTCGTTATCCGATATTTTTTTAGGATATATACCATCATTGTCTAAATCAGCCCCAATAAGCCCTTCTTCTATTTCGCCATACTCGTCTTTGAAGGCAACACGCCGTAATGCCAATGCACGATTTATCAAATCATAAGGCATATAATCGGTATCAGGAGGCATATAGATGTCGTTCTCTCCGGGATCATAACGATAAAGTTCAGGAATAGATTCTCTAGCATCAATTTTGTTATCCCCTGCCCAATCATATCGTGTTCCAAATAATGCATAGGCTAATGCCTTGTCTTTATGCGGTGTCCAATAACCTGTATCTTTCATCCCTGCTCTACGACCTTGCCATAGCGGGCCATGAACCGATAAGGCATCTCCTTCACCATGATATTCATTATCGTGTTCTAAATGTACGGGCATCTTAGCCAAATCCCATGCTCGGTCAAATGCGGTCATTCTAAATTCCTCAATTGGGTATCTCTCAATCCTTCTTTATCAATCAAATTATTTATATGTCCAACTGCAAATTCAGGAGTCATCATTCCAAAATACTTTTTCCCTTCATTTGCTGCATTTATGAATTTCTCTATGAATTGCATATAAAATACAGCCTCTTCTTGCCCTTCTTTTGATAACTTGTCGTGAAAATTATTCATATAATACCGAAGAAATCTCGTCATTTCATCTTTATCGAATGTATCAGAAGGATGCCATTCGGCTTCTTTTACTAAACTCCATGCTCGGTCAAATGCGGTCATATATTTCGCCTCCTTAATTCCGCCATAATGTCATCATGTTGCATACCTTCAACAAGCATAGCCCCATATTCTTGCTGCTTTGTCGGGGGTGTGCTTTCAGAATAATATTTTGGCTCATATCCAATATCCTCAAAATGTAAGTCCATATTTTCTTTTAGCGGATTAAAAATTGCTTCGTGGCCTTCTTCGTGGATAATTGTTTCAATAATCCTTTGAATCATCTCATTCTCGGTCAATTTTTCTTTTGCGTCATCCTTTCCTTTAAGCCAATCTCTAAATTGATAAATAGGGTGATTCAAATTAACACCCGTATAATAATATTTATCCGGGTTATGATTTCTCTTCCATCCGTCAGCAACCCATTTCCCCCCTTCCTCTAATGGGTTTTCTGTTCCATGATAGAAATCTTTTAGCAAATCCCATGCTCGGTCAAATGCTGTCATGGTCTAAAATCCCCCATGCGTAGCGTTTCCAATATCTGAGATGCCTCTTCTGCTAATTGAATTGACAACTGCATATTCAAATCATTTGAATGATGCGTTGAAGCAGGGCGTGATGTATTCTGCAAATGTGAAATCAATTCATCTTCATTCATTCGTGAAATCATCACAGTCATTTCAGCCGATGTGATAGGTGGCGTTTCAGACGACCAATCATAATTATCTAAGAAATAATCCCATGATGACATATAATGTTCCTTTGCATCATCCAAATAGGATTTAACCAAATCCCATGCTCGGTCAAAAACCGTCAATACAACACCTCCCTTAACAAATCAAGTTGCCTTTGATGCCATTCATCTTCATCATCTTCATCAATATTGTAAGGGTCGCCCTCAAAAACAGGTTCAATTGCTTCAAGTGGTATATCTGCTTGTGAAATTACATGGCCTATATCGCCCAACTTTCCAAAATATCTATCATCAGGTTCTAAATACACATCAGGATGATCGGGATTTATGTAAAAAAGTTGTGGCGTTCCACTTTCTGAACCTATGACATTACCGAGAGCATATTCCCAAGCATCTTCCATAGCCTCTTCTTCAGTAGTTGTAACACTCTCAGGAATTTGCGATTCCCCTTTGTAACCTGCGGCAAATGTGTTCGGCCTCATCCCGCCACTCTCAACAATTTTATCCCAATCTCTATCGCTTGTTCCATGAAACGGTGCTTTCATGAAATCCCATGCTTTCTCAAATGCGGTCATTTACCGGCCTCCATACTTTTTGGCATGAGCATCAACACCCTCTCGCCAACGCCTAAGCATATCTTGTGCTTCTTTTTCCGCTTTCCATTCATGCGGGCCAAAGGGTGTATTGAATGCCCTCTCCCCCGACCAAAATTCTAACAAGTCAATAAAATTGTTAATGTCATTGTGGGGGGCTTCGTAATCTTCTTCAAACGGATCGTAGTTATTCACACTACCATACCCCTTATCATACGCCTTTCCTGTCAATTCATAATAGAGTTTCATAAGAGGGTTTAATTCATCCATCTGTTCTTGGTCTAAATCGCTAAACCCGGTCATATAACCGTCTGTAATATCTCTTTCTTCGCCGAGTGGTATTTCATTATAGGCATCGGGAAGATTAACCAACTTCATGTCAAATACCGGAACACCTTCTTGATCAATGTCGTATGCTTCACGCAAAGACAATTCTTTCACCAAATCCCAACCACGTTGAAAAGCATCGCTCATATCCAATCATCCTCCGAATATCCTGATTCAATTGCGGCTTCTCGTTGCCAATCTTCTAAATCATCCCATTCACCAAGCATTTCAACCATGCTATCGTCATAACCGAGAGTTTCTATAAAATCGTCATATTCAGCCGTTCTAAATACATCACTATCCATCTCATAAGTTGGTGGCTTTGGGTTAAACATCTCAAGCGATTCATTATTTCTGTAAGCCATCAAACGGCTTAGAGCGTCTTTTGCGTGTTGCTCTCTTTGTTCAGAACTAAACAATTCGCCTGTTGTTCCACCAATAGCCCCCTTGTATCGGCCTCCATCAAGGTATTCTTGTAGTAATTCAATAACTCGGTCATGCGATAAACGATTACCCACGTTATCATCATCTATAACGCCAATACCGGGGCTAAACGGATCTTCTTGCATTATACCGACTTCGGGTTCTTGATAATCACTTGGATCAATAATACTGATACTCGGTATTGTTCTTCGCATTGACGGAGTGGTTTTATTTTTCGTATCTCTTCTCCCATTTACATCTGCATAAGGAATAGCCGAACCATACAAAGCATAATGCAAAGCAATATCAGGGTCATCCGAATAATAGCGCGGATGATCTCTAAAATCACCGCCACTATACAACATCTCATTATCACCAATTTCTCTTACTCGGCCTCTATCACTTGAATAAACATCAATAGGTGCTTTGACGACACTCCAACCATGTTGGAAAGCATCACTCATTCTAATCCCTCCGTTTGTCTAGTGATAGCAACAGGAATTGGAATATCTCCATACCCCATCAATCTAAGAGCATCCATACGATGACCTCCCTCTTGATAGCCTGTTAGAGTATCACCTACCATGTCTATCTCAGGCGCACCCATTATTTTTCCCTGCTTGATACCTTCAATTATTTTATCAACCATTCTTGGCCCTTCAGCAGGTGGGAACTTCATGTTTTGATGTCGCATTGATTCTAATGTTCGGTGTTTACTATCCGTGAATTGGTCTTGCACCTCCTGAGATTGGCCTAACAATGTATTTTTATGAGGTACAGGAAACTTCTTTTGTCCTGTAAACGTATTAATACCAACTTCTGCCAATCTATCGAAGTATTCATTCGCAGACATTTCCTCCATTTCTTCGTTTTGAAAATTAGTAGCACCTATCAATTCCGGTTTTGCTTTCCACTTTTTTCCATATCCTGCATTTTTATTGTATTCGTGTAAATCTCTTACCGCCTCATCAAATCCATATGCTACTCTTAAGTTGGGTACTTTAGTATCCACAATCGGCATCTTGACGATACCCCATGCTCGGTCAAAAGCGGTCATGTTTTTTCCTCCCTCAACGGCCAATAAGGTGTTCCTGTCTTTTGATTCCATCGTTCTTTAGACTTTTTGCCATAATCAGGGTGTCCTTCAGGAACTTCCTCGGCTTGCATTTCATAGATTTTGTGCCATAAAGCCGAACCTGCTTCAGACAACGGCCAACCATGAGTAAACCGTCTTGGGGCTATACTCTCAGCCAATAAATCATGCATTGCAGTTGCAATCCCTCTTCTTTGATATTCTTTATCAACTCCCAACTCACCCACACGAATACCTAATTTTTCACCATCTCTATTTATTGCTAATTCATAATCAGCATCACCTATATTATATGCTGTGGCAGCAGGATCCCACGGATTGAAATCGTTTGCATCATCGCCAAAGTATTCGGGGTCAAAAACCATTATTTGCGAATTGGCAAAATTAACCATAGGGTATCTTTTTCCGGTTGTTGGGTCATCAAAATACGCCATAGAACGCTTACCTTTGCCGGGAATAGAGACATCCTTTATCGAATCGTAATCAAGAGGTGCTTTCACCAAAGCCCAACCACGTTGAAAAGCATCGCTCATATTAGTTTTCTCCGTTGTTTTTCATAAAGGTCTAGTAAATGATACCTACGGCTATCTTCATGCCAATCGGGATGGTTGTCAGCCATTGCTTCATCATAAGTATAGCCCTCTTCCATTCGTTTTCTAGGAAACTCTTGTATCATATGTTTATTTCGTTGATGTTTTGAAGATTCTCTTGAACTCTCTCGTGATTGCTTAGGACTTTCTAATCTGTTTAGAAAATCGGATGATGCCGTGTGCGCCCCAAACTCTTGATAATAAGGATAGGCAAAGCGTTTATCTTGCCAAGTATCCTCATCACCCTGATATTCCTCAAGTATTTCTTCTATAATTGGATGAAGGGCAATATGAGTACCTTCATGAAGCCCTATATTACTAATTTCACGGATGATGCCCTCAATCTCTCTATCGCTCAATTCACGATCAAATTTTTCATCGGGCTTAACACCTGTAACTCGTGATATAATCGGCTTCACATTTACTGCTGAACTCCACGGCAAATTCTTTCTTCGATTAGGGGGTTGAAACCATCCCGGCGCACCATATACATCATCAACAACAAAACTCATTGTCTCATTAGATGCAATGTCAGGCCGCTTATTTTGTCTGCCCCCATAAATAGATGGTATTTCGTATTTCACGACACCCCAACCATGTTGAAAAGCATCGCTCATTCTAATCCCTCCAATTCAGATTCAGGAATGGGGGATCGAGGCCAACGAGGAATTATATCCTCATTAGAGAACATAAGCCCATCTTCGGGGCTATTAGGAAAAACATGACCGCCCAAAAGTATCTGAAAATGGTTTAAGCCCTCTTTGAAGGCCGGATGGTCTTTCTCACGAGTGCAACGAGCCATGTATGACCCGTCTGTTGTGATTATCCGACTAGTGTGTTCGCACCTTTGTTCGTTAGGATTACGTTCAGGTACGGGGGGGTTCAACTTTGGGGGTAATACTAATTTTGGTTGCTGCTTGACGACACCCCAACTACGTTGAAAAGCATCGCTCATGGTTTTTCCGAGAAAGCCAATCCTTAATCACACTTCTGACAGTTTTTTTCCAAAAAATTTTCCCAAAAAAAAATTGACAACCCTGTCAGGATAAATAAAAAAAAATTTGCCGAGCAGCGTATGCGCTTAGGCGGGCGCATTGAAAAAAAAAAAAGACTTTTTTCCAACCCGAAGCCCACTAAAACCGCCCGATGCGTAGCATTGGGCGCATTGGACTGAGCGTGGCAATCAAACCTCATTCAATGGCAATTCAATGGCTCTAATGGGCTTCCATTGGCCTAAAAACGCCCATTAAAACACCGAGTCGTAAGCCCATACACTTAGTCTAATCGGGCGTGAAACGCCCAATAAGACGTTATTTACGGCCATTTCAAGCCTGTTTTAGCCACCAAAACGCCCACTCTCGACATATCAGCCACCAAACCCATTTCAGCCACCAAAAC
>Ga0222717_10000343_pt1 | contig 40202 bp, 45 predicted proteins | sample C33_18DmetaG_FD_165053 | JGI IMG/M metagenome (GOLD analysis project Ga0222717, IMG submission 165053) | Estuarine water microbial communities from San Francisco Bay, California, United States - C33_18D | ecosystem: Environmental > Aquatic > Marine > Unclassified | place: USA: California... | reverse complement strand
TGATGCACCTGCTGAATTTTATATTCCGTTTAGTGTAATATATGATGGCAATGAATTGAGAAAGTTAGTATCAAAGAATGGGGTTTTGTTTAACCCTAAAAACAACCAATGGAAACTTATTATGGACTATTTAGTAGCATGGGGTACCTATCTACAAGCAGATAAAGCTGCATCAAGAATGAGAACACAAATGGGATGGACTCCTGATGAAGATGCATTTGTTATAGGAGAGGTAGAAATAAAAAGAAATGGGCAAGAAGTCAGTAGCCCTACATCTGCACTATGTCACAACATATCACGACACCTAGAGAGAAGTGGTAGCTTTGATAAATGGAAAGAAGTTACAAGTAAGTTAAATGAACCTGGTTTAGAAATTCATGCCTTTGTTATGTTAGCAGGGTTTGGTTCATCTCTTATGCCCTACACATCTACTTCAGGTGCAAGTATATCTTTAACAGGAGATACAGGTGCAGGTAAGACAGGTGCTTTATATTCAGCTTTAAGTATATGGGGGCATCCTAAAAACTTATCTGTATTAGAGACTACTAACAATGCATTAACAGGTAGGTTCTTAGCTCTACACAATATACCGTTTGGTCTTGATGAGGTAGGTAATATGGATGGAACAGTATTATCCCAAACTATTCATAAGATATCTCAAGGTAAAGCAAAACTTCGTATGCAAGCATCAATCAATGCCGAGAGAGAACACGAAGATAATGCATCACTCATAGGTATGTTTACTACTAACCACTCTTTAATAGATAAACTAACTATTACTAAGAAAGACCCTAATGGCGAGATAGCAAGACTTATTGAGTTCTATCTACATAAACCTCAGATACTTAAAGATAATCCTAATGCAGGACGTGATATGTTTAACCCTTTACTATCTAATCATGGATGGGCAGGCCCAGAGTTTATTAAGGGTTTAGTTAAGTATGAACGCGAAGAAATAGATAAGAAGTTAGACTATTGGATAGGTAGGTTTAAAAAAGACTTTGGAGATGATACTGCCTATAGATTCTATGAGAACTTAGTAGCCGTATCTATGGTATCAGGAGAGATTGCACACCAAGCTGATATTGTAAGCATTGATTTAGATAGAGTATTTGTAAAAGTAGTAAGCGAGATGATAGACATTAGAGATAACGTAGTGAAGTCTACTGATACAAACTATCAAACTCTCATAGGAGAATTTATATCTAAGAACAATAACTCTATATTAGAAATACATGAGGGTAAAGTTATTGTAGAACCTAGAAACCAATTATTAATTAGACTTGATACTGATAAGAAAGAACTATGTATTGTTAAGTCTACCTTTAGAAGGTATTTAATTGAAGAAGAAAGCGTGTCTCCTAAACAGTTTATATATCAAATGCAACAACTTGGTATAGACATTACAGAGAAACGTAAGAAGATGGCAGGAGGATGGAAACCTGGTCTAGATGAGTTTAATCTTAATGCCTATATTATAAATACTGATACTTTACCAAAGGATGTTATAAAGGAAATAGACCCTGAACTTGTATGAGGAGGTTGAATGGGTCTTCCCCTTTGATGGTATGCAGATAGGGGAAAGCTTTTTTGTGCCTACTCTCAAGACATCTCATATGATATATGCAATAGAGTCAGGTGCTAAAAGAGCTAAAGTAAAAGTTAAGACCTATGCTACTACAAAGGATAACCATCTAGGTGTTAGAGTTTGGAGAATAGGTTAGTTATTTTTCTCAAAGAAACTACTAGAATCAAAGCCCGGCATATATTCATTTTTCTCTGAATTATAGAAAGGATTAATACCATAAATTTTTAATCTTAAGTCATGCACTGACTGCAGAGCTTGTAGTTCTTCTGCATCTAATCTCAACATCAATTCACGTTTACGTTCGTCTGTCATAGGTTTACCGTTAAGTGTAGCACTTGCAGGGTAGTCATATATACGTTTACGTTCTTTTCTTATCTCTGTAAGCACTTGTTGTATCTGTTCAATCTGCACATTAGTGTTATATATTAGACGGTTATTATCTTCATTAAGAAATTGTTGAGCCTTTAACTGGTCTTCAGGATTAGGAGAGCTATCTAAAGCTCTAAATATAGCAGCAACTTGAGATGCCTTATTCTTTAGTTCATAGTAGTCAGACATGAATCTATTGTCTCTATCCCTTGAGTAGAAGTTAGTCATGCCTGGGAAAGATGCAATCCTATCTCGTGTAGATACAGCGGGTCTATTTTTTCTATTAGGGTTAGTATCGTTCTCTAGGAAATATGAATCAGTTACTAATGATACTAAAGCTCCAGTGTAACCAGTGTATTGTCTAAAGAAGTAATCTACTTTTATAGGAGATGCACCAATAATATCTGCTATCTTTTTAGCTGCTTCAGAAGTACGAGGAGTATATTGTTGTTCAGGTTTTAAATCTTGCATTCTATCAGGCACAATCGGTCTTCCTGTTCTATTATCTTCGTTATACATTACATCTATCATAGGTCGTATAACTTGAGGAATTAAGTTCAATGATACTATCTCCCTTAAATTTCTCTTAATGCTTAACCAGAACTTAGCGGCATCTTGACTTTCTGCAACTATAGTATTGTAAACTTGTTCAGGTATTATTTTAGATATAAAAGTAAATATATCAGGACGTAGAGTTAAATGGAATCCATCGTCTCCTATAATAAATCTTCTATCTCTAATCTTATTGTCTAGTTGACCAAAGTTTCTTCTTACTTCTCTTAAATGTCTTTTTAATTCTTCAGACATAGCCATATCGCCAAACTGTTCCATTATCTCTTCTTCATTATCATCCATTAGCATGTTATATATTAGAGTCATGCCCGCTGTTCCAGCCCAAGTAATCATAAAGTTTACTCTAGCTTCTCTTAAACTAGCTGGAGTAACTCCTGATTGAGCTTTAACAAGACCTTGTATTACTTTACCTTGAACTGATAATGCTTGTAGAGCGGCACCAAAGAAAGGAATATATTGACGACCCATAGTTATCCACTCACTGTCGCCCATTTTTCTAAAGTTAATTATTTCAAATGCCATCTCAAGAGCTCTTCTTTGGCTCTTGTTTTCCATCATTGCCTGTTTATATACGGCTTGTCTTACAGAGTTATCAGAAGCCATAGCAATTCTATTTAGAAGACCACCTAAAGATAACCTTGTATCTCCTACTTGGATTGCACCTTCTTGAGTTAAACCTGTAGGAATATTAGTGCCAGGGATACGACTAAGTGCTCGTATAAGTTTATTATAAAATCCAGGGGCATTTATATCTGCATCAATAGTGTTATCGTTCTGCTTAAATGCATACCCTCCAACAGCACCATACTTAGATAGTTCTTTATGTGTACCACTAAGATTTAGGATAGTCGCAGGAAATTCATATAATACTCTTAAAGGAATTGTTAGCCACCCGTATCTTAAACCAGAGGTATACATAGCACTATACATATCTTGTACAAATGTTTGAGCTACACCAAATACAGGGTTTAGAACAATAGAGTCTCTTAATAGAGTAGAGGTGTTAGATAAGAATACATTACCTGAACGCATAGCGGATGCTGCTCCGTTAGTTGCTTTTGCATACATCTCATTAGCGTATTCATATGTTTGTTTTCTTTGTTTACCATCAGGGCCAACTTCACTAACCATAACTGCATGAGATTCAAAACCTTCTGTTGGTTCTATCACAGGGCGTACAATTAAATCGCCTTCTTCTTGTACTTCTTCAGAAGCTCTTATCTTATTTAAAGCAGTTTTGTTCGCTATACCTTGTGTAATAGCTGCCTGCACAAAGGTATCCATATTTAAAAATACATTGGATACAGGTTCAGCCGTACCTTTTCTCTTAACAAATACACCTCTACCACTATTAGTACCTGACGCAACAGATCTAGGTAGGCTTGATTGTCCTTGTCTGTAAAGAGGTATAAATACATCCTCATCAGCTAAACCCTCTCCTCCTTCTTGAGTGTAAGCATCATATTGTTCTTGGTCTATTATTTCGGTATCTAATAAGAAATCAAGTGTATTATTTTTTACTCCAATCCACATCTCTTGAATTTCTTTTATCTCTGGATAATCTTTTAATCTTTCAATGTGTTTATCAATTAGCTTGTCATCCATCTCTACAAGAACATACTTTTGTTGAAGTAATGTTTTAGCTGCTTGTGCCTTACCTTGTCTTACAAGGTCTTTAGCTTGTTGCTCAATTACTGCATTATTTTCTTTTATACGTTTAAATTGAAGAGCTACAATAGCTTGAGAAATAAACTTTTCTGCTTGAATTACATCTGCTTTAGTAATAATACCTTTTTTCTTAAAATACTTACGTGTGAATGCATGCACCTTTAAACTAATGTTATGCATACTATTAACATCTTTAAAGGCTTCAAACTTCTCTATAGCTGGTTTATAAACTATATTACCAAGCTCTTTAAATGCTCCAGCTAATGTCTGTGCATGGACTGCTTGTGCTGTACTTATTTTTGCTAGAGTATCTTCTATATATTTTCTAGCTTCTTGAACGTTTTTAGCTTTAGCTACTTTAGCTATTCGGTCTTTTAACTTATTGTAAAGACCTATATCATAACCAAACACAGCATTCTGAAACCCTCTAGCTTTTTGCCCTACAGTTTCATTCTTTTTAAAGAATTCCTCATCTTGGTATTTATCATTATCTTTATTATTCTCTCTACGTTTTTCATTTAGTTTTTCTTTAGCAGATTTACCATCTTCTATTTCTTTATCTAATTGTGCTCTGGTCTTACTATTTTGTTTTGCAAACATAGGCATTGCATCTTTACCTACCTGTCTTAATTTAGGGGTCATAGTAAACCCTACTTGCCTATTATTTATTTCAGGGAAAGTTAATACGCCCTTACCTATTAATAAATTTAAGAAGTTATATTGTCGGATATCAGGACGAGGTGCACCTACTCTTTCTTCTTGAAGCTCTCTATCTCTTTCTATTAATGCTTTCTGTGTTTCATTCATACCCATAGGTACGTCTGGGTTAGCCCTTCTATCTGCTTCTAGCCTACGTTGGATTTCTTTACGTGCATTATCTATACGGTATAGATTAGCCATCTGCTCTTGGAATTTATTAAACGACCCAGTTAGTTGTTCTAGAACTTCTTTTCTAGTTTCAGGGCGTAGTAAGTCAGTATTATCCATATAAGATTGAGTTATCTTAACTATTCTATTTGCAAACTCATAAATATCTCTGAAGGATTCAACGGAATCAGACATAGTATTTAATTTACTTACAAGAGCATTTATTCTTTTAAAGCGTTCTTTATCAGCTGGGGTAGAATCTTCTCTATCAAAATCACTGTAACCTCTACTACCTTGCATTATGTTCTTGCCTTCAACGTATACCTCTCTAAGTAAGTCAAGAGTTTTATCGTCTACTTTATATACAGGCTTAAACTTAATTTCCTCATTAGTGCGCCTATTAGTATTTTCAAGACTGTTTATAGTTTTACGTACGACTGATGGTAGTATTTCACCGTAGAATGCTTCAGCCGCTTTATCTGTTCTGTAGTGTACGTTAACCGCCTGTGCAGGATTTAAGAAAGCTACTTTATCTACATCATTTTCCGCTGCTAATCTAACAATTCTTTTTACAGCTAGTCTAGTCCATAGCTGAGTATCTTCTACAAAAGCTTTATCTCTATCTTTTCTAGCGTCTTTATATCCTTGGCTTTTGTTCTTTCTTCTAGACTCTGCCCAATCTGATTGCACTTCCTCTACAAACAATACTTTATTGCCTGATTGGTCATATCTTATATCTGCACGTATATGTAGCACAGGATTCTGCACAGATTCCCAGTGAGGAGACTCGTATACATTACCCATATTGCCACCTCTATTATCTAGGGCTAATATAATTTCAAAGTATTCTTCAGGCACTCCTCCTGTATCATCTCTAGTTCTTTGCATGTCGCCATATCTATTATCTCTTTCTTGGGTAGCTTCTTCTATAATGTCATCAACTCTCGTATCAACAATCTCAGCCATTCTTTCTTCTACTAGTCTATTTGTTTCTTCTATTTCTGGGTTATGAGTTTCATAAAGATAATCACGAGCTCTATCTTCTGCTCCATACTGTCCAAACTCGCCTTTTTCTGAAGGAACAATTCTTACATCAAAACCTTTATCTTGAGCAAGCTCATAGTATTTTCTAACAGGTTCAGTCTCTAATAATTCTTCCTCAATAAATACTGCATAAGGTTCTTCTTTAAAGTCTTGGTCTTGTCCTCTATGTTCAGAACCAAATATTCTGTATACACCATCTATCTGGTCATCTACATATCCTGCTTCTTCATCTACTTCCATTTGCACATCATCATATGTGCCATTGTTTTCAATTTCTTCTCTAATTCTTTCTCTTTCTTCCACTCTAATGTTGTCTATTTCAGCCTCAGACATAGGACCTTCAGGAGTTATACTCTCTACAACTACATCGTATTGACCTAACCAAGCTAGAATATCATCTTTACTTAAACGCCCTCTACTATCTAACTCATACCCATCCATATCATTTGTAGGGATATCCTCATTGTAGTATCTTTGAAGCATTTTCATCCAATCCATAATGCCCGTAGAATCTAACTGATTAACAAACCCTAGTTTTCTACCTTTCTTATTTAGATAGTCCATCCATTCTTGAGGAGACATAGATTCTATTTTCTGACTAGCAATAGCTTTTCCTAGTGGACTATAGAATAGTTGTCCTACTTCCGTTACAACCCTGCTTGCTAATGCAGATTGAGTAGTAGGATTTATATCAGGTTGAGATAGAGATACTCTTACAGAATGCTGAACCATATCTTGTATTTGAGCTGCAGTAATGTTATCTACGTTCCAACCCATACCTAGTTTAGATAGGAAGTTCTTTATATACCCTACAATTCTACGGTAGACTGTATTATTAGGAGCATCCTCTGCTATGTTTGCAATGACCTCTTGTATAAAGTCATCAGATGATTCAGTAAGTTCAGGATAGGAATCTTTAACATATTTAAATGCTGCTTCTATTTCTGCATCAGATGTTTTTTTATCTCTTAAAGACTTAACTACACGGTCATAGTTAGCTTTACCTAGCATGCCAACTAACCCATAATGAGCTCCTATTTCATGCAACAACATACGAGGTGCATCTTCTTTAGTAATTCTATCTGCTATAAAATAAGCCTTACCATCAAAGTAAATAGCTTTAACATTATTAGGAAGAACATCTACGTTAGGAATAGAATTAGGTAAATCAGCAACAGTATCTACTATATTAAGAAGACCTCGTTTTACTCCTAAGTTTACGTTCTTTCCAAACTCTGATATAAACGAACTCATTACTGATTGTTTAGTTTCTCCAGTGTCAGATATAGTTTCGTCTTTAGCAAATAGTTCTTGTTGTTCTGGAGTAGTTTGTTTTTTCTCTTGAGCATCTTGCTTAAGTAACTTATCTTCCAGTTGTTGCAACTGCATAATAGGTTTTCTATAGGCTGGAGAAACTCTACCATCTTGGTTTCTTTGGTTATCTGCTCTTTCTATTGCTAGTTGTTTTTGTTTTCTTACTTCAGCAAGCTGTCTTTCTGTTTCAGTAGTTGCTTTTGCAAACAAAGGTTTTTTAGTTTTTATACTACGGAATCTTTTTCTTTCATTACCTTTTTCATCTAACTCTGTGAAAGACTCATAACCTTCTGCATTAAGCTCTTCTTCTGTAGCTTCGTTTAAAGTATCTCCTAGTAGCTTTCTTTCTGGAGAACTAGGTTTAGTTTTAGGTTTATCTTTAACTTCTGATACAGGAGCTGGTTTAACTTCTTGAGCTTTAACTTCTAATTTCTCTAAATCTTTTTTGGTAGGGTTAAGTATTTGTTGTTCATTTAAAGGAATTGTAATTTTTGTCCTACCTTGCGTAGTAACTAACTGTAATCCGTTAGCGCCATCTTCTAAAACTCCTTCTATTACTTGCACTGCACCATTATTTATACGCCCTACTTTAGCTTTCTTACCTGCCTTACCTTTAACTAAAGGGTTCTTCTTTTCTATTTCTATTTTAGGTGTTTCTACTTTAGGTGTTACTAATGTATCGTTGCTTGCTCCAGTTGTTGTAGCAAGTCCTCTAGTACCTGTTCTATTAGTATCCACTGTTGTTGTGTCAGATGTTCCAGTTCCGGTGGTAACGACGGGTGCGTCTCCGTCAGATACTTTATTGCGAGCTCTAGTTCTTTTTCTTTCAGGGGCGGGCTGTTCTTCAATTTGTATCTCCTCTTGAGCTTTTAATAATTTCTTTCTATCTCTTTTTACTTTTCTTCTAAAGTTCTTGACAGCTTCTTTATTATTCTTAATTTGTAAGTTTTCTTCTGCAAGAATATTGTCTATCATCTCTAGGTTAGCTGGGTCAGTTAAGTCCATGCCTAGTAGTTGTTGCCCCGCTCTAGTCTTAGGACTGATACCTAAGTCTTTTATAAACTGTTCGTCAATAACAGTTATTTTATTTTTCTTAACTCTTTCAGCAGCTTTTACTTCTTCTTCTGCTTTTATTACATTTTGTTCTTCTTTAATTGTAGCATTGATTGCTTGTTGTCTAGTGTCGGAACCATCTGCTTCTTCTTTTAAATTATTCTCTTCTTCTATAGCTTGTTCTTCGGCAATCTCTTTTCTAGCATTAGACCTATTTTTAGTTCCAGTATAAACACCTACTCCACCTGTTAGAGTTACTAACGCAGCTACTTCTTTATATTCAGCGATTGCTTCTTCTGTAAAGGGGTCTACCCCTGCTTGGACTTTTTGAAGTATTTCTTGAGATATTTCAGCAGGTAATTCAGTTGCTATAATAGCTAACGCGTCTTTACCTACTGCTTTAGTAAGCCCTTGTTCAGCAAGTTGTTTTCTTAATTCACCGCCAGACTTTTTATCTATACCTATTAATCTTTTTAAAGGGTCTGCAAATTTAAAAGGAAGAACATCTATACCTGCTTGACCAACTGCTGTTATGATGGCTTTACCTGTCTCTATATCTACAGGTCTGCCTTGAGCAAGGTCTTCAGCTGCCTGCTCCATAACGTTACCACCTAAGTTAGGCAAGAAGGATGAAGCTGCGATAGCTAGAAGTGCCCCTATAGGACCGCCTACCGCACCGCCAGCAATACCAGCAGCAACAGAAGGTCCTAGCATACCTAATGCTTCTCCTGCACCACCTGGAAGTTGTAAAACTAATTCTTTTAGTCCTTCTACTCCGCCTACTTTGAATGCATCTTCAATAGCAGCATAACTAAATCTTGCTCTTTGGGGGGTTGTTTGTTGTTCTTTCATGCGGTCTTCAGCTGCTTTTTTAGCATCTTTACCGCCAGGTAATACGGTACTTAAACCTACATCCGCTACATCTATTGTGTCACCCATTGAACCAAAGAAACCGCCTACAAATGTTCCGCGTTCTGGTTCTTCAGGCGCAAGACCTATTTCTTCAGCAGTGAATTCTTGTTGTACGGGGGTAGTTTGTTCAGGTGTAAGACCTAATTCCTCAGCTGTAAATTCTACTTGCTCTGAGGGGGGCTTAACTTGGGTAGTTTCAAGCCCTAATTCTTCGGCTGTGAATTCCTGTCTGTCCATTATACTGGGGTGTATTTGCCGTTAGGTAATTTTCTATATTTTTTTCCGTCTGGTGCTGTAATTATTTCACCTTCTGTAGAAGTTTCTGTAGAAGTAGATGCCGAAGTATTTGCTACTCCTTTTGCTCTTGGCTGTAAACCTCCTTCATCCTCTGGTGTAAGTACAGTATCCATAATGCCTGCTAGATTAGCATCTGCACCGCCTAGAAGGGTATATTGTTGTCTGAAGTTTTTCACTAGTTCTTTATTATATCCTTCTTTATCATCACCAAACTTAGTTACTAGAGCACCAGTTGAGCCATACTCTCCGCCCATTACTTTGATGGCTTTATCCATAGCTTCAGCTCTTAGTTTATATTCAGCGGAGTTAGCAGCTACTCCCCTCGTAAGAGCTTTACTTAATTTATCAGTTTCTATTTCAATAAGCTTAAGTTGTGTTGCTCTGATTTCTTTATTGTATGCATCAAACCCTGCCATGTCACCCATAGCTTCAGCTCTCACTTGTTTGTTTATAAGTCTATCTTCCTTACGGTTTAATTTTTCTTCTTTACGAACAGACTCTGCTTCTTCACCATACTTATTAAATGCTGGTATTGCTCCTCTAGCTGCGTTAGTTACAAAGTCATCAGATTGACCTGCAGCAATATTTAACCCTGCCCTAATCATACCATCATAAGGTAGTTGTTTTCTTCTTTTTGCTAACTCTTCTTTTTCTAATTTTATAGCTTCTCTTTCGTCTTCATAATATTCATTGCCTATACCGAAAGCATCTTTCTTTTCCTGTAAGTAATCTTTATAATCATTAACCATAGGTTCTTGAGGCATACCATATGTACCTCCTACTTCGGAGTCAAAAGGAAAATAAGGATTTGAATCTATTCCTATTTGATTAGTAACAATACCACCAGCTTCAAAGTTTTGTTGAGGCATATTAGGTGTAGCTAGATTAGCTACGCCAGTCTCTGCTATTGCAGGATTCATAGACTGCATTGGTGGTTGAGTTATTCCTTGAGGTTCTGAAGTTGCCATACCTTCAGTTAATGAACCAATACCTTGAGGCATTGCTGCTAGTTTTTCTTCAGCTACAGTCTTTTGTGGTTGGTCAGCTTGAGCTGCTTGATACTCTTTACGAACATCTTCTCTACGTCCAATCTCACCTAACGCTAAATAGGTAGGAACATCTCCTGAAGGATTAGTTACGTAACCTTTCAGAGCATCATCTGAAACACCTTTTAATCTATCTTGTATCTGAATTATATTCATAATCTATCCTAGCTTAATTTGTTATATAAACCTAGTCCTGCTAAACCTAGACCAGCAATTTGAGAAGTTGTGTTAGGTTCAGGAGCATAATTAGTTCTTGTTGACCCTAATGCACCTGCATTACCTCGAAGTATATTAGATTGAAACTCTAATGCAGCTTTCTTGGCGTTTGCATTTTCCATAAACTGTTGTTGGTCTGCATTGAGTTGGTCTTGTGCAAGTTGCTGTTGTTCTGCACCAGATGCAGCTTGAGCTTGAATTCTTTGTAAGTCTGTTTGTTGTTCTAGACCACCTAGTTGTCCTAGTGCAGTTCCGCCCGTTAACCCAGCTGTTAATCCACCTAAACCTATCTGTTTGTTTAAGTCTGCTGTAAACTGATTACCTGTTTGATTTAATTGTTGTGACTGTAAGTCAGCTGCTTGGTTAGCTTTCTGCATTGATAAGTCACGGTTCTGGTCATTTTGAAATGCTTGTTGACCTTGTTGATATGCATTCTGACTACCTTCAGCTTGTATTCTACCTAACTGTATTGCTAGGTTTCTATCAGCTTCAGACTGCATTAGTGCTTCTCTACCTCCGCCAAAAGTACCTCTACCAATAGACTGCATGCCCATACCAGCTTTAGTAATATCCGCTTGTCTTCTAGCTTCTGCTGACTGAACATCAACAACATTTTGCATGTAAGGACTCATATAAGAATCCGCTACACCAGAGTCAGTAAACTTTTGAGTATTTACTGTTTCATTTGTTATTGCTGTTGGGTCATAACCTAGTGCTGTAGATATACCACCTTGAGCAGTAGTAGCATTAGTCATTGCATTATTTAGTCCAGATGTTGCCCCTGCAAATTGCCCTGGAGTAGTCATTCCTCTGACTGCATCTTGAGCTCCTGTTTGGTCGGCATTGAACCCAGCTACTCTAGGACCTTCGTATACTTCGTTTCCTTTAACACCCGTTACATTTCCTGCTGAGTCAGTAGTATATACTTCCTTAGCTACCTGCTTCATTTGCTCTTGGTAATAAGGCTTTGCGTATTCTGGTAAGTTAGAAGAGTATGAAGTAGATTCTTGTTTTGCTGGAGCACTACCGCCACCGCCTTTACCTTTGAATTCACGTAGTCCTGTTGCAGGGTTTATAGTTCCCGCACCACCGTGTTTCTTCAATAGCTTGACTTCTTTTTCGTTGACGTGAGCAAGTTGCGTATCTCCGCCATCACCCATTGCTGCAATATCTGCATACAGATGTTTGATTGCCCAAACTTTAACTCTATTAGGTATTAATTTTAAAAACATTTTATTACTCCACTGGTAATTCATAAAATACGAGACGCTTAACGTACCCTTGATTCTTCCAAATCTTTTCCCAACCAGGTCTACCATATGACTCTATTTTAGTACAACCTGTATCTCTTGCAAAACTTTGTAGTTGTTTTAATCCTACTGTTTGCCATTCTTCTATATCCCTGCCACCTACAAAATGCATAACTAACATTTTAGTTTGAGGATACTCTACAACCTCTGTTACCCAAAAAGCATGGATACCCTCATCATCAAATGCAATCCATAACTGTTGGTCTTTGGTAAGAAGACCTTGTAACATATCTTCTGCAGAGAATCTACCAAATGTATACTTTGCGCATCCCTCTGCGTATTCTTTAATTCTATCCCAGACTACTAATATGTGGTCTTTAGGGACTAATGATGTTTTCATCTATGCAGGCATATACCTTTCAGGGTCAATCTCTGTCCCTTGTTGTTTTCTCCCAGTTCTAGCTTGTCTTACTTCGTCCATCATAGCATATAGTTGCTTACTTCCTGCCTCTGTTGAGCCGTTACCTAGATGACTAACTACATCAGCTGGCACTACAAACTCTCCATCAGATAAAGCAGCAGGTTGATTATTATCAATAGTAGCAGGTATATCATCACTCATACCATCTCCAGGACCTTCAGTTAAACCCCCCATAGCAAACTTAGCAGTAGGCAAGTTATTTACATTCATGCCACCACTCATAACACTACTACCTACATCGTTTAAATTCATGGTTCCTGAACCCGCCATTCTATCTCTAATATTCTGTTGTTGAACTTCTAATGCATCCTCTGGTACTGGACCGACTCTTGTAAAAGTACCATCCATGTTTCTAGTATAGTTTGGACCAGAGAGTATATTTCCTGGATTATAATCGTAAGGAACTCTTGATGGTCCTCCACCTATACCTGTAAATCCTATATCTTTATATAAAGGTTTATCTAATATTGACTGTTCATACTCACTTGCGCTTGTTCCGCCAGTATTTACATTTAGTCCGCCTAGACCTTGAATATTAGAAGCGCCTTGGTTTAAATTAGATACAGAGTTTAGACCCATGTTAGCACCTACATTGTTTACATTCATTCCACCGCCAGTCACATTAGCGCCTGCGTTATTTACATTCATTGGAGTCTGATTAACAATACCTCCATCTGCATATAGTCTAAGTCCAGAGTCTTCTTTTAATGCCTCATTAATTCCTGTATTTTGGTCATTTATATTAAGTGTTGCATCAGGGTCATACTTATCAGGTCTTTCTTCATCCCAATCCCAATCTTCTTCTTCTTCAAAAGCTGCAGCTATTACAGGAAGTGTAGATATACCTGCTTTCATATATCCTTTACCTACGCTTCCATCACCTAGTCTCTTCATACTACCACTAAACGATGTATCAGGCGGAGCTGGGTTTCCTGTATACCCTCCAGCTTTTGAAGGGTCGGTAATAATACCTTCTACTTGGTTATTAAGTCCTGTAGTTCCGTAGCCAGTCTTTAACTGCGTACCAGTTTGTATATTAGCTCCGTTTGGTACTACAGATGCTGGAGTTGGATTTGTATACACTGCCGAATTTAATCCTGTTTGAGTATTAGGTCCTATTGCACTTGCAAAACCGGTAGTAGGAGCAACACCTTGATTTACTGCAGCTGCATTAGAAAACATACCTAACTGAGACCCTTGTGCTGCTTTCTGTACTCCAGAACCTACATGAGTATAAGGACTCAGCATTGCCTCATTTGCCACAGCAGTAGATGAACCTGCGGGGACAGTAGTAGCTGTTGCAGGGTTAAATGCAGCTGCCATATTACCGCCACCAAAACCACCAAGACCTCCTGTTACGCCACCCATAAGGACATCATTACCAGATAAAGCAGCAATACCCATACCTGTTACAGCACCAGCACCAATTGAGGCACCCATACCCATACTCAATCCGCCAGGTCCCATAAAATAACCTGCTGCTATTGGAGCTGCTGCTCCTAGTACGCTACCTAAAGACATATCTTAATCCTATTTATTTAAGTTGTATAATACCATGTAATATGCTATGTATAAACCGTTTTTGCTTGTTATTCAGTGGCTTCGCCACCCCCAATGTTAATCGTACATCCTGTTGCAGAAGCTTTAACTTGTATCGTATCGTTCTCATACATAATTTGAGAACCCTTCCACTGCATAGTGTCATTAGCATCCACAGTAAAATCATAATATAAAGCGTTAGATGTTCCTGGAATGCCTTCACTTGGCACTAAACTTATACTTATATCTACTCCAGCTGCCGATGTATTACAGACACATATATCTTTTACATAAGTCCTTGTGTTTGCTGGTACTGTATAGATAGCAATATAGTCTGTAGTTAATACATCCTGTGATAGCTTTGATGGTGTAACTCCTTGAAAAGCCATTAATTATCTCCTAACCATTGTAGTGTAAGTAGCATATCAAAATGCCCTTTAGCTTGTCTATGCACCCCATCATTCTCGTTGAAGTATAGTCTAAGTTGGTTGACCATTTGTAATTGTTGGTCTCTACTATAATCTGATTGAGGGTTAGATATATTAGGTGCTTTAGTTATTTTAGTATGTTTACCTGACATTACCCTCTCCTTCCATCAGGTCTAAAGTCTACTCTAGTTGCCCCAAGTTGCCACTGTGTTCCTAGAGTATCTGATGCAATCTTAAAGTTCATTTGTCTTCCTCTTGCTCTAACAAAAACTTGATTAGTATAAGTATCAACGGATGCAGTAGTTATAACATCTCTAGTTAAAGTATTTCCTGCAACATCATTTGTATCTGTTCTAGCACCAGGGAAGTTTCGTACCCCTACAGTTACTTCTACTTCAGGAGAGCTTGTTGAAGAATTAACAAAGTTAACATCAGGTATTACTCTCTTGGTTAATACAAACGAGTCTCCATCATCTATACCTATGTCAGCAGATTCTATGAAGGCAGTGATAGGTTTTGAAGGCGACTTAGGGTCTTCTACATTGTCAACACCATCTTCATGTCTATAGACATATCCTGCATTAGCTGCAAGAGGGAATTTAATAGTCCCAACATTAGCCCATGCAGTACGTGCTAGTGTGCCGTAGTACCATATTTTTTCTTCATAATTAAAGATAACATATCTATCAATTGAATCTGATTGCGCTGAACAGTAGAACCATATAACTTCATTAAACTCACTATTAATACCAGCAAAGTTAAGTCTGCCGTTAGTCTTGTTCATATCTTCAAATACATATTGTTTTAGTGTGCATGGTAATGTGCTTACACGTCCATCATATGCGAAGAACTTATCGTTACCCATCCAGAATATAATGTTATTTGCTTCTGCTACTACGTTAGGCCCTATGATATTAATAGAATCAGATATCTCTTGTAATGCAAATACTTCTTCTGTACCCAAGAACTGCACTGTATATAATGCAATATCAGACCAGACTAGGACTTCTTGTCTAGTTCTGTGGGCTGCGACTATTTGAGAACCTTGTTGTACTCTTAAGAACCCTGCTGTGTTAGTTAGTTCTGGTTTCCATTCTTCTGGTTGAGGTCCTATAACTGGGTCAACGTTTGCCCATCTAATTAATAACGGATCAAAGTCACCTGAGTAATCTATAGATTTATATGTTCCTACGGTGGTAGCGTCTACTCCTGGGTCATATGCCATTTCATATGTGAATGTATCTGCTGTAGGCACTGACAATACTTGAACCTCACCTTGATACGCTGAAGGTGCTTGACCTTGCATTAACACCCAGTCATTCACTTCTAGACCGTGTGACCCTACAGTAGTAACTGTAACAGTAGTAAGTCTAGTTGTTCTAGATAATGAGGATATAACTAACCCATCAGTCTCAGTAATATTGTATTCTGTACAAGACATAGCAAGTAAGTGCCCACTAAATGCAAATATAATATTACCTACTTGTTCAGGGACAGCTCTAGAGCCAGTTAAAGTCTTAAGCTCTACTGCTCTTTCAGAGATTGTTGGGGTATACTGCCAGTAGAATATGTCTCCACCCTTGATATTATAGATAACATCATTATTAAACTTCTCTTGGAATATAAGTCTAGGAGGGAATGCAACTGCAATATCTGAACTTGAACCCCAAGTACTTCTGCCCCAAGGGCCTGCACCCCAACCATAACCAAAAGTAGTCGTCGGGTAACCTACTGGGTATTGGAAGGATGCAGAGATTGCGGTACCACCACCAGCTGCTACTGTAGAAGTTGCTGCGGTTTCAACTCTAACATCGAATGAATTAGTAGCGGATCTTATTATTTTATGTTCTTTATTTATTTCACTTGCAGGAACTCCGCCTACATCAGTAGCCCCACTAATAGTCACATAGTCATTTATAGCTGCGCCATGAGCCATTATATTAAAGGTTATTGTTGTAGACCCATCTACTGTAGATATGCAATTGTCTGTAGCTGGAGAGGTAAGGACTACGCGAATTGGTGTGATGTCATATAATTCAGTACCCACAACAACATAGTTCTTTTCATTAGTACCAATAGATATGATAACGTTGTTGTCAGTAGTGCCGTACTGTATGATAGTACTAGCTTCGCCTACGTAAGGTGTGAAGTTAATAGGAGTCCACCCACCAATTTTCTCAGGGTATCCTTGCCTAAATCTTATTTTATCAGCGGCATACCACCCACCTTCTGATGAGTAATCTGTTCTATCCCTGTTTATCCCTGGTTGGAATACAAGCTTTTTGAGTGCCATATTTTATGTCCATAAATAAGAAGAGAAGAGAAATAAAAAAAGAGGCGTTATTGGGGCGAACGCCATAATGGAAAGTATAACTAATAGGATACGATTCCGCTTTATTTTCTTCAGTATTCTTTTGTGAAGCAATTTCTTCTTCCGTTAACATTGATAACATAATTTTGCTCCCAATACAATAGGCTTATTTTACCATACTTTCTCTAGAACTCTAGCCATCCTGTGATAATATACTTGACACCCCCTATAGGTGAATTACCTCTATGAGAGTGAGTAAATGCTGCGGGGAAGATAACTATATCTCCCATCTTTGGTTTGTATCTATATTGCTGGTATAAGAACTCTGTTTCTCCTGCATCAAAGTCATCATTTAAATATACAGTCCAAGTTAATACTCTTGTTTGAAATTCTCGTCCCCCTGCTTCGCAATGCCAAGTATGGTACCCCTGTCCCGGATGAGTCTTTTGTAGTTTAGCTTCGTAGTATCTTAGGGCTCCTACTTCTTGCAACTGTCCATAAGTAGCATAGTATCCCTGTTGAGCAGCTAAAAACCCTGCATCAAATTGTCCTATTAGAGAAGATGTCATGTGAGTTATTGGGAAATCATAAACAGGAAAATGAACTGAACTATCATCTACTAACATACTACTGACGTTTTCTTTCTCTTGCCTAGATTTACACAACCCGTGTTCGTTTGCTTCTTCAAAACATTTGATCGCGTAATCACAAAACTCTTTATCAAACGTAGGATACACCTCTATAAAATTAGGTATACTCATTATCTCTCCTCTATATAATTTGCATTTCCTGAAATACTTATTCTAGGAATTGTGTTAAAGTTTTTAGTTACTCTATGTACCATCCATCCAGGAAACAGTACAAGTTGTCCTACTTCGGGGTAGTGCGTATGCTCATATCTATTAGTCCACCCTTGAAACTGACTAAATACTAATAGCCCACTATCTTCAGGAACCCTAACATAATATACCCAAGCCACATCCCACGGAGTATGGTCATGCATTTCTGTTGACTCATATTGTCTGTGAATTTGTCCCCAATGTTGATTGGGTACCTGCTGTAAATCTCTTTGGGCTAAAACTTTTTCAATCTCTTCAAATAATAATTTAGTAGCAGGGGCAGTATCGTCAATAATAGAGTCTTCGCTTCTAGTAGTTCTACTATCTGGATGATGAACCTGACCTACAAATTTCATTGTCTCCTCAGCTATACGTTTATTGCATACTCCTGTTAAATTCCATACTTCCGCACAATCATGAGTTATAGTATCTAGTCTATCGAACTGTATCATTAATATAGTTCACTATGTCTTGTACGGTGTGTATGTCAGCAAATACGTCTTCTGATATCTTGATGTTATACTTTTCTTCAAGACTCATAATAATTTCAACAGAGTCCAAAGAGTCTGCACCTAAATCTTCTAGCGTGTCAGTAAGTTTTATTGCATCAAATTCTAGTTTGTTAATACTCTCTACTAATAAATCTTTTACTTCTTTTTCATGTTTAGTCATTTGTAGTCTTTCATTTGGTTAAAAATAGTTTTCATTTTAGCTTTGGTATAACCTTGCTTCAACCAAAACTTTGCCTCGTGGTATATTATATTATCTTTTACCCAATTAATATAGTTACGTTTTTTTATTCCTTTCCAGAACAGGGTAATAGTTTTTTTGCCAGTAGGTTCAAGCTTGTGAAATTGATTATGCTTTCTTATTAGAATACTTCCGGGACCATAGGTTTTAGTGGTAACCTTTCCATCTTTCCATTGAGACTCTTTATATCCACCCCACAGTATAATAGATATATAGTTCCATGGATGGTCATGAAAATCTTCTAGGTCAGCGTAGATAACATTGATGCAGACTTTGTTTATAAGTCCTAGGATAGAATAGCGAACACAGCAAACACCACCGTTGTGGCTAGGCAGTATAATGGCCTGTTTTTGAATGAGTCTTATCATACTCGTCTATGTAGTCTTGCACCTCTCTAAGTTCATCTTTAACTTTTTTAAACCCTTTCCTTATTGGCGGGTGATTTCTAACTGTAGCATTATTTGGTTTACCAATCAACTTTATTATCGGTGCAGTTAAATCAAACTCACCTTTGTTAATTGCATTATTCCACAGACCTGGTACTGCATGGTGTGTATTGTGTAGTCCTTCACCTGGAAACATAATAGACCAGAAGTGACTATTTACTGTGTAATCTTTAGAGTTGTAAGTTCTCCAATTACCTGGAAGTCCGTAGCTTAATACAGGGATATGTGCAATTACTGTAGCCCAACTAATACCAATCAACGTATACCAAATTGGGATGCCATAGAAGTATCCTACATACGCAGGGTTTATAAAGAATAACAAAGCAACATAACTAAATATAACTTTGTAGTAATTTCTATGGAACCATGCATGGTCTTTATCTCTAGATAAGTCTTTAATGATAATAGGGTTTATATTAAATGCTGGGACGTAATAAAACCAAACCTTAAACTTATGCCATAAGCTACCATGAGGTCTATGAGGGTCTTCAATGTGATCTGAATGTCTATGATGAGCTCTGTGTCCTGCAGCCCAACAGATGGTACTACCTAGAGAACCTATAGTAGCAAACCATAATACAATCCATTTGATAAGTCGGTTTTTAGGTACGTAAGTTCTATGAGCTGCATATTTGTGTAGTCCTACACTTACACATAGCCCGAAACAAACCCACCCTAGAGCTAGGGCAATTAGGAATAATGTGGTGTCCCAAGCAAAAATCATAGTAACTATAGCACTGATATAAACAAAAGCTTGTGTTGCCTTTACTTTTGCATCGTTACTACATCTTCTCAAGAACCCATTATTAAAAATGAACTCCAAAGGTTTGGGCATAATTATCCTTTAGCAGCGAATGAATCTAGGTATACTTGATTCACTTTTTCTATTACTGCTTTAGCTAGTTCTTTAAATTCAGCTACAGTTAATTCTTTATCTTCGTTAGCTGTGTTTCTCCAAGTAACATACTCTGAATCCCAAAGTCCTGCATTAATTGCAGTTACAACGCTTAAGATATTATTACGGCTAATTAAATCTATTTGCCAATTATCTCCGTTCCACCCTACACCTTCTCGTAGAGTTACAGCTCTTCCTACATTAATATTTATATCTTTACGCCTTTCTTCTAATGTATTGTTCCAAGGGTAAAATAGCTGTCTATTTGTTGCTAACACATACCCCAACCCTTCCATATATTCAATAAAGTTTTGAGATACATCGTCTTCTAATGAGTCAGAAAATGCCGTTATACCTAATGCTAAACAGTCATTTCGTAGGTCTCTTAAAGATGTAAGTGCCGATGCCCCTTCTTGTACTTCTGTAGTAAGCACTCCTTTTAAAACTAAGTTAGGGTCTTGGGCAGCTACGTTTACAATACCTACGTATTCTTTAGCTAATATCTCATCTACTGCTCCAGAGTTAGCTTCAGGATACTGATCCCAGAAATCGCCTGGCTCGTCTTGGACTCTGGTTTCTACTGGTAGTTCTTGAGATGGACCTTCCTCAATAATTGCTTGTTGTACTGCTTCAGCAAATAACACTAAGCAGGCTTCAGCCCACTCTGGTCTCTCAGTAAGAATTACATTTGGGGTATTTCTGGCATCTAAGTGCTCTAGTTCTCCTTGACCACCTTCCCATTGTAATGCGTTTACGTACGGAGGTATATTGGCTGAAGAGAAGTCTATACCTCCCATGCCTTTACCATCTACGGTCATTGCACCATCACTTGGTACTATTGAAAAATGTGTTGCCATTTTACTTATCTCCTAATAATTTTCTTTTAGCAGTTTCTTCTAACAATTTTACACTACTTTCGTTAGCCTTAACCATCTCGTTTCTAAACGACTCTACAGCCGCTCCGGTCTGTCTTTGCTGACCAGAATTCTCAACTAGTAGCATTGGTAGCCAAGTGACAGCACACGCATACTCATCTACATCTTTACCAGTATTTGGGTCTTTTCCTTGTAACTTGGTAAACCACATACACTTTAACCCAATACACTTCTTCTTCAATAAGGGACAATATTCCCCTCTAGGTAGTTGCATTAATATCCTTTCGTTAGCTCTTAGTAGCTATAATTACATCCACATATGATACATCAACGTTAACTGTTGAAGAACCTGAAAAACTGTGGTTGTGGTTAGACCCTGTAAATCCGTGATTGTGGGCTTGTGAACCGCCTGACGCTCCTGAGTTAGCGTTTGCAGTTCCGTAGTATGTACTACCCTTATTTGTTGTGCTTACTCTAGTACCAGCATTAGGTTTAACATAACCGTGAGTATGGCTCGGTATTCTTGCATTAGACAGCGTATGGTTAGCAACAGTACCACCTGCTGCTTTGTTACCTGTGTTACCAGAAATAGACACAGCATATGACTGAAATGCTGTACTAAATGCTACCGTACCACCTGTACCTACAGTTCCACTAACAACTCTTAAAGCAACGTCATTAGATGTTGTTTCTTTTGTCCAACCTGTTGGTGCTGCTGTTTGTTGAAATAACATTCTAGATCCTGCTGGGATTACAACTGCTGCTGCAGGTATTGTTTGCCATGTAGGGTCTCCTGTTCCATTAGAGCCTAGATATTGATTAGCTGAACCTTCGTCTCCATTTAACTTGATTAGCCCTGTAACATCTAAATCTCCACCACCAATTGTAGCTGCTGTGGCAGTTAAACTAGAAGTTTCTAAGTTAGTTAACCCTGTTATTTCGCCCCCACTAATATCTACTGCATCATCATTCTGCTCTGACATTGTTCCTAATTTAACAGCATCAACAACATTAGAACCATCGTTATATACGAAGTTTGTTTTACCTGCACCAACCACAATTCCTGTGCCAGTTGAGTTTTTAACTGTAACAGCATCGCCACAAGTATTATTAATCAGGTATAACTTTTGAATTGTAGGTACAACTAAATTTCTAGCTGCGCCTCCTGTTGTTCCTATTAAGTTTAATCTTAAGTGTCTAGCAGCTTGAGATGCATTAGTGTCTGTTAAAGTGAGGGTTACATCACCACTTGCAAAAGTAACGTCAGCTGAACCTGTGATAGCTTCTTCTAATGCAGTACCTAAGTTGGTATTTGTGGTCGCACCCCAAGTCCCCGTCTGCTCACCGGTGGCGATTAACTCTATTTTTAATTGCGAATAAGTACTTGGCATTTTGTAGTTCTCCTATTATCTGATATTTTACCATCATTTCTTTTAATTGCGTTAATTATCATGTCGCTATCCTTTTCCAATTAGCATCTTGGCTAGTATCAATTTCGCCCCAGACTAAAATAAATCTTCCGTTTCCAACGTGTCCAATCGCTTCTACTCCTGATGGGAACGCTGTTGCTTTTGCATCGGGCTCTATTTGTCCTATATATCCTGTGCCTTCAACCCCGCTAACATCTACTAAGTTAACAGTTTTGCTTTCAGCCATTCCTGTCTGACCCGTAGCAAATACGCCTGTAGGATAAACATTTGCTTCCCCCACCATAGTGAGGTCTCCTACAAGACCGGTTCCAGTTACAAATCCTGTGTTCGCATTATTATCGGCTTCAACAAGTGCGTCACGTAGGATAATGGTTGCTTCTAGTCCGCTAACTACTACAGGGGCATCAGCCTCTACTGTAGCTCGTCCTATTTGTCCAGTAGCAGATACGCTTGTAGGTTCAGCTATATCTACACCTGTCCCCCACGAGCCTCTACCCCAATAACCTGAACCCCATCCTTCAAACCGAGCCATCTTAGGCTCCTACTACGCTATACGTATAATAGCAGTAGCAGAATCTGCAGTAGGGAATACTACTGTAAAGTCACCAGCAGTTGATGTTTTATTACCACCAAAGTCTAAAACTGCAACAGCTTTATTTCCTTGAGTTTGGTTGTAAATCATAGCACCACGTGCTGTAATAGTAGCGGTTGTCCATGTTTCATCAGCAAAATCTAAATACGCTGTAGTACCTGATGATGTTGGGGCAACAGTTTCTAGTGCTTGTCCGCCTGCTACATATCCTGTTCCTGTTGTCTCGCCACCTGTTTCGTATGCTGTAGTACTTGCATCTAAAGAAGCTGCATCCGTATAAAGCGCTAGGTAAAAAGTGTCTGCCGTTGTATCTGCACGGGCTACAGTTGTACCGAAAGCGTGAATACCATCCAGTATTTCAACTTTAAAGCTTGTGCACATTGCTTGTGTTATAGCCATTTTTATATCTCCAAAAGTTTAATTAAATTTGAATGTCCCGCTTCACGCAGTTTATTCGCAATTGTTGTATGATTAGACTTGATTGCCTTTTTCATATACTGCACTAGAACGAGTCTAATGTTTTGTTTGTAAGCTTCTGCTTGCTCACGTATTAACGGGTCAGCATCTTCGCCTACATGTATTATCTTTGCTAGTGCCATCTCCGCTACTTGTTCGGGCGTGTGACCTTTTCCTTCTTCCGAAGTAATTACTTTGTAGTCTGTGCCTAAAGTCATTTTTCCTATATTTTGCATTATCTTACCGGTATCCTTTCTTGCCCACTTCTGTAGGCATCTCGTCTATTTTTACCTTCACCTAAATTCTGTAAAAGCGCCATTGCTTCTTGATATCTACTTGAGTATTGAGCTACAGTATCTGCATCCTCTTTCATGAAAGCAGCTGCTTCAAGAAGTGATCCATAGAATAAAGCAGTATCAAAATTAGAGCCAAGCCAAGTATTACCGACAGTGACAATACTCTCAGGATAGTAATAATAATGAAGTTCAGCCATGTAATCGGCATTAGGAGTCGGGCCAAGTAACATTGAGTCTTCGTCGAATATTGCATAAAATTTTGGTTCTCCAACAACTCCTACCTGTGGGCAGGCTTCTCTTATAAAATTAACATCCTTATTAAGTAAGTAAACATATTCATTATCTTCATTAATTATTGCAATACTAAAAGTAGATAACCAATCACTTGGCAGACTAAAATACTTATTCCCTGAAGTCATAGTACCCATAACGTTTTTACGTAAGTCAGGTAACTGCACAGAGTTATAAATAGTTTGCTCTGCGTTTTGGATGAATCTATCTACATCATCTTTCGTATACTTATTTTCAGTATAACTTTCTATTGCTGCTACTAATTCTGTGTACGTCATATTGTGTACCTATTGTGTTTTCTTTTGTTTTCTGTTGCTCTTATCACTTGCAAATTATCAGGGACATGCAGTCCAGAGATATACTCTCCTTGTAGTGGAATAATATGGTCCACATGCCACTCTTCTCCTGTCTCTTCTCTTAATTTCTGTGCTTCTTTGTAAAGCTCTTTTATTTTACCTAAATCTTCTTTAGTCAGCCAACTTGGTGTTCTATTTAATTTAGCCGCTCTTCTTTTTGCTGCAAAAGCATTTACTTTATCTTTATTAACTTGAGCCCAAGCTTTGTTTTTAGCTAGTTTCTCTTCTTTGTTAGCTTCGTACCAAGCTTTAGTACTAGCTCTATGTTTTTCTCTATTAGCTTGTCGCCAAGCTTTGGTATGAGCTTTTTTATCTTCAGGGTTTTTATAGGGCATTAAGCTAAAGGCCCCCTAGCCTTTGTACCTTTAGTTGCTGCACCATTGCCTCTTGTCTCTACGCCATCTCTTTTAACATCTGTGTCAGGATAGCCTGATAGTTTGTTTGGTCCTCTATTGATGTTAGCCATCATTGTTCCAAAAACCTTACCTCGTCTTCTAGCTGGGTATTCTGTAGGTTTTGGTAGTGCTACTTCTTTTGGTTGTTTATATTCTGCCATTTTAATTCTCCTAAGTTATCGTTATTGTAACATTTCCTACTTGACTTTTGCCTTCTAATTTGTTCTCTAGTCCTTCTAGCTCTAGTGGATTATTAAGTCCTACAGGTTCCCATCCCCATTGTATGTCCCTTTGTTCTTCCAAGTTTGTATCTGGTCTTGGATTACGTACAGCCTGTGGGTCATTTACAGGATACATACCTTGCATATTTTGAGGGTGGTCACTGTTCCAGCATTCTTCACATGCCTTAACATGAGAATCTTTAGTTCTAATAAATAAGTCTCTTAGTTTATTTAATTTAAACTGAAACCCACAAACATCACAATTACCTAATGCATGCTTACCGCCTGTAAATTTACTACTCATTATATATGGTAAGCCCTTGGTGCTATTCTTAAATCAGCTTTTTCTCTATCTTCATCTGCAGCAAGTGTCCACTGTTCTTCGTAAGATGCTTTTAAAAACTGCGTTCTATCTCCTGCGCCTGGTATTTTTAGGCTTAAATAATATGCTAATCCTGCAACCATACAAGGTAAGAATCTAAACGGTATATCTTGTGTATTAATCCCAGTACCTGCATCATCTAATCTTTTCATTTTCCAATATACAAAAGTATATTCATCATCTTGGTCTGGTCTTGGGTATAGATTAATAATAGGGTTAGCTTCTTGTCTATTTATCCAAAGCTGGTTAGGTCTACCCTCACTATTCTTATTAGGTATTGAACCCCATGATGAAGTAGATAATCTACTGATACTTAAATCACTTTGGTTCTGTCCAGTTCCTGTTCTAATAACTTGTTCAAGTAAGTCAATAGTATCTGCAGGTAAGTCATATGACTGCACACCTTTTTCTAGTGGTATGCTTCCTTCCTCAATTGTCCAAAGGTTAATACCACGGTTAGCCCACTCTGCTGTCATTAAATTTAAACTTCTTCTAGCAGTCTTTAGGTCATATCCTGTTCTTAATTCAGCTCCACATCTTTCAAATGCTTCTTCTACTATTTCATTGAGGTCTAAATTAAATGTTGTTTTTCCTGATGTAGTCATTACATCTCCTTTTCAATGTTTCTAATTACAGTGCATTCTTCTGATATCACGTGCGTATGTACCGTAGGCTCAACTGAGTCCATATAATCCCCACCAACAAACGCTGCTAATAAAGCCATAATTGATACTATTGTCTGTCTTGTGGTTTCCAATTACATCTTTCCTCTGATACTTCATTCTCAATATAGTCATTTATTTCAAAGTTATATTCTTTTACTTTTTTTGAATACGTCGTACATTCTTTATTATTATTTAAAGGTAGTGATAGAGGTTTGTACGCTTCCCCTACCACGGTACCTGTGATAGCTCCACTTAAATACAGTAGAGTTACTATCGTCATTACATCACTTTCTTCACATGGTATGCCGCTAAATTACACGGATCATATTTCCATTGTGTCATTGTGTTATGAAATTTAGGATTTTCAGTCCGACATTCTTTGTATGACTTGTAAGCTTTTGCTGCTTGCCAATCATGCTCCATGCCATAACCTACTCCACCTACTAATGCTAAAATTGCTATTACTTCCATAATAACCTCCTTACTTTTTCATAATCCAGTTTTTAAATTTGTACCATACGTTTTCGAGATAAGTTTCCCAAACCCATAATGCTACAACTACACCAAGTGCCCATTGCCATAGTGGTGCGGCTACTGTTACTAATTCATGCATATTACTATCCTCCATTATTTTTTCTTTGTTGCTTTCTTTCTTCTTAAAGCAGCAACTCTTCTTGGTTTACCCGCAGGTTGTCCAAGTTTATTCTTTTGCGCTATACGAGAGCGTTTCTGTGCAGCTGTCATTTCTCCAGATGTTTTTGGAGTCTTGCTTGACACCCGTTTACTCGGTCTGCAATATGGTGTACTACGGCCATCGCCCTTCTTTCTACCACATGCTTTCCCAGTCTTTACGTCTTTCCACTCTTCCTTAAACCAACGTTTAAGTGATGCACCTTTTGCCGTCTTTCTAACAGCCATTATCTTTTGGCTCTTGTGTGTCCTTTAATTGCACACCCGTCAATACTTCCGCCTTTCTTATATCCTTTAGGTTTCTTTTTCTTATCTAACTTGGTACCCTTCTCTTTAAAATTCTGTTTATTTTTAGGTCCAGGTTCAGTTTTATTTAATTTATCCATAAACTTATCCCTAGCTTTATCTGCTTTTACTTTAGCAGCGCCAGTTGGTTTAGGTGCACTATTTATTTCCTTCACAACTTTATTCTGTTCTTTAGCTGCTTTCTTTTGAGCTTTAGATGCTAGTCCTTTAATTACTTTTTTAGCTCCGTATCGACCTGCTAATCCTGCTGCTATTGCTAGTGGTGCTACCATAATATTCTCCTATTTTTTACCTTTGTTTTTTCTGCATTTAGCTATAGCGCCAGATGCATATGCACTTGGAAATACTTTATATGATGACTTTACCTTATGGTAACAATCATCTTTAACACTTCCGCCCTTCTTCATTTTGGTCTTTGAGTGACTACAACATCCACAATCACTCTTCTTTACCTTGCCACCTTTCTTCATTGCTTTAGGAAGCTTCTTAGGGTTTACAATACCCATTCCTCGGCAACCTCGCATTATCTAGACCTTTTAGCTCTTGTGAGCCCTCTAGTTGCACAGCCATCAATCCTACCACCTTTTTTAAATCCCATAGAAGCTTGAGCTTTTCTTTGTAAACTTCTACCCATTTTTTCTTTCTTAGTAGCAGGGCGTCCCATACCTATAGCATCTTTAACTTTATTTAATGTAGATTTTTTGTTTACAGGATTTTTAATATTTGTTTTTTCTACACGTTTAGATGTAAAGTCTGGTCTTGGAGCATTAGATGGGTTTAGCTTAGTGTCTTGAGATTTAATTGGTGTTTTAGCTTTAATTGGTGTTTTAGCTTTAATTGGTGTTTTAGCTTTATCATCTGCACGTTTAGTTGTGTAAGATTTACCATTGTACATAAAAGTTTTTTTACCAGCACGTCTAGCATCTGCAAAAGATTTACCAAAAGAAGGTGTGGCTTTTTTAACCTCAGTTTTCTTTACTTCAGGTTTCTTTACTTCAGGTTTCTTTACTTCAGGTTTCTTTACTTCAGGTTTACTATCTATTTTATTATTAGCAATTAACTTATTTATTCGTTTATTATAAGTGTAAAAAGATTCTGTGTTCTTTCGAGGGTTTCTATTCTCAACCATCTTTTTGGTTGCTTTTTTTGCAGATGCGTCATCACGTCGCTTAATATTTCTTAATTCATAAGCTGACATTTTCTTTTCAAGCGGCGGTAATTTTCTGCCATTACTATCTAAAGCCATTTTAATTCTCCTTGATTAGACCATGCGGCCTTTAGTTCGTCCTTTAATAACACAGCCGTCACCACGATGTTTCTTAACAGTCCCACCTTTTTTATATTTTTTAGTGTTACAGCTTCCACCTTTTTTCATTTCCTTAGTTTTCTTTTTGCCCTTCTTCTCTAGTTTGTCTTTAAGGTGTTTTTGAATCTTATCCGCACCTTTAAACAATGGATTATCCTTCATGTATTTATCAAATACATTTTTTTCAGGACTACTTTTTTTCTTATCATCTGCCATTACTTTCTCCTATTAACACTTCCATCTTCTACGTGCTTGACGTAATCTAGAGTTTGGGTCTTTTGCAGCTTTAGGAAAGTCTTTCATTTGTCCTGCAGACCTTGCACAAAATGACTTACGTCTCTTTGCATCTTTAGAACCTTTCTTTACTTTTCCTGTTACTGCTGTTTTAAGTTTAGAACCTGGGTTTGCTTTCCGATAGGCTGCAACGCCTTTCTTTGTCATTCCCGCTCCTGATTTAGTCTTTCTAAAATTACCTGACTTAACAGAAGTTTTGATTCCCATTCCTTTTTTCTTTTTTGGGGTTGCCATTAAACACAGTCTCCTAATGCATCAAACCAACGCCTTAATTGCTCAAGGCGCTCTTCGTTACTGATTGGTTTGGGCTCTTCGTCCATTTATCCCGCTGATACTGCTAGAGCACCCGCGTTATTCCATAGCTGTCCTGCGACAGAAGGGTCAGATGTAGGTAAGTTTTCCATGATTACTGTCGTACCGTCAATTGTGAACGAACCGCCTGATGATTGAAAGCCGTTTTTAGATACTACTGGCCCTGTAAATGTAGTTGTTGCCATTTTGATTTCTCCATACAAAGTTATAACTTACCAATCGTGTATGCGTCTGCTGGGGCAGTTTGATAAGTTGATTATGTTCCCAGTATTACTATCATACTACTTATTTCATTTTTTATCTACCCTACTTTAAATGCTGTAAATTTATTTGACTCATGAACGATAGTTTTATCATACAAATCAACACCTTTACTTTCAAAGTTCCATATTATTTGTAAATTATCATCTACCCCGTTAAAGTATTTCAGTATAGTGGCTGTTCCTATCCACCATTCCAAGTGAACACCTTTGATATCTGTTGCATTTTTATCTGCTGCGAACTGACTCAACCGCTCATTAGTTGCTGTAGCTGAACCTTTTTTGTAATAAACACTACCCTTAAGAGTATGAAATGGTCCTTTCCAATAGTAAGACCAAGTCATGTTGTACCATCCTGCAATCGTAGGTGTCCATTTTTGATCGCCCCATTCGTCTGTTACTAGCCAACTAGGGTCACCTTCTGTTACATCTTGGTATTGCATAGACAAACGTCCATTTGTAGATGAGCTTAAGGCTATAGGTATAGACTCTGAATGTTTTGCTACATATATAACAGGTTCAGAACCACCTGCATCTTTAACAGCTTTGTCTACATATTCTTTATTAACTAAATTACTACCATTTTCTATTGCCCCCGTATAGAAACCTGTTGGTTTGCTTCCACCTTTAATTCTAAAAATTGAGCCTTCATCATTAGTTATTTTAAAAGTGTGTTTTGCAGAGTTACCTTCAGTTAAATCTATATTTATGCCATATGCAACACTATAGTCTGGTTGACCTTCAGCATTTATAGGAGCTTGAGATTTAATATTAAAGTATCCGTCGGCTGCTGTTGGATTAGTATTTATGTCGCCTTTAAAGACACTCTCTTGAGTTATAGTTGCAATATTATTTTTAGATGTCCATACGGCATCATCTTTGTTTGCTTTAGTAAACAGCTTTCCGTCTATTTCAGTGTTACTATAAGTTCCAGATTTAAGATAAGAATCTCCAACATTAGCTTTGCTATCTAGTAAACTATCTGTTTGTGTTTTAGTGTAGCTTTGTGTTATATCATCTGTATTTTTTGCAATATCTGCAGTATTTTTTTGTACTTGTGCAGATAACGAAGGGTCAATTACTGCACTTCCGCCCTGTGCTGTCTTTTGAAGTGTGCCATCAGGAAATAGAATACCCGTACCCGTAACTTCAAAAGGTCTTGCATACTTATTAACAGGCACTAATCCTGGAATTTCTTCATCAGGTTCAGCTTTAGGTTTAGGCTCTGCTTTTGGTTTATTTGTTTTTTCAGAAAAGTTTTTTACCATGTCTTTTATCTTTTTCATACTAATTATCTCGTAAAATTTTTATATAGGTCCTATGATTATACTACAAAAAAAGGGGCCTAAGCCCCTTAAATTTAAACGTTGTAATACATGTATTACTTATTCATTACGTACATTGTTACTTCAAAACCAAAACGCATTTCTGTAGCAGCGGGTTTAGTCCACATAGTAGTTCTCCTTAGTTAGTTACAACTGAATTGTATCTGAATGGTAAATGCTCGCAATAAGGATTTTCATGAGTGTTAGATAGAGAAAAGCCCAGCAGAGAGGAGCCGGGCTTTTCAGGGTGGTGCTTAAGTAGAACTATGAAAACTACTTATTCACCTGGTGAACCCCACATACCTAGTGGATCACTCCAACCGAATGAATATCTTTCACGGGCTTTATATCTTACGTTGCCTGTATCGAAATCACCATCCATTGAAGTTGTTAAAGCAGTTCTTTCAAAGTGCTTCATACCGTTAGGTACATCAGTGGTTAAGTAGTAAGCATCAGTATCTGTTAGATAATGGTTTACTGTATAACCTTCTGGGATAGAGCTGTTTGTATACATTGCATTAATATCGTTATCAGCAGTACCAACACGAAGTTGAGTTTCTAATATACGAGTAGCCACGAATTGTAATGCTGGTGGAATAACCAACTTACGTGGTTTAGCTGCAATTAATAAACCTCTTTCATCAGTCCATGCTGCGATTTGAATCACTGCGTTTTCTAATGATGTTTCGCTGAGGTCAGCTGGTGTATCTTGTGTATTACTATTAGTGCCACCTGAAACTAACGGGTGTGCTGCACTGAATAGAGGTACACCGTCACCACCTGTATAGGCTGCATTAAAACCGTTATTAACAACATTAGCTGCTCTAACTTGTTTTGTGTTAGCCATTGAACGTGCAAGAGCTTTAGTATAACGAGCTGATAATGAATCATATAGATTATCTTCAACCGCTTCTTCAGTTAGACTGAAACCTAAAGCAATTGTTACGTGGTTGTAACGTGATGTAAACGCTTCTTGTGCATTATCATATGCAATAGCTGCGCCTTCGTTTTTGACTGGTGCGTTAGCAAAGCCAGACAGTTTTGTTTCTTCCTCGAAAGAACGGTCAGAAGATTCAGTTTCGTAAATCTCTTTATGTTCTTCGCCATAACGGTCATATTCTAAACCGAATAACGCGTTAAGACCTGGAAGTAGCTCCTTAAGGAGCTGTGCTCTTGAAATAGCCATTCTTATTTCTCCTTAATTATGCAACGCCATCAGCGTTATTATATGAGTGAATACCTGCATTGAACTTAATCAATACGTCAGTAAATTCATCACCCACAGTTGAAGTAGGACTGTCAACAAAGTCGACGATTCTAAAAGGTAATGTTGCTGTTACAGCTGTAGTAGATTCTACTGCTGAAGTTGAGTTACCGTTAATTAAAACGCCTGTTGATGTTGATTGAGCCGCAGCAAAGTCAGTGTTTTGACCTAAGTCTTCCTGAGTTACTGGACCGTCCGCTTGTGCCATATATACTACATCTGGATCGTCGATTACGTATGCTTTTGCATCAGCAGCGACTGTGCCTGTAGGCCACATGTTGTTGAATGTTAATTGCTGTGTTGATGGGTCTGTGTAAGTACAACCTACAAATACACCAATAACACCGTCACCAAAAGTGGTAACTAATCCAACAGTTCCGTCTGTTTCTATTTGAACAACTTGTCCATTAAATAGATTCGACGCATATCCAGAAGCAATCGGCAATAGGCGAGTAGACCCCGCATAGGGTGTACCACCTACATGGTTTACGGCTTTAAGACCGTAAGGTGTAGCTGTTTTAGCCATGATTGTTTCTCCTAATTTTTATTTCCCCTTTCCAAATCGACGACCATTTTCTTGTCCTTCAGCAAACTTAGGCATACGTGGGTCACTTTGATTCATATATTGTGAATCTACAGCTTCCGTTTGATTCCTTGTCTTATCAGCTATATAGGCTTTTCTTTGGTCCATCAACTCTTGAGGAGCTTTACATAATAATAAACCACCAACTTCAACGCCTTCTTTATACTGGCTGTTGGGGTCTGCTTTTAAAATGATTTCTGGGTGATCCGCATGCTTTACCGGTTCCCAGCCTTCACGCATTTTTGAAGATGCATTCATGTTATCAGGTTCATTTAACAGAGAAACTCGAATCCATCTATATGCCCACCCAGCTGATTTATTAAACTCTGGTAAGAGTTTAGCGGGTAACCATGTTTGTGGTGTTTCTTCTCTTGTTTCTACATCTCTTGCTGTTCTTTTTACCTTATCCATTTGCGTTCTCCAATTTAATCATCTCTCTTGCGTATTGTTCCGGTGTAAGTTTTAACTTTTTCGCAAATGCTACTTGAGTCTTACTTAATCGTACTTTCTTTGGCGCGGTACTTCGCGTTGCCGGTGCAACCACATTAGATGGTTTTTTGCGTTGGGCGGGTTTATCCGATTCCAACGATTCTTCCCCGAAATTTTCAGGGAACCGTTTTTGCATCGTTTCATCTATACGACGATAGTATTCGTCACTTGTAGGACTTAACCCACTCCTGACTAATTTTTCATGTACACCATAAGCTAATGAAGTCATTTCTTCATCTTTACCAAACCAAGTGTTTTTTTGTTGCCATGCTAGTGCTCTAGCATCTGGTTTAGCAACTTGAGGTTGTACTTGTTGTTGATTAGACTCTACCTCATTTTCTTTTGGTTGTCCAGAATTATATTGAGGTTTCATTCCGCTAGCTTGCGCTAACTTCATTTGAGCATTATTCATTGATTCTTGAGCTTCAACTATTTTATCTGTGTCTCCAGATTCATATGCTTCACGATAATCACGTTTAGCAATTTTAAGGTCAGTTTCAGAAGCACTGACTAAAGTTTTAATATAGTCTTGTTCTCCTGTGCTTAATGTAGTCTGTAGCTTTTTATTTTGGTCTGCTACTTTCTGTGCATATGCAACTGCCTCTTGTCTTTCTCTTTCAGCTCTTTCTTTTTCGCGTCTTTCGTCATGATGCATCTTTTTCAATTGCGCCATACGTTGTTTAACACGTTCAGAGTATCCTTCGAGTGTATCTTCCTCTACCTCTTTTTTTATTTCTTCAGGTAGTGGTTCTTTGCCTCTATCTTCAGCTGGAGTATCATCTTCTACTTCCAACTCTAACTCTGGTTCAGTTTTCTTAGGTTCTTGTTCTACTTTTTCAACATCTGCAGTAGACTTTTTACCATCACTATCTTTCTTAGCAGCGTCTAAATCTACCTCCAGTTCTTCACCTTCCATATCTACTTCGTCTGGTATTTCATTTATAATTTCAGCCATTTTATTTCTCCTGTGCACTGACGTACTTATCAGCGTTGCGGTTGTGTTTACGACGATTCCAAATTCTTGGGACCACCTGTAGATTATCTAATGAGTGTTTACCACCTTTTGATAATGGTTGTATATGGTCAACTTCCCAAGCAAACCCTGTTTCTAAGGTTCGTTGTTTAGCTAACGCATAAATTTCTCTAAGTATTTCTTTATCTTCAGAACTTGTAATCTCATTTGTTGCTTTCTTACGAGACCCTCGTAATGCATCTTTTGCTCTATAATACGCTTTGTTCTCTTGATACCATTTAGCTTTATACTCAGTCCATCGCTCTTTGTTGCCTTCATAATAAGCTTTAGCTTGAGCATTACACTTTTCTTTATTAGCCTCACGATAAGCTCTAGATTGAGCATTACGTTTCTCTTTGTTCTTCAGATGATACGCTTTGTCATACTCTTTATTACGCACGTTCATATCCTCTAGGGTCAGATACTACTGCTTCGACCATATCGTCATTCAGAATTCTGAATTCTTTTCCGTGAATTTTAATTCTAGTTCCTGAGTAGGCACGTGTAATAATAAAATCTCCTTCTTTACACCATGCACCTGATGGGAATCTTTCCTTATCTTGGTAAGCTAAATCTCCAAGTTGCATAACAAACAAACATACAGTCGAATGCTCCTCAACTCTTTTAACTTCATCTGATTTAATCAACCCACTTTCATAAGCTTCTTCAGCTTGAGGTACCATACATAATAAACGGAACCCTTTAACGTCAGGAAGTTGAGACGCTAGTTTTGCTTTAGCTTCTGCTTCACTTACTTTCTTTCCTTCAGTGGTAGTTGTGTTTTTAGTTTTAATAGGTGCTCCAGAACTGGAGACTATTTGATTGTTAGGAGTTGCAATAGTCATTACTTGCCCTCCTTCTTAACAACACTATCAGTTGGACTACTTTCAAAAGCTTCGTCCTCTGTTTTTCTTGCTTGTAACATCTCTGATATTAATTGTTGTACACGCATGTATCCTGCCATTTCTCCTACTGCTGATACATATGCTTGGTGGTCGCGAACCCCCAGTCCCAAATCATCTAATACTACTTTGCGTCTCTCTTCTACCTGGGATGCTAGAAGCACGAGCGTTTCAGTCTGTGACATAATTTTCCTTTCGGTTAGTTGTTATCTCCATTATTGGATGGGTTTGTCTTAGGTGCGTTATTCTGCTGTTGGTTTTTCTGATTTTGCTCAGTCATTTTTACCATAGCATCATTTCGCATCTGAGATTCTTGTAAGCGTAACTCAACATCTTTTTGTTTGTTGATTGCTGACGCTCCTAATTTTGCACCTTCTAATACTTCTTTAGCTGTAGTTTCTTTTTGTTTCAGTTCAGCATCTGCTCCAATCTTAGCTCCTACAATAGTCTCTTGAGATTTAAGTCTAGCTTGTTCCATCATTACATCTTTCTGAACTTCAACTGTAGCTTTCTGTTTCTCAAACTCAAACTTCTCTTTCTCAAGTTGAGCATCTGCCATCATCTTCTGACTCTTAGCTTGAGACTCTTGTTGTTTAATTTGAAGTTCTTGTTTTTGCATTTGAAGTATTGGGTCTTCTTGTTGTTTCTGTTGTTCTTCTTGAGCAGCTTTTTGTTGACTGCTTTGTAATACTTTTCCTGCAGCTTCAGCTGTTAGTCTAGCTACTTCATTTTCAACATCTCTTGGTAGAGGTTCTTCTACTGGAGGTAATGGTACACCTAATTGCTTCTCAACTTCTAGTCTATATTGGAAAGCTATATGTTCTGCGATATGAGCTTCCATAGCAGCTGTAATCAATCCAGCTTTTGTGCTTTGACCTACCATTGCTTGTACTTGTGGGTCTTGCATGAATGCCATATGAACTTGGATATGTGCTTCATGGTCTTGTTCTAGGAATGCCTTGACTGGCTTACCATTAATAATATTCATATTCTCTGTTACAGGTGCAGCACTCTTAATATCTTCTTTATTAGGTATAAGTTTTTCTGCATTCTTAACTCCTAATACATCTAGCATCTGTTTGTTTAATTCTGGTAAGTCATAGATGTCTGGATTCTGTTGAGCTAATTGCATAACTGCTTGATACTGAACAACCTTCTGTGCCATAGTTGCAGCATTAGGGTCAGCTACAGGAATTAGATTAACCTTGTCGTAGTCATCTTGTTTAGCACCTGGAGTTCCTGATGCAGGGTCATATACATAATCAGGGTCAGTATAATCTCTAATTAAACCTTTAAGTAATCCTAACTCTTTTTTCATTGCATAGTAAATACGAGCATTAACTGCTGACATTACTTTCAGTGTTCTTTCTAGAATAGCTAGAGTAGAACCTACTGGAGAGTTAGCTGACATATCAGATACTTTCATATCTGCAGCAGAAGCAAAGCGTCTACCTTCGTCAATAATCTTATCCATTAAAAGTGCAAGGACTTGACTTGGTTCTTTATAAGGAAGTGGTAGAATATTATCTCTAATAGTACCTGAAGGAACATCGACATCTCTAAACTCAGCTGGACCAATAGGAGTATCATCACCTTTAATTCTCAATCCTCTGGATTTAAATCCACCTGGGAGATTAGATAATGTTCCTGCGTCTACTAACTGTCTTAGTAACATTGTGCCTGATTTTGAAAATCCTCCAATTAAATGTATCAATCCAAAGCAATAAAAACCGAATCCTGGTACGTAGCCATAATGAACAAAATGCTCTCGTCTCTGTTTCTTGTCGTCATCTTGGTTCCAGTTGCGTCGGATTGACAAAATCTCAGTCGTGCCTTTATCTATAGTTACAATATAAGGTAGAGCTATTCCTGTTTTTCTACTTCCGTCTTTATCTTCAAAACCTTCTAAGTCAAGGTTTACATTCATCTCTAGTATTTTATATCTATCATCATTAGATGCATCAAAACCCATCTCTTCTGCTATCTTCTTCTCAACTTGGTCTATATCACGTGTAGGTTCTCCTAGCTCTACATCTCTATAGAATCCTATTTCTTGTAAGTTGTGAAGTTCTTGTTCTGTCTTACGCATTACATGAGTAATACGCTCTGCTGATTCTAAGTTAGAAGCACCATAAGGTACAACCATATCTTCAGCTGGAACAAATAGTGATACTTGTCTTTCTAATGCTGGGTCATAATAAACTTTTTTAAACGCGTTACCCGCTAATCCTAAACCCCATAACATTCTTTCATGTTCAGGTCTAAACTCAGGCATCTGTTCTAAAAGCTGGTAGTTCATATTCTCTTGAACACGTTGAGCAGCTTCCATACACTCAGGTGTTTCTCTACCAACAATAGAAGTCTTCACAGGGCCTGCAGCTGGGAAGGTCTCCATCATTGTTTCAGCTTGGAATTTAACTAATGCTTCAGAAAGTAACGGGTGGTACACAGAGCATGCACCTTGCCAAGGTTCACTACGGTCTTCTATTTTAAGTCCTAGAAGTTCTAAGCCATCAACATATGTTTGTAACCAATCTTTTCTAGAGTCACAATCATTATTAAATCCTTCTAGTAATTCTGATGATAGTTCTGCTAGATACTTTTCATCTAGTTCTTCAGCTAAGTTATCATCAAAAGTCTCGTCTACTTCTATAGCCTCTTCTATAGCGTCTTCAAGTTCATCGCCATCTACAATAACCTCAATAGCCTCAACTTCTTCAGTTTCTTCTTCTAATCCTTTGGGAGCTTCGTATAAAGCCTTATCTACGTCCATGTTGTGTCCTCTTAAATGGCATAATATTTTCTGCCTTTTTGACTTTTAAACAATACTATATCATCCTCTTCATCATTCGGCAATCGAATAAAACCGCCTTGCCTAAACCTTGACAGTGCTAGAGTTGTGGAGTCAACCAAGTCGTCGTTGGCACCACTAGGGAAATCGTTACATTCCTCAATAACCTCATGCGCCCAACGTTTGTCTGGTGCCCAAACAACACCACCACTAAAGAGATCAGACACAGCATTAACACGGCTAATCTTATCTTGTCCCTTTCCAGGCGTAAATTCTCCAACAGGTATTCCCATTCTTCTAAACTCTTGATATAAAGCTGCGCCATTAGATTTTTTCTCTACAATAAATGCGTCTGGTTCCCACTCCTCATACTCTTCTAGACACATAGCTTTGAGTTCTGGAAACTCTAGTCGTTCCTTTACTGCATTTAATAATATGATTGCGTAGTTGTCTGTCTCTTCATTTAAGAATACGCCCCAAGTTGTTAGTGCATTATAGTCAGCCCTGTTGTTTGCTTCTTGAGCAGCATCAAGTGTCATTATAATAAACTCACACGGAGGTGGGTCATCTTCTTCCCATATGTTCCACCACTCTCTTTTAATTAAAGCACCTTCTTCTGATGTCGGATTCTGTAGATACTGTGCGTTCCAATATCTTATATCCAGTGCAGCACGTCTTGCTTTTAGTTCTTCTAGCGACCAGAACTCAGGCCATAGTGGTACTTCATTTCCCTTCTTATCTTCTAGTATCGCTGGGAACTCTACTACCTCCCAGTCATCCACATCCTCGTTCTTGGTCATCTGGTTGATTATCTGTCCCGTTAGGTCTAGCTTCGACCATCTCGTCATCACTACTACTATCGCTCCCCCCGGCATCAGACGCTGTAGTGGTCCGCTTTGAAACCATTCCCAAGCTGGCAAGAACACGTCGCCTTTGCCCAGTTTGGCATCTTGCTCTGAATGTGGGTCGTCGATTATAAATAGGTCAGCACCCCTACCTGCCAAAGCACCACCAACGCCAATAGCGAAATACTCACCATTATAATTCGTACCCCAGCGTGAGGCTGATTTACTATCCGCTTGTAAGCTGATGTCAGGGAAGATATCTTTATATTGTTCCGAACCCACGAGGTTACGTACCCGACGACCAAAGTTAACTGCAAGGTCAGCTGTATGAGATGCCATAATAACCTTTTTTGCTGGATGTTTACCCAAAAACCAAGCCGGAGCCAAATAGGAAATAAGTTCTGATTTTCCGTGACGAGGCGCGATATTGACAATAACTCGTTTTCTCTTTCCGTTTGCGATTTCTTCAAATAGTTTAGCCAGTCTTGCATGATGTTCTCCTACTTTATAGTCTGGGTAGACGTGCTTAATGAAGTCTAGGAAGTTAGCCTCACCCTTAGTCTTGGTTAGTTCCTTCTTGTACTGTGTTAATAGCGTTAAGTGTCTCTGTCTGTCTCTCTCAGACATATTAGGTATCTGTTGCTGTAATAACTCTAGGTCTTCTGAGCTAATCATCGTCTTTTAAGACTTCACCTTCTATTGTTTTGCCTTTGAGTTGCTCAATAGTTTCTAATAGCTCTTTTTCTAGCTCTTCACCCGACTTATTGATGTGGGTAATCTCTGTTTTCTTCTTGAATGCGTCCACTCCGTCTATTTCACCCACTGCTTTCCACGCTGATATGCGTTCACGAGGGCTTTTAGCCAGTGCTGCTTCCTGTAATAGCCCATTTAGGACTGATAGTTTAATCTCTGCTAGGTCTTTAGCCACCATATGACTAGTCTGCGACACCATGCCGGCAAGGTAAGCTATAGTCTCGTTAGGGTACGTGCCGAAATCAGGCTTTAACTCAGGATTCTTCATCATTTCCTTAGCTACTTCTTCAGCCTCTTCCATGTTTTCACGTGATGGTTCTATGTTTTCTTGTGCTAGGTCACTAATTAACTTCACTGTGTTTGACCGCATAGTTAATTCTTCACTAGGAGACATCTCTGGTAGTGCTTCGCGCGCATTCTTAGGTAATGCCACATTATCTTCTATGTTAGGCACAATAACTTTGTGTTCTTGGTTGTCTTGTTCTTGCATGTGTTTGCTGTTACACCTTGTATTATTTGCAGCTAGGGTTTAAGTATAAACTAAAAGATTATCAGCGACAAGCAGAAAAGATACAGTAGTATTAAATACAAACTGATATTAAGTAGAGTCCATAGTGTATATATTATGTTCATGCCCGTAGTATAAGACCTATTTGCGCCCAATGTGGTACCGAGAATCATTCGTATTCCTGTTCGTATTACCCCGTGTTGCCCTTGGTTTACTGGATTTTTGCTAAAAATTTTTTCAGTAAAGCTATATGTAAAGTTAAGGGGGCGGTATTTAGAATTTCTATAGTCATTTATGCGTTACACAGTGTAATAGAGAGTGTGGGAGTCCCAAAAATTTTTGCGCGGGTGGGGGGTAGGTGGGGGTAGTGGCGCGTGGTATCGGTCGAACCCTATCGACAACCCTGCCGTAAGTCATTGATTACAAAGGGAAAATCACCAGTTTTCACACGTGAGATAGTTAGATTATTTATGGTTTAACTATTGTAATTCAATCTTATGAGAGTATAATTTAAACTATGACAACGAAATAATAATGTCATACTTTTAAAAACTATAAGGAAATTAAACTATGAAATCTATTAAGAAAGCATTAAACGTAGCATTAGGTAATATCGAAGTATCAGCAATAACAAAACAAACAAATACTTTAATTGATACTGATAAAAATCAAGCCGAAGTATTTAACAATTGGAATGAGAATTTAGTAGCTAACGAT
>Ga0222717_10000342_pt1 | contig 40280 bp, 63 predicted proteins | sample C33_18DmetaG_FD_165053 | JGI IMG/M metagenome (GOLD analysis project Ga0222717, IMG submission 165053) | Estuarine water microbial communities from San Francisco Bay, California, United States - C33_18D | ecosystem: Environmental > Aquatic > Marine > Unclassified | place: USA: California... | reverse complement strand
AACAGGGTTATACTCACCGTCTTCTCCCCAATTAGGATACTCTTTGTCTACAGCAAACGGACCTTTCATTACACCTGTACCAAACAATGCCATCTCAAACGCTGTACTACGTAAATGTTTACTTGCACTAGACTCTTCTAGTTGATCATGTATTTTCTTTTGCATTGTCTTAGCAGCTACCATAGCTGGACTAAATGTAATTGCAGTAGGTGTCTTACCTACACCTTGACGTAGATTATCTATACCACTTAACTTTTCTGATAGTGGGCCAAGGCTATCTGCTAGTGTTGCTGCTGTAGCACCTTTAGGTAATTCTTTACCATCACCTTTAAAGCCATACGGATTTACTTCTTTGTCCATATCAGAGTCTTTTAGTTGCTCTGGTTCTTTAGGATCAAAGTGTACATCTGCAACTACACCGTCAGGTAATTCTGTTGGGTCTACTGTTAATGGAAACTTTTGACTAGCAAATAGTACGTCAACAATCTGTCCATAAGCTGCAAGTGTTTTTGTTTTAGTTACTTTAATAAATACTCTTGACTTCTCAGCTTCTGTAAACTGTACATCAGGACCATACAAACCACGATAGTTTCTGTAAGAACGTAACCATCTGTGTTCATCTTGTTGTCTGTGATCTTCTGCACGTTTGTACCTATCCATAACAAATGGAATAATTTTTAATGTGTTTACGTCTTCTACGTCAGAGTTATCACTGTCTTCTAAAACAATAGAATCATCTTCAATAAAACCTTCGTTATCTTCTGCCATTTATTTTTCCTTAATAACCAAACGTTGAGTCTGCAACCTGCATACTTCTTTTAGGTGGACCCATAGGATCATAATCAAATATGCTAAATCTTGGTCTTGACATGATACCATATCGTAAAGCATCGTACAAGTGATCTTCTGATGTAGTGTCTATATCCTCTGGATTTCTTTTATCTATTGGTAGTGCAGGTAGTTGAGAAATTAGATTTGTACAGTTTTCAAAAAATACTAATCTAGGTTCTTCTGTAAACTCATCTATCTGTAAACGCCTGTGTACTTCATTCTTTCCTGATACTCTTGATCCTCTTGACCTATCAGATGGACGCCACCTACATCCCCTCATAATCATTTGTTCTGCAAGACTAGGACCAGTATCCCCACGTTTATGCCACAAACTAGAGTCCAGAACTCCGTACTTAATGTTTCCATCACCAGCCTCTAACTCTAATACCATGTCAGCTAAGTCTGTGGCTAAAACTTTACTTACATATAGTTCTCTGTACACAATTAACTTTTCATCAGGAGATACAGCAAACCAAATTACACCAGACTTACTTCCGTATCCATAGTCACATGCTCTAAACTTTACCCAGTTGCTAGGTATGTCATATGGTTCTACTACATGTACTTTTCTATCAAACTCAGTAAAGGCAGCACCTTCTTTAATATCCCAATCACCGTCTAGTAACTGTCTTCTTTGTTGCTCTGGTAATGACAGAAGCATTGCTTCATAGTCACCTTGTTCTGCTAGGTAAGGATTGTCGGAAAGACGGGCAGGTATAAACCTACGTTTGAATAAATGTTTGCCAGCTTTGGCGTGTCCAGCAGGGTAACGTAGTACTTCACTTGTTTCAATATCTGTTGCCTCAAAAGCTACTCCGTATGCAGCAGGGTCAATAAACATTTTTTTAACCCAATGATGACCTCTACCTCCTGGGTTAGTAGTAGCTCTCATATACACAGGCAAGTCGGGTGCAGTGGACCGTAGACGTGATCTCATATAGTTCCACGCAAAGGGTGTGGGCCATTGAGTTAACTCGTCAAAGCCTATCCAACTAAACGCTAGACCTTGGTAGCGCAGGACATCATCTTCCCTGTCTAGGTAGGACATCCACAACCTCGCACCAGAGGGCGCAGTCCACTGCATCTTACGTTCTGACCATTTAATTCCAGGCCATATCTTAGGGTACATTTCCTGTGACTTAAAGATAAGTTCCCTTAGTTCTTCCGTAGTATGCCGTAGGAGCAATCCTGAGAAGGCTGGATGGCCCATAAAGCGTAGTGGGTCAGCAAGCATGGCGTAGCTCTTTCCACCACCTGCACTGCCTCCAAATAGTACCTCACGTTCACCTGCAGCTAGGAAGTCTGTCTGGGGGCCAGCATTCGGTTTGAAGATAATGTTATGTTGTTCTTCAACTGGTGCAGTGTACGTAATAGTAGGCTCTGTATTAGGCTGCGTCTTCTTGCGTGTTGTTGTTTTCTTTTGCACCGAGTCTGGTGCGTTCGATTTCTTCCGCTTTGGCGACTGCCTTTTTCGCATAGTCTGCCCATTTGCGTAGGCTTCCAGCTTTGTTTTTGCGTCTTCGCTCATTATCCAACCGTTTCTTTAATCCTACGTGAGATATTTCTCTGCCTGTGTTTGTTGTTAGCCAGTTAGATACTTCACGATATGAGTACTGTTTTAAATACTTCTTTGCTTTCTCAAGCATATCAAGTTCTATATCTATAGGCAAGAGAATAAAATTATCATTAGGGTCTAGCTCATAGCCATATGGTATTGTTCTTGATATACGTGGTATAGGAACCCACTCGTTGTCTTCTTTAATGTCGGTTGGTTGAGGGAGTTTCCATTGACCTACAGATTTAGTCATCATCGTCCTGTGCTTGTTTAGCTGGCATTAACATAACACCACCTTTTGCTTCTACTTGCATCTTCTCTGTTTTTACAAGACCTGTACGATCTAGTAGTTCTTTAGCTGCTGCCATCTTATCACGTATACCTAACTCAGTAGGATCGTTTAAAGCACTGACCATAGCCATAGCTGCCTTTGGCACATTACGTGCTAAGTAGTTGTGTGTTACGTCAATTATCTCTTCTTTTAAACTGCTAGTAATCTCACGGTTAGGTGTATTAGGTGAGTACCCTGCAAGTTTTTTAGCTGTAGTAATATTACCACCAGCTTCATCCATAAGGACATCAAGAAACTTTTGTTGACGTTCTGTTAATTCTCTAGCCATTATTTAACTAAACCTTTTTTTCGGTTATCCTTAATAGATTTTGTACCAAACTGTGCGTAATTTTTACCTTTAGACTTACCTTTATCTAAATTTATTTGTGTATCTGCACCATCATATAATCCTGTTCGGGCATATCCAACTTTTGTACCACCCATACCAGGATTACCAATGCCTAATTTTGAACCCACTTGAATTCTTCCAGGGGTTGATATTTGACGTTCAAGACGAGTTGCAAAAATAGGAGTATCAGGGTCTTTTTTAATTTTAGGTGTAGTTGGTGTTTTTCTTTTTTTAGCTTTGTGATACTCTCTAGCAGCTTTTTCTTTTTTTCTTTTTGCTGCACGTTCTTTAAGAGTCAGTGGTTTTTTCTTTGGTTTTTCTGTTGATTTTGTCATTTTAATTTTCCTTACATCATCTCAAAATGTGGGGCATCAATAAATGGTCTACGCCCTTCTGACCTACGTAGGTCTATATATGCATTCATAGAATCTTCAGCAGAACCACTGTACATTCTTATGTCTCCTTCAGACCAAGCTGCGCCCCACTTAATAGCAACAGTGTTACGTCTAGCTGCTTCAGCCATTGCGTCACATATATCATCGTATACGTTTAACTCCCAAGATATATCTGAACCAAAGTATGCAACAAGGTCTACAGCCCTACCGTCAAGATGTTTACTTTTCATAGTCTGTGATCTACCTGAGTCGTATAGCTTCTGCTGTTCCTCTAAAGTACGCATACCATAAGTAACACCAAAGTCTACCTTAGTCAACTTAATAGCTTCTAGTACTACATTTACAAGGTCTTTCTCTACACCTTCTAGTTTGCCAATACTTCTTGCGCTTAGTTTAAATCCCATTTTATTTCCTTATACTGGTGTCTTTACATACTTGGATACTGCTCTGCCACCAAACCAAAAACTAATTATAGCTGCAAACAATCCGCTTGTAGCATCATCCCATATAAGAGACAGTGACCTACCAAGATCATTACCTGCATCCATAAGAGATATAAGTGCTGTTACTTTGATGGCAACAAAAAGGCCAAAGAAAACATAAGTGATGACAGGACGGACACTGCCTCGTAGTGCGTTGATAAAACCTCCTGCATCCATACTATCATGTTTATACAGTCCTTCTGTTTCTTTTATCTCTGCTTGCTTATCTATTATGTTTAGCTTTAGCTCATTACGCTTTGCCATCATATCCATCTCAAGCGACATACGCTCAAGGTTATGTTTGTGATCTTGCCCTGCCTTAAAGTAATTTAATATCTCAGGTAAGAAAGAAGTACCAAATCCTAATAAACTGCCAAGTAATGTAATCATAATGTTACCTTTGATTTGTTTTCTTCAAAAGAGATCATTGTGCATTTAGAGAATGTAAATGAGTCTTTTGTTGGTTTACTGTCTTCTAGTCTTTGTGCTAGTAATATTCTACTTATTTCACATGCATCCATTGTTGGATACAATACTTGATCTGAGGCTACTTTGTGCTGCCCTAGTTGTATTAATACTAGTACTATAACATACATTAATCCCAGAACTCCGTATTCTTAGGAACCATTTTAGGTAAACAGTATGCATCTATTCTGTTTGTCCTATACGTATACCTACCATAATGTAGGCGATTCCCTTTTTCTATTTGTTCAGCAAAATAATTACAACGGTTTATGTCTCTAAAGTACATGTTTTGTGTATTATGTTCTTGACCTTCAAACATAATCATTAATAAAAATGCCATAACCATGACATTACTTAACACCACCTCTGTCAGTTTTTGCTTCTTTGTTCATCCAAATACCAAAGCAACCTGTTAATGCACCCATGCATACAGATACAAGTCCTGCTTGTCCATTAGAAGGATCAGGCAAAGCCATGTACCAATGTACAGATTGATATGTTAATATAGTAACTACTAACATCATCAGTCTTGGAAATATTTTATAGTCATCAATAATACTATGCGCCATACTTTATCCTACCATGCCACCCCTAGCGGCTCTAAATCGTTTGGTTTTCTTTGCAATACTTTTAGGTTGAGCCACAAACTGCTTACCTGTCTTCGTGCCTTGTCGTTTGGCTCTTGAAGTAGCTGCATACTCAGAAGCACTGAGAGACTTAATAGCAGCAGCAGGGAGATAACGTTCTCCTGTTTTGGCACTAGGTTTCCCACTTTTAGTACGCCACTTCTGTTTTGTCCAGTTAGTTAGGCTTTGTTGTGACTTAGCTTTTGCCACGTCAGCAACAATTGCAGTCTTCGTGACACTTCCTATTAGTAAGCGCACACCACAATCTTTTTAAATATCTTTTCATTACTTTCTCCTACGCCTTGTTGGTATAGTTGTTCTGGATTTATATACAGTTCTTCCTGTAGGTCTACGTACAGTTTTTTTACGTAAACTCGCGAGATGTTTTAACGCAGCATTTTGATACGGTGTTCTTCCTCTAGGTCTACTAGCGATTGCTGCTGCTATTTTTGCTTGACTTCTAGCTTTTGCTACTGCTATTGCTTTTCTACGTCTAGCTACTGTAGAACCTACTATCTTTTTTAATCTATCAGGTACAGAAGAGGTTGTTCTAGGCATTTGTTTTTGTGGAGCAGAAAGCTGTTTAACTTCAGGATAAGCTTTTTGCATATTAGTATTATTTATTTTTTTTTGTGTTGAAGTAGGATTACCAAGAGTGCCAGTTGTTTTAGTTGGTGTAGCTTTATTAGTAGCTTGCCTTTGTTTAAATGAAAGTGCTTTTGCCTGTTGTTTTTGCTTCATTGCTGTTTTTTGTGCTGGTGTTAAAGAATTATATCTGTTTTTTATTGCTGCTATTTTTGCTTGACCTCTAGCTTTTGCTCCTGCTATTGCTTTTTGTCTGGGTGTTTGTGTAGGTTTAGCTACACGTCTTGTTGGTATAGTTGTTCTGGATTTATATACAGTTCTTCCTGTAGCCTTTGGTCTAGCTGTAGGTTTACCACTTCCCATACTTCCTATACCACCTCTTTTTTTCATAGCTGGCATTGTCGGTTTGCGTTGAATAGTCATTATGTGTATCCTCCACCTTTTTTCTTATATTGAGAGGCCAATAGCTGCGCCTTACGTGCAGACCATTGACCTGCACCCCCACCTTTAGAACCTGCTTTAATCCTATTAAACATGCTTTTTCTCATTGTAGGTTTAGTGTAGTTACCAGCTTTATTGACCGTAGACTTTCTGATAGATTTCACTGCGACTTACTCCTATGTCTTTTAATTCGTGATCATTCATATTATGCAATTGCCAATACGCTACTTTGCGTTGTTGGCCTTCTTGAATAAATTTTATTAACTTTGTAAACATGTACTATCTCCTTTTTGTTGTACCAGAGATAGTTATAACATATCTAGTTATACCATACTATAGATAATAATGCAACCCCGATATGCAATTATATCAGGGTTACACTTTTTTTATGAGAGTACTACTTTAACAGTTACGTTATCACTGGTTGCTGCTAATATATTCATTATAACAGCGTTACCAACAGCGTCAGGTATTGCAAGAGTGTAATTACCTGCCTCTAGTTCTAAATCGTTAGCACCACAGTTTGCCTCTGCAGCACCAAAGTTAATTAGAAACTCTTGGTCAGAGTGAAGGTGTACAACTCTAAAGCCAGTGCAGGTAAAATGTGCAGTGTTACCTGCAGTATTATCTACCGTTACTTTTGTTTGTACACTCCATTGTAACGTATTAGGTTGGAATGTGCCTACGGAAGTTGACATTTATCATTCCTCCCTTAATGTACTGAGTATTCTAGTTCAACAGTAAATCTACCTGCAGATGCATCACCGTTAAGAGTAGTAGTAGAAAATACGTACAAACTCGTGTTTGCAATAGGTGCTTGTACTAGTGGGTCAAATACATGATACCCTGCTGCATCTAAATCAAGGTCTATCTCAGTTACTGAGTCAGTAGCAGAAATACGTGGATTAAAGGATGCCACTCCTGCACCTACAATTTCAGTACCTGATGATACTACAGCAGCATTAGTAGCAATGCCAGAAGTAGGGTTAAGTGCTAGACCACCTACAAGTGTCGGTCCTGCGACAGTAGTAATAAATACTAATGCACGATGAATAAAGAACTTAGTAGGTGTTACAATAGTTGATGGAGTATTGGTATCTAATGTACCTAACTCTACAAGACAGTCTCCATCTGCATAAGCAGAGGCAGTATCTGTAGCTGCTAGTGATCCTACAAACGTTTGTATCTTACGTGTGCCGAATGAATGTAACAGACCTGTGCCTGTTATTCCTGTACCGAAAGTTACGTTATCTTCGTAAGCCTCAATACCTTTTGTAAAAGTTGTTGTTGCCATTTTAAAAATCCTCCTGTGGTGTTACCACGTTGCTTGGCAGAGTGTGGGTTGACCACTTATAGTTTTTTATTTTTTCTTCATAGCCATAGCCCCACCACGAGCCATAGTTTTTTTCTTCATTCCTCCACGAGCCATGCCTTTTTTCTTTTTAAGTGTACCACCTCGTGCCATACTTCTTTTTACGCCAGCAGTATCACGTTTACTAAGTCCTAGCATATCTGCTACTTCAGATTTAGTTAACCCTAATAGCCTTATCATTTTATTAAAGTCTGATTTTTTTGACGTATTTTGTTTTGATGCCATTGTTAATTCTCCTGATATAAATTGTCAAACACTCGTTGCGTATCCCAGATGTACTCTACATCTTCCTTTGAGTGAAATATGTTCTGATTAGGTCTAAAGTCAGGAGCACCTTGTCCTGTCTCAAACCACGCTGGGTGAGTTACTCTCACTCTGTTGTTGGGTAACGCAACCATGTTACCTGTGTATTCTCCTGCATCTAACAATTCTAATACGTGTGATTGTTTATGCTGGGCAGGATCATCTGCTACTTCACTATCTGTATAGTCAACTGTGAAATAGTACTTAGCTGGGTAAAACTCTCCATCTACTTTAGCTATCCAAGGAGCAGGACTTGCACGTTCTAGTTTGTAAACACTGTGATAGTGTGACATACAATCCCAAGGCTGGGCTAAGTAAGGTGGCAGGGCTTCAGGCCATTGTTCATACGGTGTGTCAGCTACAAGGGCTGTCAGAGGCATCCTTGCCCACATTGCACCTCCGTGTATGTTGTGCTCTTCTTCCAACTCGTCTGACTCGCATCCTGTAAAGATAACTTGGAAGCTCAGAGTTCTGTTCGGCATTGTCGTTACTGCTATTACCATGCAGTGCAGAAACTCTCCGTGATATTCTTCTAGATTCTTTGTATATTCTCTTCTTACCCATGCTTTAAAATGTGGTATGTTACTTTGTAGATACGGCATATAATATTCCTTTTATATATACCGTACTCTATCATATGAAAATATACCTGTCAACTATCTTACTTATAAAACATGCCGCCTTTACGCATGTCTGTACTTCCTGACTTAGTTAAACCACCACGATTCATGTAACCCATCTTGTTACGTACCTTTGATGGTAATTTCTTTAAACCAGTTTGACCTTCTTTAGGTTGTACAAGGCTACCTTTATTCATACCTTTTTCTTTATTAGCATCATATTCATATTCTGCTTTTTCAAAATCTTTATCTCGTTTAAAGCCCTCAAAACTTTGACCTAATGTAACCTTATCTTTCATCTTACGATCACGATTAGCTTGTGTTGAAGCCCTAGCTGCTCTATCTACATCAGCAGCCTGTCCACTTTCAAATTTAGTACGCTGTGCATCTAACATTCTTTGCATAGCTTTTTTCATTACACCTTTTGGCAAATCATCAATACGTCTTTGCATAGCATCTAGTGCATTAGCAGATTTAGCTTCTTTAATAGCTGTTTCACTAATAGGTTGACCTTTACCTTTGTTGCCTCGTTTAGGTGTTATTTTAGCTTCTGCTGCATTCTTTGCTTTTTCTCTAGCAATTTTTTTATCTGCTTCAGTTATTTCTTTTTTAGGTTTAGGTTTTAAAAATTTTAACTTACTCATTGGTATATCTCCATTACCATTTAACTTTGTGTGACCAATAACGAGCACTGAGCTTACTAGGCTTAGAGTCTTGTGCATTGTGTCTTGCATAATAGCTCTTCTTACGAGCTTTGTCTTTCGCAGTTGAAGGGTTTTTGCCAGCACCACTTACGCCTTGCTGTCCAAACCTTATAAATTTATAAGTGTCACCTTCTTTAGCCATTACGCAGTGTGACTTCTTAGGATGTTTAGGTGTACGTTTAGGTTTGTTTATACCAGACAGACCTTCTGCCTTCATTTTAGTCTTAACTCTTTCAGGAATTGCCATCAGTCCAACCTTCTTCACGCATAGCCCACTCTACATGTTCCAGAGTAAAGGGTTTACCATAATGATTCTGCACTGCTTCACGTACATAGAATACATCACTGTGGGGAATATGTAACTCTTCGAGATTACCACTTAATACATGGTTATAAAACTCTTCAAGAACATTGTCTGTCCTTAGTTTTACTGATTTCTTTACCATTGTCAATACTTTTTATTTATATATACAAAAAATACTCGCCTAACAGCGATTATCTACGTATATAGCTACATGTATCTTCACTTAAAGTGTATCACTGTACGTGTATACTTATATGTATTTATAGATATATGTTATTTTAGTTATGTATGTGTGTATTTAAGTGTTTTACTGTACGTGTATCACTTATAGTGACCCTACCCTAACTATTATACTTAGTTTTACACATTCTAATTATTATGTCAATAGTAAATCGTACTGTGATAGCATTATATTTATTAATGTTGCTGTGTTGCACATATACAACACTATATTTGTGATCACATAATACTGTAAACCACTATATGTGTAATGTGGTTAACACCTCATTTTCCTGATCTGTGTAGGAGTTCATGCATATATAACGCTAGGGGGGCGCATGGCCCCTGCCCACCCACCTTCAACGTGCAATTGCGCCCATAATGCAAGGCCATGACGCAGGTTGAAAGCAAATGTGATAGCATCATTCACCACCGTATCGAAGATACGTTTAGTTTCAACAGGTTACTTGTCTACGACAACTGTTATGCAATCAGTTGCCACTACAAGTAGTGAAAAAACAGGGGGGATTTTCACATCGAAGATGTGTAGTGATGCCGATGCATATTATCCACTACATCAGCTATGCTGATAGATACCCTTACAGCAAAGCTGTACAGAACCCTACCCCCTCTTACCAATACCATTGGTCAATCATGTGATCCTACAAGCCGCATTAGCTCTGCCAATGTAAATCACTAACCCCAACGTTGGGGCTAACACTATCTTTGATAGTGATATATTTGTCACAGTTATGGTGATTGGATAGTGGTTGGCCTCACAAGTTTAGCGCACGAACTTCAAAATATATATGAAATATATTTTTGCAGTAGCGTGGGAAACGGCGTGGGCAGAGGATCACGAGGCAAATTTTGTGGATTGACAACTATAGTATATTCATATTTATAACGATATTATTACTCTCACTTTTTGTGAGAGAGTAATAATCTCTTATATAAATAGAATATACATAAAGGAACGAAAAAATGGCAAACCTCCAAATTCAAAACATCACTACTCTTGAGGATCAAGGCAAAGCCTTAGCGGAAAGGTTCGACACTTTCAACAAAGTTGATATGAGAAACTTCAATAGATCACTTGATCGTAAAGCACCAAAAGAAAGTGCTTCTGTTTTCGTCAAAGCGATCTCTGGTTTCACTCTTGCCCTTGGCAATCTGATGGTTGAACTCAAAGCCGAAGGTGGTGAGCGTATTAAATCTTCCAGATTGGCCGATTGCCATATCAAAGATATTCCAGATCAACGCCGTTCCGAAGCTCTCTGGTTCGTTCTTAATGAAGAAGAAGCAAGAGAGTTCATGCAAACCTCAAAGAAAGGTTTCACCTCACTTACTGCTTTGCAGAGAGCAATGAAACAAGCTGCTAAAGCAAACACTCCATCATCAGATGAAGACACACCCGAAGAGACAGTACAAGAAGATACTGTCGCTGAAACTAACCCCAACGTTGGGGCTAATACAGCACCACCAACAAAAGAGGAAATCGTTCAAAGCATAGTCAAGGCCGCTGCATATGCTAACGTCGATCTTCTTGACATAGCAGAGGCTCTTATGGAGATTGATACTGTCTCTGAAAAAGAAGAACTCAAGGTAGCAGCTTAGGCTGTTACCAATTAACCACACATTACTGTGGTTATTTATATTTATACTTGAATTTGTGAAAGTATAAATATATATAACACACATAAAGGAGATTCAAAATGGATTATGATTTTTTTAGTGATCTTTACAAAGATGTTTATGGCTTTAGGCCACGAGGCATAGTGCCAACAACTGAGTTGCTAGACAGCTTACAACGTGAGTTGAATAATCAACTTGCAGAGGAACGTGCTATTGAGGATAAAAGTATCAATGCTTGTATGGATCATGGTGCGCCAGATATAGACACTGCTATGCGGTGGCTTGAGCAAGCTAACATTCACCCACAATGGGTTTAATAACTACTTAATGTAGTTATTTATATTTATACTTGAATTTATGAAAGTATAAATATATATAACATACATAAGAAAGGTAAAATGTTATGAGAATTGAACGTATGGCAGAAAACTTGACTAACGTCACTATGGTATCTATGTTTACTGAAGAAGTAAATTCCATGCAATTACCTGTTAGTCAAGATAAGATTGATCTTTGGCTAACAGGTGGTGGTCTAATACAGGATATAATGCCTGATTTGTCACCAGATCAAAGAGAGTTCCTGATGACAGGCATGACTCCTTTGGAGTGGACAAATATGTTTGGAGATGATGATGAAATATAAGCAACATAATAGTTTTACTATGGCTTGGGCAGATGCTATGACAGCAGAGGTCAAAGACCGTAAGCGGCGTGAAGAGCTACAAGAAAAGCTCTCACGTGCGAAGGAAGCTAAAACTAACCCCAACGTTGGGGCTAACAAAACAGAGCTTGGCATGATGGATGGCAAGCAAACATTGGTAACAGATACAGGATGGTATACAACATGACACTACGTGAAGCAAGGCGCATCAATCGCAATAGGACTATCGGTTGGGTTTGCCTTACCGTTAGTTGGGTAGCATTTGTATTCCTATTGGCAATGATGCCAATGATACATGATACATTATTTTAATAGTATATAGTTATATAACACTTGATACTTTAGTGAAAGTGTTATATAACATATATACATTAACAACAACAATAAAGGATTTCGACATGTTTAAGCTTTGGACAAACCAAATGGTAGTTGACCATTATGAAAATAAAATGGAAACACAAACACCTGTAGCTAGTGCTATACATGAGGTTTGTGCTTTATCTGGACACAAACGTTTAGACGTAATAAATATTCTTAGAAAAGCTGGATCACTTCCAGCTTAATAATCAAACTGAAACTAACCCCAACGTTGGGGCTAACAGAAAGAAACATACAATGGCTTATCGTGGTAAATTAATCGCTAGTGGTGCTGATGCCAAAACAATCAAGGGCAATGGTGACAAGTATGAAACTGCAATCATGTATATGATGCCTTGGAAATCATCTGGTATAAATGTTTGTGCCAATGCTGAGATAGCAGGTTGCATTGACGGTTGCCTATTCACCGCTGGACGTGGTGCAATGAACACAGTACAGCAATCACGTGCTAGGAAAACCGAATGGTTTGCAACAGATCGTGTTGGCTTCATGGCGGCAATGGTTGTAGACTGTGGCAAGTTTGCCAAGTATTGTGCAAAGCAATCTGTCAAGCCTGTCATACGATTGAATGGCACTAGTGACATACGTTGGGAACGTATACCAGTGGTCAAGGATGACGTAACATATGAGAATATATTCGCAGCTTATCCTGATATTCAGTTCTACGACTACACCAAGATTGCCAACCGTAAGGTTGAACATATTGATAATTATTATCTAACCTTCAGCTACAGCGAAGCTGATGTACGCTACAAGCCACAAGTTGACATTGCTTTAGCAAAAGGTATGAACATGGCAGTTGTATGGCGTAACATTGAGTGTATCCCAGATACCTTTCTTGACCGTCCAGTTATATCTGGTGATGCAGACGATCTTAGGTTCCTTGATCCTACTAACGTAGTGGTCAGCTTGTATGCCAAAGGACGTGCCAAGAAAGATACAAGTGGATTTGTGATTGACTAGTCAAAAGGAATAGTTAAATGAAAATTAAATCGACAATAGGAATTGTTAACCCTGTAGCAAAGGCAATGCTACAGGAACGTAAATCACCACAGGTTGTCCTTCCAAAGAAGGGCAACAAAGCCAAACGTAACCGTAAGAAGGAGTTCAGAGATGCGCTACGAGATGCAGAACTACGTTAAGTTCACCAAGAAAACTAACCCCAACGTTGGGGCTAATAAAAAACATAATGATGATTGGAAACGTGAACGTAAGTTAGCACGTAAACAGAAACTACAAGCAAGAAAGGTAGCATAGCATGTCTACTCAAACCAACACAACTACATCTACACAAACCCCAACTAGCGAAGGAGCTAACACTATGACAAATTCAACAATCACAACTGTACAGACACTTCACCCTGAGTTGTATGCCAATCACACGTATCACATGCAGAAAGCCGTGAACTATACCTACAATTATGTGGTAATTGATACGGTACTGTTGGAGAACTATGCCGATATGACTGTCAATGAGATAGCTCAAGCTATGAATGAGTACAAGCACCGTATCACCTATCGTGTTCAAGTGTTGCAAGCACTCGGCTTGATCAAAGCCAAGCGTAACACTGGCAAAATGCAACTGTTAAAAACCAAGCGTATGCTTGAAGCACAGTTGAAAGATGTCAACGCAGAGCTAGATAACCTAGCAGCATAAGGAGCTAACACAATGCGAGTTGAAGTGTATTACAACCTTCACAAAAATGTATTCTCTGTCCGTCACAAGGGCAGAGTAATACAACATACAAAGATGGCTGTTATCAAAGATGCAGAGTACGTAGTACGTCCTGCTGGTAGAGCCAAGGTACTACGTGAAGGCAAGAAGAATGTTCATGCCTTTGTAAGAGGCGAGTGGCTAGGTGTGACTATGGCTTGGCTACCTTACCATGACAAAGGCAAAAGAGTTACATACAATCCATATAAATACTCTACCTTTGTAGAGGCATTGACTGATGAACCAATACATGCTAGTGATCTAGCTGTACTATGGAAAGAACCAAATGTGAAACCAAAAATAGGAGCATATACACATGAGTAATACAGCAGAAGATTGGCAGAAAGAACGTGACGAAGCTGACCGTGTAAAGAATGAGAATGCTAAGGCATTGTCTGAACAACAACGCAAGGCAATAGAACTTGCATGGAATACCATACAAAGCACTGAGTTCAGTATGCAGGAAATGTTTGACATAACAATAGAAGATTGCAGGGCTATCAGTAAAGCTGAGTGGAAGATGCGGCAAGCATTCCCTGAGTTGTGTGTACCAAAGTGTATCTGTGATGATTAATAGGTACGAGATACTTGTATCTGTTGATGGTCAGGAGAGTTGTATCACATTAGATGATACCTTTCCTGCCATTGATACATGGGCAAAGGCAAGTAGCATGGCGGTGCTTATGGCAAAGCACATGCATCCTGCCAGTGAAGTAGAGTTTATCTCTTGCGAGGAATACCCTGCAGAAGAGTATGACCAATACGATTACATATATGAAGCACCAATGGCGGTGCAGTAAGGAGAAAACATGTATAGATATTATGTAGAATACAAAGAGCAATACATAGATAATGCACAAAGATATTTGTATGTATACGCTAAATCTTATGAACAAATATTAGAAATGTTTTGTGAATATGAGATACTAGCTTGTGATCAAACGGATTAGGAGAGATTACCATGAGAGCCAAGATCAAACTGACTAAAACTATGCTTGATAAAAGCATTATAGATGCCAACAAAACTGTGCAAAAGTTTCTACTTGAAGACTTTGGTATGGAATACACCGATCATTTCTTTGATATTGGGTGTAAGCTCACTGTTTATGGCGAGTACATTGATGGTGAAGAAGTCAACATAAACTTTTACCGTAGTAAACGTGGAGACAAACGTATTAGTATACAGAAGCTAAAGAAGTATGCAGATGCAGGTGATATTGTGTCACTGTACTCTGATAGTGAAAGTGACGGTGATGGTACACGTATCTTTATACAAGTATACAGACCAGTAGAAGAGGATGCAGCGTAATGAGCCGTGAAGAGTTTTGGGAGTGGCTTGCCACTTGCCCGACCCATAAGTACGAAGCTACAGATGAGTTTGGTTATATTTGTGTAACATTTAAAATAGATGAAGAAGAGGAGGAAGCAGCTTAATGATAATGACAGCAGCAATAACATGCTTGGCACTCAATGTGTATCACGAGGCACGTAATGAGACTATGAATGGTATGTATGCCGTAGCCAGTGTGGTCATCAACAGAGTTCAAGATGACAGGTGGCCTAACAATGTATGTGCCGTAGTCAAAGATGGCTACCGTAAGGACAGTTATAAGTGCCAGTTCAGTTGGTACTGCGATGGTAAGAGTGACAGACCACAAGAGGACAGATCATGGGCTATGGCTGTACTGGTAGCTGATGATATACTAAGAGGCACAGTTGATGATGTATCTCATGGAGCTACACACTACCATGCCAACTACGTGAAACCTATATGGGCTAAGAAGCTGACACGAACTGTGTCTTATGGGTCACACATATTCTACAAGTAGTTTACCGTTACTATAATAGGTAGACAAGACTATATAACTAGGGCAGAGTTGCCTCATACTTAACACAAGGAGAAATAGTATGACTGATAGTGATAAAGAGTTTATAAGCTGGGTTAAGACAACACTTATACCAGACTTGAACGTGGCTGAGTGGACAGAAACAGCCTTAGATATTGCAAGACTAATCAGAATAATAGAAGGAGAAAAATAATATGCCATTTGATTTTCCACAACACATCGACTTTGACGTAGACTTTGAACCAACAAAGATGCGTGACAAAAAGTATGTACTCAATGCCAAGACAGGTGAGTACCTTGGTATTGTAGGTAATGGGTTTACCTGTGTATCACACAAGGACTTCTATACCAACGTAGTTGATACAGTTACAGAAGAACTAGCTACGTATGAGATAGCTGACGCTGACTACAAGTTCAGTACTGCACGTAATGGTGCATGGACTATGCTCGACATTACTTTGCCTAACATGAAAGCCAAGGTGCATACCGACAAGCATGAGACAGAGCTTGCAAACCGTATCATATCTTTGCATGGTGTAGATGGTTCATGTAGCAATCAGGCATTCTTTGGAGAGATAGACTTCTTCTGTACCAATGGCTCTATAGTGGGGTCTTACGACAAGATACGCCGTAAGAATACATCTAACTTTACCTTGGAAAGTTTCATCTACGAACTGAACAAGGCACGAGATAGCTTCTATGAAAGGGCAGCAAAGATGCAAGTGTGGGCAGAGACAGACCTCAAGTATGTCGATGTGTCTAGCTTGCTAGAAGAACTGATTACATCTAAGCGTAAGGCAGAGAAAATGTATGGCTTGTACATGCATGAGGCTGCTAACCGTGGACATAACAAGTGGGCATTGTACTCTGCCTTTACCAACTATGCCAGCTATGCTGATGAACGTAATGGGTTCAACCTCAAGAACACAGGCAACGACACACAGGCTATTAGCATGTGGTCACGTGAGCAAGAGGTAACTAAGTGGGTCAGTGATAAGAAGTTCATTGAACTGGCTGCTGCTTAATGGCTAGGCTACCACGGTATGTACAGGAACGAGTGTCATCTTCTGGTGACATCTCGTACCGCTTTAATCCACCACAGATACTGGTCGATGAAGGTGTAGTAAAACGAGAGACTTACGGCACAAACTTAAAGCAAGTTCGTAAGTTAGTTAAACAACACAATGATACCATTGACCTTTGGCGTGAGGAACAACTACAGATTGCAAAGCTGTACAAAGGCAGCAAGGTCACAGACTTGATCAACTATTACTATCAATCTAATGATTTCAATATGTTACGTGATACAACTAAGGTAGACTATAGGTACTTTCTTACAGTACTACATCAGTCTATGGGTACACGTAAGTACCTCAACGTTACCTCTAAGGTTGCAAAGCAAGCCTATGAAGAATGGGTCAAGCGAGGTATACCTTTTGCCAATCATGCTGCTACTTGTGCCAGTAGGATATACAACTACGCTATTCAAATGGAGTACGCCACACAAAATCCTTGGGCTAACATCAAGCGTAAGGCTGCGCCTCAACGTAAGATGGTGTGGTCACATGGTGAGGTGATCAAGTTCCTTGACACTGCGTACACTGACTTTGAGTACAGAAGCCTTGGCTTGATCGTACACATGGCATACGAGTGGTGTCAGCGATTAGGTGACATGCGTATGCTCACATGGGATAACATAGACTTTACCTATGGTAAACTAGAGTTAGAACAGAGCAAGCGTAGGGCAGAGGTCAGTCTACCTATCTCTGATAGCCTGTTGCACATGTTAAAGGAACAGAAGAATGACTTTGGCTTTCAGCTATTTGTTGCACCTCATCCGACAAGACCAGTGCAAGGTATGTTTATGCCGTACACTATGGAACGTCTGTCTAAAGTAGGTAGACGTGTCATGCGACTAGCTAAACTACCAGAAGAACTACGGCTTATGGACTTACGTAGAACTGGTGTAACCCAAATGATAGACAAGGGTGTACCTTTGCCACAAGTTATGTCAGTGACAGGACACAATCATGTGGCTTCTGTGAAACCATATATGAAACATACTTACACTAGTGCAAATAATGCCTTGACACAGAGAGATGTAAGTGTATCCTTGAGTGCTAACGAATAATATGAAAGGTTAGTAGTATGAACATACAAGATATTATAAGTGATCTATCACTAGCTAATGGTGAGAGTAAACGTATGACATGTCCTAGTTGTAAGACTAAGAACACATTTACTATCACTAACAACATGGGTAGTATCGTATGGAATTGTTACAAAGCCAGTTGTCCTGTGTCAGGTGGCACACGTACAACATTGACTGCTGCTGACATACGCAAGTCATTGGGTAGTGTTGCAGAAGAGACACACGTATCAACTTTCTCTAAACCAGAGTGGTTGGTGCGTGACTACAAGAAGCTCACAGGTTTCTGTAATGAGTGGGAGTTAGACCCACAAGACTTAGGGCTATTGTATGACGTGAAAGAAGATCGTGTGGTCTTCCCTGTTATACATGGCGGTACTACAGTAGATGCCACAGGTAGGGCTTTGGGAAAGCGACTACCTAAATGGAAGAGGTATGGAAATTCGTGCTTGCCATACACTTATGGACATGGTAAAACTGCTGTAGTTGTTGAGGACTGCATAAGTGCTGCTGTTATAGGTGACGGTGGTGTATATGTCGGGGTCGCAGTGTTGGGTACATCATTGTCCGATGGACATAAGAGGTACTTATCGCAGTTCTCAACAGTTATAATTGCGTTAGACCCCGATGCCCTACAGAAGACACTGCTATTCGCAAGAGAGATGAGAACATACGTGGACACAGTTAAGGTTATGTATCTGCGTGACGATTTAAAATACAGAAACCCTACCGACTTACACAACTTAACAACACTAGGAGAATAACATATGGAACTATCATTGATACGTAGCCTTATGGACAAAGACTTCTACGATGAACATCGTGGCGCACGTTGTCCTGACAGACTATTCAGCAAGGATGTTCGTAAGATCAAGAAAGCTATTGATACAGCTATGGATCGTTACGAGCGTACTGTTACACCAGCAGAGATAGAGGCACTGTTCATTGCGAACAACCCTACTCTTACTACTGCACAGAAGCAAGCATACAGTCACCTGTTTGTACAAGTAACTAAGCAAGTACCTATGGGCAGTGACGTAGCACAAGAGGTGCTATCCAAACTGTTCCAACAGGTAGTAGGTGAAGACATAGCCAACCTTGGCTTTGACTACGTAAACGGTGACAAGACTAGCCTTGAGCCACTACGTAATATGCTTGAGCTATACGGTGATGACTTCACCCCTAACCTTCGCATTGATTGGGAAGACATAGACATTGATACTATCCTTGCCATGACTGACCTTGAGTCACAGTGGACATTCAACATACCTACGTTGACACGTAAGGTTGAGGGCATCAATGCTGGTCACTTGATTGAGGTAGGTGCTAGACCTAACACAGGTAAGACTTCCTTTCATGCCTCACTTGTGGCTGGGCCTAATGGTTTTGCATGGCAGGGTGCTAGAGTAATTGTTCTATGTAATGAGGAAGGCTACCATCGTGTTGCCCATCGTTACATTACGGCAGCTACTGGCATGGACAAGCACGAGATAGTCAAGCGTAAGTCAGAGGCTATGAGTATCTTCAATAAGATACGTGATAAGATCATGTTCAAAGATGCAACAGGACGTGACATGAATTGGGTTGAGTCTGTATGTAAATCATACAAGCCTGACGTAGTTATACTAGACATGGGTGACAAGTTTGCACGTACTGCTGGCTTTGCTAGACCTGATGAAGCACTCAAGGCTAACGCAATACAGGCTAGACAGATAGCCAAGCAGCAAGAGTGTGCCATGTTCTACATGTCTCAACTATCAGCAGAGGCAGAAGGTAAGGTGGTACTCAACCAAGCTATGATGGAAGGTAGCCGTACTGGTAAGGCAGCAGAAGCTGACCTCATGCTGATGATCTCTAAGAACCCTACTGTTGAGGGTCAAGAGGAAGAAGACAACCAGCGACATATCAATGTCGTTAAGAATAAACTGTCAGGGTGGCATGGTATTGTTCACACTGATCTTGAGTACAAAATAGCAAGGTACGTAGCATGACTCGTACCTGTATAAAGTGTGGAGTCCTCTTAACTTTAGGTGAAAATTGGAAGGAGTATTGTGCGGCACAAAGACATTATCTATGTGAAGACTGCCGTATAATTAAAAGTAGATACTATTCCCCGAAAGGTGATGTGAAACGTATACAAAATTCAAAACGTATGTATGTAAATGGTAAATACGTACCAACGTCACACCCACTGTACAAGGCAGGTGTGTACAAAACATTTGATGACGCTGCCTTTAGTTCTTTAACTAACTACAATACCACTACCTCTGGTCATGTCTATGCTATGGGTAATGCGGCGTGGCCTGAGTGGATCAAGATAGGTAAGGCAGTTGATGCAGAGGACAGGTTAAGTTCGTACCAGACTAGCTCACCACTACGTGACTACACTTTGATACACTATGCCTACTCAGATGATCGTAATGTAGCTGAGAGACAAGCACATGTACTGGCAGGTAAGCTGGGGGATAAACGTAACGAGTGGTTCAAGATAAGTAATGAAGATGCTGTAGTAGTTATAGAACAAGCAGTGTCAGAAGAGATGGAGATTGCACAATGAATAACAATTATCATATAGAGGAACTGTCCAAGAGAGTAGAGAGTCTTGAAAAAAGATTAGCACTACTAGAAAGATTACTATTTGGAGAGATGAAATGATTGAAGTTACTTGTATAGATCACATGGGTAGTGACCTAACTGTAGTCAATGCAGCTAGGGTATCCTTTGGTAAACAGAAGGAAGCCCTTGGCTACACTGGTGCAGAAGGTGGAGTCATGCGTCCTATATTAGCTGATGGTGATGTAAGGTTAATTAATTACCTAGCCAAGCACAGGCATATGTCACCTTTTGGTCATTGCTTTGTGTCGTTCCATGTCAAGGCTCCTATCTTTGTAGCTAGGCAGCTAGTGAAGCATAAGTTCCTACGTTGGAATGAGATCAGTCGTAGGTATGTTGATAACCCACCTGAGTTCTTTTGCCCTGACGAGTGGAGAGGACGCAGTGTGTCTGCCAAGCAGGGTAGTACTGGTGTAGTTAATGTAGGTGGTAGTGTACCTGTAGGTAGGGCAGAGTGGAGTGCCTTAGAATGTTACAGAGAATTGTTAAGACAAGGTGTATGCCCAGAGCAAGCACGTATGGTGTTGCCACAAAGCACCATGACAGAATGGTATTGGTCAGGTAGTCTTGACGCATTTACTGATATGTGTCATCTTAGGCTGAAGGCTGATACACAATATGAAACACAAGTAGTTGCAGCTAGGATAGCAGAGTACCTTGAAGACATATACCCTGTGTCATGGCAAGCACTGATGGAAGGAGATGACAATGGCTAAATGGATAGTACCTGATAATAAAGACTTTACAATACAAGCAAAGATTACTAAGGCTATGCAGAAGAATAATCTCACAGTAGATGAAGTACTTGAGGCAATAGATGCGTACACTAACAACAAACAGTTCGAGGCAGACCTATATAATACCTACCTTGGCAACAAAGAATAGGAGACTACATGATACTGACCCTTGACGTAGAAAACACAGTAACCAAACGCAACGGCAAGATGCATCTTGATCCGTTTGAACCAACCAATACATTAGTTATGGTGGGTATGCTAGATGATCATGGACATGAAGACATTGTAACATTCGATCACTCAGAGCAACAACCCACCACAGATGGGCGGCGTATAGTACAAGACGCATTAGACGCTGCCCATCTTCTTGTTGCACACAATGCACCGCATGACTTGCTATGGCTATGGGAGTCAGGCTTCACCTATGCTGGTGAAATATTCGACACCATGCTAGGCGAGTATGTATTGCAACGTGGACAGAAGCAACCACTATCCCTTGAGGCATGTGCAGAACGCTACGAGCTTGACACTAAGAAGCAAGACACACTGAAAGAATACTTCAGCAAGGGTATATCTACCAGAGACATACCTCATGCAGAACTATCAGAGTATCTGTCGCATGACTTACATGCTACCCAACAACTGTACAATGTTTTGATGACATCATACGAGGAATGCAGTTCACTGGAAGGAACGCTCAAGCTGACTAACCAACTGGCTATACACTTGGCACGTATCTATCAGCGTGGCTTTCAGGTAGACATGAACGCATTAATGCAAGTGCGTGACGAGTTTGAGTCAGAGCGTAGGACACTCACCATTGCCCTTGAGGAACAGGTAGCTGATCTCATGGGTGACAGACCTATCAACCTCAACAGCCCAGAGCAATTGTCTTGGGTTATCTATAGCCGTAAGCCTGATGACAAGAAGGTATGGGCTGACCTGTTTGATGATCGTATGTCTGACAACGATTACAGAGGTACTGTCAATCTATACAGTACTAAGTTGTACAAGCAGAAAGCATATCAATGCCATGACTGTAATGGTGCTGGCAAAGTGTACCGTACCAAGAAAGATGGTACACCTTTTGCTAGACCTAGCAAGTGTACTACATGTGCTGCACATGGCTTCTTGTATGAGAACAAACAGCAGGTTGCTGGCCTCAAGTTCTTCCCACCTACAGCTAAGTGGGTTAGTGCCAATGGCTTTGGTACTGGCAAAGAGAACCTAACATTCCTTGAGGGCATAGCACGATCCAAAGGTATGAGTGAGGCTGAGTCCTTCCTACAAAAGGTGCGTAGGCTATCAGCAGTAGAGACATACCTCAGCAGCTTCGTAGAGGGCATAGCAACGCATGTTAAGGGTGACGGTAAGCTACACGTTAGGTTACTGCAACACCGCACTGGTACAGGCAGGTTGTCAGGTGCTGACCCTAACATGCAGAACATGCCTCGTGGTGGTACATTCCCTGTCAAGAAAGTATTCATCTCACGATGGGAAGGTGGATCAGTTATGGAAGCTGACTTTGCCCAGCTTGAGTTCAGAGTTGCAGCATACTTGTCACAAGACACGACTGCTATTGACGAAGTAACTACAGGCTTTGACGTACACAGTTACACTGCCAAGGTTATCTCTGATGCAGGTCAACCTATATCCAGACAGGACGCTAAGGCACACACATTTGCTCCCTTGTATGGAGCCAGTGGCTTTGGTAGGTCAAAAGCAGAAGCTGCATACTACCAACAGTTCACCAAGAAGTATCATGGTATTGCCAAGTGGCACGAGTCCTTAGCTAAAGAGGCACTCAACACTAGCAAGATCACAACACCATCTGGACGTGAGTTCTCATTCCCAGATGTTACTAGGCGTAGGTATGGAGGTGTGACATTTTTCACACAGATAAAAAATTATCCTGTACAATCGTTTGCAACTGCTGACATAGTACCTATATCTCTGATATACATAGACAAGTTACTAACAGCAAACAAGCTACGCAGTTGCGTAGTCAACACGGTGCATGATTCAATTGTAATAGACGTGCATCCACAAGAGAAGGACAAAGTATTACAAGTAATCTCAGCAGCTAACTGTAAGCTGATTGAGATCATCAATAAACGGTGGGGTATTGACTTCAATATTCCACTGTTATTAGAAGCAAAGATAGGCCCGAATTGGCTTGACACAAAAGACGTAGCATGATATAACTACCGTCTGTTTAAATGAAAAAGGAGACTTACCAATGAGTAACGTAACAACAATCGACACTAACAACTTCGCAACTATGGCTGTAGCAATGGGTATGGGTGCAGACCAACCCAAAGAAAGCAGCAAGGCTAGTACACTAGCACGACTGCGTATCCAACATACCCCACTGATGGGTCAGCAAGAGATTGCTGGTAAGATGAAGAACGTAGAGGTTGTGGCTGGTGGTAGCTACAAGCTAGAGATACCTGATGGCCCTACCTACTATGCAGATAAGGTATCGGTACGTCCATTCTTGCAACGGTTCATGTACAAGAAGTTCATCAAGGGTAACGACAATACACCTAACAGGTTTGTCAAAACTGTCATGGCTAATGATCTTAACAGTGACATGAAAGACAACAACGGTGGGTTCAACTGTGGTAAACCTGCAGGGTACATCAAAGATTGGGCTGCATTGCCTGACTCAATGAAAGACCTAATCAAATCTATCAAACGAGTACGTGCCTTGTTTGGTACTGTAGAGATGGTCAATCCTACAGATGAAGGTGGTAGTCCTGTGGACGTGGACACTACCGCATTTATATGGGAGATTGACAATCGTGATGCATTCAAAATCATGGGTGACATGTTCTCCAAGTACAACAAGATGCGTAGACTACCGCCGCAGCACTTCATTGAGCTTGAGTCCAAAGAAGTACCACTACCTAATGGTAGCAGCTTCTACATTCCTACTGCTAGTCTTGATCTTAACAATACATTAGACATGGACAATGATGCACAGGAAAACTTTGCTAACTTCATAGCGTGGATTGAGAACTACAATACCTACATTCTTAATGCATGGGATGAAAACATGCACAAGAATGAAGAGGTAGACATGAATACGGTGGAAGAGTTTGTGGATATATCTGCAGAGGATTTTGTCTAATGAACCATCCTGCTGAACTGGCGATTAATCAGTATCTAGAGAATGCTACATCTGGCAAGTCAACTATGTCAGATGAAACAATCAAACAGATTGGTGCAGATGTAATGGATGCAGTTAAACGTCAGTTTGGTGGGGGCAACAAGCGTGACGAGTTTCGTTTACGTATGTCTAACATAGGTAAGCCTACTTGTCAGCTTTGGTTTCAAAAGAATATGCCAGAGAAAGCGTTGCCCAAACCAACAACCTTTGTAATGAACATGTTGCTAGGAGATATAGTTGAAGCTGCATTCAAAGGTATACTCAAAGAGGCAGGTGTTAAGTATGAAGACAAAGATAACTACGTTGAACTAGAGTTAGAAGATACAACTATCAAAGGATCATATGATCTTGTAATCAATGACGCAGTAGATGACGTTAAGTCTGCTAGTGATTGGTCATATAGGAATAAGTTCGAGTCCTACGAAACGTTAAATGCCAGTGATCCATTTGGTTATGTGGGTCAGCTTGCTGGCTACGCTAAAGCATCAGGTAAGAAAGCTGGTGGATGGTGGGTAGTCAATAAAGCTAACGGTAACATTAAATATGTTGCTGCTAATGGTCTTGACATTGATTCAGAAGTTACTAAGTTAAATGATACGGTTGCTACCGTAAACGATAATGTGTTTGAAAGATGCTTTAACCCTGTACCCGAAACGTTTAGGGGTAAAGCTACTGGAAATACAATATTAAATAGTAACTGTAAGTTCTGTGACTATCGACACGAGTGCTTTCCTACACTAGAAGAGCTACCGTCTAAGGTATCACAAGCTAGGAACAAACCTATTGTTCAGTATGTTATATAAGAAAGGAGAACTATATGTTAGGTGATGATGAAATAAAAGAAATGCATGAGCAGATACAGGCTATGGAAAAAGAATTGTCAGAGCGTAAGAAGCAGTTGCATAAGGCTAAGTATCAAGGACTGCACAGTGCTATGCAAGCTAAGAAAGAGGCAGAAGAAGCCATCAAACTAGAGCTAAAGGCTTTAGGGTGTTCTGGTCTTAACATACCTCACATGCCACTAAATTGGGAATGGAAGTTCTAGTGTATGGTAGGCAATTTGCTAATGCATTGAGGCATGGGTATAGAAGTGGTCTTGAGATAAAGAACAAAGACTTCTTGATTGAGAAAGGTATCAAGGTTAAGTACGAGGAACTCAAGATAGAATGGGAAGACCTCATGTACCGCATCTATACCCCTGACTTTGTACTACCTAATGGTATCATAGTTGAGACTAAGGGCAGGTTTACAGCAGATGACAGACGTAAACATGCTTTTATAAAACTACAGCATCCAAAGCTAGACATTAGGTTTGTGTTTGAAAGTAGTAGGCGTAAGCTGAGTAAGGGTGCTAAGACATCTTATGGTCAGTGGTGTGATAGAAACAAGTTTATGTACCATGACAGGATCATACCTGAAGATTGGTTGTATGAGAAAGGTAAGGACATGCACCCTGATTTAGTGCCGTTCCCCTTAAAAAAAGTGAAGAGGAAGTAGTATGTCAGATGATAAAATATTTTTAGACTTTAGCCCTAATGATTACATAATACGTATAAGTCCTTTTGTAGACAAGGACGGTGCTTGGACAGGAGAACTACAAGTAGGTAGTTGTACTACAGATGAGAACACACTAAGTGATGGAGACTATGTTAATCTTATGCAACTAACACACATGTTACTAGCTGCTATACCTGCTATGGAACAAGACGATAGTGTTAGAGAGACTCTTTACAAACATGCCAAAGGTGTGTTAGAAGATAAAGAAGAAGCTCCCAAGCGTAGACTTGAGAGCATTGATGGTAACGTAATAAATGTAAACTTTAAGTAAGGAGAACACATGATGGACAGTACATTAACATTAAATGGAGAGTCAATTACTATTGGAGATACTACACAGTCTGACAATGTAAACTCTCCTGATCACTACAACTTTGCTGGCATAGAATGCATTGACGCTATACGTGCAGCAACAGGACAAGATGGATTTGCATACTACCTACAAGGTAACATTATGAAATACCTGTGGCGGTATCGTTACAAGAATGGCATTGAGGATTTACAGAAAGCTCAGTGGTATCTCAACCAATTGATTGAAGAAGAAGATGCAGGTTAGACTTTACATAACCCTTGAGGTGGATGAAGACGAGTACCCCACACCTGCTGATGGGCAAATCGGAAGTGAGATAGAACAATCGTTACATGAATACCTCTATGACATAGATGGTATAGACATTAAATCAATTAAAACAATATCGGAGTAAGCATATGGATAATTATATACCAACAGACTACCAAGGATTTATACACAAGTCACGTTATGCTAGGTGGTTAGACACAGAGAAACGTAGAGAGTCATGGTCAGAAACAGTAGACCGATACATGGAAAATGTAGTTGCACCAACTCTTGATTCAAACAACCCTAACATAGGAGATGAAATACAAGATGCTATACTTAACCTAGAGGTCATGCCTAGTATGAGAGCCATGATGACCGCTGGCCCTGCCTTAGAGCGTGACAACACTTCTGGTTACAACTGCAGCTACCTAGCCGTAGATGACCCTAAGTCCTTCGATGAGGCTATGTTCATCCTGTTGTGTGGTACTGGTGTTGGGTTCAGTGTTGAGAGGCAGTTTATTACCAAGCTCCCTGAAGTTCCTGAGTTGTTCTACAGTGATACTACTGTCGTTGTTAAGGATAGTAAAGAGGGTTGGGCTAAGGGGTTCAGACAAGTGCTTGCTCTCTTATGGGCTGGAGAGATACCTCAGTGGGATGTATCTCGCATACGTCCTGCAGGCGCAAGACTAAAGACCTTTGGTGGTAGAGCCAGTGGCCCTGCACCTTTAGTCGATCTGTTTAACTTTGCTATTACTACCTTCAAGAATGCACAAGGACGTAAGCTAAATAGTATTGAGTGTCACGATCTTATGTGTAAAATTGGTGAGGTAGTTGTAGTGGGTGGTGTACGTAGGTCAGCTATGATTAGCTTGTCTAACTTATCTGATGATCGTATGCGTCATGCTAAGTCAGGACAGTGGTGGGATAATGCATCACATAGAGCGTTGGCAAACAATAGTGTTTGTTATACAGAAAAGCCAGATTCAGAAACATTTATGCGTGAGTGGCTGGCATTAGTAGAAAGCAAGTCAGGAGAACGAGGTGTATTCAATAGGAAAGCTAGTCAGAACCAAGCTGCTAAGTATGGTAGGCGTGATCCTAACCACGAGTTCGGAACTAATCCATGCAGCGAAATCATACTTAGGCCGTATCAGTTCTGCAATCTTACAGAGGTTGTGGTACGAGCCACTGACACGCTTGAAGACTTGGAGCGAAAGGTCAGATGTGCCACAATACTTGGGACAATCCAAAGCGCATTTACAAAGTTCCCATACTTGCGAAAGGTGTGGCAGCGAAATACAGAAGAAGAACGATTGCTCGGTGTGTCTCTCACAGGGATAATGGATAATCCACTAATGACCACGGCTAACACAAAACTGGAGAAAACACTTGAAACATTACGTGAACATGCTGTTGCTACTAATAATACTTGGGCTGTTCGTTTGGGTATTCCAGCCTCGACAGCCATCACCTGTGTTAAACCATCTGGAACAGTCTCCCAACTTGTTGATTCAGCCTCTGGAATCCATGCTAGACATTCAGACTACTATATTAGAACCGTCAGAGGTGACAACAAAGACCCCTTGACTAAGTTCATGGCAGATCAAGGCGTACCTAATGAGCCTGATGTAATGAAGCCTGATGCTACTACAGTGTTCAGCTTCCCTGTTAAGTCACCACACAAGTCAGTGACACGCAACGATCTGTCAGCTATTGAACAGCTTGAGACATGGCTAGTGTATCAACGATCATGGTGTGAACACAAGCCAAGCATAACCTGCACTGTACGAGATGATGAGTGGATGTCAGTAGGTGCATTTGTATATGAACACTTTGATGAGATGTCAGGTGTGTCATTTTTGCCACACTCAGATCATACATATCAGCAAGCACCCTATCAAGAGGTTGGCAAACATGATTACAATATGTTATTGTCAGTTATGCCTGATCGAATTGATTGGGCTGGGCTGTCTGAGTACGAGAAAGACGATAACACTGTTGCAATGCAAACTATGGCTTGCTCTGGTGACGTATGTGAAGTAGTAGACTTAGTATAAGGAGATATAAACATGGCTACCGTCACCATAGGTGAAACAGAATACGATACAGATAACTTTACTGAGGAACAAAACAAATTCCTTGGTGAGTTATCCTACTGTAATAAACTAGTTACACAACTGAAGTATCAGCTTGCCAGCTTGAATGTTACTAATGACATTCTTATTGACAAGATAAAGAAATCACTAGAAACTTAAACAGAATCGGAGTATTCTTATGCAGAGAACAAAATCTTACAGAGAAGGAACAGAAGCAGAGCAAGAGTTTATTGCACTACGAGGTGATAATGTTGTGCGTGAAGCTAACTGGAATGAAAACGTTAATGAACATTGGGATGTCTTAGACAAAGAGTTTGGTAGGGTAGATGTCAAGGCAGCTAAACGTAAGTATCGTAATGGTCCTGTCGATAATACTATTTGGTGGGAACTAAAAACAGTTAAGCGTCCACCCAATAATGAGTCAGCAAAAGGTTGGGGAGTACCTAATGGTATTGATAGGTACATTGCAATTAAAACTGACGAATACTTTTTCTTAGTTAAACCAGAAAGAGTTATTGACAAGATCAATGAAAAATGTAAAGATTATTACAGAGGCGAGTTTGGATTACATACACGTCCTACCAGAGGTGATCTAATGACAATACTACCTTTATCTTTTCTACAAGAACACGCAGAACACAAACTTAAAATAGCATAAGGAGAATACTTATGAAGAACAATACTAAAAGCAGAGCCTCACGTGGCTTGGGTAAATACGATGCACCACTAAGAGTGCAATATCAAATGGGTTACTCATCATTTAAAAATGGTAGTAACCTAACAAGCCCATTCGATAAGGATACGATGCAACATCGTGAATGGGAGCGTGGGTTTAACAAAGCCTACTTCGATCAACTTAAAAGGGTGAAGGAGTATGAACGAACTACAGGCAGAAGCAGATCAGTTCCTAAAGGAGAAGTACAGCATGTCTGACTTTAATGCGTATCAAAGGAGTGCATCACGTACTGCAATCTATCCTGACCAGCACAAGATACTATACCCTGCGTTAGGGTTAGCTGGTGAGGCAGGAGAGGTAGCCAACAAGGTCAAGAAACTTATACGTGATGGGCCAGAGAACAGACCTGAGACATGGAGAGAGGACATAGCCAGTGAGATAGGTGATGTACTCTGGTACTGTGCCGCACTAGCTACTGACCTTAATCTTACCTTGGGTATGATAGCTGCACAGAATGAGAAGAAGCTCATAGCTAGAAAAGATGCAGGTACAATTGGTGGAAGTGGTGACACTAGATAAAAAAAGAGGGGCTTAATTGCCCCTCGCTTTATTTCTTCTGTATGAAACTACCTTCTGTGAGTAACCAATCCATATCATCTATATCAGAAAAGTTAGGATTTCTATCCTCTTCTTTTATAAATCTTTGTATAGTTAACTTACGTGTATTAGGACGTAGTTTTCTAAACTTTCTGTTATTTAATAACAAATCGTCTGTATTCATAGTTTTAAAGTCTTTGTCTTGGTCTTTGTAATACTGCCTTTGCCTATCTAATTCTGACTTGGCTTCAGTAATAATATACTGCTGCAAAGTTTTACTTTTTTTAATGGCACTATTGGGTTTAGCTTTCATATATTCTTTACGCCAGCCTGTTTCTAAGGCTTTTAACTCAGCAACAATGTTAGGCAATGCTTCTAAGAAGAACTCATTCTCTGTTCTACGTATGGATGGTATACGTTCTTTACTGCTTAACTCAAACTCACTGTAGCCTAAGTTCTCTAAGTACTCAGCATCAGCAGAGTTACGTGTAAACTGTGTTATACCACCAGCTATACTAGCAGCTAGACCCTTACGCTCTTTAGCATCTGAAAATATAGACACACGAGTAGGCATCTTAGCTTCCTCAGAAGGATTAAATATATTACTCAATCCTGTTTGTCTTCCTGTACGTTCAAGTTCCAACCTTAATTGTTCAGAAAAACTAATACCAAGAGTCTGCTCATCTGTTGCTGCGTCTGAGTATGCTGCAGGTCTATCACCAGTTACTCTTTGTAACTCTACAACTTGCGTCAAAGCCACGCCCCATGTTCTAAGATAGTCTGCTACTTGTCTAGCTGCAGTTCTTTGAAATCTTTCCGTTTTGGTTACGTCTTCACCACCTGCAAGTATCTTGCTCAACTCTTCTACGTAAACATTACCAGCACCAGTACGTGCTGCTGTACCTAGAAATACTTCTTGTGCATCTTTTATATCAAACCAACTATTAAACGTACCATCTCCTTCACGTTTTTCTGATCCTAGTATTTCGGATAATCCAGTAACACCTCTAGCTAATGGTATGTATTTTTGTGCATCAGGAGATAATCGTTTTATAGCTTCAGCTATCCATAGAGCTTGTCTTAAAGGATACTGTGATGTAGTATCCATAACAGTACCTTCATCTGTATTAATTAGTTTATAGTCTGCTGGTGCGTCCTCTGAGTTCCTGTACTGGTATGCTGCTGTAATACCTACAAGCCCACTAATGTTACGAGATATATTCTGTCTATCTTTTGCATCTAGTGGACCTTTCTTATTACCAAAGGCACGTTTAATAGCAGGATTAAATGCACCTGCAGAGTACTGACCCATTAGTTCTAGGCTGTTGAACATAAAACGAGGGAACGATGTGGTTACTGCAGTTAAACCTGTACGTGTTAAGAAGTTACTTATGTCATTAAAGATAGGAACATCTGGTGCTTTAGCATAAGTAACATCTAAAGCTCTACGAGTACTATCTTCTATGATTTCTTCAAAAGGACGTGCTCCCTTTGGTCTAACGGTATTAGAATTGCCTATCAGGTCTTGTAGCTTACCCTCTTTAAGCAGAGTCATTAAATCTTTTCCGTATTCTCTGCTTACTAAACGTTCCATCTCGCCCATAAAAGCACCACGACGAATAATAAATTCCTGTATCCTGTTAGGTGTGTTGAGTAATGCTACACCATCTTCAAGTGCAGACAATGTTCCATCTACAACTTTACCTACTTTAGTAGTTGACTTTCCTCTGCCAATGTTAGTTTGATATTCGTTTACAAGATCAAACATAGATGTGTATTGCTGATCAAACTCAGGTCGTTTAAGTATAAACTCTGTTATATCTTTAGCTAGTATAGGATTAAGATACGTTCTTTGTAAGGCTTTTGTACTATCTTTCCAGTTTTTAGGTGATATAGTTGACGTAATACCTTTAGAACTAGCGTTAACAAATGCTCTCAAGCTACCTATATCTTTACGTGCAGCCCACTCATCTGACATATTGTAAAGTGTAGTATCAAATACATTCTCTAATGCCTCTAATGGCGCACGTATAGTGGCACTGGTAAGGTTACGTGACGCTGTTTTAACCATAGAAACCATACCACCCCTACGAATGTTCTCTATCCTACGCCACGCTTGTAATAATTTATTCTGGCTTATATCCTTTGCAAGGTTTTTCTTCCTTGTCAATGACTCTAAAGAACCTGCCCTACGTATTTGAGACAGCTTGTTCATTATTTTACCAGCTTCTGATCCTGATCCTACAACAGTCAGTACATAATCATCAAAAGTAAGACCATACTTTGACAACATACTAGCAAGTTCCTCACTGCCTGATAAGTCATCACTTACCGTGTAGTCAAATAAACTATCTATGACAGATTTATCTTTAGGAAATGCTTTAGGATTAGCTTTTTGAAAGTCACTAGCAATAGCTACAATAGCATCAAATTTCTCTGGCACTAATAAAGGATTAACAATTTTTTCTATATTTTCTGTTAAGTCTTGTACCACTACTTCTTCAGATAGAGATGCTTTTGCTGTATCTTTAAACTCTTCTTTAGCCTTAGTTGGGTCTTTCATAAATGCAACAGCACGAGCGTCTTGTAAATTAGATACATCTTGTGCTATTTCTAATCCTGCAGTACGTGCAAGTTGACCATCTAATGTTTTAACACCTTTATCACTTGTTGTTGAAATAGTTTTGCCTGTATTAAGTTCAAACTCATTTATTAATTGTTGTCCAAGTTCACTGTTTTCTTTAGCTACCCTTGCAGCAACTTCTCTTTTAGCAGCAACAGCAGTTGCATCTGCAGTTTTTATCTGCTCCATAGTTTTAGTAACCTTCATGCTTTTCTTTACTTTAGAAAGCACAGGAGCTACTACTGCCTTAGTTCCTACTGCAGCAAATCCAATCTCGGCAAGACTTATACCTACTAAACTTGCTGCTGAACCATACCTACCTTCTCCCCACAAAGCCCTTGCTTCACGTATATTTTCTGGTATGTCTGTTACACCTAATACAGCACCAGTTACAGGAGCAAAGTCAGCACCTCTTACAATAAAGTTAATCTGTTCTAGTGACATACCTGTATCAAGCAGTTTATCTACAGCCTCTGCCCTAATAGGATTAGGATCATTTAACATCTCTTGTACGTTATCACGTAATTCTTTTTTGTTGTTCTCCATTGCTTCTATTGACTGTTGAGTAAATCTTTCTGACTGTGGTTTAGGGACCATTAAAGCTCTTTGCCCACCTGTTACCTCATCTTCTTTTCTGGCAACTTCAACCATAGCATCATATCTTTCCCATGATGCACTACTATCTTCTAGTCTAGCCATAGCTTTATCTACTAGTCCATCTTCCAACATAGAATACTTAGAACTAATACGTGAGTCTAGTTCTGTAGCTATTTCTGGCAAACTTTCAGAAGTAGAAGGAGTTAAAGCCTCTTGTGTTTCTGTTTGTACAACAGGAGTACTTGTTTCAAAAGAACCCATGTCAATAGTTTCTTCTTCTTCTTCCGTATCATCTTCATCTATAGTAAAAGACATATCATCATTGCTAGTTACAATAGGAGAAAGATTTACATCTTCTGTTACTATAGCTTCATCTTCGTCCTCATCTAACGAAAAAGATAAATCATTTTCCATATTAATATATAACTCCGTAGTTAGTAATTATAGCTATTTTTAGAACTCTAGCACCATCTTTATCTACTGTTTCATATTGAACAGTAGAATTATTGCTGTAGTTTCCACTAGCTAAATCTTCTTTTTTTATTGGGGAAGAAGGGTTATAAGGATAGTGTTTTGCCTTGCCTAAATTCTGCGGTTCATAATTATCGGGTTGACCATTATCTAATCTACCTACAGAAGTTGACCAGTTTTGATTTCGTTTATTTTTAAAACCTTGTATTTTAAATTTTAATTGTTCTTTTTCTGTGCTAACTAAATTAGAAAATGTTGTATCTTCTTTTATTACATCTGCATAGTCAACACTTAAATTATTTACAGCTTTGTTTTGTAGTATAAAAGTATTACCTTCGTTGCCTGATTTTATATCAATTCTATCTTCTGCTAAATTTTTTACAACAAACGATTGATCCTTTAAAATAGAACTCATTCTAACTTGTATTAGTTTTTCTCTAGTTTGTTTTGACCAATCATACAAAGGTTTTTTGCCATCTTTATCTTTTTCATTTGTAAACTCTGAATAATTTTTGTAAGTATTATCCCAAGCACTTTGTAATTCAGCAAGTTCATCTGATCCATCTGCATTAGACATTTGTAATTCTAACTCAAGTAAACGTGCTTGATAAGTAGTAGCTTTACTTTGTTTTTTCTTGGTAGGTTTTGTAAATCGTGAAGTAAACGGTTGTGATTCTTCTAATTTTATATCTTCTATTACACTAGCTGCTTCTTTAGCTGCAATTGCAGGACTTTGTTGTGATCCTCTAGGGTCGTTTATATCAAAAGTATATTTACTTTGTACATTAGACTTTGGCATTGTATAAGCAGTAGATGCATCTAATCCTTGAGCATCTAAACCTTCAGCATAAGTTACTGCATACTTTCCTGCAGCATTCCCTTTAGACATAATACTAGTTACTTGATCTGGTGTATAGTGTAATGCTAAAGATTCAGCTAACTTAGCTGCCTCTTCTTCTGTTGCACGTCTTTTATCACCACGAGTTCTACTATCAATAGCATCTTGTTGTTTATTAAATCGTCTATCCCATGACTCATCTTCACGAGCTTGAGCTTCTTCAGCCTTTACTTTATCTACAATAACATCTGCAAACCCACCTGCAAACTGCATAAAATTAAATGCCATATTAAGCTCTCCTTGCCATTAGTCCTGTAGCTAGTGGCTCACTAGCCTCTGCAGGTTCTTCTTTCATCATAGGCTCTGTGTCCTCTACAGGTGCATCACCTGCAGCTTCCATCTTAGCCTTAACTTTCTTCATAGCTACAGCTATAGTTGAATCTCTGAACTTATCTTCATCAGGGTCTTCTAGTTCTGTACCCATAACATAGTCAACACCTTCTTCATCACCTACGTAAGCTAACATCTCCATGATTACTGGTAGTATGAGAACACCTACGTCAATAGTATGCTTGCCCATCATAACACCATTACCTTGTAGGGCATTGGCTATAGATGTAAGTGGCACACCTAGTTCCATAGTCTCTGCTATCTGATCACGAAACAATGGGTTCATTATACGTTCAGCATAGAACTGCATAGCGTCATCTACATTAGTGTACTGTGCAGGTCTTTGCCAAGGGTACTGACCTAGTTTACTAGTTAAGCTCTGGCCTGGGATATGTCTTTCAAAGTTAGGCTCTTCCATCATACAGTTTCTTTCTTTGATCACGTACTTGATTAAACATTTCCTGTGCTCTTTCGGCAGGTTCTAATGTTTTCTTTTTTTGCTCAGGTTTTTTACGCATCATACCCATAAGACCAGTACTAACTGGCTCTACAGGTTTAATAGCAGTTCTGTTCTTCATGTATTTTGCATATGCTGTTCCAGCAGGATTAGTTTGCATTGTATTCTCCTAATTAAAATATGCCACCAAGTATTCCACCTGACAAATCGCTTGTAAGTAATGTTCCAGCAAGCTGACCTAATGAAGCAGAAGCACCTGCATCACGAAGAGCAGCAGCTTCATTAGCTTTAGAATCTGCACCTAGTTGAGCTATGGCATAGTTACCTGCACGATCTGCTTCATTTTCAGCAGACTTATATGCATTATCCATTTGATCACCGTAATGTTGCCACATATTATCGTATGCTTGGTTCTTAATGTCAAGAGTATTCTTAGCATTAATTTCATTTGATCTATTCTGTGCTGCAGTATCTGAAGTTGCTACTTCTCTACGCCACGTAGCATTAGACTGTGAAATTACAAGTTCGTTCTGTGCATTAAACTGGTCAGTAGCATTAGACTGTGCTACATTAAACTGTTCCATAGCATTGTCTTGTCCAGAATTAAACTGTGATATAGCTGTCTGTTGTGCCTTATTAAACTGATCTACCTGTGTTTTTAAGTTAGCATTAAACTGATCTACTTGCATTTCTGAGGTAGCATTAAATTGTTCAGATGCATTTACAGATGCCTGATCAGACAGTAAGGTTTGCTGTACAGCTTGTGCTTTAAATATAGCTACCTGTTGTTCGTTACTTAGATTAGCTAAGTCAAGTTGTAAAAAGTTCTGTGCATTAAGAACTTGTGCCTGTTGAGCATTAGACAGTTCAGCCATATCCATAGCTGCAAAGTTAGCTGCATTCTGTAGGGTAGCGGCTTGTTTAGTACTCAGTTCTGCTAGTCCAATAGACTGCATCAAGGATGAGTTATGTAATATTTCTTGTTGATCAGAAGTAAAGTTAAGATTAGCTGCATCAGAGTAACGTGCAGCAGTATTGATTGCTACCTGTTGATCGTTAGTTAATACTTGACCTTGCAAGGCAGATGCAAGATTAGCACTAGTAATATAAGACTGTTGTTTTGCACTAGCATCAGCTAGGTTAGTTTGTAATGCACCTACATTATCTTGCAACACTGCTTGTTGTTTGTTACTCAAGTTTATGTTAGCTTGTTCAGCATACCTAGCTGCAGTTATTATGTTAGACTGTTGTGTATTATCTAACACTTTACCTTGTAGTGTAGCTCTTAGTTGTGCATTAGCTAGTTCTACAGACTGCCTATTAGATAAGTTAACTTTCTGTAGGTCAAATGCTTGCACACTATTTTGCAAGTTCATCTGTTGTTCGTTACTCAGATTCTGTAAAGATAAACCTTGTTGTGCAGCAGCATTAGCAAGTGATACCTTTTGTTGGTTGTCTAAGTTAGCCATGCCCATTGCTGCATACACTTGAGCATCTTGTTGGGCAATAGGTAAGGCACTTTCCATAGCGGCCTGTACGATAGCTGCAGCAGCCATAGAGGACGCTGCCATACCACGAGATAGCATAGCCTCATTAGCCGCACGTATGGCTCCTGCAGCCCACGCAGGAGTGCCATTATCAAAGCTCTTCATAAGGCTAGATAGTTGACCTTGTACAGTTGCCTGTGCAGTAACGTCACCCTGCATAGCTACGGCAAGTGTACCACTAGAAACAGTAAATGCTTCCATCTTTGCAGCTATGTAATCTGTAGTTTCACCTGACAAACCAGTGTCAGTTTCTTTCATTGCCTGTACACTTCTCATTATACTGTCTGAGATTTTAGCAGGTGGTGGTAATTCTTTAGGATCAACTACACTTGTCTGAGCTACAATCTTTTTTAATCTATCAGACACAGCAATATTAGCTTCTATTGCTTTTAAATCTTTACCTTTAACTTCTGCAATTTGTTTAGCTGTAACTTCTAAATCAATAGGATTAACTGCACGTTCAATACGATCTGCAGCTACTTTAATTGCTTCGTCTGCTTGTCCTTCTGCACGTATAGTGTCTGTCTGTCCTACTACTTCTCGTGTAAGAGTATCTTGTGTCTGTGCCTCTAAGTTTTTTAACTTTTCTTCTGCTGTATCAGTTATTTCTTTGCCATCATATGTTTGTTCTGATACAACATCAGGAGCATCAGCATCAAATGATTTAGCTTTTGTAGTAACACCTTGTGCTACACTATCTAACTGACCTGTACCTTCTTTAATAAACTGATTATCTTCCACATTAATTTTATCAGCCATAACTTTAGTACCAGCTTCTTCAGTGATGGCAGATGCAGGGTTATCAAATCTTTCTGTAGTTAAATCTTTAACAGTCTTTTGTGTACCTATATATGTGGGCTGTAAATCTTCCACACGTTCCATGTCATCAGCTAGTTCTTCTACTTTTTCATCTACAAGTTCTGCATAATATGTATTATCAGGATTATTTTCAGCTAATTTTTTTAATCTATTAAGTTCTATTTTCTTTTGTGCCACACCTTCTGTAGCTTTTTTATATTCTACTTCAATATTTTCTATATCTGAAGTTACACCTTTTGTAGTTTCATCAGTAATATATTTACGATATGTATCTTGATTACTTTCAAATGCTTTTTTTGCAGTTGCATATTCTGGATATAATTCTTTAAGTTTAACTTCATCAATAGGAAATTCTTTACCTTGATCTTTACCATACCTTACATAACTCTCATAAGGTGTTCTGCCACCATCTTCGTATGACGCTCTAACATCAGGATTAGCATCCATGTAGGCTTCAGCATCAAAGATAGATTCATCCTTAACAGGTTCAACTACATCCTTTGCCATTTTAGGTGCGCCTTGCTTAGGATCATATCCAGTAGCATTATTAGCTTTTGCCCAATTAAGCAGTTCTTGCATACCTTTAAATTCTGTTTCAAGAGGTCTACCTGTACTATCTTTTAATGTATAAATAATACCATCATCTGTACCAGAATCGTATGATGACAAAGAGTAAGAGTTATCTGCTGTATTAAATACAGTTGGGTACGTAGTAATTTTTCTAAATTCTTTACCTTCTGTTACAAGGCTACCATCCATATTTCTTTCATTACCTGCATCATCAAAAAATGTACTGTAGTCTGGTTCTTTTTCTTGTTCTACTGCAGGAGTAATTGCTGTATCTACAGGTGTAGTAGTTGTAGTATCTACAGGTTTAAATGCTTCTTGTCCTGTAGTGTACTTTGTTTCTTTAGCTTTTGCACCTGCTAGTGTATCAACACGAGTTTGTGTAGGTAATACTTTTATTGTTGTCTCTCTAGGATCAGCCATACCTGTAACAGGTTGTTGACTAACTCCTGTGCCATCTGAAGTACCTGCTGGCCCTAAACTAGCTTGATAGGTATCACTTTGAGGATCGCCTGTTCCCATTTGCGGTGGTGTACTTGAAGGTGTAGTTGCGTCAGGTTGTGTCTGACTAAAGGTAGGAACTAAACTACCATCACTGTTTCTTAATTTACCTTCTGGATCAAAGTATTGTGAATAGTCAACATCACCACCATTAGCAAAGTTTTGCACCATGCCACCATTAACCATCTCAAGTGCTTTCTGTTGATACATACCCATCTGTTGCATCTTGTCAGGATTTTGATTTAAGTATTCGTTAAACCCCTGCATATCTCCTTGATACCCTAGAGTACCAGCAATACGTTGCATAGCTTCAGGTTTAAATCCTTTAAATTGTTTCATTATCTAGTTCCTATCCATATAAAGCCAAACAAACTACCTGTAAGTATAAAGAATATGGCAATACCTGCACTCCATTCTATTATAGTTTGTTTTAACTCTAGTCTTCTGTATTCGTTTTCTTTTTTCTGAACACGTATCTCTGCTTCTATTTTAAGTAACTCTTCCCAATGAGAAGGTCCATACACTACAGAAATAAAATCTTTAAGTTCGGCTCTCATTGAGTCACGTTTTTTCTTAGCTGCGAATATTTGCATGGCCTCTGACTCAACACCACCACCTAATATTTTAAACACACTAGGTTTTTGATTACGTTTGTCTACAAAGTCTATGTCTGACATTGCGCCTGCCCACTGAGATAGTTGACCACCCATGTCTTGTAAGTCTTTGCCTACCTGTATGCCTTTCTTTAGTGCATTAAATGCGGCTGTTGCACCTGCGATAGCAGTTATAGGATCAATCATAGATCACCTATTTATCAAATGTCATCCACACTGCACCAGCTATAAATGTAAGCACTGCGACTGTAGATACTTTTACTGCTGTATTCCAGAAAGCTTTACGTGTATCACGCCATGCCTCTATTAAGCTACGCATTTCTGTTATGTCTTTATGGGCATCATCATCTAATAAACCTATAGAACTAAGAGCATGTTTAGCTCCACGTCTAGCCGCACGATCTAGCATAGCTTCTAACTCTTCTGGTGTTAAGTTAATATTAGACATAGATTATGCCTTTACTACTAATTCTGTTGCACTAATTGCAGTTCCTGCAAAGACACTAGGATCATCAGCCGTTAAGCCTATCGTTCCATCTGTTTGCACAAAGTAGGACTGCCCTGCTGTAAGACTGCTTTGCTCTGCGTTAACAGCACCTTTGGTTTGTATTTCTGCCCCTGCACCATCAGGATATGCGCTTGGGGTTATGCCTATGAAGTTCTCTGAGGTGAGGTTTGTGACTGATCCAGATAGCTGTGCTACAGATGCAGTACCCCTAGAAGAATTTCCAGAATCTTTCCACGCTAACGCTACCTTCTTTGAAACACTGGCAAAAACGATGCCGCCCAACTCAGAAGGGCCATCCGTGTCGTAAGTAATAGGTGAATCAAAAGAAAGAGTTGTGCCAGAGACTGTTGCAGAAAAAAGTTTCCCGCCGTCACC
>Ga0222717_10000341_pt1 | contig 40352 bp, 34 predicted proteins | sample C33_18DmetaG_FD_165053 | JGI IMG/M metagenome (GOLD analysis project Ga0222717, IMG submission 165053) | Estuarine water microbial communities from San Francisco Bay, California, United States - C33_18D | ecosystem: Environmental > Aquatic > Marine > Unclassified | place: USA: California... | reverse complement strand
GACGCAGCGGATCAGATCCAACTCTGGCAAGGCGACAACAATCCGAGCCAGCTTGGTTACGAAAGCTACTTTTTATTGGATGCCGGTGATGGCCATCAACACTGGACTGAGATTGGCCCTGACTTGCCCAATGTGAACGCGACCAAACTCTTCCGAGGCAATCGCGCCTTCTTCCTCAAGCGCTCCGGGCCATCCCGTCTCGACTACCTCATACCGGCGATTGACTGATTAGATGCATGAGCATTCTGTAGCATGGCCTCCAAGTCCATGGCTCGCGCTGGAAGCTCAAGCCACCTTCCGCGTGATCCCATAGAGGTGGCCAAAGGTCGCGCTGGATTCGCTGAAACAAAGCCTCTCTACCATCATCCCTTGAAGCCTGTCATTCTCGTTAGAAATTCGTGAGGTGGGCACATCTTCATTCGTCTCACCTGGATCCTCCTGCTGACGAGCTACCTTCTGGGTTGCCAAACGTTGTCCGACCCTCAACAGGGATCAGCGGAGAGCACGATTCGCGCTTTGCTCGCTAGCCAAACTGCTGACTGGAATCGGGGAGACATCGAAGCCTTCATGGAGGGTTACGTAAACTCAGAAGACCTCCGTTTTGCAGGGGCTTACTAGGGTCAATCGAGGCTACGCAGCGACCTTAGCCCGCTACCGCAAAGCCTATCCGGGGAAAGCAGGTATGGGACAGCTAAGGTTTTCTGACTTGGAGATTGTCTTTCTCTCACGCAAACACGCAGAGGTCTTTGGTCGCTACCACCTGAAGCGACGCGGGTCTTACAAAGACGCGATTGGCCTCTTCACACTCTTACTTGAGAAGTCACCAAACGGTTGGAAGATCTTGCATGACCATAGCTCTGCTTTGAAGAGCTGATTAATCAAACTAGTAAGTCTCCACGGGTGAGCGCTTGCCGTCTTCAACGCTGAGAATCTTGGCCTTCTCTTCTCCTAACGTGTCCACACGGAGATCCCAGATCTCTTTGTTAATCGCCTCGAAAGCTTCCATACTAAACTTCGTGGGAGCGACAATGCGCGCCTTCAATCGCTCGATACGGGCGCGGGCATCATCGAGGACCAGCTCTGGCAACTTCGCCAAGTGAAGCTTGGCTTCCTCGACCATTTCCACCCGATGACAGATCATGGCCATGTCATTGCCAGCGAGGATGCACTCTTTGATCACATCTTCAAAACCAACTTCATTGAGAATAGCGCCCATGTCGAGGTCGTCTGTCATGACAAGACCGTTGTCATACCCCAATTGATTGCGTAGCACTCCTGTAATGAGATTCTTAGACAGGGACGCAGGCCAGCGTGGGCGATCTCCATCGAACGCTGGGTAATGAGAATGGCAGACCATGACACTGTCCAAATCTGGGAGCATCGCCCGATAAGGAGCGAACTCTTCCTCTTCTAACTCCTCGACCGTGCGGTTGATTACCGGCAATTCATGATGCGCGTCACAATCCGCATTCGCATAGCCCGGGTAGTGCTTTCCGCAACTGAGAATGCCTTGCTTGCGCATAGCGTGATTGAACGTCGCCGCCTTCTCAATCACTTCATTTACTGAGGTGCCGTAACACCTGCCCATGAGCGAATTGTCTGCGGTGTCATCATGCGACACGTCCAGCACGGGACATAGGTCGAGGTTGAATCCAAAGAGGCGGAGAATTTGGCCTGTCAACCGACCATGCCGCTTGATCAGACCAAGGTCGTTCTTCTTGCGGAGGGCCTCCGCATTGGGGGGTTCCTGGCCAATAAGACGTAAACGAGACACACGACCACCCTCTTGATCGATCGTTAGGATCGGCTCGATGTCACTAAGGTCACGGAGATCATCCATGAGCTTACGTAGCTGCTCGGGAGACTTGATATTGCGCCCAAAGATGATGAATCCGCCAGGCTGCAACGCTTTGAGACGCCTAGCAGTATCCGCATCCAGTTCCGCGCCGGGGATTCCCATGAGGAGAAGTTGACCCAAATACTTATCTTCCATAAGCTTCGGGTATAACCGTGTCCTCAGTGAAACTCAAAAGCTTTCTTGCCACTCTCACTCTCCTCTTCGGTTTAGCGTCGTGCGTGCCGCGACAGCATCCCAATCCGGGTCAGCAACCTTCTACCCCTGTTCAAGGTGGGCCGTTCATGCTGGGAATCGATGTCCTTGAGTCCCAAGGATTCCAACTACTTGCCGGAAGACGCGTTGGACTCATCACCAATCACACGAGCTACAACAGCCGAGGCGTCCGAACACGCTCGGTCTTGCAGCGGGCAAGGAACGTCAATCTCGTCGCCCTCTATGCTCCTGAGCACGGTATTGAGGGAACTGCGCCGGCAGGCAAGTACATCGCCACACGTCGAGACTCCATCACCGGCCTGACAGTACATTCTCTCTACGGCGTGACCCGTAAGCCGAGCCCGGCCCAGCTCGCTGGCATCGACATGATGGTATTCGAAATGCAAGACATCGGCGTGCGCAGCTACACTTACATCAGCACCATGGTACGCGCTATGGAGGCTTGCGGTGAACGCGGCATCCCTTTCGTCGTGTTGGATCGCCCCAATCCCATGGGTGGGCAAGGCGTCTTCGGACCTCCGCTAGAAAAACAGTGGGAATCCTTTGTTGGACAAATTCCTGTGCCCTACGTGCATGGCATGACGATCGGTGAGCTCGCTATCATGACGAATGCCAAGGGTTGGCTGGCACGGCGGCCACAGCTCCATGTGGTCAAGATGCGCGGCTGGACTCGCGGCATGCTCTGGGACAACACAAGACTTCGTTGGCATCCAACCTCTCCTAACATTCCCAAACCCACGTCCCCGTTCTTCTATGCCATGACCGGCATGCTCGGCGGGCTCATGCCAGTCGATATCGGGATCGGGACGAAGGACGCCTTCGAATTCGCCGCTGGCCAAGGCGTGGATCCGCACGAATTCTCTCAGGCCATGTCACGCTACGGCTTCCCTGGCACCACCTTTCAGCCCTATGTCAGCAGCACACGTCCAGGCAGAAATGGCAGCCGGATTCTCTACAATCCCCGCTCGGGTGCCGACCCGGTGGCCATCGATGTCGCCTGCACTTTAGAGTTGCATCGAAGGGTTCCTGGGGGACTCTTATCCCGCGTTTCGGCTTCTGGCCTGAGCCTATTCAACAAGGTCTACGGCAGTGATCGACTTGAGCAGGCGATGAGACGAGGGGGCAATCCTCAACAACTCATTGACTCCTGGCGCTCTTCCAACGAGCGCTTCCGCCGGGATCGCCAACGCTACCTCTTGTATCCTTAACTTTCATGTCAACGACACCAAATCCCGGCGATCAAATCGTCGGCGCTGAACTCGCCCGTGCCTGCGGCCGCTTCGCCGATGAGAAGCAAGCTTCCGAGGTCACCATTCTAGATCTGCGCGGCCTTTCTCAGCTCTGTGACTTCTTCGTCATTTGCACGGCCGGATCCGAGCCCCATCTCAAGGCCATTCGTGAACACGCCCTAAAGAGTCTCACGGATCAGCATGCGGTAAAGACGAACCACCGCGACGGCGTGGCTGAAAGTCAGTGGATCGTGTTAGACTTTATCGACGTCATTGTTCACATCTTTCATCAAGATCGCCGTGAATTTTATGCTCTGGAGGATCTCTGGGCAGATGCACCACGCCTCGACTGGAAGACCGGCGAAGTGCTAGAGAGCGCGGCGTCGACTCCCGCGGATGAGACAGAAATGGCAATGACTTTCGTCGAGGAAGACTAGCCACTGGTTCATGCGCGTCGATCTGATCAATACTGGCACCGAACTCGTCCTCGGACGCACGGTGAATACGCATCTGAGTTATCTTGGTGAGGCTCTCTTTCTTGTGGGGTTGCGTATCCAACGTCAGATCTGCATTCCCGACGGCGACGTCATCGGAGAAGTGCTTAGCGAGCGTATGCCCCACTCGGACATCATCATCGTGACCGGCGGTCTCGGGCCGACCAGCGATGACATCACGCGCGAATTGATTTCCGAAATGCTAGGGCTGGAACTGCATTTCAATGAGGCCGTGGCCGACAATGTGAAGAGCTACTACGCGCTTCGCAGCCGCCCCTTCGGTGAAGGAGGCAAGCGCCAGTCCATGGTCCCGGCGGGTGCGATCGTCTTGCCTAACAGCCATGGCACGGCACCCGGCCTTTATCTTCCCAAGACAGAGAAGAATCCTCACCTCTTTCTCCTACCTGGACCGCCTCGCGAACTCTATCCGATGTTCGAAGACGAAACCCTTCCGCATCTACGCAAGATCGTGGGCCAGACCGACGTGGAGGCCAAGGAGTGGAAATTCTGTGGCATGGGAGAGACCGAGTTGGCAGAGAAACTAGAACCGTCTCTATCCAAGATCCCTAACTTGGAGATCGGCTATTGCGCCAAAACGATGGAAGTACATCTGCGCTGTGTGGGCAACGCGAATGCCCTATCACAAGCAGACAGCATCGTTCGAGACAGCCTTCCTCACCAATTGGTCAGCAATGATCTCAAGCTTATCGAGGAGGTTGTGATTGAGCTACTCAAAGCAAAAGGCCAATGGATCACCTTCGCAGAATCCTGCACCGGCGGCTTGCTTGCCCATCGTCTCACCAACGTTTCCGGAGCCTCCTCAGTACTTGCGGAAGCCCATGTGACTTACGCCAACGACGTGAAGACACGTTTGCTAGGCGTAAACTCCAAATCCGTCGAAGCGCATGGTGTTGTTAGTAGTGAAGTCGTGACCCAGATGGCTGAAGGTGCCTTGAAAGTTTCCGGAGCAGATCACGCACTGGCCATCACGGGTATCGCGGGTCCCACCGGAGGTTCCGCTGAGAAACCTGTCGGTACCGTCTATCTTGGTCTAGCCAGCAAGGACGCCGAAACTCACGCCGAGAAGTGCTTCTATCCAATCGACCGCGAAACTTTCAAATGGCGAACGACACAACGCGCCTTTGATATTCTACGCCGACGTTTGTTAGGCTATCCGCTTATCGAAGGTTAATGTAGCATGGGCTTCCAGCCCGTGTATCGACCAAGGTAGCCGATCTACTCTACCGGTAGCCCACAATCAAGCCACAACCCAAGGTTTGCAACAGGCTCCCCCGGCCAGCCGGTTTCGCTACGCACGACACCTTGAAAACGAGTGGCGCCTTCGTCAGGAAACGGATGCTTGGGCATCGTGAATGTGTAACGCCCTTCCTTAAATTGACATTGATGCAATTCATTGGAAGCCGTCCAGCCATTCCAACTGTAGAAATAAAGCGCGTCTGGCTTCGGTAAGTCTTTTTGTTCCAGCCCTGTCCGTGGAGACAACGTCAATGTGAAAGACGTCGCCGTTTCCGCTACGTTCGCTTCCCACCCTTCGATGGCTTTTGGCAAGGCAGCTCGAGTATGGGCGAATCGCTCGTTCCAAGTGTCGTCGGGGACGACTTCAGATCCCACCTGCAGCTTCATCTCTAAATCCTCGAAGCCTGGCGTGCAGCGCTTCTGTGAACAGCACATGTAACCGACCTTTCCCGCAAGGCGTACTGAGGAGGACGTTGCTAGATCTTTGGGAGGTGTGATCGTCGCCAGGAGCAGTGTGTCTTCGTGATAACCATAAGCGCCGTGCCCACGCATGTCGACTTGCTCCGGTGTGGGCCATTGAAGCGGACCCGATTGAAACCCCTCTGGCAGGTCCCAAGTTACATTGGTGGCCACCCCAACGATCCCAGGAAACTTGTAGTAACTGTGATGGTGCGGCGCATGCTGAAGAAAGATTCCCACCGTGAACGGCTCACCCGGGACGATGGTCGTGATCTCCGAGACGAGTTGCAGGCGCACCGGGACGGGAAGAATCTCCTCTTCAGCAGCCTGCAGGGGTGCCATCACTCCAAGGCAGAGGAGCGAGATCCACCACTTGCGAATTGGGACCGAGGTCGTCATACTGAACTAAACCGCAGCCTCTACCCCTTCGCAACTCAGCATGAAATCCGCCTACGAACTCGCCATGGAACGCCTCCAGCCTGAGGGCCCCACCGTGACTCTGACAGACGAACAGCGGGCGCAGCTTGCCGAAGTAGATTCGCTCTACCAATCCAAGGTCGCCGAGAAAGAGGTCTTTCTCTCTGACCTCATCGCCAAGGCCATGGCCAAGACGGATTTCAACGAGGTCGTGCAGCTTGAGGAGCAGAAGCGCCGTGAGATCGCTCGCCTTGAGGAGAAACGCGAGGAGGAGAAGGAGAAGTTGCGCAAAAGCTGGAGTGCTTCTTGAGGCTCCGAAAGGCAGATTCTTCTTGGTAAGCGGGGGTAGAGATGCTTGAGGTGACCCATGGAAGAAGGCGTTACCGAACAACAGCTCCTGCAGGTCCGGCGGGAGAAACTGCAAGCCCTCCGAGACCAAGGTGTCGATCCGTTTGGCGGAAAATTCGCGGTCACGCATGATCCTGGTCCCCTAAAGGCGAATTTCGAGGAAGCGATCGACGTTGTCCTCGCAGGTCGCATCGTCGCCAACCGCGACATGGGGAAGAGCCGCTTCTTCGACATTGCCGATGCCCACGGCCGCATCCAGTGTTTCCTCAATGCCAAGGGCGTAGGTGAGGATGCCTTCGCAATCTTCAATAACTTGGATCTTGGCGACTGGATTGGCGTCGAGGGCACGACGTTCATGACGAAGAAGGGCGAACCTTCCGTGCGCGTGGCGAAGTTCACCGTTCTCTCCAAGTCCTTGCGTCCTATGCCAGACAAGTTTCACGGCTTGTCTGACAAAGAGACACGATACCGCCAGCGTTACCTCGATCTCATGTCAAATGAGGAAAGCCGCGATATCTTTATCAAGCGCATTGGCATGTTGTCGGAGATGCGTCGATTCCTCGAAGATCGTGGTTTCTTGGAAGTCGAAACACCCATGCTCCAACCTGTGGCTGGTGGTGCTGCCGCTGAACCATTCAAGACCCACCACAATGCCCTCGACATGCCGCTCTTCATGCGTATCGCACCGGAGTTGTTTTTGAAGAGACTGTTAGTTGGAGGATTCACCAAGGTCTTTGAACTCAATCGTAACTTCCGCAACGAAGGCATCTCACGCCGACACAATCCGGAGTTCACTATGCTCGAAGCTTACTGGGCCTACGCCGATTTCGAGACCATGGCCAACCTGGTCGAAGAAATGGTCTGCCACTTGGCTGAGAAGTTCTGTGGTGGTTTGCAAATCGAACACAAGAACGAAGCCGGCGAACCCATTCGCACGATTAATCTCGCCCGACCATGGAAGCGCGCTGCCTACCGCGACCTCATTCGTGAGATCGATCCTGACTGGTTCAACTACACGCCAGAGAAGCGTCGCGAGCGATGCAAAGAACTCGGCGTCGAAATCTCCGAGGCGATGGAAGACTATGAGGTCACCCAGCAAGTTTTTGAGAAGCTCATCGAGGAGAAGACCTTCGATCCTTGCTACGTGACCCACGTTCCAAAAGAGCTCGTTCCCCTGGCCAAGCAGAACCGTGACGATGACAGTCTTGTCGATGTCTACGAACTCATCATCAACGGCCAAGAAATCTCTCCAGGGTATTCCGAGCTCAATGATCCCATTGTACAACGCGAACGCTTGTTAGATCAAGCCGGTGAAGAAACCCAAGACGTAGACGAGGAATTTATCACCGCACTCGAGCACGGCATGCCACCTGCAGGCGGCATCGGCATCGGCATCGATCGCCTCGTCATGATGCTGACCGGCGCAGAGAACATCCGCGACGTCATCTTCTTCCCTCACATGCGGAAAGCGTGAGTTGCGGGGCGCGTGCCCAACGTCACCTACCTGAGGCCTGAATGCTCACGCATCCAGCGGCGGAATTGCATCGCTAGAACTCAGGTGCTTCCACCTTCTGCTCCATCCCTGGCCGCGAATCTTCACCCCAGAAGAGTGCTTTCACATCGAATCCGGTGATGAAGAGCATGAAGCCCATGAGAAGGATGGCGCATCCTCCGTAGGAGATATCTAACAAACGTTTACTGAGTGGACGCTTTCGAATGGATTCGAGAATTGCCATGGTAATGTGACCACCATCCAACACAGGCAACGGCAAGAGGTTCATGATACCGAGGTTGATGTTCAGGATGACGCTAAACCAAAGCGCGCGACGCCAGCCATCTTTGTCTTCAAACAGCCGATAGTAGAGATTCATGATGCCCACTGGGCCACTGAGGTGCTTTGCGCTAATGTCAGATTTCGGTGAGAAAACAGCCCCGAGGGTATTGGCCATCGTCTTGAGTCCATCCTTGATCTGTTCCATCGGTGTCGTGCGCACCAGCTCGGTGTCTCCCGTGAGATCCCAGGCAAGTCCAATCATCGGACGGTTGTTGGCCTCGTGAACCTTGTCACGGTTCGATGGATACGAAGGCGTGACCGTGATCGGCACCATCTTGCCCTCACGCTTGACCGTGATATTAAGCGGGGTGACACCAGATGCCCTAATGATATCATTGATCTGCATCGGGCTAGAAATCCTCGTCCCTTCGACTTCAACGATCGCATCGTTCTTCTGTATCCCAGCCTGAGCTGCAGGTCCTTTCGGCGTGACATCTCCAACGAAAGGAACGGATACCGGCTGCACGCCCATCATGTCAACCATGCGTAGTTCCGGACGTTTGAAGAAGCCACCAATAGCACCAGTGATACCTCCTGACTCTTTCGCGTCCTCCGCTTCACCTGGCTTCTCCGGTGCAGCAAGTTGAACAACGATCGGCTCGGCCGCACCCTCACGCTTTACTTTGAAAGGAATCGTGTCGCCACCGCTGCTGATGACATTCCAAACCACACTATCAACCATCCCACGCCAGGAGTCGACGTGCTTGCCATCCACCTCGATGACCTCATCACCTACTTGCAGCTGGTCGGCACCAGCAACAGCCTTCTCTGAGATGTAACCAATCTCCGTTGTCATCGACGACGTGCTCTTGGGATATTTCACGCCCCACACGAGAACCGCGAAAACGAAGGCGAGACCGAAACTGAAGATAGGTCCCGCGGCGGCCACGATGATCTTGTCCATCGGGGAAATCTTGGGAAGAGGTTCACTGCTAGTGGAACCACCCTCGAGCATCTCCATGGGGTTCATTTGCGGTAGCGCCACGAACCCTCCCGCCGGAATCCAACCAAGCCCCCATTGGACGCCATTGACTGTCTTCGACCAGATCGGCTTTCCAAACCAGATTTGAAATTTCTCGACCTTCAGTCCGCGCCAGCGTGCTGCCCAGTAGTGTCCCAACTCGTGCACCACGATGACGAAGTTAAAGAGGACGATGATCTCTAGAATGATCCCAATGACTGTAAGCGCTTGCATAGGTGTGCGGACTATACCTGGAGGCGTAGAGGCTGCAATCAAGGGTTGCTCTAGGAGGCCCGCTCTCAGGAAATTCCCGTGACGTCCTGCAAGTCAGGATCGTGACCATGACCAAGAAATGATTCTCCGATTTCAGAAATCCACTTGCGCCTCTCAAATAAGCTGCTCATTTGAACAGTAAACAAACTAATCATGGCAAGGAAACCGAAAGACCAGAAGGCCGGCGACGGGCGGGCGAAGAACCTCGATTTAGCGATCTCCCAGATTCAGAAAGACTTTGGCGAGGGCGCCATCATGCGGCTAGGCGACGCGCATCGGGTAGATGTGGACGTCATACCCACAGGAAATCTCCTCATTGACCGGGCTCTCGGGGTCGGTGGATTCCCTCGCGGACGCGTTGTTGAGGTCTACGGGCCGGAATCTTCGGGTAAAACGACGCTCACACTGACAGCCATCGCCCAGGCACAGAAAGCGGGCGGCCTCGCAGGCTTCATCGATGTCGAGCACGCCCTCGACCCCGAGTATTCTAGTCGGCTCGGCGTGAATCTCGATGATCTCCTCGTCTCACAGCCCAGTTCTGGTGAAGAGGCGCTGCGTATTTGTGAAACCTTGGTCCGCTCCAACGCGCTCGACGTCGTCGTACTCGACTCCGTCGCCGCTCTGGTCACGAAAGCGGAGCTCGAGGGTGAAATCGGAGACGCCACCGTGGGTGCTCAGGCACGCCTCATGAGTGCCGCGCTGCGGAAACTCACTAGTCTTATCTCTCGAGCCCGCACGACCTGCATCTTCACGAACCAGATTCGTGAAAAGATCGGTGTCATGTTCGGCAATCCCGAGACAACGCCGGGTGGTCGTGCTTTGAAATTCTATTCCAGTGTGCGCGTGGACATTCGCCGTATCGGCATGATCAAGAACACGGATGGTTCAGTCACCGGAAACCGCACGCGCTTGAAAGTCGTTAAGAACAAAGTCGCTCCACCGTTCACCGAAGCGGAGTTCGATATCATGTATAATGAAGGAATCTCCGCTGTAGGCTCTTTGTTAGATCTCGCGCTTGAGTACGAAGTTCTTCAGAAACGTGGCTCCTGGTTCAGTTACAATGGCACTCAACTCGCTCAAGGCCGCGATGCGGCTAAAGAAACGCTCAAGGACGATGAGAAACTCTACAAAGAGATCGAGGAAATCGTGAAACAGAAGATGGATCCCGAGCGCTACGCCGATCTGGCCGCTGCCGATGAGCCGCCAGCGGATGAAGAGCCACCCGCCAAAGCGTAAGGTAACTCACATTACTTCAAGACAAGGCAAGAATTCTTACTTACAGGTATTGCAAAGCGTCGCATTTCTCGGAAAGGCGGGGAGGCCTTTCAAGAGGTGCGGCGCTTTGCATTCTGCCTTTGAAACCACGAATGGGTGATCAAGGCTACAGGTCACGCGGATTACTTCGGTCAAGAATGGTCACGCGAAGCCGCAAAGAAACGAAGGCTTGAGAATGAAGTTAGACTGCAATGCCACAACCACAGCACTGTCTGAAGCTTCGATTCTCGTAAGATTCCATTCCTGACCCACAGTACGGGCATGTTACGGGTGCCGGGTCATTGGCATCCCAGAAAAGCCAGTAGAAACCGCTGCGCCGTTAAGCAAGACGATTGGCCAGACCTTGTCCGCTGACGTTCACCTGCCCTTTAGGGTCCAAGAGAAGCTGCTTAGCCATCTTCTCGTAGGCCCCAGAGTCTATACAGCGCAGCATACACCTCTCGCCAATTCACCAACGCTGACGCCAACGACTCGTCGATATCCACGTTTTCCGGAAGAATTTGACCATTGCACTCAACGCAGAAGATCGGAAACTCCGTAAACGCGTATCGCAGAACGAAAGGTGTCTCGTTCTCACACTGGCAGACCTCGTCCTCCGGTATCGGCTCGCGTGGCTGTAGTTTCTCAAGCGATGTCATCCATACCTTCCTAGCCAACGCTCCTTCAGCACCTACTTCAAAGTCTTCAAATAGGCCATGAGGTCACGAATGTCTTTCGCGGGAAGCGCTAGTCCCATGGGCGGCATTGGAGAAATCGCCGGAGTGCGAACCTGGATGTCCGCCTTGGCCACGGTAACAGGGTCACTGTCAGGAGTCTTGATGACCACCGTGGTGTCCGTTTCTTTAATCGGTGTACCGGCGACGATCGTACCATCTTTCTTCGTGATACTGGCGATGCCGTACCCATCCACAACCTCCTCGCTCGGGAAGACAAGCGAATGAAGAAGCTGATCACTGTTGAGACGGGTCGCGATCCCTTCCAACGTAGGCCCTGCATCCTCCGAGTCATCGCCCTCCACACGGTGACACTTCTTACACGTGCCTTGATTGGCAAACAGCCGCTCACCTCGATCGGAATCGCCACCATCGTGGCTAAATGCGAGCTGACCAATCGGCTTAGTAGCCAGTTGCGCTGTGACCTTGGCGACGCGCTCAGCGATCGCAGGTTCCGTGCGCTGATTCGCCACTTCTAGAAGGTCCAAACGAGTCGCGGCCGGAACCGTCCCAGCGGCAAGAGCCTCCAGCTGCTCGGCTAGAATAGCGATGCCGTCCTCCTCCTTAGACTCTGCTAGAATCTTGTAGGCACCGCGCAATTCGCCTGTGCTGCCACCTCGAAGGAGGAGTCGCACCATGAGGGTCGTGTCTTGCGGGAAGAGACGCACCGTAGTCTCCGCCGCAGCTACTCGCATTGGAGCGCTTTGATCCAAGTAGAGACGCTGCAAGTCCGCATCGAATCCCCTGGGTGGCTTCTCTTCGATCATCTGAAGCGCTTGACGCCGTGTCTCCACACCCTGATGCCGATCCAAGAGAAAGCGGCGGAGTTTGCTAAACTCAACAGGCATGCCAAAGGCTTCGGCAACCCGAAGCGCTTGATGAGCAATCTCCGTTTCCTTCGTAGAGGCTAGCAAATCGCGCAAATCCACCTGAATGGCGCTAAGTCCCACCGAGGAGTCTCGCGTATCCAAAGGCCGATATTTACCCAGGGTAGGATCTATGCTAGGAGGGTTTGGCCAGACAGAGAGCGCACGAAGAGAAGCAACACGGTAGGCCAAAGGGAGTGACGGATTGGCCCCCATGAGGAGAAGTCTCTTCGCACCTTTACCGCTTCCCAATCGAAAGTTCACATTGATAACGCGGCGGAAGATTGGCTCGTCCGGCAGGAGATTGGCCGCAACATCTCGAACAAGGTCGTGGTTGGCGTCTGCCGCAGCTTCCAGCGCTGGCTCGATGTTAAGGTCATTGATCGCGCGAAGGGCCTCTTCGGCAATTCGCGTGTCAGGATCTTGAAGATAGACGGCAATATCAGGATGCTCTAGCTTACGCAACGCGATCGCAGCAGCGAGACGCACATGACGAGATTGGTGCTGCGCCAACTTGGCCAACTCCGCTGGTTGGGCGATGCCTTTGAGCGCCATGATACCACCATGCTGAAGGAAGACATCCACACCGGCATTCGCCTCGAGGAACGTCAGGACACCAGGCATGGCCCCCCTGTGGCCAAGTTTGCCAAGGGCAAGCGCACTAAAGGCTTGGACGCGAGCACTCTCGTCGCCCAAGAGCGGCGTCAACGCTTCGGCAGCATTGCCTGCGCCTAAATCACCCAGAGCACGCGCTGCTTGCGCGCGTAGTTCAGCCTCGGAATCACGTAACAAAGCAATCAGTGTCGCATGATCGTCTAATTGCCGAAGTCCCCAGGTCCCATGCAAACGAGCGAAGAGATTAGGATTCGACGTAACCGCGTTCACGAGCGCGGCTCTGCTAGTGTCGCTTGCTTTGGCCACTAGCGCGTACTGAGCACGGAGACGGACGCGCATGTCCGCATGGGAGAGTAGTGCCGAGAGTTCTTCACTCGATCGATGGTTGAAGCCTAAAGCAAAGACATCCTTAGTTTCCTGAACTACCGGATTGTCTAGATGTTCGGGATCAGAAAGCGCGAAGATGTTTCCCTTATCCGTTCGCCGCCAACCGCCACCGAAGTCTCCGAGGTAAACTTTGCCATCGTAGCCAACATCCACATCTGCAGCAGTGATTCCACTATAGAAGATGTGGCCATCTCGCATGGCATAGCCCGCGCCCTCCTGCTCCACCTTGAAACTATAAAGAAAGCACTGATTGCTAGACCCCTTGTAATCGCAGACCAGAAAGTGATTTTCATATCGTTGTGACAGGCTCGTCCCCGAGTGGAAGACAAGGCCTGATGGCCCCATAGTCAGGTGGTCGACAGCAGGAAGGATCCAGGCGGGCTGTGCAGGATAACGTTTCTTCCAAAGACCTTCGCTCATCCAATGGGGAGGTTGCTCCATTTTCCCGTCCTCGACTTGGTCAGAGAACGTCGTCAAAGCTTGGTGACCCATGTGCCAGCCAGTGTCACCGCCTTCCATGAGATAGCTTACCCTAGCAGCGTCCCCTTGGTCACAGTTGTTATCTACAGTAAAGAGATCACCATATTCGTTGAACGCCAACTCCTGTGGATTGCGCAGGCCATAGTAAAAGATCTCGAGATCAGTGCCGTCAGGATTGCAACGAAAGGCCGCTCCCGCTCCCGGATCAGACAGAATCTTCCCCTCTTTCGTCTTTAGATGGTAACCGCGGTCTCCCATGGAGAAATAAAGTTTCCCGTCCGGGCCCCAGACGAGCCCATGAAGATCATGCCCACTCAAGCTGAAGCGCGGACCAAAACCGTCCTGCATTGATTCACGTTTCTCAGCGACACCGTCGTCATCCGCGTCGGTCAGCGTCCATAAGTGAGGGATGTTAGCCAAATAAATCTTTCCGAAACCAGACAGGAGACCGATGGCCGGGCCATCAAGAGCATCATTGAACCCATCGGCAAAGATGGTCTGCTTATCTGCCTTGCCATCACCATCCGAGTCTTCGACTCGCACCACTCTCTCAGACTCCCTAGTGAAAAAATCGGGGGCAAATCTGTCCGCCCACTTCTCGATCATGGCACGCCGGTCCCCTGTCGTTTGAGACGCCAGATCATCCATGACCCAGAAGAGATGATCACGATTGTCCTCCACGCCATTGCGCCAACGGTCACTTTCAGTCACGTAAAGCCGTCCCTGGTCATCGAAACAAATGGCGGTGACATTCTTCACCATCGAAGCGTCCGCAAAGATCTCGACCTTGAGATTTGGCCCCTCGCTAGAGCGCACTTGAGCTGCAGATTCCTGGCCATGGCTATCAGCATCTGCAGCGACACTTAACGAAGCACTACACATACACATCCCCAAAGAAAGACGAAATTGGTTCATTTTAGAACCATGCCTTGCTCGCGGTGCTTGTCTAGATAGGGGAATCTTTTAGGACAACAACCTCGTCTCAACTCCAATTCGGTGTCACATCACTCCACGCGAACTTCTTCTGGATCTAAGTCAGTGGCTTGCGAATATTGAAAGTGGCTCCTCCTAAGGATTCCACCCCTCGTTTGGCCTCAAGGATTCGCCTTGCCCCGCATGATTCACACGCTAGCTCGGAATTTTTACGTTCTTGCTGCGCTCTGCTGCTGCATGCCAGTTGCACATGCTCAAATGAAGATCATGACAAACGGTGATTCTATCACCGAGGGCTTCCCCCACAACGACAGTATTAGCTATCACAACACCCTCACTTCACGGCTACCTGCCGCTCCAATTTATGTGGGAGACCCTGTAGAGACGATCACGGCAGATGGCATGCCCGTTAGTCAATACATGGTAGGTCGGGATGGCGGCATCATCGAAAAACTCCCTATCGTTCACAACTCTAGCCCGTCCGGAGCAGTAGCGCGTTTTGAAAATGCACGAAATGCCATCATCACCAACGGTGGCGTATACGTTCTAGACTATGTTGTCATCTTGCTCGGAATCAATGATGTCGCCCGTTTAATCAACTCTAAGAACCTCGATGACTGGTTCATGCCTGGAGTGGATATGGCTGACTTTCCGCTAGATGACGATCCGCTTCCGCTTCCTACGGGAAACGGTGATTATCGAAGCGCCAGAGTCTTCATCGAAAGCGGCGTGAATCGAGAAATCTGGACCTATGACAACAGGTCTAACTTTATTCCAGTAAATTCGATCTTGGACTGATACCAAAAGCCTCTCGATGCCATTGTAAATGATGATCCGAACGATGCCATACCCGACGATTTTCCTAACACTCACGTGATCCTGGTCACCGTTCCCATTCCCGGTGCCAGTCTCGATGGCAGCGACGATCAGTATGAAGAGTCCAGGCGTCCTCTGGTCAAGGAAACCGTTGAGAACTAAAATGCTCAGATCACTGAACTTGCCACGTCCGACAATCGATTCACATGCGTGAATTCCCGGCTGATTCGTCCTATCAACATCACCGATGTAGGATCACCGGCTTACACGGCCTCGGCCGACCTCGTAGATGGTGTTCACCCAAGTGTTGCTGGCTACGGTAAGATTGGGAATGCTATCGCAAGCGTGATTCTCTACCGTCTCTGGGCAGCATTGATGTTTCCGGCAGACGACGACACTCCGGCCAAAGAAGCTACGTGTTGGGGTGGCGAAGCCGATCAAGACAACGGTGGCTGGATCAACAGCCTAGGGCACCACTTGGACACTAACCCCAATACGTCAGCCGCCCCTAACCCATTAGTGACTCAAAAAGAAAGCGAGTTCGAATACACCATATCACATGGACGAAGATCTTGTCGTGAATAGCGCAGATGTGAACTACTCGACGGATCTAAACGTCTGGAGTACCGCTGTTCTGGGCGCAAGGACGACAGCTTCCCCAGGTGGACGGCTGGTCCAGATCACGGCGACATTGTCACTGGCAAGCTGGGAACACGTGTTCTTTAGATTGGTTCCAGCTTGGCCACCGTAGCTTCATTCCTTGGAAGGCGAAGCGCTGCTCAAATGGGCGGCAACCCTGTACACCAAAAAGGGGTGACTTTCGCCACCCCTTCCAGAGATCTTGATCAGATGGTTGGTTTTCTTAGATCAACCAATCGAACATCAGGCCATTGAAACGTTTTAATCCTTGAGGGTGCGCGAGGCGACGGCTCGCTCGATACCCTCTCTCTTGTTCAGCTGGTCTTTGCGCCATGCCACTGCTTGGGCGAGCGCTTTGTCGTAGCCTACTTTGTCGATGGAGAATTTACGATTCACAGCTTTTCCTTTGGAAACCCGTGCAGTGACAGAAATGTAACCCTTCACATTCCCATTGCCGCGGCGGGCTTCAGTGTAAGAAACACCCAGGTGACCAGTGTTGGTCTTGGAGGGGCGTTCGTTCTGCCAGGTTGGCGTAATGTCTTGAGTCATTTCGGCTCGGAGCTGGTCCCGGAAGCGGATCGCCTCGGTTTTGGCGGGGCGTTTGCCTCCATGCACCCGGTCACTAAAGAGCTTTGTCCTCAAGACGCCATTCCGACAGACATGAACTTGCCATCCATGGGTTTTCTCGGAATCGATGCGCTTGATATTTTGAGTCGATTGGTTGTTTCTTTGTTTTGGTTTGGGTGTCTTGCGTCGGATTCTACTTACGACGCTTTGCGCGACTTTTTTTTTTGCGGGCTTCTTAGCCGCGCGCTTCTTTGGAGCGGCCTTCTTCTTAGAGGCAGGTTTTCTCTTTACGGTCTTCTTAGCGACCTTCTTCTTGGCGCGCTTCTTTGGAGCGGCCTTCTTCTTTTTCACAGCACGCTTCTTTGGAGCGGCCTTTCTCTTCACGGTCTTTTTAGCGACCTTCTTCTTGGCGCGCTTCTTTGGAGCGGCTTTCTTCTTCACAGCACGCTTTTTAGGAGCGGCTTTCCTCTTGGTTGCGCGCTTCTTTGGAGCGGCCTTTTTTTTCACGGTGCGCTTCTTAGGAGCGGCTTTTCTTGCACGTTTCTTTTTTACAGGCATGACGTGTATGGTTGTTGGTTGATCAAGAACCTATCGCTTTCTCCGCGTTATCTAACTGTTCGTCAAGCTTAAATAGTTACAAAGTTAAAGTTTTTGCCTAACCACCCTTACGGTAATCCACCGGCAACATCGCCTACCCAAATCCATTGGCAGCAATGCGACGACGGGTAACCACACCATCAGCTCACGCAACACCTACTAGGTAGGTACTTTCCTTGTACGTTGCGTGTTTCACACGTAAACAAACGACATCAATCAGACGATTGTGCGTTTATATCTCTCCTACTACCAACATTTTACAACTCGATTTCAAAGAGTGTTTCTTTCCAATCCTAAAGAGACCTCCTTCATGCAATCGATCTCATCTGCACAGAGCCGTTAGCCCATTCCGAACCGTTTAGGTAGGCCTGATTCGTGGGTTCGTAAGAGCTGTTTTACTTCCCTCCAAGACGTTTGGTTATGCCCGATCCTGACGTTCTCGCCCAAATTTAGGAGTCCCTTACACGTAATCGGAGATACGAAAGCGCGTTTTCAAGCTGATCTAAACGTAACTTGCTACGCCAAACGAACTGATTGTCGCCCTGCTCTTCCAAAACAAACATGGTGTCACCACTCTGCCATGTTCGTAGATCTGACGAGACTTCTAAGTGGAGTGTGAGGTCTTCACGAGTTGGATCTTTTTGAGTGACGAAACGCCAGAAACGCACCTCCAAGCCCTCTACTTCCCGCGTTTCCGTGGTCAGACGAAACGCAGCTGGACCTGAGGTTGGATCTTGATCAGAAGTCCCGAGAGCCGCTTCCACCAGGGCACTGAGGCGGTCACCGTCTTGATCAGCATCGTGATTAAACGTACTAAACTCTCCTGGCGTTCCACCTAAACTAGCACTCCCGCTCCACCGCCTGGGCGTGATTGCAGAGAGCGAGAGACTTTTGCCGGAGCCATCGGCTTCTTTCGGCCAAGGCTCGTTTTCATCGTAGGTGAGTTCTTGCAACACTGTGCCATTGCTAAGAGCCAACTGAATCGTTTCTCCACCGTCACTGAGTTTAGAATTGGTAAATTCCCCCACAATTGGAAGGCCTCCACCATAGCGTTGCGCAAAGGCGAGGCGATTACGTACAAGAAGGGCGACTTTTCCCGGTTCAAGCTGGGCCTGGCTCGAATCATTGAAGTCGAAACGAATGCCTTTCGTAAAAACGAGACCGGAAAGCTCCACGAGTTCATCGGTTGTATTGTAGATCTCAAGAAACTCGCAGTCACTTCGTGCATTGAATCCAGCAGCAATCTCTCTGTCCGCAGGCGACGCAGGGCGACAGTGAATTTCTGAGATAAGAACATCGCCAGGAGAGGGCTGTTTTCCAATGTAGAAAGTAGCTTCGGTAAGAAGGCTCCAGTTTCCCTGATCGAATGTCCGCGCCTTCAATTGAGTGGTAGTAGATAGCGAGATGCCCGGGCTACTGCGATCAAAGACGATGGCATCACTAGACCGTGCACCGCCCAGCATTCTTGGGTCCACACCGTTCGTGGTGTAGAGAATGTTGCCAGGTTGGGGATTGAACAGTGCGCCTGCGGTTAGGCGGATGAATGTCCCTGCAATTATCTGGCCACCAGGCTGGCTATACCTCGGCGCAATGATGTCATGGGGATAGAATCCGCGTATCGTGAACCGCGTTACCATCGTCTCAGCCAAGCCATCGAAGTGGTGATTGAGAAGGTCGTCTCGATTGATTCGCCAAGAACCTAGCGTGTGGTAATTCCAGCGAGCAGCTTCTGCTAGAAACGCCGTGTTCATTTCATCCACTCGTCGCTGAAGGCGCGCGATGTTTGCAGCGTCGGTGAGGGCACCTCCGTTCCGATAGTGTTTGTGAATGCGGTCTGCCAAGAATTGCACGTAGTCTGGGTTTGCTTCGCGACGAAGGACATCGCTAAAGCGCCCAGGCCCTACCATATCGAGGCGACTGATGCTAGGAGCGCGCAACCAACCGTCGGCATCCTTCATGTAGAACTTGAACGGAACGTCTCGAGAACGAGAGCCGACAGATTGAAACTCGCTCTCTGAATTCCCTGTCGCCCAGAGGATCATGAAGTCGTAGTAGTCCGTAAGGTCTACACGCCCTTGTAACGCTTGCCACGGCGTACCCTCACGCGAAAGCGCTTCTGTCTCTCTCCAATAATCAAGAGTGCCATCATAGGCCTTGAAGTCGTCCAGGAAGTTGTCGTTACCATTGATGGTATCATAGTCTTCTTCAGACCCTCCAAAGTAGCTGGCAAACATGGCAGCGTTCCACCGCTCGCGGAGGTGATACTGGCCCCAGTAAACACCATTGAGGTAAACATGAACGAAACGTCCATGCGGAGCGATACTGCCCATTTCTAACATCGAGTCATCCACAAAGCGGTTCGACATGTAAGCACCGCGCTGGGCCATGTCATGAGAGCCAGACCGAAGGTTGAGCGAATCAAACTCTTCTACGGGTGCTAGACCGGATTCGTGGCCACGGAAGATTGGATATCTCAAGCTTTGAATCGCCATAGCGTTTATGAAAGTAGAGACGGAAAGATTTTTTTGCAAAGTTAGTGAAGTAACCACCGAATCGTGAAATGCCGCCATCGATTTGGAATCCTTCGCTTCCGTCAGAGTTAAGCCATTCAACTGAGGTTGGAGATTCAACGTCATTCGTGTTCGAAGCACCACCACCGACGAACTGGGGATCCTCAACCGAGAGAGAGATACTCGGCAAATCCGTGAGCGCCTTACCCATCTGAGGCCCATACTCTACTGAATCCGTAATCGACCTCCGCATCGTCTTCTGCTCGATCACGTCATCGATGAAGAGATAGGTTTGGGTCTCTACATTGCTTGAACCAAGGCCACTCTTATAAGCGAAGGCGCGCACAACCGTGGTCGTTTCAATGGTGATAGGGCCGACGTATTTCTCACCTATGGGTCCAGTGAAGACATTTCCCTTCGATGGCGGCGTGCCGTCGGTGGTGTAGAGGATTGTCGCCTCTGGCGTTTCCGTGGAGATCTCGACTTTGAATGGCTCGTCGAAGAAGCCGCGATTGATGGTGAACTGGGTGTCCGGGACAAGGCCACTAACAGGCGAACGATTGGGCAGCGCCGGAGTAGGCACTCTAAAGTAGGCAGGCTGCAGCGTATCTTCCCTGAGCCCATAGGAGACGCCCGCACGCTACTTGGGAATGTCTCGCAACTCATTGACCACCTCAAACACCGTCTGGCCTAACTAAAGCAAGGTAGTCGTCTTGACCCGTGAATTTGAAATCACTGTGAACCTCGTTGCCCAAGAGGGTCATGCCGCCTTTCCCTGACAGATAAACCAACGAGCGTCCGTTACCTGCCACGGTCTTTCGAGGGATACGCCATTTCGTAAGATCATCAGGGTCATCTGTTAGGTAGAAATTCTCGATGCCAATGGGTGAGTTGTCTGTGTTGATGATTTCCACCCAGGGCGACATCTCGCCATCGCTATCCTCAGGCCCCGACACATTGATGAACAGAACTTCGCTAAGACGAAGTTCAGCACGAAGTCGTTCCGTCCCTCCTAACCCGTGAAGCATGAGCAATAGGAGCATCAAAGAACGGACTCTCATGACGTACTTGTTAGCTAAACCTATCGCAGAGCGCCTTGAAAACAACAGGCGGCACAAACCGTTCCACCGTCGTTTCCCAACCGTCTGGACCGACCATTCCTTTGACAAGACTAGAACTGACCTCAGCAATCTGGCGCGGCGGCATGAGAAAGACCGTGGTGATCTCCGGACAGATGTCTGCATTGATGTGACGCATGACGCGCTCGTACTCGAAGTCCGCTGGACTGCGAATGCCACGGAGAATGTATGTGGCCCCAATGGAACGGGCGTAGTCAACAAGATAGCGGTTATCAAACACAGCCACCGTGACGTTGGTTGCTGTGATGCCCGCCGTGATGCTCTCGAGCATGGTGATGCGTTTCTCGACGGCGAAGGTGCTCTCTTTCTCAGGATTAGTCCCCACGGCAACGGTGAGAGACTGGAAGAGGCGGGCACCCTCCTCGATCATCCAAAGATGACCTTTGGTCGGAGGGTCGAAGCTGCCCGCATAAACGACAGTAGACATTTGTTTACCATCCAGGACGACGCACCCGACTGTCTAGCTGAAACGTCTGCCCAGAGACTTGGGGAAGGTCTTCATGCAGAAAGCGGACGAACTTGGCGACATGGTGGACAGTATTGAAAGAGCCGAGGACATGGTCCTCGCGAAACTTGGCGCGTTGAACATCGGTGAGGCTCGCCGTCATAGCCGTTTCAAGAAACCCAGGGAGGACGATGTTCGAACGAATGCTCTGAGCTCCCCATTCCCGCGCCAGGGATTGAGTCAGCCCGATGAGCCCCGCTTTGGCTGCTGCGTAGTTGCACTGACCAGCGGGTCCGACCAAGCCAGAGTATGACCCCACCTGAATCAGATGACCGGGTCGGCCTTGTAGCGAGGCTGCATAGGCTTGGGATACCAACCAGGTTCCCTTGAGATGAGCATCGAGAACCTTATCCCAGTCGGCCTCATTCATCTTGAGCAATGGGCCATCGCGGAGACTGCCAGCTTGGTTGATGACCAGCTCCACAGGCTCTGAAAGTGTGCGAAAGAAAGCCCCGACAGAGTGGCGATCACTCACATCGAGGCTGCTGCGACTTGGAGCCGCTATCTCGTAACCCACAGACTCAAAACACTCGCGGAGAGCTTGAGCGAGGGAACCATCACCGCCCGTGATGAGAATCATCACGAGCGATGACGGTGAAATTGACTAATTAGCGGTGAGGTTCTCCGCCTGAGGTCCCTTGGGGCCCTGCACAACTTCCATGGAAACTTTCTGCCCTTCAAAGAGCGTCTTTCTTCCTGAACCATTGATAGCGCTGTGGTGGACAAACACGTCAGGCGCACCATCGCGACCGACAAATCCGAATCCTTTTTCATCATTAAACCACTTCACTGTTCCTTCGACTAGATCTGACATAACTTCTTAATACTTTCTTGGTTGTTCTTGCGGTCGGAAAGAGCCCGTAGCTGTGACCAACACATACCCGCAAGAAAGTCGACATATCGAACAACAGCTTGGGAGATAATGATTGGAACAGCCGAGGAACACCCATTTGGTTTGTTCCGACCTTGCGGCAACCAAGTGGCACGGATCCCGGCGCAGTCAAGCGGATTCTTACATCTCTGGACCATACCAGCCAGAGAATCACGTTTCGCGAGGACTCAGATCAAACCATCCCAGGGATCTCACGATTGCGATTGCTCTCATACAAGAGTTTGAATTATCATAATATCAATGCTCAATATTCAAATCCAGCTAATTACCCGCTGATACTTATCATGAATCTGATCTCGCACGACATCACAGAGTTTCCCCGCTTCAAGCAATACTACCTGCCCTCCGATCAAGGCCAACCCATCGAATCTGCATTCGAGCCAGGCACACGCTGCTTTCTACTCCACGACGATGAAACCGACGAGCAGGCCATTTTACAGGTCAGTGAAACGCTAAATGGTCGATGGAGAGACTACTTTGAGGGTCACGCACGCACGCTCAATGCTCATGCCCACCACAAACCTCTCCTTCCAGTGACCGAGATCGGCGTGGATGATGGCATGCTCTACTCCGTGCGTCCGTTTACACCCAGCGAATCTCTCAACTCCTATAGCAAGCGAGTGGGCACACTTCCATGGCATTTGGCCGCACCGATGGTGCGGCAACTTGCCGAATGTCTTCGCGAGATTCTAAGCGGATCGCCAACGCTCTTTCGGCAACTCGATCTTTCTTCTGTTCGGGTCCGCGAAGACTCAGAGAATGGCTTGGGCCTCGAGGTTGTGGGGTGCCTGCGAGGAGAACTCGCAGAGAAATCCGAATACGACCGCGTCCGGGAACTCTGCGTGCTTCTGACCAGGCTAAGCGATATGGGAGAGGCTCCCGATTGTGTGGACCGTTTGATCGATCATGCCTACGGAATGGACGAGGGCGGCTCGCCTCAAAACTTGTCCGCCTTGCTTGCCTCCCTGCCCATCGAAAACGGGGGAAGCTTAGACTGGTTGCGTCGACAGGTCAGGATTCCCTCCAAGTGGCTGCCGCGCTCTCCTTTCGATCATCCTGAACTTCACACGTTCAGAGATCACTTCGCCCCACCAGAAAATACCCATCAGCGAGGAAGTCTGGCATATCGCAGTGAACGAGCAAGGCGCACAGCAGCACAGCCATTCACAGCAACATCGATTTGCTTGTTTGCTGTTGGAATCACGACTTCCAGTTGGCAGGCCTAGTTCCCCTCGTTGTCTTTGTAGAGGAATCCCGTGAGTGGACTGGTGGCCTTGGCAGTCGTCCCTGGCTCAGGGACACCCAGTTCGTAAGCAAGTCTCCCGGCTTCAACCGCACACCTAAAGGCGTGACCCATTGCTGATGGGTCCTCAGCGATCGCAATCGCGGTGTTCACGAGAACGGCATCCGCACCAATCTCCAAAGCGGCGGCCGCATGACTAGGGACACCAATGCCAGCATCGACGACGACCGGAACCGTCGCTTGTTCAATGATGATCTCGATCTGGTGACGCGTATCGAGCCCACGATTGCTGCCAATCGGAGCGCCTAACGGCATGACCGCCGCGGTTCCACAATCTTGGAGCCGCTTCGCTAGCACGGGATCTGCGTTGATATACGGCAACACAGTAAACCCTTCCTTCACCAAAATCTCTGCAGCCGCCAACGTCTCAATCGGATCCGGCAAGAGGTAGCGAGGGTCCGGATGAATCTCCAACTTCACCCACTTGGGCAATCCCGCGGCTTCTGCCAAACGCGCCAAACGCACGGCCTCCTCAGCGTTCATAGCCCCACTCGTATTGGGCAACAGTAGATACTTGTCAGGATCAATAAATTCCAAGATGTTCGCGTAAGGATCTCGCTGACCTGACAGGTCCGCACGCCGCAAGGCAACGGTCACAATCTCGGTTCCAGAAGCCACGAGCGCGTCGCGCATGCTTTCGTTAGAAGAGAACTTTCCGGTTCCTAGGAAGAGACGGGAAGAAAATTCACGTCCGCCAAGTTTCAACAACTGGGTTGGATAGGACACGCTAGCAGAAAACCTCAAAGTGCAAGACGCTGGAACAATTCGTCCAAAGATAGCTGCAGCCCAATGTAAAACTCACCGAACTCGCCATAGCGCGCACTCACTTCATCAAAGCGCATTTTGTAAACAATCTCTTTCACATCAATGATATCGTGAGCAAACAGAGAGACCCCCCACTCCGCATCATCAATACCGGTGGATCCGGTGATCAGTTGGAGGATCTTTCCAGCCCACTGACGTCCGAGTTTGGCATGGCCACCCATGAGTTCTTTCCTCTGGTCAAACGAAAGGCTGTACCAGTTGTCCTCACCTGAACGCCGCTTATTCATCGGATAGAAACAAATGATCGGCCACTCCGGCAAATTCGGGTAAAGGCGATGCTGCAGATACTTCTTCATCCGATCGTTGAACTCGACAACCTTCTCCTCAAGCTCCGAAGAGCCTTCCGCCAAACCTTCCTCAGCAATGAGCTGTGCACGATACTGATCCTCGGAGGTCGTGTATTCGCTCTTCTCTGTCATCGACAGATAAGAGTAGGACGGCGACAAGATCTCAGGACCAAGCGCAAGACTCAGGCGTTTCTCGAACGCATTGGCCAGGTGCAAATCAGGGGTTAGCAGCATGAAACCAATATCAGCCTTTGGCGAAACCATGCTAAAAGTGAGAAGCTGCGTATTCTCATTCGCACGAATCTCCTGCACAAGCTTCGCCAATTCCGTCTTCGCCTGACGCTGAACGTCACTGCCTAACAATTGCCACGTGGCATAGTCTATCTGATAAAAGAGATGCATCACCACCCAACCCTCACGAGGGACCAGGGCAGGCGACGCCGATTCTTCTTCAGCCGTCGTTATCGCTGGATCTTGCATAAACTCTGAATAGGCCTGCCTCAGCAAGCGGGCAACCTAACCTGCTTCTGGACTCGCCTCCTGATCTGCAGGCATCTCGAACATAGCGATGAGAGTCCATTCATCAATCGACATATCGTATTCCTTACTCTCATAAACCTGCACTACCCACGGCTCTAGTCGACCAGCCTGACACTCTATCAAGCGCATCGACGTTGTATAACCTTCTGAGCAAACACCGGTGTAGGTTGCACCGCTCGCAACCTGGCCTTTGTCAACTTCTTCCACCAAGGAATCACCACGAATCTTGCCAGCTTCATCGCGGAAGAGAACACGCAAGTAACCCGAACCTCCACCCAAAGTGATGCCCACCACCGGTACGATGTTCGCCCCAGGACGAACTGTTTCCCCCGGACGAGGCTCTCGCCAGACCGCGTCGATGCGATTCACCGAGAGCAGAGCACCTTTGGCCGGAAAGTTGACTGCCTCAAGAGAGATATCTTCTACTGAGTCCAACGCTGGCCCAGAATGGACAAGACTACGAAAGAAGAATAAACCTAACAACGCCACGATGACAAATGCCGCAACACTGGCCATCTCAAAGACGCTGAGACGCCCCCACGCCGCTTTCAGCCCATTCACGCAAGCCCCGATCTGAGCTTTCTGGCCGACTTCGCCGTCGTGATACACCTCACCACGGTCGAGCTTGGTCTTGGAGGATTCCCATGCCGTAGGCTCAAAATCCGTCGGACGCACGCTCTTCGGGCGCCCAGCTTTGCGGCGGAGTTCTTCCTCTTTCACCCGCCCAGATTCCGCAGTAACGGCATCGGGTTGAGCAGGGGGATCCGAGTCTGTAGGAGAGGCCATGATTGATAAGATTCCGCTGTGTTGATCTAATGAGGCACAGGATTGAAATGCAACCCCGAACTCATGACAAATGGGACACCACGTGGGTTCAAACAAACTGGTCGTACCTACGAGAAAACCCATTCTCGCTTGAGTCCATGATCCTCCCGGTTCACGATCAGCCTAGAATGAATCCGGCCTGGCGAAAGCAGATCCTCGAAGAATGGCGTGGAGTTTCCGATCCCAAGGCCACACGGTACACCGCCAAGGTCATCGGGGACGTCGTGCCCAACCTCATGGATTCGCTGGGTCTCTCTGAGCGCTACGGTGCCGAGGAGATCGGCCGCGTCTGGACACAAGTGGTCGGCCATCCTCTCTGCCTGCAAGCGATCCCCGTGAAACTCAAGCACCGCACCCTCCATGTGCGCATGATTCAACCCACAGTGCACTACGTACTGGAGGGCATGCGAGATGATCTCCTAGCCAAGCTGCAAGAGCGGTTGGGGAAAGAGCGAATCCTAAGTTTGAAGTTTGCGGTGAACTAAAACAACCATGACTCTCGTCCGCATCACCCTCGACAGCTTGTTCGCTGCGAACTCAGGACTGATCGCACAAGAACGCAGTCCCCAAGAAGAAGACCTCCACTTTGCCGCTGTCGAAATTGAGAAAGCCTGTGGCAACATCATCAAGGAGAAGAAGATCGATTGGCGGACCACCTCAAGGATAGTGGTTGCCGAATCCAAGAATGTTAAAACAGATCAAGTTTGGAGAAAGACAGGCAAAGGAATCACTTGGCCAAAGGAGGCGGATAAGACGAGTCCTGGCATTTTTATGTCAGAGCGGAAAGAAACTCTATATCAAGAACAGCTGGCCGTCCGCGAAGTCTGTGGACTCATACCGGGCATGGAATTGGTAAAAGTGAACCGCCATCTCGCGGCGACGTGGTTGGCCAATCGCATCACAACATCCCGCCATCCCCTCAGTTTCTAGCCAGATCATCAAGCCTTCTTCTACGGGTGACTCCAGGGTGACCAAGGCGCGGAACTCAAACTGGAAGTTGGGACTCCAAAGGGCCACAAGCTGCGCCTCACACTCACTTACACAAAAGCCAATCCTGTGCCGTCGGGTCCTTATTTCTTTCCTGAAACCATGGAAATCCCTAACAATATTTATTGAATCACGACAAGCGATGGCTTGGGCTACATCCACATTCGCCAATGTCCCGGGAATCCATCGACTCCGCTCTAGCAAGCCTTCAGGAAGCCCCTGTTATCGTTCTCGACTTCCATGCAAACTCAGGCGCCAGGTTCGATCACCCTGCGCTGATGGGACGCTTCGTACCCAAAGGCGAGACACTGGCCTTCGCCAAACCTACGGGCGAGCATCCTTCCGGCGGGCCCTTGGTCGCGATCATTGATATTACCGTTCGAAGCGCCTACTGCCATTCGCAAAGAAGGTGGGCGAGCCTAGGTGATCGGAGAAAGGCCCACAGCAAGGATTTTTTAAGCAAGACCACCATCGACCTCCCTTCGAAGCTCTTCTCTCCGTATGTTTCGGTCGCTTCTAACATGAAACGCTCAAACGGCAGGAAGGGCCTTGAAGGCATCTGCCTCATTCCTTATGAGATCATCGCCTTTGCTCCCGAAGACTTGGCTGCGGGCACCAGTTACGTCAATCACTGTCGCCGAAATACGTTTGAAAGTTTTTCCCCAGGACAAAGTCTCTTACAAAGCGCGGTAAGCCTCTGCTAACAAGCTCACCGGAGCAGTCACACGCATCCCCGATCCCGCATCACCAAGCCCGCGCTGGAGTTGCAGATCACACCCCGGATTGGCCGTCGCCACGACGTCGGCACCCGAGTCAAGAAGGTGCGCCACTTTATCATCTAGCAAAGCCTCCGACGCTTCGGGCTGCGTGATGCTATAGACGCCAGCACTGCCACAACACACATTGGCATCCTTTAGCTCCACGAGACGTACGCCGGGAATCGCCTTAAGAACCTCACGGGGCTGCGAAGAAATGCCCTGCCCGTGACACAAATGGCAGGATTCATGATAGGTCACCGTCATCTTCGGCAATCCACGGTCTGGCCGGCGCAGCCCAATCTCAAGCAGCCACTCGTGAATGTCCTTCACTTTCCCATCCCACGCCTTGGCGCGTTCCGCATACTTTGCATCTCCTGCTAACAACCGTCCATAGTGCCGCAAGTGAGAGCCACAACCGCCCGCATTGGTGATGATGGCATCCAACCTTGCCAAAGGAAAGGCATCGACGTTAAGCCGCGCCATCTCGCGTGCGTGTGCAAGATCTCCATTGTGCCCGTGGATCGAACCGCAGCAGTGCTGCTCACGTGGAGTCACCACCTCACACCCATTCTGAGCGAGCACCTCTACGGTGTCCCGATTCACAGAGGCATAAGCAATATCCTGAATACAGCCCGTGAGAAGCCCCACCCGGAAACGTGTCTCTCCCGCAGGCCTCTCCACTGGCGAGATCAGTGCATCCGAGAACGCCGGCTCGACACGAGGACTCATTGTGACAAGCCGCCGCCACTTCGCTGGGACCCATTGCATGAGTGGGCTCGAGGTGAACGCCTCAAAGAGCCCAGTTCGTTGACTCCAACCTAACAAGCGCCCCATCAAGCGGAGGGCCCAGGGTTTGCGAAAGAGAAAGCCGAGCGTCACGCCACGATAAAATCGAGTCATCAATGGCTGCCGCACGTCCGCTGCATTGGCGGCGCGAGCGACCTCGAAGAGCTGGGCGTAATCGACCTTGGCCGGACAGGCCGTCTGGCAAGCCAAGCAGCCCAAACAGAAATCCATCTCTTCTGCAAACGGCGCGCCAATCTCCAGTTCATCATCGGCAACTGCCCGCATGAGCGCAATGCGCCCGCGCGGACTGTGGCCCTCGCGATTGGTAAGCTTGTAGGTCGGACAGGTCGGCAGGCACATACCACAATGCATGCACTGCTGCACCACCCCGTAGTCCATCGCCTTCAGATCCGCGAGCGGCTCTGAGGCTGGCAGCGAACTGCCGATCACTTAAGCGGCGTAACCGTGATATTGCGGTAAGCCACCGGTCCGTGGTCGCCTTGGAACATGATCGGCCCCTTAGCAGCTTCTTTCCCGGTCACACCACTTGGAGTAGGCCCTTTCAACTCAAGGTTCTCCTGCAGAATCTCTCCGTTCAGCTCAACCTTCAGCAGCTTAAAGTTGGAAGTCTTCTTCCCACCGGCATCGAACTTGGGTGCCTCGTATTCGAAGACGTACTTCTGCCACTCACCAGGCTTCTTGCAGGCGTTCACCCTAGGAGGTGTGGCACCATAGACTGCGCCCATGTCGCCATTGCCCATCTTCTCTTTACCATAACTATCTAACACCTGCACCTCATACTCACCCATCAAATAGACACCTGAATTCGCACCCTTCGCCACCAACAGTTCGACCTCAATGCGCGCACTGCCAAACTTGGCGTTTGAATAAATGTCCAAGCTCTGCCCGTGACCACTGACCAGATTGACCATGGCACCCTCCCCTGCATCAGCTGCCAAGGCTCCCTCGTTGTCCTTTGCTAAATTAGGCTTACCCACTACCCACTTCGGCTTGATCAGCTTGCCATTCTTGGCCTTCTTTTCCTTAAACGACCAGTCCAACAGATTCTTTCCATTGAACGGATGGGCTGCACCGCTGCCATGATGATCAGCAGCGACGTAGGTGAACGTGAGAGTGGCGAGAGCGAGAGTAAGTCCAGTGAGCTTTTTCATAGTGCGCACGGTTCTAAACCGTCCTCAAGGCAATGTGCAAGCCAGATCGCTCTGGACAAAGCTAGCACCTCTAAAAAGCTTGATCCAGCGCCACTCGAGCTCGCGCCCCGAAGGAACTAACCCCCAAGCCGCTCCGGCTCAGTGATGACTTGGACAAGCCTGATACCACTGTTAGCGAACAATTTCACCTCTCCACCGTTGCGTGTGTTGATAAAGTAGCGCCGCCCCGAACTGCCTTTCGAAGGTCGTTGAACACGGTGTTCGGTGTGACTCAGCTCAGAAATCGTGGATCGAAACACCTAGTCTACCCTGTCTTTGGTCGTGTTCCACCCGATGCGATGCTCATCATTGGTGATGTCCCATTTGCCGCCTGAGCAGAGAAGCGAGATCCCAAGGATACCGCATATCAGGCAACAAAGCCTCCCCCTGAACCCGGTGGCCGAAACGACCAACCAAGATAAGCGGGCGAAGTAAAGTAAGCTGCAATTGCGATGATTTCAGTAAACCGATACCTCTCGCAAAGACCTGCTCCAAGAAACCTTAAAAACCTCCGATACTCGGTTTCTTGCCCAGCGCTTGCCCGGGTCTCTGTGTGATAGCGAGTAGGGCCCAAACAACATCAGATGGCTATGATTCCCGCATCTTCCGACGGACGCTTTGCTTCTTTCCCCCGGTGTATCCCAAGGATTCGTAAAACTCACCTGCAACCTCACCCAAGATAGCAGTTCTCACCGTGATTCTTGGAGTCTCCTGTGATCACTCCCAAGATTCGGCACCTTCTACCCGGGCTCTTCTCAGGCCTCTTCGGCGAGCTGCCGGACCAACAACCAATCCGGTGATCTCCCCCTGCGCTCCCGCAACCAGACTCACACGTCGTTCGATTTCGATCCAACCCAACGAACGCCCACCGTATCCTGCACATACAGATCCCAAATGCTGATCACCAGCGAGCACCGCCTGCAGACTCTCCTTCATTTTAGACGAGCGTCTCCCATGGTTTTGCGGGAGAGGTCGATCCGAAAGCGATAGTGATAGTGATAGAGCTACTCTTGACGGTAGAATGGTAGGTGATAAAGGTATTTGTTGGTGAGGACTTCGCTTGGGAGACTTGGGCCCCAGAAGCCGCGATCAATGATCTTTGGTTTGGCCGGTTTAATGATGGGGACTTGGTAGGGCTGATCCCAAGGGATGAATTTGGGGCGTGCCGTATGTTGGATGGAGAAGTAGCCGGGTTCTTTCTCCAACTGATCGGTGGTTTCTTCTCCTCGGCGTCGCCATTTATGGGACTCGGCTGCGACTTCCTTCGGGATGTGTTCTTCGGTCCTAACGGGAAGGTTCTTAGGTAGGCGTTCTGCGCGAATGCGGCGTTTGCCTCTTGGCTTCTTTTTGGCCGGAGTGGTGGTTATTTCTCCTTTGGCCTCTTGTGGGGCCTTTTCGGCAGGTCTTCATCCTTGAAGAGGTCTAGGTAGTCGATGCCTTCTTCGCTCTTGCGTCCATAGAGTTGCCTTTTGAGATACTCGACTTGTTGCTGGAGAATGGCAATTTGCTCAGCCTGTTTCTTATTGATCTCAATGCTAACATCGATGTTAGCTACCTTTCCCAACTAAAGCTATTGGCTTGTTAGTCATTTCGAGGTTGCTTCTTGTGTGAGCAGCGTTTCATACCAAACACGTTGCAGGCCGTCTTTGAGATCGATGCTATTGAGCAGAATTTCGAGGGGTTCGGGGTTGAGTGCTAACTTGGTGGATTTTGTTTTTAATCCTTGGGAGCGACAGAAGCGGCCTTGTGCAAGCTGCGTTGCCATGACCCAGAGTCCCGCGCCATCCCAAAAAGACGAAGATTTTTCGGGAGAGTGGATCATCTTTGAGTTGCTCGCTTACGATAACACTCAAGCTATCAAAACTCTTGCGCAGATCGCAGGGCTCTGTGCCAAGGCAGACTTTGGCGCTGTGTGTGTAGATCATGCGTGGCCTTTATTAGGAGCGAAGACACGGAAAACCATCCCTAATCCCAGAGAGAGAAAGAGAGATCGGCAATGGGCGTGGATATCCCTCTAACGGGAGAACTTGGTGGTTCTACTGTCAGCTCAACGAACTCTGCTGGCTGAGGCACGATCGCTGTCGACTTTGAGGGCTTTCTACAATAAAGGCGTTTCCATGCCATGGAGCTGCCCCAGGGCAGGTTAAACTCTCGTCGGGATCGGTCGTCAACCACAGTTCATCATACTCCTCTGAAACTAACCAGTCTTCGACTAATCGCATAAGCGACCTTCCTACCACTTGGTTCTCGAAATCGTTCAATACAGCAATCACCCACACCCCTCCGATCTGTTTATCGCCCATCACAAATCCGAAGATTCCTCCATTGGAACAACAAGCCAGCCACGGCGATTTGTCAGCAATACCTAGTGTATTGAATCGTGAGTGATGCCCATACTCTCCAATTCCCCAGCACCATTCAGATCGTGCCATGCCTTGATCCGGACCTCAAGGATAGCCGAAATGTCATCTAGAGTAATCTCGCGACAGTGCGTCTATTTTGCGAGCAGTAGTTTCTAGCTAAATGCCAGGCGATATTCGTGCGTAGCGTTTTGACCATGTTTGCCATATTCTAACATCTCCTCATCTAGTTTTAAATCTGAATTAGAGGATATGTTTGACCTTCTTAGGGATTCTGAAATCCTCGATTGAGTTGGTAGACTTTCAGGATAGCCCTGTGACAATCGCAGGCTCTTTGCAAGGTCTCTCTGGCAGTTCATTTTAGAGTTCGCTAGGTCTTAAGACGCTCACGACGGACCAAGATGGCGTTGCTTGGATTAGAGAGTCTTGTAGGAAATGCACATGAATGCCAATGGGAGCGAATGATGGCTTACATTCGAGAATTGAAATGAGATGCGGAGGGTTGCGGCGTAGGGAGAAAGCTTCTGCGGATTAGGTACGACTCTGAGTAGGGGCAGTGGCCGAAAACCGGAAAGAGCTGAGTCCATCCTTCATAGCGAGGGTTTCAGTCCTACCACGATGACAAACAGCAGTCTCATCGCAGCGCCATTCTTCTTTTATGCATAGTCACCTCAACTCGCTTCTCTTTCTGATTGTCTTCGCTATCGGTCACCTTCAGGCAGCCGAGACGCAACTCGAGGCCACGGCTTTCGCACCGCAAGGGATGGTGGGAAGTGTCGTTGGTGTGAGTGTGGATGACCGTGGGCGCGTCTTTGTCACGCAGACGAATCGCCGAACCTATGGGGCGGTCGATATTCGTAAGCACATGGATTGGGTAATAGAGACCTTTAATGCCCAGAGCATCGAGGATAAGCGCAGACTTTTGAAAGAGCGATTCAAGGATGGTGCGGTGGGCGATGCCAATGCTGATGGCGTGGTTGACTGGCAAGACCTCACGGTTCCCAGTGAGTTGATTCTGATGTTGGAAGACAATGATCAGGATGGTGAGGCGGATCGGAAGGTGGTCTTCGCCGACGGGTTCAACTCAGAGATCACGGGGCTCGCGGGTAGTGTCCTGGCTCATGGAGATAGTGTATATACCACGATCATTCCCAGTCTCTGGCAGTTGCGTGATACCGATGACGATGGCACCGCTGATGAGGGTAAAGAAGCGGTCACGGGCTTCGGTTTGCACATTGGTTATGGCGGTCACGATATGCACGGCCTCACGGCGGGGCCTGATGGGCGTATCTACTGGTCCATAGGCGACAAGGCCTTCAGTGTGACCGATTCAAACGGCGGTCACCATCATTTCCCTTATCATGGTGCCGTTCTGCGTTGCGAGCCGGACGGGACAAACTTCGAAGTCTTTGCCAAAGGGCTGCGCAATCCTCAGGAGTTGGCTTTTGACGAGTTTGGCCATCTGTTCGTGGTGGATAACGATGGAGACTTTGGAGACGGCGAGCGCTTTCACTATCTGCTAGAAGGCAGTGATTCGGGCTGGCGTTCCTACTACCAGTATCGGAACAACAAGAAACTGGGCGACGTGGCCGGCTACAATGCCTTATCAGCCGAGAATCTATCAAAACCTTATTTCTACGGTCAGGCTGCGAATATCACACCGTGCATCGCCAACTTTTCGGAGGGTCCTGCGGGATTCACTTACAATCCGGGGACGGCCTTGAGCGAAGCTTTGGAGGGGCATTTCTTTCTAACCGAGTTTCCAGGGAAGCGGTTGCAAGCCTTTCGGGCTGAGCCAGAGGGCGCGGGCTATCGCATGATGGCACCCGAGGTAATCTTTGGGGGCCAGATGCTGGTGGGTATCAACTTTGGTCCGGACGGGGCTCTCTATGCAGCTGACTGGGGTGAGAATAAGTGGGTGCCCCACGAGAATGGGCGCATTCTCAAACTCGACGTGCCCGCTGCAGATCGCCATCCGCTACGAGAACAAACGCAGAGACGCCTTGCCGCTGATCGTCGGCGGATGACAGAAGGTCAACTGCTCGAATGGTTGGGTGATCCCGACCAACGCGTGCGGCTGGCAGCGCAGAATGAGATTGTCCAACGAGGTGATTTTACCATCCTCCGTCAAACCGCACTCACAGATTCAAGAACACTGGCACGCATTCATGCCATCTGGGGGTGCGCCCACTTGACCCGCACCCGAGATGGCGAGTCTCTTCAAGGGTTGGCAAGCTTGGCTTCTCACAAAGACCCTCAGCTTCGCGAACAGATCATTCGAGCACTCGGAGATACGCGGTCAGGCTATGCCCTCGATCTTGTGAAACGTGCATTGTTCGATTCCAACCCACGCGTGCGTATGCAGGCAGGCCTGGCATTGCATCATCTCGCTGGACCGAAAGATATCAAGGATATCACCCAGTTCATCGCCGCGAATGGCAGTGAGGACGTCTTTCGTCGTCACGCAGGCGTCCAGGCGTTGACTGGGGCAGCTCGAGACTGGCCAGAGTTGCTCGTCGATCAGCACAACCATGACTCTAGCGATGTGAGATTAGCTGCTACGATTGGAATTCGGCGCCTTCATGAGAAGGCAGAGGAGACAAAGACTCTTGAAGATCCCAACGAATATGCTGGGCTAGCCAAGTTCCTTGAGGACAAGGACGAGAACATCGTGGTCGATGCGGCCCGAGGAATCCACGATGTGATGACACCAAGCCCGATCGCGTTGCAGACTCTCGCTGAGATGCTAAACTCAACCAAGCTTGAGCGGGAGCCTTTACTCCGACGTTCTATCAATGCCAATCGTTTGCTAGGCGATGGTGCTTCTGCGGAGAGGCTTCTAGCCTTTGCGACGCGCACGCATCCGCGAGGTGCGATGCAAGAGGAAGCCCTCCAACTCGCCGTCACGTGGCATCGCGATCTCCTGGTGGATCGCGTGCTTGGTTTCGCCAGAGTCGCCAAGACTGGGTCACCGGAGGCGATGACACGAGCGCTCGACAAGCACTTTGGCAAACTGGCTGAAGACGTTTCCCCCGCGCTGATCGATCTCGTGGTAAACTCAAACTATCGGAACGGCATTCCGAAGGTGATCGCACTTTCCCAGCCAGACACCAAGGACACGGCAATCCGCGCGCAGGCATTGGAAGCACTGGTGGCGATAAATGCTCCGGGTGGCGAGGCGTCAATGTCGGAGGCCGCGAAATCGCAGGAAACAAGGCTTCGCCAAGTTGCTCATCGTTACCTGGCACAGCAAGCACCCAAGTCTCCCGACACGCTTCGATTCCTCAAAGAAGCCATTCAACAGCAGGATCTTCGTGAGGCTCAGCAAGCCTACGCTCTTCTTGGAGAAATCAATGCAATCAGCATTCTGCGCCGTGAGGCGGCGCAGCTCGCCGAAGGAAAGCGACGCCCGGAGGTTCAGTTGGACTTGATTGAAGCAATCCAGGCATGCAATGACTCAGAAGCCCTTTCCTTGATCGAAGGTGTTGAGGCCACGCTCATCGCAGGCGGAGATCGCACCACGGGCAGGGGGATCTTTCAAACCAATATCGTTGCGCAGTGTATCCGTTGTCACGAGTTCAAGGGTAAGGGCGGCCAGATCGGCCCTGATCTGACAGAAGTCGCGAAACGATTGTCTCCCGAGAAGCTCCTTGAATCACTCATCGCTCCACAGGCCGATATCTCCGAAGGCTACGGTCTGGTTTCTCTCGTCCTGAACGACGGTAGCGCCCACGCCGGGACGTTGGTGGAGCAATCTGATCGCGAATACACCCTCAAAGACCCCACGGGCAATATCAACATGATTGCCTTGGATCAGGTCGAGACCATTACGCCGGCGATGTCGTCCATGCCGCCCATGGGGGCGATTCTATCAAAGCGTGAACTCAGAGACCTGATGGCCTACATGGTCACGTTACGATAAATGTAGAGCCGCCTAGAAATGCGCTAATTCTGCGTGACACGGAGTCTTGCGTAACGGGCTCGGGCGTCGGCATTAGTGTCTTGGACAGTAACCGTTTCAGTGCCGTCGCCATTGTCGATGACACTGACTTCATTCACTTGGCCACCATCTTCCATCCAGATCTCTAGGTCGAAGGAAGTTTCGACTTGAGTGCTGACATCCGTTAGGCCTTTGACTCGAGAGTAGCGAACGGTGAGCACGTCATCTTCTCGCGAGATAGCTGGAAGTCTGCCTGGATCAGACACCTTTGGCTCACCACCCAGCAGGTATTCCGCAAGAGTCTGTAATCCATCGCCATCGACATCCGCTGTGGGTCCTGAGATCGCGGTGTCGGCGCGCTCGGCTACCGAGAAGTTCTCGGCTAACCAGTCAGAAAAGCCGGTGCCTGGCTCCACGGGACCACCACCACCGCCTTGGCCAGCTTCATCGGTACCTGGCGTGCCGTTATCCTTGGCTCCCGCTTTCCAGCTATTGGCTAGGGCCGGATCGGGGTTACTCGTTTCGTTTCGTAGCACAAGCGCCTTACCTTCGCCGTCCGCATCCTCGGGCCAGTCGCCATCATCAGAGTACGAGAACTCATGAATCGTCGCCCGATCATGCGCACGTAAGAATAGACGACCACCACTATTGGGAAGACCACCAGTGTATTCGCCAAGCGGAGGAAGCATCGTTCCATAGCGCTTGGCAAAGGCTGCCATGTCTCCGGCCAGCACGAGACGCTGTCCTGGCTCCAAACTCGTGCCCTCTGGGAAATCAAAGTCGGCATCTCCACGCAATCGCGCCCCTGACAGACTCACCGTCTTAGACCCAACATTTAGCAACTCGACGAACTCGAAGTCATCATTGTTGTCAAAACTAGCCGCCTCTTCAGCGGCCGTTGGATCGGCGGGATTGTACATGATCTCTGAGACAACCACATTGTCGGAACTCGCAGGTTCCTCACCAATAAAGAAGCGGGCTTCGGAAACGGCACTCCAGGTCTGCGGAGGACCGTTCCTATCCTTCTTATAATTGTCGTCCTTCTTGCGTGCGGTGAGCAGAGTCGTTTCTGTTAGGGTGACACCCTCGTCTAAAAGAACTGCGTTGGCGCTCGGCTCACCACCCTGGGCTCGCGGATCCGTCCCGTCCGTCGTGTAATAAACGACTGAAGGTGCGAAGAGTGAGCCCCCTGCGTTAATGTCGACTGTAACCGGGCCATCGCTCACAACGGCGTCTGCTTGAAACGTCGGCACCGTGATGATTTCTTCCGTAATCCACTCGGCGCGTGCCTGGAGCCATCCGATCATGTGCTGGATCTCACCCGCGTGATCACCGATATCTGAATAAGTCAGCTGGTTAGCCGAACGTGGGCTTGCGCCAGGCCACTTTTCGAAATTCCGTTCAGCGGACTCTGCGAGTTCGGCGCCCATGCTGCCAATGATATTGGCAATGTTCTCGTCGCTAAATTCGTCCTGACGAAGCTCATTCCAACGATCTGCCCAAGCCGTGTGAAAGTCCGAATTCTCAAAGAGATCATGCCACCAAACCGGCGTTCCGCCGGCAGCGCCTGATCCGATATTGCTAAAGAAGTGCGTGCCTTCATCTCCACCAGCACCGCGCCATGTCAGGGCATTGCCAATGCGACCATCACTCGTGCCACCAGCAGATCTGTCAAAGTCCCACACAGGACCAGCGATCACTTTACCTTCGCGGCTTTTGTAGAAATAGGCACTCAACCGAAGAGCATCCACATTTAGCGTAAGCAAGTTCAGCAGCTGGTGATCGATCCAGGCCGTCTCATCAATGACCGATGGATATCCACTTATCGGATCCGAGCCATTGCGAATCGTGTCTCTCAGGTGATTCAAATGATCTACAATCCAGTCTCGTTGATGCCGACGATCATTACGCTCTTCCTCAGGCGGATAGATCATCTGCATGCTGACGCCACCGCCGTTAAAGTCCCAAGTGTTTGGGTCGGTCTTATCATGACGAAAGATGTAGCCGCCAGCGATCTCAGGCTCCTGGGTCGCTTCTATAGGCATAGATTCGACCTCAATTCGGCCAGACCCGCGCTCGATCTTCTCGACCACCGTGTAGATTCCTTGATAATCGTCTTCAGTGATCTCTTCACCGTCGTCATCATTGAGGTACAACTCCACAAAACGTGTGCGAGGCGCATATCGGCCAATCTGATTACTCAGCTCGTAAATCCACGCATTGTGCACAAGTGTCCTATCAAAGTTGTAGCGAGCATTCAGTATCCAATCAGAACCCGCAGGCATCCCAAGCAGGGCAAGATCCCGATCATCTCCATCTTCGTTCCAAAACTCAAAGCGCAGCGGCTTCTTCGGGAAGCTATTGGAAGTCTCCCCGCGCGTACGGATGGCCCCCCGGCTACTCGCCTTGAAATCACCGACGATCGACGTGCGCCCGTTCTCTCCCGGCTCTAGCACACCAATCGCCATATCCTCAAAGCTCGTCTGAGAAAGGCGACCAGTAGCGTCCACCACGACTAGCGGAAGATCTGAATCGCGATTTGCCAACCCGGAAGAAATCTTTATGAAGGTCTCCGTCCGCACGGGACCACCACTCACCGAAGCAGCAATCATGGCTGTCTCTGACAAGGTGATCGGCCCATCGTAATCTTTCCCACCGAAGAGTGTCGCCTTCCGACCGTTCTCGGTGTAGCGAATCGGTTTGCCGCTTGGTGAGGAAAGTTCTACCGTCAGCGTATTCGTGAAACTCTGCCCTGTAATGGAGAAGATCACCACGTTGTTCGCGTTCTCTGCTTCCGGTGTGGGATCGTTGCTGACCTCATAGCTAATAGACCCCGAATCCGTTATTGCGATGTAGCTTTGATCACGCTCCAGTGGCGGCACAACCACACTGCTCACGACGGTCTCTGCATCGGGATCAATGAGACCAACAAACTCTCCACTCGCACTAATACCAAAACTTGTATGAAGAGCCTTATCCTTATCGCGACGATCCTTTCCCGAGGCAAAGACGACTAAATAACCCTTAGCTGGAATCTCCACATCCGGGAATTCCCATTTCTCAAAATCGTTGGCCGAATCCGTGAGGAAATGCCCATCTAGTTTGTAGGCGGCAGCATCTGGATTGTAGATCTCCACCCAATCGCCAAAGTCGCCATCTTCGTCTGCAAAGATGGTCCGGTTTGAGGAAAGGACCTCATTGATAATAGGCGCCGCCTGCGCGCCAGCGGTCAGCGCTAAACTAAGGCCGAGAAGATGTAGGGTCTGGTTCATGGGTCGAGAGTAGGGATTTCAGGAATACCGTTAATATAGGGAAGGCACGATCATTTGTCGAGGAACTCGCCAGGTCAACGCTGGAGAAGCGCTAGCGTGAGCAATCCTGCGCTGATAACAAGATGCAACGCGCTCAAAGCGAGAAACCGATTGTAGGACGGGCTCGGCGGTGTCGCCCAGACACGTGCAGCGATGAACGCTCCCAAGGGCAAAGTTGCAAGCGGCCAAAGGGCCACTGAGGGCCGCCCAAAGTTGAACCAGGCAAGCCCAAGGAGACAAGGGGCTACAAGCGTGAGCGCAACCTCCCACCTTGCCCAAAAGGGACCGAGCCTTACGGCGAGGGTCCGTTTTCCTGTACCCGCATCCTCCTCATGATCCCGGAGATTGTTGATCGCGATAAGCGCGACAGATAGCAGCCCAATCTGGGTGCCTAACAAGACGGCTTCGAGGTCAAATCGCCCCGTTTGAAGAAAGCAGGACCCAATCACCGCCACCCAGCCAAAGAATACCAGCACGAAGAGATCTCCCAATCCACGATAGGCCAGCGGCATGGGACCACCTGTGTAGCCATAGCACAAATACAGAGAAGGAATGCCAATAGCTAAAATGAGCCAGCCTCTGGCCTGCCACAATGGCAGGGCGCACAATCCAGAAAGTCCCAAGACGACAAGCGCGGCCCACATCACCTGGCGTGAGGAAAGATCACCCGAGGCCGTCACACGGCGTGGCCCCAGCCGATTCTCGGTGTCAGCCCCTTTCTCATAATCGATGGCATCATTGAAGAGATTTGTCGCAATCTGAAGGGCGAGACACGAGAGCAAGGCGAAGAACGCCAAGTCGACTCTCCAAGCGCCTACTAATTGAGCACCTAACACCGTCCCTACGGTCACCGGAGCCACGGCCGCTGGCAAGGTCTTTGGTCTTGCAGCTAACACCCATGCTTTCAAGGAAGTCTTCGTCATCAAGGCTAAATGCGTTCGG
>Ga0222717_10000340_pt1 | contig 40448 bp, 48 predicted proteins | sample C33_18DmetaG_FD_165053 | JGI IMG/M metagenome (GOLD analysis project Ga0222717, IMG submission 165053) | Estuarine water microbial communities from San Francisco Bay, California, United States - C33_18D | ecosystem: Environmental > Aquatic > Marine > Unclassified | place: USA: California... | reverse complement strand
AAAATAAACAAGTCTTTTTTTATCTAAAATTAGTTTTATTTTCGATATAGTTGCATTATAAAGATAGTATTAATTAACTAACAAAAAAAGAAAGAGGTCTAGTATGTGTCTTATAATTCAAGGCAATCCCAAAAACATAAGTAAAGAAATAATAAAACAAGCGTTCGATCGAAACAGTGACGGGTTCGGTTTAATGTATTTAGATAAAGATACTAATCGTGTAGTTACTAAAAAATTCTTTACTAAAAAAATAAATAAAATTCTAAAAGTATGTAAAGAGCATTTTAAAAAGTGCGATCAAATCGGTTTACATTTTAGAATTACTACAACGGGTGTGACTAATAATAAAAATTGTCACCCGTTCCAAGTGCTTAACCAAGACAATGACCGAGCCGATTGTTTTCTTATGCACAATAGCCCACGACTACCCGCACCGCTTTTAAGTGATGATTTTAGCGACAGTTATTATTTCACTAAAAACATTTTAAGACCGATGTTGTTAAACAAAATCGAATTACTTAAAAATAAAAAGTTTATCGATTGCGTTGAGAGTATCGCTCAATCCGAGTGTGATAGTCGAATTTTATTACTAGATAATTATTCAAAACAATTTCAATTTTTAGGTTCATGGCACGAATATAAAAATTTAAAATTCAGTAATGATTTAATTATTCCTAGTTATAACGATCATTGGAATACTATTTCAAGACCATATTCGAGCGGTGTGACGGTTTCATATCGTAACGAATACGATCAAACCGCTCTAAACTCTAAGACGGGGCATGAGATAATCTCTCAAGCTGAAACAGTAATCGAGAATAATAATCATCTTTATAGTAACGATTATAATTCTATTAACGCTGATGATTTGATCGGTTTCATGGATTTAATAACAGCGATCACAGAAAGTAAACTCGAAACAGAAATAAAAGAAAACCCCGAGATCGTTGCTCAATTAATCTTAGCGGTTCAAAGTGGTTACGATATCAACGACCATAAGGATATCGAATTGTTTTGCGATGAAACAAACAACCTAACAACTTTCAGTGATTTAAAACCTTATGCGGTAAGAAAGGCGGTTAAATAGTATGATAGTTAAAAAGAAAAAAACTCGAAAACTTTATAACTTTAAACAATTCGAAAACCTTTTTATATCTTCAAGTGCTTTTAATACTTTAAAAGTTCTTAGATCAAAGCGTCAACTAACTAGATATTTTAATTTACATAGTTTTGATTTATCTAGCGTTGAACAGTTAACATATTCTATTCAATCGAATACTAATGATTGTTTAAACTTTGTTAAGAATTGCGAAAGTATAAGCGTTAACAATACTCAAGTTTTTATAAAACTAAATATGTATGTTAACAGTTTAATTTGTTATGCGTTTATTCGGAATACTTATTCAAGTTTAAAAAAAGATACTATTCTCGATAGTGATGTTAAGCGTGATCTTTGGACTAGAATAAGATCAAATTTTAATCTTGAGAGTACGCCTAGCCTACAACATAGATTAGATTTAAACTTTTTTGATCTTTATATGTGGTTAAGTAAGAACGAAAACCGATTAACTAATTTTATTAGTTTTGTCGTTAGAAGATCACAAAAAAACCGAGTATTGAAAGCGTATTATTCTCAAGCGGTTAATTCGTTCCAAGCGGTGTTTGATTATCTTGAGTGGGATTATTCAAAACTTATTAATCAAGATTATATTAGTGGGCTTTGGTTTAGAAAAAATGAATTAATCTCATTTTATAAGGGTATTGATTATAAAAAATACTTAGTTCCGTTTGTTGCTCAAAACAATTACTCGGTATTTTATAGCGGTCTTTATAACGATCTTAACGACTTATTTATTTTAAGAAAGTTTTGTCGTTTACATACCGCTAGATCAAGTGAAAACAATAGTTATTCGGTCGATACTAATTATGACTATGACCGAGAAAACGACAGTTTCGGTCAGTACATAACGAGTAAGGAAACTGTTGTTTTTAATTATGATAGTAAAACTAAAAACGACTTTCCCTCTATTAATCTTATGAGTAATAATAATCGATTGCGTGATTATTCTTTTAAGATTGCGAGTGAATTACCGTTTGCGTTTATGCCTTATGAAGAAAAACATAAAGATGATTTATTATACTTAGGTTTAGAAATTGAGTGCAATAAGTCGTCAAGGTGTCCGACTAATATTATTAAAATGTTAGAAGAAAAAATATTATCGGGTACGGCTGTCGCAAAGCATGACGGTTCTTTAGGTCATAGAGGTTTAGAATTAAACATCGTTCCGATGACTTTGGACTACGCTAAACAAACCGACTATTATTTTAAATTCGAAAAGCAAGTTAAGGATTATCTTAATAGTTATCGTGATAGTAAAACGGGTATTCATATTCATGTACCTAGAAAACTGTTTACCAATTATCAAATTGGTCAGCTAGTTCAGTTTATGAATAAACGATCTAACTATGATTATATTTGTAGTGTGGGCGGTCGATTGCTTAACGATCAAGACAATAGTTATGCTACGACTAATACGGGCTATGATATAATTCGTTATAGTAAACAGCGTTATAGTCTTAACCGAACGAGTGCGATAAATGTTACCTTAGAAAAAACGCTCGAGTTTAGAGTGTTCAAGGGTAACCTATCCGCAAAGACCATATATAGATACTTAGAGTTTATACATAGTCTATGTACTTATATTAAATCAAATAGTTGTAGTTCAGCGACAGATGTTAACGACTATTTAAAGTGGGTTTCGGTTAATAGTTCCGATTATGCTATTCTTAATGAGTTCAATAATAGGTTTACCAAGTCAGCTATTGATAAAACATTAAGACCGATTGAGAGTTTTGAATTAAGGTATAAAAAGAGATTTAATAATGTTTCTTATAATATACCGACTTTAAAACTAGCAACACCGTTAAGATTAAAATCAGTTAGGGCGGTTAATATCCGAGAATACACACCTCAAACTAGTTTTAATTTTGAAAACCATGTACCAACAACCAACCAAGAAAGTGAGTAGTCTATGTCCGATGTAGTTGAAAAACAAAACTTTGATATCAATAAGGTCAATATTAAAGTTTACGCTAGTAAATACGACCATGAAAAAGATAAGTTAATCAAGGGTATCTTAGTCAACGAAACAAAATCGAACGATGATATTGAGTTCCATGACTTAGGCATAATGATTAAACAATTAGAGAATATCTATAATAGGCATAATGGAACTGAAATTACTGTCCATGTTGAGATTAAGCAACTTAGTCACGATGATGAGTAGTATTCAATTTTATTGCGGTGTGATAACTTTGTTTATTCTCATTGTATTAATCATAACGATTTAACTAATAGCAGGTAGCTATATTCATTAAGCGGTTTTATTTGTCCAAACCATAAGACCGCTTAACGACTAAACGAAAAAAAACAGATACGCCCTGTGACTTTCACAACCCACCACCAATAAAATCAATCAATACTAATAATAAACACATAAGATGTTATATCCTTTGTGTGACTTGTTGCTAATTGTCACTTTTTAACGACTTTTCTTAGAGTACAACCTTTGGTTGTACGGGGGTTTTTTGATAGTGTATGCTACCGAGATACCCATTCATATTTTTGCAACAAAAGTATTGACATCGATACTATAAATATGCCAGCGACTAACTCTGTCGCTAAGACCTTACGCCAAATATAGCTTATTTAAGGTTTCTTGCAAAAGTATGGCGGTAGTCTTGTCTACTACAACATCTAGTTCTACTTCTCCACTGTGTATACCTAGTGAATATACATATGTGTTATCTAATAGTGTATATACTACTAATACTTATAGATATAATACTATAAGAATATACTATAGGGCTTTATCTAGTATTAGTTGTAGCCCTGATTGTCTTATATCCAAGTGTCGCCTTTTGATTTACGTCCTAGAGTACCATCTAGGAACTTCTCTAGGTCTTGTTTCAAAAGATGATCTCTATGTTCTACCACTTCTCTCTCACTGTCTACTGCCATCTGTTCAACCCAATAGGCTACTGCAATAGATAAGACATCTAGTCTGTCATCATTCCTTAATGAACCTCTATCTTTAGTTAATCTAGTTAGTTGGTAGAATAATTGGTAGTTAGGATCCTTAGTATCAAAGTCTTGTCTTATTAACTGTGGACTTACAACCAACCTATGTTGGTTCATCACAGGTTCCAAAGTATCAATTATTCTTAATTCTTTTTGTTTCGTATGATTAACTTCTTCTATAGTACAAGGATAATACCTTTGGACTACAGGTTTTAATAGTTGAGTAAACATACCATCACCAAAGTTACTCTCAACTATAATAACATTAACTTTAGCATCTCTTGCCATTGTAGCAATCTTAGTTAGATTACTTTCTGTATACCCACCACTAAGCCCCATGCAACTCTGCACGTATAGATTACCACCTAATTGTTTTACGATGGCAACTCCCAATTCATCTTGTCCACGACCCGCAGGGTCAATGGCCATAACAGAACCTTTATATTCTCCAAAGTCTTCTGACTTAAACATAGGCTTGTAGTATTTGTCCCCCGTAAAACCTACTGAGGGTAAATCTTCACAAGCATACTCAGGACTTCCTGCCCAAGCAATCTTAACAGGTGCTATGTCATTATTAATGTCCATGACTACTAAATCACTTAACTTAAGAGGGTATCTTTCTTTATCAGATAAAGTAGTATCTAACATGAACTGTAAAGCAAAACCAGAACGACCATAACTAGCTTCACGTTCTTTTAAATCTAAATCATCAAATCTTTTAGGATCTATTGGTTCATATTCATCTAGTTCTTGTTTAGTAATATAAGGTGCTAATCTTCCGTCATACCTAACCATCTTAGAGCTCTCAGGCATACGGGCAGTCCATATTCTAGTTTCATATCCTCTAGCACCTAAATCATTATATACAGACATATCTGATTGTGGGGTACCTAAGAATACGATTTTACCCTGTGGAGATAAGACAGCTTCAAACTCTTTTACGTTGTCAGTTAGTTTATCTCTCATTGTTTGGGTTAAACTATTATTTAAACTTTCACAGTCATCAGAGATAATATAATTTGCTCTACTACCTGTTAATTGTCCTGTGATACCGACAGACTTAACTGACGGAGAATGAGCGGCTTTCGCTAGAGCCACATCAAAGGAAACATTACTTCCCCTTTGGTCTGCTCTAGGTGTAAGGTGCTTTAGTATGTCCATCTCAGTAATTAGTCTTTTTGTAAATGTACTGAAATCATCGGCTCTTGTTTTACTTGCTGATACCACAAGAAACTTTAATTGTGGATCTCTCAACAAGTTCCAACATACAAAGGCACTACATATCCATGACTTACCAATACCTCTAAATGCTTGAATAACAGCCCTTCTAGGTGCATTTTGTAAGTAATCGGCTATATCAAATTGCACGGGGGTAGGACTAGGCAGAGACAAATGTCTCCAAGCTAGATACAGGAAATTCCTGAAATCTTGGGTTACTTCTTTCATTTTATACCTTTTAATCAGCCACAGATGGCCTGAGATTCCTCTTTATTGTTTAAAGTCGTCTTTGCCTTGTATAACGTCAGAGAGCTTAAATGGGAGCTCCTCAGCTAGTTTTGACATAGAGTTATTCTCGGCAGGCATACAATCTATGTTGTTATCCTTTAAGAACTGTCTAGCGACATTTAGATCCGCAGATTTAACTTCTGGATCCCTTACTTTTTCTAGTAATTTTTCGGTTAATTGCTGATGCAATTCTCCTAGTTTTTTTTCTGTTGTATTATTTTCACTCATAATTAATTAACAATCCCATTTTCTTAAAGCTAAAGCTTTTCTTGTTGGTCTTCCTTTCTCATCAGTCATACGACCACGAACTCCACTCATACGAGCACAGAATGATTTACGTCTTTTAGATTTTTTATCTTTAGTAGGAGCTTTTAAATTAGAACCATCTTTACGATTAAAGTAAGCTCTACCTCTTGCGTTTAATCCACCACTTGGGTTTTGATGTGCTTTTAAAGTCATTTGCTAGTTAACCTATCCATGTGATTATATATTCTTCCTATTTGTTTATCTATTGACATAATTTCTTCTGTTAACATTCCTAAATGAACTTGTAACTCTACAATTGTCATAAGAACATAAGAAGATAAACCTAACAAGATAGTTCCTAATAAAGGTAATATCCATTGGTTCTTTTTCATTTGGCAACTTTCCCTTTGTTAATACCTTTTTTAATTACATACTGTTGAGTACCATTAGCACCATGCTCTACTTCTTTCTTTAAATTTTTAAAGATGTTCATTTCTTTTAATTGTTTTTCTACTTTCTTTTTAAAAGATTCTAGTAGTTTAGTATCACGCATAAATTAATCTCCACACGTACACCCAAAGTCTTTACCGCATAATAGACATTCTGTATTTTTGATTTTTTTTCTTTTCTTAGGTTTTGGGAATGAAAAAGTCCAAAGGTCTTCTACCTTTTGACATTGTTTGTCCCACCAACCAAAAAACCAATAACATAATTTATCAATCACACTATTATTGCAACCAGTAAAGCTACACTCACAATAATGACAAAAACTTTGTGGTCATTCCATAAATGTTTTAATTTATATTTAATCATTTGTTTCATTATTTCTTTCCTCCCTTAAATATTTGTGTTCCTTTAATTCCATAAATACTTGCAACAACAAGAATCCATAAATTTGTAAACCAACTTGGTAGTTGTTGGAATTGTTCAAAAAACTCTTTTATTTTTGCAGAAGCATTTGGATCATCGCTAAAAACTCCCCAAGCAATTACTAAAATTGGCAAAGTTAAAATTATTAAAACTGCTTCGTCTTTCCAGTCCGATTGTCTAGCTTCTAAAAGTTTTCCTGAATACTCAATTTCTCCTTTAGCCATTCTTTCTGCGTGAGAGGCTTGGGCATTAGCCATCATCATTTTAGTTTCTTGTTTCTTTTTGTAGATATGAGTACCTGCGTTCATCGCTAATTTTATTGCACTAAGCCACACGATATTTACCTCTGTTTAATTTTTTAGATGTTATTCTTAAATTTGATCTAGAGTTGTTTCTTGGATTTTTATCTCTATGATCAATATCTTTTCCGTCTCCTTTAGAAACCGCACCAGAAGCCATTAATTTACGTCTAGCTCTGTTTCTAGATGCTCGATCTAATTTTGATTTAGAAGAACTTTGAAATTTTCTGTATTCTTCTCTGTAGTTTCTATTAGGCATATTTCTTTTTAGGGAAACCTGCTTTCATTCTTGCGTAAGATTTTGCAGAAACTGTACTTTTAGATTTAGATCTAGATGTACCTGCTTTTTTTCTTGCGTTAATGTTTGCATATAATCCTCGTCTTGCCATTTAACTCTCCGTTATATTTGTTGGTTTACACATAAAACTAAAATAAATCTTATGTTCGTTGACTTCTTTAATATCTAAAGTTTGTGTTATTTTTGCACTTTCGCTGTAACCTCTCATCATACAATCATAATGTGAATTTAAAATTGCAACTTCTTTAGGTGGCATACATTCATTAACTGTAGCAGAACACATAACCATTAATAAAACTAATTTCATTTTTTATGATGTCTTCTTTTAGATTTATTCATCATTGATAAATTTGCTTTTTTACCAATACTTGTCTTTTTAGGTTTTCTTTCGTGGGGTACGTAGCTCTTTGTTACCTTAGCCATCGAAGGTAAAATACCCTATAATTCCAGCAACTAATGTTCCTATAGTTAGGATAACTTTAAGTCCACCCTTACCCATAGAAACATCTTGTCTTAACGATTTAACTTCTCGTTTCATTTCTTCTAAAGTTTTCAAGATGTTATTCATTCGTTCAGCACAAAGTTTCTCATGGCTAGAAAGTCTAACTCCAGTAGCGACTTCGCTATACTCTTTTGGAGTTATCTTTTTTCTAGCCATTTAATTATAAAACTATTGTGTTAGCTTCATCTTCAGTTAATGCTTCTCCTGCAATTAACTTTGCTTTAGCACTAACTTTTAAAGCATCAGTAGCTTCTTTTTCTGTTTGTGCATCTAATTTAGCTTGTTCTTCTGCTTGTTTTTTAGATTGTGCGTCTGCTACATCAATCGTTCTTTGTTCTTCTTCTTCTGGTGTCATATCTCTTAACACATTATTTATCATAATTTTTGTCATATTATTCTCCTATTATTTCAAACCATAAATTTTTAGTGTACCGCCAGATATATTTCCGCTGCTTGCAAAAAATTCTATACCATCAGAAGCTGTTGATACACGATAAGTTCCACCACCTGTTACATTAATCAGCCAATTAGCACCATTATCCCAACCAATACTAGAAGTTCTCCAGTACAAAGGTTTAGCTATAGATGGATTAAAAATATCTATTGTTGCTTGAAGTGTGTAATCTGCATTTCCACTATATGAAGTTTGAAACCATTCTGCCATGTTATTACCCCAAGCATTAGCAGTCGAATCTTGACTAACAGTAGAACTCGACCTTTCTTGTCTGGTGTGTGTGTATGTATAGTCTGATGCAGTTAATGCACTGCCACCATTTCTAAATCTAAATACTGCACCTGTATTTGAAGCAGGATAATAATTACTAATTATTACTCTGTAATTAGTATATGTAGAACTAAACACATTATCTACTGCAACTGTTGCTCCACTCATAGCTGATGTTGTGTGAAGTAAAACCATATCAGAAGATACTGTTCCATATTCTGGAGCAGTTGCACCAGAGTTCATTTGAAGAACTTGACCTGCTGTACCTTTTGGAAGTCTTTGTAATCCACTTCCATCTCTGTAAAGTATATCGCCTTGTGTTGTTAAAGTTGTTCCGACATCAGTACCACCTTGAGCCATTAGTGTCCAATAGGTAGCATTGGAAACGGCATTTCCAGTAGACGATTGAATACAAATATAACTTGAACCACCTGATGTAACTATATCGTCTACAACATAAGCAGTGCCGTTATTATATGCACCTCTGAATACTGGCTTTATTCTACCTAAATTTAATGTTGCCATTATTGTTTTCCTTATTGTTAATGTTATTGATTATTAATTAGACTGTCACATTCAGATTGCCATTGGCATCAACTGTAAATGTTAGTCCTCGTTTTGCGACAAAACTTTCTGTAAATTTATCAGTTCCGTCATTGTGTGTTACAGACAAATCGTCTGCACCATTTGTATAGTGAACAACCAAGTCTTCTTGTTGATTACCTGTGCCATTCGTTTTTACAAATCCGTATAAATCTGAAGACCCTGCGTCTCCAAAAACTAATTCACTTCCATTATCTGCAACTACAACAGCTTTACCTGCGTTTGCTGTTAAGTTACTTACTATGTCTGCTAAATCTCTTGCTTTTGTCATATTCTATTTACCTCGCTGTACATGGTACGTTGTTTGAACCTACTAATGATTGACCAAATGCCATGTAGATGTATGTTCCATCATTATGACCACCACCAGTACTTCTGCATTTAAAACCATTTGATAATATATCTATATCTGTTTCTGTTTGTTCAGCTAAATTTGTATTTGCTTCTAAATAAGAGTTTGATGGATTATATCCTAATCTTTTATTGTCTTGAATAAACCAATCATTTGCTTCATTAGTTTTTTTAATCATAACAAACGCAGGTTTAAATCCTGTGTAAATAAATGCACCATCATTATTATCATTTCCAACATAAGAACCAAACTTGCTATAACCTTTTTTTTCTGCGAAGCAGTAGGCTATGTAAGTATCTCCATTTCCATTACCTGCTGCATCAGTTCCTAAAGGCATAGAAGTAGAATTAGGTGCTGAATTATTCCAAAATCCTTGAACAGTATTAAATCCACCTGTATCATTTAAATACGTTGCACCTGTACTTCCTGTACTTGTGTGATAAACAATCCATTGTGCTGAACTGTTTGTTCTTTTTACTATAACCATTTTAGGAGCAACACCCAATCCATGTGGGAATTGATGACCTGCTGTTCCATTTCCTGTATATTTTATTACTGAAAATCCTGCTGTTGTATTTACTGAACCTGTATAAGTTTTAAGTGTTCCTAATCCAACTGTTGCACCTGAAATAGAAGTTCCTGCTTTCCAGTTCCATGCTACGAAAGTAGTTCCATTTGCATTTGAACCAGTTTCATTTCCTAAAGTAAAACCATCTGAATTAAATGCAGACATTTGATTTGTGTCTAAACCAGAAGCACTAGTTTCATTACTATATAGTTGATATCCTGCACCTCTTACTGCATCAAAAAGTCTATTATAACCTGTTGTGCTTCTTGGTTTTAACCAAAGTAAATCTGGTTGAAATCCTACACCTGTTATTGCTTGTGAACTTCCTGTACCTGTATAAAGTTTAGTATTAAAATGTTCTGAAGATTTATTAATTGTTGTGTATGCCATTATAAGTTTAATCCTTTTGTTGATAAAGCTGTAAAGCCAGTTGGTACATCGTATTCAAATATTCCTATTCCACTAGCATTAGTTCCTGCACTAGATACTGCTGTTGTTCCGAAGTAGCCATTGCCATAATTAACAGACCATTTAGAATTTTCTGAACCTACTCCTATGTAGTAAAATCTATCTGCATCTATATTTGTACTGTCTGGGTATGAAGCATTAAATGTTGTACTTTGAGAAGCAGAACCATTATTCCATACACCATTTTTAGCATACCAAACTTTTTGGTTGTCTAAATCAACTGCCATTGCATAAATATCATTTGTACTTGGAGCTGAAAATATATTTGAAATTGAAATATTGCCACCACCATCTCTTAAATTAACATCATAAATACCTTGTGACCTTTGATTTACTGCATTTGTAGTATTGTCATATCCCCAAATATAGTTAGCTGTACTACCTACAGTTCCTTGATTATTAGTGTCATATTCAGTATCACATAAACCTATCCACCATTTAGAAGCTGTACCAGATAATGCTTTAGCTTCAAAATACCATTTACCTTTATTAACAGCTAATGTCGGTGGTGATGGTCTATGATACGCAATACCTGTTGTTGTGTTATTACCTTCACTTAAAGCATTTTGATTAGTTCCATAAGTAACTAATGGGTTCATTGTAGCAAAAACATTGCTTGGACAATCTTCTGTTTTTGTAAGTGTACCACCACCAACTGTAAAGTTATTACTATTACCAGATTGGTCTGTAACTGAATTACCATCTTTTAAAATAAAGAAACCATTAGTTCCATAAGTTACACTAGGAGAAGTATTTATTTTCCATTCTCCAGTATCAGAATCCACAGAACCGAATGCTGATGCGTCATAAGCTGTGCCATCTATTACATGTAGATGACTTAAAATACCATTAAAATAATTAGAACCATCTACTGCTCTGCCAATTTCTATTTGTTTTGAAGCAGTATTAAATAACATTGCTTGATTTTGATTAGGATATGTTGCACTAGCAAAAGAGGTTTCTTGTACCCCATTGACATAAATTTTAACTCTATCACTTGCTGTAGCTTGTGTAGTATCCCAAGCAATAACAATGTGATAAAATCCATTAGTATCTCTAAATGCTCTATTTGTTCTTATTTGTTGATTACCACTATCATTATACCAATTTAATCTCAGTAAATCGTCTGAATTAAATACTGCATCAGTATAATAATTTGCACTTGTTGCATGACCACAAGAATATAAAACACCATTAGTACCTGTTGCAGATTTTTTTACCCAACAACTAAAAGTAAATTTAGTTTGACTACCTGTTGAACTTGGTGTTCTTGTTAAATATGTATTAGCCATTAGTTAAATTGTCCTCCACCTGTTGCACCGAAGCTAGAAGTGAAACTAAAGTTTCTATCTGCTGTTTGACCTTCGGCATCTGTTATTCTAATTGTAAAGTTATAAGTAGTAGGTGTCGTAGACGACCCACCAAAGTCTGTAGTTGTAATTACTCCTGCACTTGAAAGCGTACAGTTAGCTGTTGTTAATACTGATGTAGTTTCAGAAAATGTTACTGCACTATCTGATGACCCTGCAATCGTAAATACTGTTCCACTAAAGTTACCTGCAATAGTTCCTAGTGAACCTGCTGAGGTACTAAATGTTGGAGCTGTAGATGCAGTTAAAATATTGTTTGTACTTCTTCCTGCGTTACCATCTGGATTTTCTACTCTTACATGGTAGTTACCTGTAGCTAAAGTTACATTAACTGAAAGTGTAGTTGCATTTGTAAATGAAACTGTATTAGCAAGTGTAATTGAACCATCTGTTTTAATAAATTCTACTATTGGTATAGATACAAAGTTAGTACCTGTAATTGAAATCGTTGTAGCTGTTGCAGGAGCGATTGTTTGAGATACGTCTGCTACTGTTGGTTTTGTTTCTGTTGCATCAACCCAAGATAATTGGTTTGTGTTAGAACCTGATGTAGCAAGTACCTGTCCACTTGTTCCTACTGAAGTAGGTAATATTAAATTATAACTTTGTGCTGAACTGTGTGCAGGGCTAGAGATTGAAACTCCATGTGAATTTTGTGAACAATTAAGTGTAATCTTACCATCTGCTGAAGAACCATCTCCTTTTGCAGTCAAAGTGTTTGCTTCAACGATAGCAGTAGTAAGAGTTTTACCTGCCATTGTTGTAGGTAATCTTGCGTCATTAATAGTTCCTGAAGTTATTGCTGAACCTGCAACTGAAGCTACGTTAAATGTTCCGTAGGCAACAATATCTAAAATGTCTCCTACCGCCGCACCAGAAGCTAGAACTACAGAAGTTCCTGATGTAATTGTAATATCACTAGCTGATAATCTTACACCATTTAGGTAAACATCTGCGTAACCTGCGTCATACGCAAGTGTATTTCCTGCTGTGTCTGCACCTGTAAATGTTGTTTGGTTTGCTGTAGCTGTGTAATTGTACCTTTGAGCTGTACCATTTACTGTGCTACCTGCCGCCGCCCAACCTGACGATTTGTAGACTTTTAATTCGTTAGCTGTCGTGTCAAAATATAAATCTCCAACTGTTAGTGAAGTTGTAGGTGCTGAACTTGAAATTCTATATTGTTCTGCAAAGTTATTTACAGAGGCTAGGTTTGTAGCAACAGTAGAAATATTTGCGTTTGCTCCTGCTACTGTATTAATATTTGTATTATTACCTGCTACAATATTAATATTGGCAGAGTTGGAATTAACAGCATTAATGTTAGATGAATTTGAATTAACTGCTGATATTGCACTAGATATTCCCGCAACTGCGGTTACATCTGACGATATACCTGCAACACTATTTATTTCTGCACTATCACCCGCAACTGTATTAATGTTGCTAGAGTTTGAATTTACTGCATTGATGTTTGAACTGTTACTATTTACAGCAGAAACTGCTGATGAAATACCTGCTACTGAAGTTACATCAGCTGAAATACCACCTACTGTATTTACGTTAGCTATGTTATTTGAAACAACATCAATTTCACTTGTACTTTCATTTAAGTCATCAGCTACAGTTTCAATTTCTGATACTGCTTCTGCTAAATCATTAGCGACTGCAATAACTTTTGTAATATCCGTTGCAACTGTATTTACTGAACCAATATTTGTAGCTACTGTATTAATGTTTGCTGAATTTGAATTGTTTGTAGTAATAGCTGATATGTTGCTATTTACTGTGTTGATTGCTGATATATTACTATTAACATTGTTAAGAGTGGTTTTGTCTGTAGCTGATAACCATGTGTTTTCTAAATAGTGTTTTGTAGCCGCATCTTGGTCAGACGTGGGATTAGCTACATTAGTAATTCTTTTAGAATTAGCGTCCCATTGGTCTGTAGATGCAGAAATATTTAAAGTACCTTCTGTAATATCAATGGCCTCTTGTGCCATAAAGAAAGCTTGGTTTCCATCTTGGTCAAGCGATGCTTCTGTAAGTGTAGAGCCATCTTGATAATCTACAAGTCTAGCATTTCTATTTGAAGATCTAGTGATTCTAACTATAGCATTATTTGCAGGAGCCGACCCAAATGCAATAGTAGATGAGTTAGAAAAAGTATAATCTGTAGTTAATGTTTTTGTAACACCATCTACAGTCACAATAACATCAGCAGTTTTAATGTAAGGGAAGGTTACACTAAAAGAAGTTGTGCTACCGTTACCTGTATATGTATCTATTGCAAATGCCATATTTTATTTGTTTTCCCTGTTTGTTAATATAGTTCTTGTTGACCTTTATCTGGTAAGCCAGAATGATCTCTTACAAAGTTTAAGAATTGGTTAACTCCATATAAGTTTTGATATGGAAATAATCTCATTATTCTATTTAAATCTTGTTTACTAAAATTGTAGTCAGATCTCGTTGCTTTTAATCCAGATCCTGCAACTTTAAATATTTTACCTATTAAATCATAAGTAGGATTACCTGTTATTAAATTCATTTCTTGACCAGATGATCTGGTATTAAATCTGTGATCTGGTGCAACCTGTCCCATAATCATATCTAAGAAAGGAGGCATAACCGAAGACCAACCTGCTCTTTGGAAAGAAGCAATTGCAATCTTATTGTAATCACCTTTTTCTCCAAGTTTCTTTTTTAAGTATGCTTTCTTTTCACTTTTAGACATACCAACAGCATTAAAGTTAGCTTGAGCAACATAAGCCGCTCCTCCAATAAATGAAGTATATAAGAACATATTTACTGTTGCTTGGTCTGCCATAGCTACGTTATGTAAAAACTGTTTATTCCAAGCAGTCATAACGAATTGTCTAAACTGACCCATAGTTTTTCCCCAAGCATTGTCTGAGAAAAATCTACTCGTATCTCCAATAAAATTATATTGAACAGCTCGTTTAGTATATCTGTTAGTTGCTATTGCAAATCTTTTAACTAAAGCTTGATCTTTAAATTTTACAAAATCAAATGATAAAACTCTACGACCTAAAGAGTTACTTGTAGTAACTACATTAGGACTATTAAATTCTTTTGCTAAAGCTACAAGATCAGCATCATCTAATCCTAAAACTCTGTATCTGTTTAGTCTACCTTTGCTTATAGCATCTATAGTTTTTCCACCTTTAGAAACATCTATAAGATCTTCTGCTAATTTATGAACAAATAATCTCATAGCAATCTTTCTTTGGTTGCTATCTATTTTAATTAAACCAGAAGTATATCCTGTTACTTTTTCAGCCGCATTAGTTAATGGTTTTGATACAAAGCTAGCTTGACTATCTAATTTAGAAATCCCTCTATCTAAAACATCATGTGCTTGATATAATCTGTATAAGTAATCATCTCCATTAGATGCACCAATAATAGCCATGTCGTTATAAAAAGTATCGTCTATCTTACCCGCTTGGGCATCATCAACTAACTTTCTAAAGAAAGGTATTTCATTCAACATGGTTTTCATACCTTGTTGTGATACGGCTACACCATACTCAGGTAGCTGTGCTATACCTACTTGGTTTAGTACTCTTATAAAATTAAATCTTCTTAAATCTCTTAATACTTTATTTGCACCAAATGATGGATCTCCTGTTTCAGTAGATCTTCCCATAATGTTATTAAAGAAACTATCTATTGTATCTTTTTCTTCTTGTGCAATAAATTTATTACCTAATCCTCTTTGTGTAGCATTTTTAGTTTTAGCTACATTAGTTTTAGGATCATTGTAAACTTTATCAATATCGTTAAATAATTCGTTCTTTGTTTTTAACCATTGGTTTCTACTTTTAATACCCATTCTTTCGGATAATGAATACCAACCACTCATTTCATTTGTGTATGAGTGCCAAAGTAAATCTATATCATTTTCAAAAAGATCATCTACTCTAGTGTTAATACCTTTAATTGTAGTTTCAAAGTTTTCGTTTAATCTAATTCTTTCTGAGAATCTTCCTGATGTTAAAAGACTTATATTATTTTTAAGACCATTAAATAAATCATCTCTTTGTAATTTTGTTAAATTAGAAAATACATCATCTATATATTCTCTTAATAGTTCTGGACTTTTAATTTTAATAAGTTGTTCAATATCAAAACCACCATGTCTACTATTATACTTAGCCGCCTGGACAATTGCTTTGGCCATAGCTCTAGCTTTAGTTAAAGGTATTTTAACATCTTTAACTTCTCCTGTTTTACCATCAACACCTTTTACTGTAGTGTCTTTCCCTTTTACTTTAGTTGCAGGATTATCATATTTGTTTAATAGTTTTTGTTCACTTGTAATAGCTTTAACCAATAGTTCTTCAATTCCATCTTCACCTATTTTTGCTTCTAAAGACGCAAAGCTTTCAAAACTAATTTTTCTAGGAACATAATATCTACCTGTGTTTGCCGCTAAATCCTCAGCACCTTCAACACCAGATTCTGCTAACTTCTTAGCCCACAGTTGAAAACCATTTGCATAGCCCTCAGCCGCTTTAACTACATTAGCATCTTTTAATAATTCTATATCAGCCGCACTTTTATCTTTTCTAGATAAAGCAATCATAGCTCTTTTAACTTTAACCATAAAATCTGTTTTATGTTTAAACTGAAAAAAACCTTTTAGTTTACCTAAAGCTGTACCACCATAACCTAAATCTTTTAAGTAGCCTTCCATAGCTTCATTTACAGTAGTGTAAACTGTATGGTGAGTTTCCATAGTAACTTGATCTCTTATGGTTTCAACTGTTTCTCTTTGTACTGCGGCTTTACCATCTCCCTTAGTCCAACCAATAGCGTCTTCCATTGATTCAAAACCAAACTTTTTAGTTAGTTTAGAAAGACTTGTTCCTAAAGTTCCAGATCTTGTCATACTGAAACCAAAGAAAGGTATGTTTCTTAATTTTGGATAGAATAATTCTATTCCATCAATATCTGTTTCAGCTAATTCTTTTTCTAGCTTTTTGTTTTCTTTAGATATTTTAGTGTTTTTAAATTTTGTATTGTCTGCTTTAGGAGTTGTTTTTAATCCATTCTCCTCTATGTCAGCTCTTTCAATAGAAGTAGCTACATTATTAAGCCTTTTTGACATTATTGCGGAGATACCCCCTCCAAGAGTACCACCTAAAGCTGACGCTATTATTATGTCATTGATACCCATTGTTGGGTTATTAGCCGCTACAGGAGTATATAAAGCTCCCTCCATAGATCCATAAACTAATCCTGATCTAAGAAAGTTTTGTCTTCTTGATATTCCTGTAAGAAACTGAGTGCCTTTCATTACTTTACTTAAAGCACCGTAACCTGTGATGTTAACAGGATCTAATATGAAAGAACCTAACTGTAAGGCTGTACCTGTCCAACCCATGTTAGATAAGATTTCAGCATTTTTTTGATGTCTACCTGCTTTTTGTCCTAAATATTCTAGATGACCTGCATTTACAGCACCTACAAGACTTTCTGCATATCTACTATTAAGGTTATATTTTTTAATTGTTTCTCTAAATTCTTCTAAATTATTTTCATAACTAAAACCATCTTCTTGAACAAACGTAGGTGCAAAGAACATATCAAAGCCGTTAGCTAGTATTGTATTTTCTCTTATTGCCGCTTTAACACCTTTGGTAAATGTAGAACCTTCTTCTATATACTTTTGGTACTCACTATCATTGTATGCGTCATCTAAAAATAAACCTCTACTTACACTCGGTAATTCTGACCATAGATACTTTTGTTTAGTAGTATCTGTAGGTTTAAATTTACTGTCTTCTAATGCTTTAAGAGTTTTTTTTTCGTTCTCTAATAAGTCTGCTTCTTTATTTCTTCTAGTTGGAAACTCATCTCCAAAGTTTCTTAAGTTAGCTAAAGCACCGTCCCAATCTCCACTAGCGGCTTGTTTGATATAATTCATATCACTACCGTCAGTTCTTGTAAAAGAAGTACCATGTTGAAAACCAACAGATACTAAAACTGTCTGTTGTGCTTGTGTTAATTCTTCAAATGGTGTTACAGGGTCGTGTTTATTATAAGTTGCTATAACTTGATCTGTATACCAAGAATGACTAGCTTTATCTATTTCTTTAACTTGAGTATCATTTAATTGTAAATTAGGTGCTACTTCTTTTGCCTCTGCTCCAGACATACCCATAAAATTAGATAAGAAACCTGTAGTTTCTTCTGATATGCCTAACTCGTTAATTAAAAAATCTGGTGTCTTTTCCTTTAAATCAAAACCTGTTGCTATTGTAACACCAGAGTTTTCATTAGGTACATAGCCTTGTTTTACACCTTTACCTTCTAAGCTTGAGATAAATTCCCAATTAATATTTGTAGTCATAGTATTTAAAATTTATATATTTCTCCTTGTCCAAAGTTACCTGTGCCTACTCCCATATCTTCTCTTTCCTTTTCTCGTTTTTGTTTAGCTTTTAGTTTTTTATCTTTAGCAATTCTTGCTTTCTCATCTAGAATATCTTGAGAAGCTTGTTTCTCTTTCATTCTATCTTTAACAATACTAATAGGTATTTCTAACCAAACAGTTTGGCCATCTTTGTATTCTACTGTTGCAGGGACATCTAAAGATGTACTAAGATTTTCTTTAAACATAATAGTATCTCTTTCATCGTTAACTATTATTTCGTAGTTGTTTAAATCTAACCCTCTATCTATATTTGGAGCAGTACCTGAAACATCAACATTAGTTTCATCAAAGAAAAATCCTATAAGTTCAGAATCTTCAATAATATCTTTGTCTGTATTTAATTTTTCTTTTAGTAGTTCAATTGCGTTAATTTTAAATACATCATAATTGTCGGGATTAACTCCAATCTTTTTAATTTTATAGTTACTAATTAAACGACCATTTACATCAGTATAATGCTTATCAATAAACTCTCCTGTTGCTTTAATATAATTAGCACCTTCTGGCATAGTATTCTTAAAATACTCTCCGATCATTTGAGTTAATTCTTGGTTAGGTGCGTAAGCTGAATTAACTGCATAACCTTGTAGTTCTTTTCTATCTTCTGCATTTAGAGTTATAATTTCTGAAGTTCTATACTTTTGAGTTCCAATTTCTCTAATAACATCTCTATAATCCATTCCAGACTGAACCATTGCATTAGCAATAAAGAAATCATATTTACTCTTATCGTTTTCTTTAAAATAAATACCTGTTAATCCTGATTTATCTAATCTTGCATAAACTTCTAAAGCTAATTTAGAATCTTCTGTAGTGTAGGGAGATAAAGGTTTTGATAATAAATCTTCTATTCTACCAATTGGTTCATTAAGTTTCATGCCCATTTCTAAAGAAACAACAGTATTTAAAAATGCTTCGGCAGGCGTTGCACCCGCAGATGTTCTAGCCGCTACTTCTTTATCAAACAATTGGTTATCAAACTTTTTTCTATCTGATTTAGAATAGCTTGCAACATTACCTTGTGACCAATTAACAGCGTAGTTAACTAAATCATTAGAATCTTTTAGACTATTTAATATCTCTCTTACTTGAGGTGCTAAATTTGGATTATTTAATGTTGATGGGGTTCCATCGGGTTTGTTTTGAGTTAAAAATTTAATATATGAATTAGCAAATCTACCATCTATTAAAGCATGAGTTTTAGCTTCTTGAATTAATATTTGATCAAAGTCGACATTATCTAACGCAGGGTTTTTATTATTTTTTACATCATAGAAAAGTTTTTCAAACATCTTCTCTGCATTTTCTGCAAAGTATTTTTGTTTTCTCTCAGCGTAGTCTTTTACATTCATACTAACTTCGCCTTCCATTTCTTCCATTAGCTCATTTTCGTAAAAAGCTATTTCTAGTTCTTCTTCTACTTTATGAGGTAACGCCTGTAAGTCGTATGAAGTATTTTGTCTAATTCTTGTAGTAAGATTATCTGATTGTTTTTCAAACTCTTTCCCATTTAACCAAGTTCTTAACTTAGCTGTGCTTTCATTATAGGCTGACGCAAAAAATTCATCATCACCTTTATCTGCTAAATAATTTTCACTATATTGACTATAATGGTCTTGCCAATTGTAATTAGCAGTATTTCTTTGTGCCCAATAATCTTGTTTAAAATCTTGGATAAATTTATCTACTGAGTTATTTGCGTATTGTTTGTATGCACCAAATCTAGCCCAACCATTATAAATATCTGGAAAACCATTTTTATGAGCAAGTTTAGATTCTTCTAAAGTCATGCCATTAATCTTAGCGGCACCCTCGTTAGCTTTTTGTTCATTTTGTTCTTTAAACTTTTTATCTGCTAAAGCTTTGATTGCAGGATTAATACTAGCTAAAGTATCTGCTAGTTGTTCAAAACCACTTTTACCAACTATCTGAGCTCCAGAACCTACTGATACAGCTTCTGGTGTTGGTGCGTTTTCCAACTGCACATTAGTATTTAAATCTGTATTTATTTTAGCCATTATTTAGGTGGGTTGTAATTTTCGTAAGTTAAATTAAATGTTTGACCACCTGAGCTCGCATCTGGAGTATTAGGTGCCGCATTTGACATATACATTGTACCAATATCTGTAGCCGCACTTAAAGCATAAGATGTAAATGATGGTTTGTATGCTCTAGGTAAATTGTTTATTTGGTTAGTAAATCTTCTATTCCAAGCAAGTCTATCTTGTGCCATTCCATACATATAGTTTTCATAGTTTTGATCTATAATATTAGAATCTTTACCTGCTTGTCTTTCTACGTCTCCAACTAAACTATTAAATAAATTACCACCAATACCTTTTTCAAATATTGCTAGTTTAACTTGTCCTTTTTTCTTTGTTTCTTCTTCTTTAAGTTTTAGTTTTTTCTCACTTAATTGATCTTCTTTAATTTCTTTTTGACGTATAAGTGCGTTATCTTTGTAGATAGCTTCTTCTCTAATAGTTTTAGCTTTAGCATCAGTTTGAGAGTTAGTGTAGTTAGCTTTAGCTTTATCTGCTCGATAAGACTGTACTGCTGAAAATACTCTTAATGCTGTAAATGCTGTTGGGTTACACATCTATTGTTTCTTTCTCCTGTTTAAAGTTTTGTTTTATAAATCCATAAAATAAAACATCGTTAAATGTTTTTTCATTAATAATTTTAAATCCACACCAATTAAGCCAATCTAAATGTAATTTATTTCTACTGTCGATGTAGTTAAAGAGAATAGGAAACCTATCTTCCATTTCTTGTACTCTATCTTTACATTCTTTTAAGAATTTAATTTTAATCTTTTTAATCTTTGGTGTGCAAAGTAAAAATGGAGATCCAATATTTTTATCATCTAAAGATGGGACAACTCCATATATACCTGCAATTTTTTTATCTACAAAAAATGAACGACAGTAGCTAGTCATTGCTAAACCTTTTAATAAAGTTTTTTCAATGTCTACATCTCCTGACTTTGCTTTTATTTCTGCTAAATCTTCTTTTCTTAAATCTTTAGTTAATTCTTTTATATGTTGTGCTTTTGTATCTATTTCATCAATAATCATTAGGTTATTACTCTTGTTGAAAGAACAGAGAATATACCCTCCCACTCTGCCGATAGAAAATTACAAGGAACGTAACTATCGGAAGTTATAAATATAACTGAGTCTTCGTTTTTACATTGAATTGGAAACTTAAAAGTGCCACTTTCCAAATTTGGTTGACCTAGTGTAAATCCACTTGATCCTAATACTTGTCCCGTAAATTTATAAGTAGAAGATGACCTAGCTAAAGGTGTCATTACTACTTCAAAAAATCCTGTATCTCCATAAACAACACTCATATTTTTTAACTGTAATCTGCCACTATTAACAGTTGTAGAATTACCAGAAGATTTTTGTTCACGAACATAGAAAGTTGGAAAGGTATATTTAAAAGTATATTTTCTTCCAACTATACAAGTGTTTGCTGAATAATCTCCTGTAACTACTACTGTTGTATTTGTAGTGCTAACTATAGGGATATTTCTACCTTTTTCAGAAGATCCCCAAGATCCACCTAGTACAACCTCCATTGTGTTTGTATCTTGATAAGGTAAAGTAAAAGTAGTTTTATCAGTGCCACTACTGTAACTACCTGTTAATACAACTTTACGATCTAATAAGACTGTAAAAGGTAAATTAGTATCTACCTCATTAGTCTTTAAGTTCATTTTCTCTAAGTAAGTACCATCAGCTCTTTTAACTACGATGTATAAAAAGTTTTGAATACAATCACCATCTAAGAGTACATCTGTTGTAGAGAAAATATATTTAGATCCAGATCTTTGTAAGGCTTTTTTAGATTCATCAAAATAATATTTATAAACAAATAAAGAGTTTCTTTCTCCAGATGAAAATCCAAACACAGTATTCTCACTAGAAGAACCTTTCAATCCTGTAATACTTCCTGAAATGTATCTTGGTAAGTTAACTGTTATATCTAAAGCATCTTTAATTTCAGTATCAGTATTAACATAGTATTCTCTAACACCTGCAAAACTACCTCTAGAAATACCGAAGTAAATGTTTTGACCTACTCCTAACGGCTTACAACTATCATCAATTTCATATTCAGTTGTTTGATTAATTGAAACTGTTTTAGCAGACAATACTTCTTCTGCATCAAGTGTAAATTGTGTTTGATCTGAAAATAAAACAAGCTGTTCATTAAAAGGTACAGCATACTTTAGTATAGAAACTTTATTATGACTAACCGCTAAATCAATCATATCGTCATCTACTGATGTAGTTACTGTTGTAGCCCAAAAGGTAAAGAACTTACCTGCTTTAGAAAATATTACATTTTCATCAGATAAAAAACCTAATCTATTTCTATAAAAGAAAATATCATTAATCTTTCTTCCTATAAATGTAGGATCTGGACTTGTTGTTTCATCGCCAACTGTTCGGCTTGCAAAGCTCGGCTCCTCGTAATCTGTACCACTAACCGTGTAAGTTGAACCGTCAGCTTTGCAAAATCTAAAATTCCCGTCTGCCGTTCTTATTAAAAGATGAGGCATAGTAGAGGCATCAAATGAGTTGTCTAAACCGTCTTTAACAGTTTCAACCCAAGCATTACCGTCCCAATAAACAAAATAATTATCATACTCAGTACCACCATCTCCTACAATTTCTGTTACAAAACCTGTAACACCTTTGTATGGTAAATCAGCAAATGAGTTAGTCTTATCTTTAACCATAATAAGACCATCGCCACCTATACCGTCTGATACAGAAGCTGTAAATGTACCAGAAGTTTTTGATACATGAATAATAGAACCATCTCTTGTTACTGAGTAACCACTTAAATTACTATTTAAGTCGTTATATAATTCTGTTGCTATGTTATCTGTTGTAATAGAACTAGAATTACCAGAGCTAGAATTATCCAAAGTTTGATAACTAGCTACTGATGATCCGTCTATTATTATTTCGTAAGTAGTTTTATACTGTCCATTTTTAACATAAAAGATGGCTTCATCTGGTCTAGCTGTAGCAGTAGATCCAGACTTAGTTGTAACTTTTGTTTTGTTAACAATAAAAGTGTAATCAGCAACAGTAACTAAATTAAAATCATCTTGTGGTGCTGATGCTGTTAAGTAAGAAACTCCATCTGGTACAACAACAGTTTTAGCATTACCCGCTAAGTCGTATACTTTAATACTTTGATTGTTTACTAAGACAACGTATTGTTCTGAGCTATCTCTATTAATAATATGTACTTTACTATTTGTTAAAGTATCAGTATTTAATTTTGCAATATGTTCTGTAGGTGGTCGTTTACCTAAACCAGAAATAATATCTGACAAACCGTTTTCTTGAACACTAGCTTGATTTGGTAGTTTAACTGTATCTGGTTGCTGAGAAACCCCATTCAATAAATTTGGAATTGAATTGGAAATTAATCTGGCTGGCATTATTCATCAGTAATTGTTGATTTCATCGGTTGATAATTATCTCTATCTAAAACTCTAAATGTACTGTAGTTATCAAAAATACTATGATCTCTAGTATCTCCTTCGTGTTCTTTTAATGCAGATAAAGCTTGAAGTTCATCAACTTGATGAAATCTATGTAAAGTTTCAGAAGCTAACATTCTATCTTGAAATATTCTTGTAGCTCTGATTGTAACGTATCTTCTTGCTGTTTCTGGTAATTCAGTAAATTCTAATAACCAAGTTATGTTTACTTTTATATCTTTAGTAAGAACATAAGTATGGTTTTCTCTATCCCAAAGTTTTCTTGCTCTTTCAACTAAATCTAAGTTAGCATCACTATTAGAAGTATCTACTCTTAGACAGTTTGATGGTAATTCAATTTGATTAGCTGTGTTTCTTGCAAGTGTATAATTAGTATCTGTATTAAAATGCCAACCTACACTTTGTACTTCTCTTGAAACATTATCTAAAATTTGTATTGCAATAGAAACGTCTGTTGTAGTTGAAGATGTAATTGTGTTAACAGGACTTTCTCCTATCGCCGTCATCATTACATTGACGCTTTCTAATTTACTACTTACTGTTGTCATATTTAAATTTTGTTAGCACAGGGCGAGCTGTTTTTATGAACTCGCCCCATGAATAAAATCGTAAAATTAATTACGAAGTTTTGATTTCAATTGCACAAATTGGATTAAGTACACCATGACCCATAGCGTATTTAGCAACCATTAATGTACCTTGTCTTTGGATTTGGTAATCCATTTCTGTAGACAGATCCATTAACTTAACTGTTCCAACTGCATTTTTCTGCCAAACACAACCAACTGTAGTTGAGAAGTTCCCTGCAAAATTTGTAGAAGAACCCTGAGCAACGCCAGAAGAAATGTTTGTAGAAGGTATGTTGTTAGACATAATTATATTAATGCCTGCAACTTTTAAAACTTTACCTTCTGAGTAAGAACCGTTTCCACCCCAATCTCTGTTTATAACAGTAGTACCTTGAATCAGATTGTAGTAAGCCGCAGGTGAAACTGCTGCATATCTATCTTCCGCAGGTACATCTAAAGCGTCTAACTTTTCAGCCGCAGCAAAAATACTTGCCGCCGCAGATGCCGCATTAGTGTTAAAGTCAGCATCAGTAATAGATTGGCCAGCCGCTTGTGGCGATGCCGCACTTGCTCTTGATGCTAAGATTAGGTTTTGGTAAACGTGTTTATCCATTTGGCTCGCTAAAGCTCTACCCATTTCTTTTGTGTAGATTGATCTAACATCAAAATGATTCATTGCTTCATCGATTTTCGAAATAAAAACTGGAGCGATAAGTAGATTCTCAATAGAGATTGTTCTCTCATTGTGAGTTACAGATCCGCCAGTAATTTCATTTCCTGCCGTATGGTACGCCGCCGTAGTAACTTTTCCAACTATTGGAAATTGTGCCGACTTGCCCGAACTAATTGTTCGAACCATGTGTTTGTCTAGGGTAGTGTTTGCAGTTTCGAAGGCTGTAATTACTTCTCCACTAAAAACCTTGAGGAAGCTAGCTGTTGTAGAGCCAGATCCCGCATTTTGCCCAATGTTTGATACAGTATAATTTGACATTATATATATATCTCCTTTTGTTTAGGTTTTTGCTAATAGAGCTAGTTAATTTCAGTGTCGGAATTGTCCAACCTCAGTCGGGTTTCGTCTTACTTTTAATCTGCTATTCAAGGACTAGCAATTTGTCCATAGAATTTTATTAAATAACTTTTGATCTAGCTAACTTGTCTGCTACCATTTTTCTAAATGCACTATCGGTAGCATACTGAGGACTAGCCATATCTGCTTTCATCTGGCCTATACTTTCGTATGTAGCTCCAGAGTTTGGTACAGATGTTTCTCCAGTTGTTAACATAGGTTCTTTACTTTCAGATGAGAAACGAGCATACATACCTTTAATAGTAAACAATGCAGTTTCATTATCTTTACTTATGTTATCATTAAATTGTTTAACTTCTGATTCAGAAAGATTATTACTTACCCAATCAGTCATTCTTTTATAATTTTCTTCTCCACCTGCACTTTCATAAGCTTGGGTTTCAAATTGTTTTGCTACAGCGTCTAAGCCTGCAATATAATTATCAATGTATGATTTAGGTAAACCTGCTTTTTCTAATCCAGAAATAGTTTCTTCACTTAACTCACCATTATCTTCAAACTCTCTTTGAGCAGAAGTAAAATCAAAATTAATTGGTGTGTCAGTTTTTGATTCTTCTTTAGGAGCTTCTTCTTGAGGTTTACTCTCTCCTAATTTCTTTTCTAATTCTTGGTAAGATTTAACTAAATCTTCTTGTGTTTTAAATTTACCAAGTATTGGTTTTGATTCAACAGCTTCTGGTGCTTGTTCAACTTCAACTGTATTGTTTGCATCTACTTTAGCTTCCATAGCATCTCTATGCTCTTGAGTTTCTTGTACTCCTTCTTCAGCAGGTACGTCAATTTTATCGACCATTAGTTCTCCTTATTATTATTTTCTTCCCTATCTTGTTTAACGCTATCCCTGACCATACCCATGCCTTCTTTTACAGCGACAGGGGAATTTTGTTGCATCATCATTTGCTCTTGCATTGCTTGTTGTTCTTGTGCAATTTGCTCTTGTGATTTAATTAAGCCATTCATCTCTACTCCTAAAGATGTACCAACTCTTTTTACATATTCTTCTAAATTTAAATAAGTCATTAACTGATCTGCAAATGGTTGTAGTTGATTAACAAATGTATTTAATCTTTGTAAATCACTAGATCTACCTAATGCTTCAAGTCCTGTAACAATCTTAGGACGTACACTGTCTTTAGGTAAAGGAGGTAAAGCTTTCTTCTTTTCCATTTGATGAGTTAACCTATTAATTAAAGGTAATTGTAACTCTTGAGATAACAAAGAATACAAACCACCTAAACTATCATCAAGTTCTTTTGATACATAATTAATTTCTGTAGCAGTAACTCTGTCATTATTTCTTTGAACAGACGCATTTAACATAAATGCAAATTGTAATCTTTCTTCAATTATTTTTATTGTTTGAAATGAAATAGTAAAGTCAGCACTCTTGTTAACTTGAAGTGTAGTTACATCTTCTGCATTACCTTCTCTAATTGCACCGTTAGGACTTTCAGATAAAGTTTTTAATCTTGTACTTCCATTTGGTTTTACTAAAAATAAAACTTTACTTGAAGCCGCAGATCCTTCTACAATTGCTCTATATAAAGCTTCTAAACTACGAAGATCACCAATGTACTCCTCAATAAATCCTCTACCGTAATCAGCATTGTCAATTGATGTATATCTTAATGGTATAAAAGCGTTTTTATCTAAAGGATAACTACCTATAGATGATGGTATAGTTTTCTCATTTATCTCTTGATGTACTTCCCATTTTTTACCATTAGCTGATCTTTTAACACAAGTGTAAATTTCACAAGTGTTTTCATAACCGTCTTTATCTTTGTCGCCATCTATTAATTCTTTTTGTTCTTCTGTTAAAGAGCTAGGTGAAACCATATCTTTTGTAATAATCTCTAAAATACTACCTACACCGTCTCTCTTAACGACAAATCTATCCAAGTGATAAACCTTCATTTTAAATTCAGGAGTAATATAAAGTAGTACATTACCGCAAATTAAAAGATGTTTTAAAGCTTCAAATAAAGCATTTCTAAAGTTATTAACTTCCATCTCATTCATAACAACCCGTTCGATTGAACCCATTGCTTTTTCAAACTCACCTTTCATATCATCTCGACCAGACAACTCAGACAAAGTAAACTCGTCAAGTGTTAGTCTAAAGAAAGGTTGATTAGGGGGAAGTAAAGCTAGAAGTAGCTTTGAAGATAGATTGTTTACACCTCTTGCACCAATTCCTTGATATGGTGTGTATAAAGTAGTATGGCCTGTGTGGTGTTCTCTAGGCATTATTGAGGGAATAGTAAACTCACTTGCGTCTCTTGCTCTATCAAGGTAAGGATCTCTTATTGCCTCTAATGTATTATATCTAGATTTTGCTGTCGTATAATTTGCCATGATCTATTAAGGTATATTTGCTCCAGATCCACTTGATCCAACGCCTATTTGTAAAGGTATTCTTAAAGCTGATTTACCTCTTTTCTTAGAGTAATTTACATTACTTGATGTATTTACTTGAGGTGCTTTAGGTGCCTTTTCTCTTAATCTTGTATTACTTGCATTTACCTCTGATGCGGGCATTGCAGGTGGTGGCGGTGGAGGAGGTGGTGGTTTAGGTCTTGAAAATCCACACATTTATTTAATATCTCCTACTATTATTTCTTTTAATATATTTTCATCTTTGTCAGATAAAAGCTGTTTTAGATGTAAAACAACACTACTTTGACCTGCCTTAAACCATACTTGTCTTTCAGTATCTTTTAAATCAGGCGATTTATCAGGGAATTGTTTGTCTAAATAATCTAGTAACTCTTGATTAATCATAAGTTGTTTCCAAGAGTGCAACTATTTAGCTTTAATTTTTAGGGGAATAGGTACTATTGTTAGTACATTTTTGGTAGGTATGACCATAGTATTACCACCGTCAGCGATAACAAATTTGCCATTTTTAATGTCAGTTGTAAAATCTGACGCTAATATAAAAGAACTTTCATTCTTCTCAACAAGAAATCCAACACTTAAACATATTGTAGGTAACATCTGTTGTATTGTAGAAATTTCATTCCAAGATGAATCAGAGTTTGCGTCTTCCCAAAGACAAAGTACAAACTTATACTTCGGTGGGTTTGTCGACAACCATTGTAGCAGTTGTTTCAGTAACTTCTTCATTCTTATCTTCCTCTTTTTTAGTTGGGTTTTCTGGTGTAGGATCTAAAGGTATTTCTTCTAATGTAGATCTTTGATTACTTTCCCCTACTATTTTATAAGTAGCATTAACTGTTGGTGGGAATTTATTTTCTGTATCAGGTGTTCTTGCATAAAATACATCTTCATAAAGTATATCTGCATTTATCCACGTTTTCTTTTTCCATTTTTTAACTACACCACTCATTTTCTTAACTCCTTTATCTTTTCAATTTCTAACTCACAGTAATGAATTATTTTTTCTAGGTCTTGTATTTCAGTTCCTTTAAACAAATATCGACAAACGTACTTAACTATACAACCTTGAAAAAACGATAAACCATTTTTAGAAATAAATTCATAAGGTTGAATTACAAAATTATCTTTATAATGTGATCCTCCTACTTGTCTATCTTTAGGGAAAGCTTCATCGAACATTTTTTTATTTGGCATTACCACTCCATAGTTTAGGTTCTTTCTTTTTAAAATCGTAATCAGTATTTCTTAAAATACGAGCTACACGAGCTTGTGTTAAAGCATCTTCTTCTGTTAAACCTTGTTCTACAAAACAAGACTTAACGACTTTCCATAAGTTCTTTTTCTTTAAGAATGTTTTTTTAGTTTTAACATCTCCGTAAGTTGGTGCTCCTTTATAATTATCTACAGGATCTCCAACTAATATTTGATAATAAAAGTTATAATCAGCTTGTTTTTGTGTAACACCGTAAAACTCTTTTAGTTTAGGATTGTAATGTAATCCTGCTATTTGATTTAAGTCTTTATCAATACTACAAATAATCTTATTACCTTTAATAACATCTGCTGTTCCTAATATTCCAAGTATATCATCAGCCTCAAGTTTAGGTCTAATATAACCGTTAAACTTCTTATAAATATAATCTCTACAAAACTTTAAAGTAATAGGCTTTCTTTGTTTAGTTCTGTTTAATTTATAATCTGGAAATATCTCTTTTCTAAAATTATCTTTATCACTCAATGCTGATATATATTCTTTACATTGAGTATCGTGTATTAAAGTTTGGTAAGCGTCTTCAATTTTTCTAATACAATCTTTTTCATCAGAATGTAATGTCCATATAGCTTCATCATCATCACCCCATCTAATAGGTTCTTCGCTTGAGAACGCAACTTGATAAGCAATAACATCAGCGTCTATTAATAGTGTGCTCATTATCCGTTTCCTTTAGGTTTTATAGTGTTTAAATTTACATGAATGACGTTTCCGTCACGGTTTTTAATTTTCTTTCTAAAATCATTTTCATCAAAGTCTTTTTCAACAGCTTCAACTAAAGGTAAAGTTCCAAGTAAAGCACCATGACTTTCTACTGTTTTTAAAAAACCAGATAATATAGATCCAACTTGCACAGCAGGACTGTTAATCATATCTTCTGGTGTTTCTGTATCGCTAAACTTTTCAAAAATACTAAATTCTATTTTATCTTTGTTATCCTCTTTATCGTGTAAAACTATAATAACCTGCATTTTATTTCCTTTAATTTTTCCCACCAAGCATCTGCGATTTTATATAAATCAGTTGGTGTTTTAGTGTTTCCTTTTTTAGTGTTACATGAATGACAAATGATCCATATATTTTCTTTCTCATAACCTTTTGTTGTATCTAGTCTATCTACTGACGGAGAGTTTTCTTGACTGCCTTGTGGTATCATTACAATTTGACAACATGGACAATGACTTGGTGTTATTAAAATAAGTTCGTCTATTGTTAATCCGCAATCATGTCCTTGTCGTACTCTTTGATTGCATAAAGCGTTTGATGCCCATTTTCTCCAATTCTTATTAGTGGGTTTCAGCCCAGTTTTTACCGACACGGTATTCTGCTCCTAGTGGTACCCTAAGATTAAAATGCTCCCCTGCCTCTTTAATACTTTCTACCGCTAGCTTACCCACGTCTTCTGCAATATCTGGTTTTGCTTCTATTTGAAATTCATCATGTATGTTTGCTATAACAAATGCGTCTATATCTTTTAATTTACTCCAAAGAATAATTAATGCTTTCTTCATTATGATTGCCGCACAACTTTGGTTCAAAGCATTTAACGCTGAGTGTTGTGATCTAATAGTTAATATTCTTTTATCAATAGCTTTAATATATCCAACACCTTCTAACTTATCTATGATGTCATGTTTAAGTTCCTGTAAGAAAGGTAATACTCTATTAAATTTATCTAATACAATTTTTGCTTGACCCATATCACAATCTAATATTTCAGAAACTCTACGAGAACTTGCTCCATAAAGTACCGCATAAAGTATTGTCTTAGCTAGTGATCTTTTTTCTAAACCTAAGTTCTTTTGGTTGTAAGTATGTATGTCGCCATTAAGAATAAGATCTACATATTCTTTTCCACCTGTATAGTTATAAATATAGTGGCCTAAACTTCTTGCTTCAATTCCACTTGCATCTGCACCTACCATTACATAACCTGTCGATGGTATAAATAATTCTCTACACTCTTTACCATACGGTGAGTTAATACTTGGTACTTGTTGTAAGTTTGGACTACGACAAGACATTCGTCCTGTTGTGATGTTAGTAATATAACTACTATGTATTCGACCTTTCTTAACAACTTTTAACCATGCGTTTTTACCATCACTTAACATTCCTAATCTTTTTTCAATTAGTAAATATTCATTAAGTTCTTTAGCTTCTGGATAATCTAAATGTCCTAAAACTTCTTCATCAACAATTGGTAAACCTGTTTCAGAAAACTTTTTAGGTTTCCAATTTCTTAACTCCATAAGTCTATTAGATATTTGTTGTCTACTAGATGGATTAAACTTCATTGTTTTAGATTTTCTAATAGCAATACCTTTTTTATATCCAAGTTTTTTATTATTAACTTTAGGAATAAACTCTCCTAAATCTACTTGCCAATCTGGTATTCTATTTTCTAAACTTAATTTAAGATCATGTGTTCTACCTAAAAGTTTTGCATGAAGGTCTTGTGCTTTAGCTACATCAAAACCAAATCCTTTGTCTTCTTGTAGTTTAAGTATGTTTGCTATTTCATGTTCTAACTCTACACTTTCTTGACTAAAACCTTTTTCAATTAATTTAGTATAAAGTAAAGAAGTTAGCTTTACATCTTGAACACAGTAATCAAGCATATCTTGATTAAAGTTTTCAAAGTCGTTAACTTCTGCATAATCTCCTTTGTAAAACCTAAGTCTTTGTCCCCAAGCTTTTAAACTATGTCTTCCTACTACGGACTTATCAATGTGATTGTTAGCTAACAATTTAAAGTCTACGCTATTCGCAATGTCAGGGTAGATAAGGCGACTTAAACATAGAGTGTCGTGGACTAACTCGGGGTTATGAGAGTAGTTATATAAACGCTTAAGCACAGGGAGGTCATACTTTATTACGTTGTGTCCCACGATTAAGTTGTCAGCTAACAGATCAATACCTTTCGGTATATCTCGTCCGATGAACGAAATTTCTTTTCCTTCTTTTTGTAAAACAAGACAATGGACTTTTGTTGGATTAAATCCGTCTGTTTCTATATCAAAAATTATTGGTGTCATATTCTTGTAACCTTCCTGTTGCCGAGTTATATTGTAGTGTAGTTGCAACACCTGTAATTCCTGCAAATCTATTTTTTAATATTCTTACAGTTGTCTTTTTAGAATCTTCAATATCTGAAACTGACCTTTCACAGCCAATACAAATATCAGTTAGTTGGCCAATTGAACCCGAGCCTCTAAGTTGTCCTAATGATGTTTGTAATCCATCTGTATGATCTTTATTTCCTTCGGGTCTTTTTAAATGGCTCACCAAGATCACACCAATGTTTAATTGTTCTGTTAATCCTCTAAGTCTAGTCATTAACAAATCAATTGTTTTTCTTTCATCGTTAGATTCTAAACCACTAACAATAATTGATATGTGATCTATAAATAAATATTCTATGTCTAATGCTTTTGCGAAATATTTTATTTTATTAATTATTGTATCTTGCTCAACAGATCCCCAATGATCATACAAAAACACATTACCATTACCTATAGTTTCTTTATAAGCAATTTCTAATTCTGTTTCTGAAACATTTGATCTATCAATATGAATAGGTTTATTAAGATGTAATCCAATTATACCTTCGCAAGTTCTTTTTAAACTTTCTTCAAGAGATATGATTCCTATACGCTTTCCTTTTTTAATTAAATCGTAAGCAATTTCTTTTGTCATTAACGACTTACCAATTCCCGAGCCACCACATACAGTAACAATTTCTCTTTTTCTAATACCAAAAAGTTTTTTATTAAGACCTTCGTATGGGTAAAAAGCTGTAGCCTTTTCATCTTCTTGTTTAATAACTTCCCAAAGTTCTTCGCCTGCTACTACACCATCTGGTCTATGAGTTTTTGCTTCCCACATAGCTTTAATTACATCTGCACCTAATCCGTTAACTAACATTTCGTTAACATCTTTTAGTTCAAAGTTTGCAATTTTAGCTTTACCTATAGTTAAAAGTTCAGCACATTTTTTAGCGGCCTCTTGACCTGCATCGTCTTGGTCAAAGAAAAATATCACCTGTTCGTAGTTTTCGATCCATTCGAGTTGTTTCTTTAACGACTTAACTGCTCCGTTAACACCGTTAGGTATTCCACACACAGGATATTTGTGATTAAATAATTGAGAAAGTGAAAGGCTGTCTATTTCGCCCTCACAAATACACAAAATCTTACCTTTAGTTCCCCATAAGTTTTGACCGTACAAAGTAGCTTGGTTTATATCTCCTCTAGTCTTAAATTCTTTGTTAGCAAATCTAAGTTTTTGAAATATAGGTTTCTTTGCTTTATCGTAATATGTAGCAACTTGGACAGGCTTACCGTCTACTTCTGTTAATTTGTAATTCCATTTTTTACAAGTTTCTAATGATAACTTACGCTTAGTTAAAGCAGTTGCTTGACCTTGCAGTAAATCACTAAAATACACATCTTTAGATACATCGCTATTACTTGTAGAATTGCTATTAGGATAGATAGTAGTATTACAGACGAAACAATGAGTGTGTTCATCAGAATACAAAGCCATTCCATCACTTGACGAGCAAGTCGTACAAGGTAAGTGTTTAATAAATTCGCTTTCATCATTATTCATTAAAACCCGCTTTCCGTACTGCGTTAAGTCGGTCTTTTTCTATCTTTTCTAGTTGTTCTTTTAATTTGTTGTTTTCACTTCTTAAAACACCATTTAATTTTTGCTGTGCATCGCTAACTGTTTGGTTATCTTTAATACGACCATACAAAGCTTTTATCTGTTCATCTTTTTCTTGAACAATCTTGTTCCATTCTTCATTACTTTTACCAACTATCATTGTCCCTCCCAAATAGTTTATTTATTTATTATCCAATCTTGCGGAATTAATTTGTCAGAGTATTTAAAACCATACTTAACGCACCAATCTCCATAACTTGTTTTGCTACCCTTGTAGATACGGTTCCTTGAGTTACCAAAGACAAATCTAATATCTAAATTAGGTTGCTGTTCCTTTACGAGTAAATGTTTTTTTCTATCTTCTCTTTTAAAGAAACCTTTAATTTCGATAAGCACTCCATTATCTAATTCAATATCTGGTGTGTACTTATGTTTTGTAGAAGGCTTGAAGTAATCAACAACCCGTTCTTCATACTTAAAAGAAATTTTACGATCTTTTAGATTATTAATAACGGTTTCTTCAAGCCCACTACGGTATTTAGAAGTCCGTTTCTTGTGAAACGGGTACTTCTTTTTTCCCACTCGGTACATTGGAAACTTTCTCTACGCCAAAGCCATAATCGGAATTGTCTTCTTTAATTTCTGATTTAGTCTCAGACTTAGTTGATACAATTTCAATTAGTTGAACAGCTTTTAATCTTAAACCAACACCTACACCTTGTAGATTGTTAGCCCAAGAAAAAGCTTGAAAGGCGATCTTCATTTTACTTCCCGTATAAACAGGTTGCGTTTCAGCAATTGTTTTATCTGGGTTGTAAATCTTTGGTCTTTGCTCAAAGTCAGTTCCGTCTTTCATTGTTACTTTTGGCTTAAGTTTAAACTTAAACTCTACTCCACCCGTTTTTAAAACTTTGTACTGTGTGTGAGGAGATCTTTTTTCTGTGTTCTCAGTTTTTTGCCGAGCCATCAAAGTTTCCTCGTAAAGTTTTATAATGGGTTTAGCTTCCTCATCACTTAGTTCTAACTTTACAGTAAACACTCCGTTTGGTTTTTCAAACTGAGTATCTGGTGTAAAGATATATGGGTATTTACCAACACCTGTCGGTGTAGTATGTATTGCTTTTTCATTTATCATATGTGTTTTCCTCCAAGAGTGGTTAGGTTGTTGTTATCCTTTGTGAGAATATCTCGATACCGCAACTATATATTTATAAGTTAACACAATCCCAAGCATCAAGATATTTTGGATATTTATTTACATACTTAAGATACGTCTCACAAAATTGTTCGTACTGTGTTGTTGTAGATGTATGACTTGTGTAACTATAAAAATTAATAACAATAGTTCCCAACAATAAAAATATAAAAAACCTAATCAAACTTTCTCCATTCATAGAATTTATCTTTTCTATTCATCACTACATTCATTGATTTAACGTCAGTTTTTTTAGGATAGATGTATGCGAATATTCCCTCGTCTATTTCCTCAAGCTTATATCCTGCACCTAGTTCTATTCTATTGGCCAATCTAAAATCATCTTGATTTGGCTCATATAGTTCTCCTTTAACTGAGTATTCATTTTCTTTTCTAAAAACAAACGGGTACCAAAACCCTGTCATAGAAAAACCTTTAGATTTAGTTACATACTCTCCTAAAAATTTACTTCTTTTTAAGACGTAATCTAAATGTCCTCCTTTTTTTAACGAACCATATACAAATAATTTTCTCATAACTTCCCTTTCTATTATTATATTAGTATTGAAAGTGCAACTATTTAGCTAAAGAAATAGTCGCTCTTGGCAATTTCAGAAATCTCCAAATTACCACGCTCTGGTGGTGGAGTTAGACGACTTTTATATTTATCGGGAAGTTGAGCTTCCCAATCTTTATATAAAATTTCTAAATAATCTTCACTAAACAAATCAATTACAACTTTTCTAATTATTTTATTTAGATCATCTATTCTGTTTGGAGTTGTTGCAAAACTGTCATGCACCATTAATAAATTATTAAGTGGTATATCTGCATTTTTACAATACAACGCAACACCTTGAACAACAGCGGCATCGAGGCTGTGAACAATGTTAGGAGAAATTGATGAGGAGAATTTTCTAGAATCCTTCCTATTAATTTCTCGTCTATAAGTGGTGTAGACTAACGATCCTGCTATAGATGTTTTAACTTTAAATGGTATGTCATATCTATAATCCATTTCTACAGGAAATCCCATAGGTGTAGTCCAACGCATTTTCATGTTTGCTTTAGCAAATAGTTTAGAACATTCTTGAAACCATTTCATAAGTTTAGCTTCAAGTTCAACTTCTTCTTCCATTTTATCCCATACAATCTTAGCTAGCCAACGACAATCAGCAAAGCCATCATCTGCTAAAACTTTCTTTTTAGGATTAAACTCACATATACTTTTGTATTCATCAAAGATTTGTTGTCTAGCACCATACTGCTTTAACGAATAAACATACGTCATTATGTTTCTCTTAACGATTTTTCTGTTAATACCAAACTGCAACCAACGGTTAGATTCAGTTGATCCTTGTCCCGCTTGATCACTAACCTCAACATTAACTAAGTCAGATACCGAAGTATAAATATCTTGAGGTGTTTCTGATGGTAATACATTTACTTTCTTTGCAGTTTTTTCATCTCGCATTAGTATTGAAAGTATCTGTAATCCGCTACAGGTTGCGTCCATAGACACAGGTAAATTACATTCATAATCTAAACCTTGTTCCTTAAACTTTTTTAAATGGTAACAAGCACTTAAAAATTCCATAGGTTTATCAGCGTAGTTCCAACCTTTATTGTCTAGCGGAGCTTCTGCGTAGCTTATAAACTCGTCAAACTTATCTTCTGTAAATTTATAACGATTATCAAAGGAAACTTTGTCATGTCCCCAAGTATTCGAAGCGTGCACAAATAACCAATACTTACCTTTGTCGCCAAGCGGTTCAGCATTTGCAAAGCTTATTAACGACTTAATCTTTTGGTCAGTTTGATATGTGATGGTAGTTCCAACAGGATATAATCTACCTCTCTTATCAGCAAATATAGCAAAGTATATTCTTTCAAACTCTAAGTATTCAACAGCTAAATCAATACTTACTAATGTATTTAATACTTTAGACTTCCTAGCAATCTCATCATTATAAACTCTATTTAAATCTCTTTTGTATTTAATACGCAATTTAACATCAGTATCTACGGCGGGATCTCTGTAGATTCCCTTCGGTTTACCTTTCTCGTTAAGTAGGCTCTCTCTTTCTGGAAATTTACCTAACCTTAAATTGTTATCCCATATCTCCTTAAATAAATTAAACATTTCCCTGTCAATTTTAAATGGCACAGATTGTAAATGGTTTACTGCATCATAGAAATCTTTAAGTTTTTTGTTATCTAATGTGTGAAGATAAGCAAAATCATGTGTTTTAATTAAAGGTTGTTTAGTTAAAAACTCGTTATGAAAGCCACCATTAAAAGGCGTACTGTATGGTTTTGGTGGGATAACCATAGCTTTGTAATAAGGCGTTAAGACACTACATTGAAAGCTATTCTCTTTAATTTTCTTTTCTACTTCGTCTTTTAAAACTAAATAGTTAACGGTTTTATGTCTACCCTCTCTTACTAATTTTAACTTACAAAGTCCTGTAGTTTTAATACATAAGTCAACTAACTTTAAACCTACAAGTGCTTGTTTTTTTAAGTCCCAACTTTCTACTTCGATTTTGTATTTGTTCAGGGTATGAGCAAAAACTCGTTTACGGTGCTTAACATTACTTGTTCTTTTTAACAAATCCCTGAGTACGACTGTGTGAAGGTGTGGTTCTTTTGATTTAAATATTTTGTTTTGCAATTCAAGTTCAATCATACTTCCAATTGCAACACCCGTCTGGGCAAGTGTTTTATTAGAGGCAATACAATCAATAATTATTTTTAAAGATACAAGTGCTATCTTTTTAGGATCGTCAAGATCCCTTAACGGTTCTGCTCCTGTATGTCTTCTACCTGCATTTTTATATTCATGCTTTATAAACTTATCAATACCCTCAGCTAATGGCACCAACAACTGTTTCTGCACATAAATAAATGGTGGTGTTACTGAGTTTCTACCTTTTTCTTGATTTTTCTTTTCCGAACGATAATAGCGATCTCTACCTTTCACTATCATGCCCGTTTGTCGTTTATCTTCTATTTCTTCTAACTCACTCGTTGTTCTAGCTGTATTAGTCGTCATGTGCTCTCCAAGTTGTTGAGGCATTTAACTAGCTAAAGTATTTTAAGTCCTTTGTGTCTACCAATTTCACCACGAGGGCTTATCCAATACGATTTACCTAGCTTATTTACCTGTTGTTGTAAACTCCACTTATTGCGTCCCGAAGATCGTCCTTTGTGGGGTGGTTGTATCTTTGCGTCATTCTAATGTCCTTATGACCAACGATTTTCTGCACCACTTCTATTCCAATTTTCTTTTTCAATAACCGAGTTATGCAAGTATGTCTTAACGAGTGCATTACAAAATCTTTCTCGTGTTCCATACCTAGTTTTTTTCTTAACGCTCTCCAATGGTGTTCAACCGAATGAATCGTTAAGGGAAAAGGTTTCTCTAAACCCTGCTTTCTTCTCTTTGCAAATATCTTTTTTGCATCTTCAAAGATTGGAACAAATCTATCGTCCCCCGTCTTTGTATCTCTACAATGCAAAAAACCATCTTGAACATCTGACCAAAGTAAATTTAAAAGTTCACTTACTCTGCAACCCGTTAAGATTAAACATTCCCAAAGATCAGCCTCATCTTCTAAATAATTAAGACGTGCAGTTAGTAACATCTTTGATTGAAGTTCATTACTAACTACAAATTCTCTCTTATTGTTTTCTGGTTCATATTCTACAAGAGGTAATCCCCAAGTAAATCTGAAACCCTTTAGTCCCCTTGCCCAAGTAAATAACTTGGACAAAGCGGCCAATTTTCTATTCACTGTACCGTTCTTATACAACAAAGTTGATTTACAAAAATGTTTAAACTGTCTAACATTTTCTGTAGCAACTTCATTTAAAGAATTGTCAAGACCATAAAAGTTACCAAATACTTCTGCGTTCTTAACGCTTAGTACCCCGTTTTTTTGTCTTGACCATTCCATGTCGTACACTTCCGTTATAGCTTGTTGTACCGTTACTGTTCTGTCGAGCATAAGTCCTCCTATATTAGTTCTTACCCCAACAACTTGTTAACTTTATCTTTAACAGATTTACCTTTATTTGTTAAGGCTAAAGTTCTTTGTCTATAGTCATCGGGGTTGATTTCTTGTTTTAAAAGACCCAACCCTAATTTGTCTTTTCTTGTCTTAGCTACATCACAAAGGATATGCACACATCTAGAAACTCTAGATTTATCCATTTTTGGAAAGTAACTTTTTATGTTTTCATTGTTAATGTTTTCTTGAAAACACACTAACAAGAAAATCGAGTAGCAACTTATATCAACTTTGTCGTCAATCTGATTAAAGATTTTCAACAACTCTAGACCTTGTGATAACCCTCTTAAGTTTGTACTTTTTGTCATTTTTCCCTTTAAATTGTCTCTTTATTATAGTGTGAAGTCAATCACACACTTACTTTTATTATCTTCTATCGTTTATAAAAGTTAATAACCAAGTGCCTACATAAATATAAACACCTTGACTACTTTTAGAAAACCAAGAAGAATTTGGTATTTTAACAGATTTATTGAATTTTTCCAAACTCCAATAAACCGAAAAGAAACTACCTTTATATCTCTTTGTAACTAATATCATACAATAGTCCTTTTTATTAATTTAATATTGTTGTTGGTGCGTGTTGGTGTTGACATACCCAACAACCGCAAACATTACCGCCACTCATGGAAGTAACTTTAGTTGTAGCACGAAACCACCATTGTAAATTATGTGTAAAATAATTATCCATTGATCTACCCCCTTTCTTTTGAATTTTAATCTCTATAACAATACTATATTGAAGTCAACATTAAAGTTGTTTTGCAATTGTAACTTTTCTTAGTTTGCAATTGTGGCTTATGATAGTGATTTTGATTTTTTCATTTTTTAGAATTATTCTAAACTATAAAAAAAATGAGCTGTATATTATTTGATTAAGTCGTTAAGCCTTAACGAGTAAATCTAAAAAGTTAGGGGAATTCGGGCGTAGTGTTTGTTTTGATTATTATTTAATATTCATAATAATTCTTAACGAGTACACCTTTTAAAACCGCTTAAACCAACCGAGTAGATTAAATAAGTCGTTAAGGATATTTTTTAAATTAACAGTAGTAACCGTATTAACCAAACTCAAGACCGCCCTAATTTTATCGTTAAGTATCAAGATCGTTATTAATTATCTTAACGAGATAAGCGGTCAACTCGGATAGGTAAACCACCGCTAAAAAAAATTCTTGTTGATAGTTAATAAATCTTAACGACTAATTATATATTTCGTAGTTACTCGACCAAGTTAGCGTTTAAGTCGTTAAGGTTTATTTTAAATTAATAAAAGTATTTGATTTTA
>Ga0222717_10000338_pt1 | contig 40645 bp, 20 predicted proteins | sample C33_18DmetaG_FD_165053 | JGI IMG/M metagenome (GOLD analysis project Ga0222717, IMG submission 165053) | Estuarine water microbial communities from San Francisco Bay, California, United States - C33_18D | ecosystem: Environmental > Aquatic > Marine > Unclassified | place: USA: California... | reverse complement strand
CCAACACTCACTCCTACTCCTACTCCAACACCGACTCCAACACCCACTCCTACTCCTACTCCAACGCCGACTCCAACACCAAGTCCTACTCCAACACTCACTCCTACTCCTACTCCAACACCGACTCCAACACTCACTCCTACTCCTACTCCAACACCGACTCCAACACCAAGTCCTACTCCAACTCCGACTCCAACACCAAGTCCTACTCCAACACTCACTCCTACTCCTACTCCAACACCAAGTCCAACACTCACTCCTACTCCTACTCCAACGCCGACTCCAACACCAAGTCCTACTCCAACACCGACTCCAACACCAAGTCCTACTCCAACACCAAGTCCTACTCCAACACCGAGTCCAACCCAGTCTCCAACCCCAAGTAAACCTAAATTTGTAAGACCAACACCAGCACCAAATCGTCAAAAGTTTGATGAAAATGTAATATCAACTCCAATGTACAATACAGAAGAACCTGAATCAAGGGGTCCGTATTATGTACCTTGGAAGAAAACATCTATGGATTTTTACAATAAAATAAGAGAATCGGAGGATGATTTTCATTATGCAAATACAAGATATAAGTCTTTAGACGGATATATAACAGGAAGTACGATTGGAAATGTACCTGTAAAAAACGAAGAACCTGAAAAAGAAACAGATAATAATAGTACAGATACTGAAGATAATAAATAATTTAGTTGACAATTATACTATTAATTGAGATATTAAGTCGGATGAGTATTATTCTAAATCCTTTATTAATAACAGTTATTGCACTGATGAGTTTTATATTTATCACACTATTGTACATAATATATAATTTATATAGAAAAAATACTATATATGAAAATTGGACAGAGAATACATTTGATAAAATAAATAATCTACAAGCAGACATTAAAAACATAGACGAACGTGGGATTTTTGAAAAGGATGACGAGGTTGGATCTATATTTGAAGAAATATCTAATTTGATTAAAGATTTTGATCATAATGTAAAATTAAATAAAAAGGAACTAAGAAGTGGAAACCGGTAAACGCAAAAGAAAAAAGAAATCCAAAATATATTTTGGCAAAGATACAGAAAATGCAATTATAGAATATAATAAGACCGAGTGTGTGGTAGAAAGAAATAAAATATATAACGAAGGAATTAGTGCAGCTTTTGATAAATTGGCAGAAAATATTTTAAACACATTTAAATTTTCATATTTTCAATGTAGTCACCTTGAAGTTCAACAGGAAGTAGTTAGTAATTTAGTAAGTAATATACATAAATACAAACCTGATAATGGTAAAGCATTTTCATATTTTAGCATAATTGCGAAAAACTTTTTAATATTATACAACAATGGAAACTATCGAAAATTCAAAAAGCACGTAAGTGTTGACGATGATGAAACAACAAATGTTGATTTAGAACTAAGTTCTATACCAACAAATCCTACTAACAAAAAAGAAATAACTGAGTTTTTCGGTTTGATGATTGATTACTGGGATACTCACATAGAGAAGATATTCAAGAAAAAGAACGAACTACAAATTGCATATGCAGTTTTAGAAATATTCAGAAGTTCAGACAGAATTGAAAACTTTAATAAAAAAGCATTGTATCTTTACATAAGAGAAATGACAAATTGCAAAACTCAAAATATTACAAAAGTTGTAAATAAAATGAAAGATATGCAAAAAAGGATACAAATTGAATATAAAGAAACCGGATACGTCAAAAACGATTAGTAGGAAATAATATAAAAAATATGTATATTCATATTTATATTTATGGATACTGATAAAGAAATTTTCGATGGAAAAACATTTGCATCACTTGCAAAGGACATTTATTTTAATTCAACACGTAAGTCCGCACAAATAGATCAGTTAATCAAGGACCTAAGAACCATGATTAAAGATGCAGGTAGTGCAACTGTAATTGCACCGATGATAAAAGACTATATTGATGTATCTGTAAAGAATGACGATCAACTTGTTAAGTTGTCCGCAGTTTTACAAAGATTTCTAGGTGGTTCTTCATCATCTGAAGATGAAGGAGTTGGATCGGGACTTACTGATAGTGAGAAAGAAGAACTTTTGAAAAGTGTAAAAAAGGAGGTGGGTGATATAACTAAAATTGATACATCCTTAGACAAAGATATTACAAAAATCAAGAAAGAGTCTGATTCACTATAATGGCACATACCCAAACAAAACTAAAATCAAAGATTCAGAACTTAGAGAAAAAGCAAGTATCTACAGTTCGTGGTAATGAGTTATCAGGATCAGATTCATCTTTTTTTTATGAACTAGAGGCCGCAATAGTAATTGATGTAATACGAGACGAAACGCATCCAATATTTTCATCATCAAATCCAGAAGTACCTGTTGTTGAACGTTCAACTTGGCCGGATACATACAACGACCCTAAGATAAAAGATTATTCGTGGATAGGTCGTGTAAGAGTCAGACTTATTAATAGCCAACAAACCACACCTATAAACAAACTTGATTGGGTTACTCCACTTGAAAGTGGTGTTTATGAATATCCCCTTGTAAACGAAATAGTAATTATTTCAACATACATGGGCAGACAATATTACACACGAAGATTAAACTCAAGAAACTTCATTAATAATTGTGCTGATTTTGCACATGAACATAGATACGGAGGACCTGGTGGTATAAATGAAACAAAAAGTCCAGGATCACTAAAAGGTGCAAGAAATTTATCTGATTTATGGCCAGCAACAAACAGATATGCTGATCCTGTTGGTAAAACATATTTAGGTAAATACTTTAAAGCAAACAATAAAATAAGGCCACTTCGTCATTATGAAGGTGATACTATAATACAAAGTAGATTTGGAAGCAGTGTACGATTTGGTGCTTATGAAAACAATCCATCGGTTGATGTAGGAACTGCAAATGGATATGGAGAATCATATGCAGATAATTTAGGAAATCCGATGATTCTAATAAGAAACCGACAAAAAGTCACAAAGAAAGACGAAAAGTGGTTTCAATATAATATTTTGGAAGATGTAAATGAAGATGGAAGTTCAATCCAAATTACATCAGGACGAACTGTTTCAAAGTTTGTTCCAACTCTTACACACAAATATGACAATGTTCCATACCGAAGACGGGGGTGTGTTCACAAAACATACAACGGCATGGACGGAATCGCAAACAGCAACATAGGAAAACGTAGAGATATAATAGATACACGTTTTAGAAACTAAGATGGCAAAGAAAGATTCAAATTGTAAGGCCTGTGAAAAGAACTCCGGTGGTTCATCGCAATCTCAAATTGCGGGGTTTGCGTCGAACAACAACATGACAGGTGCACTTACTGCATCATTTGGAATGGCAGTTGATGGTGGAACTGCCGTAAAACTTGGTTCGCACTATGGAGGAAAGTCTTCGGGTGATTTAATGAAGTTCATAGAAACTCCGGGAAGCAATAAACAAAAAAGAGGAATGACATCTGGACAAAAAAGCAAACACCTCATAAACTCCGTGGGACTTGGCAACTTTGGATTAAACTCTACACTAGAGAAAGGTATAATAGGATCTGTGGGGGCTGCACGTGGTGATTCTTCTTCTTTTTTAAAAGGAGACGCAACGGGTGCCTCAATGATAGCCGCATCCGCACTTGGCATGGACATACCAAACGCAGATATGCTAGGAATAGGACCAAACGATACTCCAATGTTTAAATTATTCAAACTTGCCGGGTTTGGATTAAAGATGTTATGTGGTCAGTTAAAAGGAAAACAAAAAGGAGGTCCGGGTGGTTACACATCTGATACAGAGGCCGCACTTGGTTTGATTCTATCTATCGGAATTAATTTGGATTTATTATTTAGACTAAAAGCAATCTTTGACAAACTGATGAACTTAAAACCAAATTTTGGAATGTTTGGGATTCAAGATCTAAACATTGCAGATGGGTTGTTTAATTTGTGTGACTGGGTTGAAAACATGGAATACGGCTCGGATACGGTTGATAGTTTCCGAAAAACTTTTTCTAATATGATGACCAACAAGGGTTTAACCGAAGCAGTTGGAAAAAATCTAATTTCAAACGGAACATACGACACATACGCCGCAAATGATTTTGGTTTTGATCAGCAATTTAAATCAATTGCAGGTGATATTGATATGTTAAAATGTGATGCTTGTAATTTTGGTAAAACAGACATACAACTATCACAAGGAAACGAAGCAATTGCTCAATTAGAATTTGATCCAAGAACTGGATTAAACAGAGATAAAGGTTACAACATAACACCAACAGAAGAACTTGGAAAAACAATTGATACCGGAGGAGGTTCGTCTGATAGTTCGGTTGTATCTAGTGCCATTGGTTCACCTACATCAAGTGAACTAACAAGTTCCATCGGCGCATCGGGTGGACTTCAGTCATCAATTAACAAAACCGGTACAACAGGACCAACAGGCAATGTGGGTATATCTGGATCGGCAGGGGTATCTATAAATGGAAGAGGTACGACCAATATAATAGAAAAATCAGCAAGTCGTGGATATGATGGGTTCAAGGGTTCTGCTGAAAATCAATCCAACAACCAAGATGTATCAAATTTAAATAAATCATTGGGTGGTGGTGACACAGCATCTCAAAATAATTCTCAGATTTCTAAAATAGGAGCAGATTCAACTTCTTCATCGTCTCAACCAAAATCGGGTATAAGTTATACATCAAATAATTCTTCAATTGAATTTGTTGATGATAAAAAAACGCAGACATCTTCAAGTAATCAGCAATACCAACAAAATACACCAACCGATAATATAAAAAAAGAAATTTCAGTTGAAGAAACTAAATACTCACAGAAATCAATTTCAACACAGATTGGTGAATCTAATCAAAAAACAAAATCAACACAATCTTCCGAAAATAAAACCGATTCAAACAAACCAAGATCAATTAAAGAACAACTTGGAGAAGATTCTGATGAAGACGAAGAAGAAGGAATATCCACTTCAATAGATGAAACAAAAGTAAAATCAGACTCTAGTAAAGTTGATAAAAGTTCAAATAAAACTTCATCACAAAATGAAGACGAACTGGAGAAGGAGATTAAACAGGACAAAACACGTTCACATCAGGTTAGAAAAGGAGAAAAACAAACAGACGAAAGTGACGAAGATAAAAGTGATCCTAAAAATGCAAAGAAAAAAAGTGAGTCAAACAAAGAGCAGTCACAAAAAAAATCTGGAGTAACTTATGAATCGGAAGACAAAAGTGTAGTATACGACACATACACAGATGATAACGGTGACATCAAAGAAGATAAATATGAGAAAACAGGTGGAGACAAAAACTTCAAGAAAACTGAAAGCAAAATCATACAGAAAAAACCAGCAGGTGGTCCTCCTGCGGATCCAGATGCGGATGAAGTAAAATCATTTCATACCGGAGAAACAATTAAACGAGAAGAACTCAAAGGAACTGTTTTGGAAAATGCTGACATGAATGCGGTTGGTATGTTACATCCAAATGATTTAAAAAATTTAAAAGACAACGAAAAGGTACAAAAAACTTTAGCAGATGCAGAAAAGGTGTATGATAAAACATTTGCAACAGAAATTGAAAAAACAGAAAACTTGGTATTATCAGAGCAATCTGATGGAATAATATTTGGTGCTCAACTTCCAACATTGAACGGAAATCAAATAGTGATAAATTCAGAAAGAGTTTTAATTTCCGCAAAAACACAAGAGTGTGGTATTTTTTCTAAAAGAAAGTTTTTTGTATCAACTGATGATGAAATTACAATGAATGCAAAGCAACGTATTGTTTTAAAAACTGATATGCACACATCAATAGAATCACCGACAATCCACTTGGGTGTTTACACAACAAGAAATCATCCATCACTCAAAGGTGATTGCACTGTTTGGTGGTTGCAAGATTTATGCGACTGGTTATCGGGACATACACACAGCGATCCGTGGGTAACCACCGGTACACCAACTCAACAAGGTTCATTGGCAGCTTTAAGAGCAAGAGCACCAACTTTATTGAGTGAACGAATATTTATATCTGGATAGAAAGGTTACAAAAATGAAAAAGAATGATCTAATAAAATTAATAAGAAGTGCGGTAAGAGCAGAACTCAACGAGTGCTTACCAAAAATGTTATCTGAAATAGTAAGCACGAAAGCACTTACTAAGAAGACTAAATCTGATCCACTTGAACTAACTAAAAGTGTTTTAGAGAATGTACAGACTGAAGAAGTTAAACCAACCAAACCACAAAAAATCTTTAGTAAAAACGAAGCACTAAATCGTGTTTTAAATGAAACGGTGGGTGGAATACCGGCAGAGGGTTCTAAGGTTGGAAACGGAAATACCATGACTGACTTACAAGGAAATCAAGTAGATGTAGATGAACTACCCGATCATCTATCCAACGCATTAACTAGAAATTATAGTGATGTATTAAAACTGGTTGATAAAAAACGAGGTAAAGTTTAATGAATAGTGATGTTCCATTGGGTATTAAAATTCCTTATGCAAGAGGTCAACGAGGTTTCTTTGATCAAACTTATTCTGATATAGAAAGAGCACATACTAACTTAAAAATGTTGCTAATGACTGCAAAAGGAGAAAGACCAATGATGCCAACATACGGAAGTGATTTAAGAAGTTTGTTGTTTAATCCTGCGGAAACTGAATATGATGAACTTTTAAAAGAAGCAGTATATGATGCAACTGAAAAGTGGATGCCAGAGGTAGTTATAAGAGAGGTAGAAGTAGAAAGGGACTTATCTACTGCACCAAACACCGCAATTCTTAAAATTAAATTTTCAATAAACTCAATACCAGACTCATATGAAATAATGGAACTAGAGGTAGCATAATGGCAAGTGAACTATACAAATCAGCATCTGCTGGAAAAAAAGATATTAAGTATACAGGAAAGGATTTTAATTCTTTTAGAAAAAACTTAGTTGAATACGCAAAATCATACTATTCTTCTAGTTATCGTGATTTTAGTGAAAATTCTACTGGTATGATGTTCATAGAACTTGCTAGTTACGTAGGTGATGTTTTATCTTATTATATTGATCATCAATTCAAGGAAGGTTTTTTACAATACTCGTCCGAAAGAAAAAACATCATAAGTTTGGCAAATTATTTAGGATACAAAATAAGAACATCAGTATCGGCAACAACAGAATTAGAAGTTTTTCAACTCGTTCCTTCCAAAATAGGGTTTAGTGGAAAAATGGAACCTGACTTTAGATATGCTCTAAATATTCAAGAGGGACTTGAAATTTCCTCAAGTGATGGAAATTCCCCTTCATTCAGAACACTAAGTCAAGTAAACTTTAATGAAGACAAAACAGACTCAATGCGTGAGGTAAGTGTATATGAACGTGATTCAATTGGCCAACCGACCTTTTATTTATTAAAGAAAAGATGCTTGGCAAGTGCTGGAACTCTCATGACAAAAACAATAAGTGTAGGTGAACCCACCGAGTTTTTTGAAGTATCGTTACCTGAAACAAATGTAATAGAAATTCTTTCAGTAGAAGATTCTGCCGGAAACAAATATTATGAAGTCCCATATTTAGCACAAGATACAATTCCGATAGAAGAATCAAATGATTACAAAAACAATCCTTTGTACGCAAAGTATGCTGATTCTGTTCCTTATATCCTCAAATACATAAAAACTTCAAGAAGATTTACAACAATGGTAAATGCTGACAATACAACTACTTTAGAGTTTGGTGCTGGTAGTGATAAATTTGACGATGAAATTATAATTCCAAATTTAAATAATTTAGGTAAAACAATGAATTCTGCGAAAAGTTTAGAAAGTGGAATTGATCCTAGCAATTTCCTTAAATCAAATAGTTATGGAACTGCACCTGCAAATACAAGATTGACTATTAAGTATTACATCGGTGGAGGGGTTTCCTCTAATGTAGGAGCAAATACTCTTAATACGATTCAAAGTATAAAGTTCCAAGAAACAACAGAATATCTAGATCCCTCTGAGCAAGCATCGGTTGACACAATTAAATCAAGTGTACAAGTAAACAATCCACTTCCAGCAACAGGAGGAAAGTCGTCCGAGACCGATGAAGAAATACGACAAAATGGTTTAGCATCATTTTCTTCGCAACATCGTGCGGTTACACGAGATGACTATGTAATTCGTGCGTTATCCATGCCACCAAAATTTGGTAGTATAGCAAAAGCATATGTTTCTAAAGACGGAATATTAGATACAAAAAGTCAAACAAACATATTCAAGGATGCATTTAACGACGAAGTAAAGGTATCACCAAACGGAATGAATATTGTTTATGGAGAATTGAATAACCCACTTGCAATAAATCTTTATGTTTTATCATATAATAAAAACAATCATTTAATAAGACCCAACGAACTAATTTTAAAAAATTTAAAAACTTATTTAAGTAAATATAGAATATTGACAGATGGAATTAATATAACAAATGCGTTTATAATAAATTTTGGAATAAACTTTGAAGTATCTGTTTTTGATAATTTTAATAAAAAAGAAATTTTAATAAGTTGTATTAACGAATTATCGGATATGTTTACAACTGACAAACTTTCAATAATGCAACCAATAGAAATGGGTGAAATAGAACTAAAACTATCTAAAGTTACGGGAGTTAGATCAGTACTCGATGTACAGGTAAAAAACCTTACAACAGAAGATGGAGATTACTCTGAAAATGAATATGATATAGAAGCAGCCACTGTTGGTAAAACCATATATCCATCAATGGACCCTTCTATATTTGAATTAAAATTTCCAGAAAAGGATATAGTTGGAAGGATAATGTAATGATAAAATTTATTTACCCAGTTGCAAACTGCACATTATATAGTAACTACGAAATACTAAATACGGGTGCAGATGAAATTATTGAAATTGCATCCGAATTTACCCCAAGTTCTGGACCTATGGTAGCAAGAACACTTATAAAATTTTCTGATGAAGACATTTTTACAAACTACAAAGAAACAAATTCATATATTCTTAATTTAAAGGTTGTAAAAAGCATAGAATTATCAGAAACATCAGAACTGGAAATATTTCCTGTAACACAAGAGTGGGATGCTGGAGTTGGTAGATTTGCTGACAAGGAAACAACTTATCCTGGTGCATCTTGGTCATACAGAAATGAAAAAAATCATCCGTGGGACGGTGGACAAAATCAAGTTGAGTTTGATCAGGGTGGGGGTTCTTGGTTCTATAAATACTATGACACAGAACTTGAAATAGAGTCTGAATTAAATATGACATATTCTTTCAATAAAGTATCATCTGATGTAAGAGTTGATATCACTAAACTTGTAGATTTTTGGAATGCAAATGCAATTGAAAATAATGGAATGATATTAAAATTTAAAGATGACAAAAGCAAAAGAAACGGAAATGTAAAATTCTTCTCACAAAATACAAACACAATATATCGTCCATATATAGAGGTTGGTATTGATGACTATAAATTTAGTCCTTTTGTATATAAAACAAAAAATGTGTCGGGTTCCTTGAGCACAGGATCACTGGAAACAGGATCATTAAACACAGGATCACTGGAAACAGGATCGTTAAACACGGGATCACTTGAATCAGGTTCATTGGAGTCTGGTTCTATAAAAGTAAAAGCACTACCAACTGATATAGAAGAAATAAAAACCAATGATATAAATGTATTTGTAGAAACTGTAAATGAAACTTACTCTAAATCTGATATACATAAAATAATCGTAGGTGTTCGTGAAAAGTTTCCAAAGAAAAAATTTACAAACAGAATGAGATACACAAGCAAAAATATTACTACAAAAAACATTTCATTTTCAGTAGTAGATGCCGAAACGGAAGAAGTAATTATAGATCATTCTGAATACACAAAAATTTCATGCGACAAAAACGGACATTATTTTAAATTTAATTTTGGTTGTTTGTCCAGAGGTCGTATGTATAAATTTGTTTTACAACTAAATGATGAAGGATTTAGAGTAAAATATGATGACACTAGAACATTTATGGTAATAAGTTAATATGAGTGACGCAAGAAACATTCCAGAGTATTTAAAAAACGAAGAATTTAATCAAGAGGAGTTGGTTGGGGTTTTTAAAGGTGACGTTCAAATAAACGAAAATACAGATGACACCGGAAATCAAATTATTGACATGAACACGAATGATTTGGTCAATAATGTTTCAATATTATCTCAAAGTAAAACCGAATATTCAAGTGATAAAATAGAACAATCATATGAAACAAATTTTAGTGAACTATTAAACGAAGGTGAACTAAAAGAAAATATTATGATTGAGGATGATATCAAGCAACTTAGTGAAGATCAACAAAAACGAGAATCAGTTCTTGAAAATCAATTAGATGAACTTTCTAAGGTGCTCGAAAGAGAGTCGCAGAAAAACATAAAGATACAAGAAGATGCAGAACAAAACTATAAAGCAATGAAGTCTGTAATTGTAGAACAACGAATCAAAAACGGAGAAGGAACATCTGAATCAGACTTTAAAGATGCGTTTCCGTTTCTTCCTAAAAAATCATCTGACTCAAAAGATGACACTTCATTTAATCCATCACCATATGCAATAGATCCTACATAATATAAACACAAAGGGTTATGACAAAAATTTTACAACATACATTTGCTTCATCGGCAGATAATGAAAATAATATACTAAGACATATTAGTTTAAGTTCGGATGACTTTAATAAAATTAAAGAGTCTGAATCAAGTGGTGAGTTGTTTGGAGTAAACTCAAAAGATGTTATAGAGTTTTCTGCATTTACTCAATCAAATGAACTTGTTGGTTGGAAAACCATTGAACAAGTACCTAGTTATGCAACGAAAAATGCTACTTACCTTAATACATCAGGTGAATTAGAGAATAAAACAATTTCTTACTTACAGGCTCTGTATCCAAAAACAAAAAATGGAGAAGTAATAATTTCACCTAAACATGAACTCGGTCTACTTGGAATAGAACAAGGTGAGTATAAAATACGAATTTCGTACAAAAATGATGTAGTTGGATCATTTGATAATCCATATAAATTTGAGATAAAAGAAATATCCAGTTCAAGAACTGAGATAAAAGCAGTAACACAATCTTTCAAAAATTCAGTAAATCCAAATCAAGTTTCTTTTAACTTTGAATATTCAAACTTCATTAATAGACAAATTGTAGTAGCACACATAATTGAAAAGATTAAAGATTTACTTTTAACAAAATCATTTAAAGACGAACTTGAAACAAAAGAATTTTCAGCAAAAACATCTGACTATGAGTTGTATATTGAAAAAACTAAAAAAGCATTTTCTTTAAGTGAACTTGAGGTTCTAACAGAACTTGATTCAATTTATGCAAATTTAAAAGATACATATATTAACTTTTTATACGGAAGTTATAATGAGGTATTTTCCGAGGGTAGATTTTATATCGAGTTTGTAAATTTAGTTGATTATACTCTTAGCACCTTTTCTAGATTTGTACAAGAAGACAACAAGGACATTCGTCTTTTTTACAAATTTATGTTGTTACAAATGTACGATGAAAGTGCAATAACAAATATATACAAAAAAAGATTTGATACATACCTCAATAGTGGTATGAACTTTGGAAATGGTTTGTATATTCCATTTTTAAGATATACAAGTTACAAAGATGACTCTCTTGCGGAAAATTCAAATGATGTATTACTAATAAAATTATTAACACCACTAGATGACAATATAGATGAAGGTGTAAATTTTTATATATCACAAACTCCATATTCCGATGATATAATAAAAAGTTTAGTATTAAGAACTGTAGCAGAAAAAAGTTCAAATACATTTAAACTAAGAGGACCAAATATATCCACAAAACTTACATCAAATTCGACAAAGAAATATTCACTAAGTGACGAAGAAAAAACTGAATTGGTAGGTAGAGATGAAACAAGTGCAGAAAACTTTTTTAAAACCACAAATACCGAAATAGAAAATCTTAATATTGATTATTCTGATTTTAAAAATTTTGTAAAATACTCATCTGCTCGTTCTCGGTTAGATAACTTTATATTAAAATTAACAAATATTTCTAAGTTGAAGTTTAAAATAAACGAAACGATCAGAAGTATAAATAAATTAGACAGAGATGTTGCCGAGGGGTTGGTGGGTGCAAATGAAGCAGAACGTTCCAAAGAAGTATTAAAAAATGAAGACATTAAGAAATATAATGAATCTATAATAGAAATATTTAAGTCATTTACTCCATACGATAAGTTTCTATACTTTGATGATAATGAAGCAGCTTGGCCAAGAGAAACTTCATTTCAAATAAGTGGTTTTGTTGGTAAAAATAATTACTTAATAAAAAGTGCAAACGGTTTCTATAAACTCCATGCGTCAAGAAAATATGATATAGACAAAGTATTTATAAACGAAGACAACCACTCGTGGCAAGTACAGTGGGACGCGGTTGTATCTAAATGGAGATTATTTAATGAGGAATCAGATGATTACATTTACTCAAATAACTCAAACCTAAATTCAGGATTCACCGCATCGGAAACAAATCAAAATGGATTTGATTCAGAATCTTCATTGTTTAAACTTGGGACACTTGAGGATGACTACACACAAGGAAAGGCAGTTTTTCCACCCGAATTAATACCGACTACTGTAATTAATTTTCAAAAAACAGAAGGGTACAACTGGTATCAAATAAAAGCAAAAGAAGCAGATTTATACGATAGGTATAACGATGATTCACTTAGAAATAGTATTCCTGAATTTTTGGTAAGAACAAATGAAAATGATGAATTTACTTTGTTTTTAGATATGATAGGTGAGCAATTTGATATATTATCTGTTTACGCAGAAAATATGCGAGAAGTTTCATACCCAAGAAATTCACTAAACAAAGGAATTCCAAACCAGTTAGTGTGGTTCGTCATGAATTCGTTTGGAGTTCGTTTGTCGGGAAGAACCACAGACGACTCTACAATAGGAAAACAATTTGAAGAAAACCGTGATATAGTATGGAGACGTATATTAAACAACCTTCCTTATATATTAAAAACAACAGGTACAGAAAACTCAATTCGAGCATTATTTAGATGTTATGGTATACCCGACCACCTTTTCAAAATAAGAGAATATGGAGGAATAAACTATAATACAGACACAGAAGACTCGGATGCTAATTTTAAAATAAGTACATTTGATTACTCACTTCAAATTAATGAATCAGATCAGTATTTGCAAATTCCAATTGATTTTAGTAAATCAACTACCAATTTATGTGCATTTGAAATGAAACTCACCGCACACGCAGAGTTTTTTGAACAAATCCAAGATACAGAAACATTTGATGAATTAAACTCAGGTACACTACCTGCAAATACAGGACCATCAGTAAGTATTTCTAACTTAATAAACTCGGAAGATGATTACATAATAAACTCTACTTCACCTACATTTTATAGCAAACATAAAGATGAGGTTTCGTTTGTTCCGGAGAAATGGAAACGTATTGACAAACGTCTTAGAGAGGAAGAACCAAAAACGATGGCAATTTCTTGGAAAAACTTCCGTGAGGGTGTTTCGTTTTCATATCCACGTGTAAAAGAAGGTACAGACGCATCTTTCGTAACAATTTATTCTGATAGTGCAAAGAAAATAAGAAAAAACAAAGATGGTAATGATGAATATTATTACGATCCATTATACACTCTTGCTGAAATTGGAGCACATGATACACTCAATGGAGAAATTGTACGACTTTCGTTTGGACTATCTCATCAATCGGTTATTGATGATAGTCAATCTGATAAATTTAGAAACGACATACATTCTATTGATTTTAGATACGAAGGAAGTGCCGAAGGAGAACACTATACAATTCGTGAACTAAGAGCAAGGGGATTCAGTAAAAACAATGGATACTACCCAATTGTACAATCAAATCGTTCGTGGGATTTTGGAATTTACAAAAATGAAAATTTTCGTGACAATTATGGTAAGTTTTATATAAATTTTTACAACACGGATGGTGTAATTTTATGTCCAGATAAAAACTCAAATCCTATATACTTTGACAAAGATATTGAATATGACATATTGATTAATTGTCGGACATCTAACATTGAAACAGACAGTAAAATATCAATTCATGTAAAACGAGTATATGATTCAGAAGAAATATTCGCAGCTGAAATTGATATGCTAGTATCGGAGTTTACATCTTCACGTGTTTTTAAAACCAACAGATTATATTTCGGTAATTATGATTCGGTTACTAAATTCCGTGGAACACTTGATAAACTTAGAATATATTCAGACAAAGTTTCCGAAAAACGTTTCTTAAGTCACATAAACAACAACCAAGGATACGATCTTGATGATTATTTAAAACTAGAAAATTCGTTACAAGTAAAGGTAAATTTTGATCATCCATATTCACTTGTGGAGGATACAAAGTATACTACCTTTAAATCAGCAATCATTGGTTCGGGTGTAGATGAAACCGGCAAGGGAGAATATTCAGGACAAATAAACTCAGAGGGTTTACAAAATTATGCAGAAGGTTCTCGTGTAATAATATCATTTGTAAAAGACAATAAAGAAGAAACAATAGAAACCGTAATAAATTCAAATGCAGGAGTATTACGTTTTAATTTACAAAAAGATTACAACATTGAGTTGGTAAATAAACCGAGCATAAGGTTATCCTCTGCCACTAATTCAATAAAGAATTATGCACTTGCCGATGGTACTGAGGATATAACTGCATATAACTTCAACAAAACAGAATATCCATATAACTTTGTTGGAAAAAATAGAACAGAAATAAGCAACCTACCTTCAATGGGGGCAAAGTCTTTTAATAATAATAAAATAAGAATTGAAACCCAAACAAAGGTATCTCAACTAAGTCCTATTGCAAGAGCAACTAAAAAGTCTAAAGATAGGCATCCCGTTGATTCAAATACTTTAGGTGTCTACTTCAGTCCAACTGATATCGTAAATCAAGAAATAATAAGATTTTTTGGACAAATAAATATGGGTGATTTTATCGGAGACCCACAAGAAACATACTCACAATATTACAAAAAGTTTGAAGGTTTGCGACGTGTATTTTTTAAACATGGATTTGGAAAACTTGATATACAAAAATATTTTAATCTAATTAAATCTTACATAGACCCATCTCTGTTTGAAAACTTAGAAAAAATAGTCCCCGCAAGAGCAAATTTAATTTCTGGATTATTAGTAGAACCATCTTTACTTGAAAGAAACAAAATAATTCCACCACGAATACACTCGGGAACATGGATTGATTTGGAAAAAGATGATGTTTCCGATAAAAACAAAATACAAGAAATATTAAATATAGATTTTAAGATTGGTAACGGCCGAAGCAACATATCTACATTCGGAAATGAACGTTCGTATATCAAAAACAAAAATACAGATTACAAACTTACACACGAATCTGCAATTAAAGTATTTGATAATCAATCAGAGTCAACCTACAACTATAACTACAGTGGAAGTTTAATAGGAGAGGACATTAAAGATTCAACTCGTGATTTATTTACGATAAATGGACTAACTGAGCATAAAGGAAATTTGTGTCGTGTTGAAGAATTAAACGAAGAAAAAGAAATCGGAATTCAATACAATGGTAAGTTAGTGAATTATGATATTTTCTTGAATGACGGAATTCAAATAATGGGACTCAAGTTCGGACTTGAATCCGCAAATGGAGTATATGAATTTATATTTAAAGGAAATTCGGGTTTACCTGTATTTGCAAATCAAAATAGAAAGTGGTGGGTATTTTATTCATCACATAAAAATAGATGGATACTTGCATCAGACAATACGGTGGATGGAGGAAAATACTTAGCACTAAACCGTAATAAAAAATTTGAAAACTATACTTGGTTGGGTGGAAATAGAATAATAGATAGTAATACAAACTCACCCGAGTGGTTTAGCACCGGGTTTAATAATTCAATAGAGTCGGATAATTTACCAAATGAAAAAGCAGATTATTTTGGAAGAGTAAACTTTGTATCAAACTATAATAGATTTATAGATTGCGATGCTTATTTACAAGGTTGGGTAAATGCGGAATTGTATGGAATATACGAAGGAGAGTTAATAGAAAGAGTTTTTATTGACTCTACTACATTTGAAAATGTTAAGAAACCAAAACAAGAATACACATTCTCGGGTGAAAAGAAGTATGTTTACTTTAATGGAAATTTTAGAGGAAAACTTCAAAACGGATGGGTAGGAAGCAAACAAATACAACAAGAAAATTCAAATAAAATAATAAGAATAATAGGATTTTTTGATGGAAAAAATCACGACTCGTGTGAAAAACCATATTATACGTCAGGTGAAATCAACTCACTTGTGAGTTTTGATAATCGTGACAAGTTAGTATTTGATTATAGAAATTTTGATAGCAATAATGTTATGTATACTAAAAAGAATTTCAAGAACTTTAACTTAGTAAAAGTTCCCAATAAAATAAACTTTGATAACAAAGTTGACTTCAAATTCATATCTGATTTTAATATTAAGAACCAAGGAATTTCAGATTTAGTTGATCTAGCAAGTGGTGAGTTAAATAAAGATTACACAATAGAAACAACTGATATTTTTTATTCACCTTCATTGTACAAAATTTCCACAAAATATAATTTAAATCTGAGAACAAATTCTATATTAGATGTAAAATTTATAGCAAAGAAAATAAGTTATAGAATCAAAAACTCTGATGTTATTTTAAAGTTAAAAAAATCTACTTTAAAATTTAACTTTACAAATAATGAATTTAACGAAAATGAAATAATAAGTCGTGGAGAAGACTTTCAAGTAGGTTCAATCTACAACCAAGTAGGAGAAAAACTTAGAGGAAACGCAAAAGAACTTATTGCAGATGTAAAGAAAAGCATCAATTATAAAGTGTACACAGAAACATCAGCTCATGCAGATAAAGTAATTGAAAATGAAAACGATTTTTGCTTGGTAGTTGCGGGTGATTCTCTTGACGATTTTAATTTTATATTCATGGTTGTACTCGGAAAGAAAGTAGAATTCCAAACAAACATGGATAATCAAAACTTTTTTAATAACACTTATATCAAAAAAGTTGAAAAGCAAACATCACACGAACCAACTCCAATGCACATACATAAAATACCACAGTTCGTTAGAAAAATAGAATTCATAGAAAGTGGGTTGGGTTATATAGGTGATGAGATTGTAGAAGTATATGGTAAACGACCATTAAATTGGAAATCTTCATGGCCACAAAAGTTAAAAGCAGATAGTTTATTTAATATAGACCGAGATACAGGAGAAATCAAAGGAGTTAAATTTGATAACTTCTTAATATCTGGACTTAACTGGATTACAGATGAAACTATATCATATACTGATACACCTATAATTAAAATAGAAAAACCAATTAAATCAGATCGTTTTACGAAAAGAGAACCTGCTGAACTTAGAATTGTAACGGGTGAACCAACGCCACAAGTTTCTGCAAATGTAACATTACAAAATTTTGTTAATTTAGAACTTGGTGATACAATAGGTAAGTCATTAAGATCAGCAAATATGTTCTTTGAGGGAAGTGAACTGATAAGATACGATACAGGACTAATTCACACCAAGAAAACAAACATTCAAACATCAGAGAAACATTCAAGTAGAAGATTAAATCCCACAGAAGTCATCGTATTTTCAAACGAATCAATTTTGAATTTTGAAATGTATTTAGATAGCAAGATACGAGATATTATGAGAACGGATGTATGTGGGAATGAAACACCAATTACATCTGATACATATGATATTCAAATTAATAACTATATAAATGAGGATGGTGGTGAAGTAGATTATGATATTTCATATGTAAAAAATCGTGAGGTAGTAAATAATTTCTTTGTTATATTAAATGAACTGGAAGCAAAAGACCACGAAGAACAAATTGATGATGAACAATATATCAATAAAATATCTAAAATAAACGAAACTAGATTTTCAAGTGGATACATACGAATAAATGGTTTTAATACAAACCAATCAACTGCAAATGGAATTTATAGATTTAGAAATGATATATCGTATTGCGATAAGTTTGGTAGTAATAATGTACCAATTCCAACTTACACAAACGAAAATAAAGAATGGATTATTACCTATGATGAGGATATTAAAAAGTGGAAATTAAGAAACATAAAAACATTTGACTTTATTGTATCTAAAACAAAATTTATTGAAGACGGGTTTCTTGCGAGTCAGAGTAACAACCAAGGATTTTATACAGGTCGTGAAGTTATATTAAAACCAGAATTTAAAGTTGATCGTAATGGAATGGTTTTTGATGAAGATGAAAATATCATTGGAAATACATTTCAAGAAGCAAATGTAAATGTAAGCAATAGGTTCAAGATAGTTCCAAATAAATTATTATTTAGACTTAATAAAGAAAACTTTAATAACTTTTTAATGTGGAAAGTTCAAATAACATCCAAGACAAATAAAAAATTTGTGTTTGAGATGCCAATTGTATACATAAACTCAGATTCAAAAGATGAGTTATTTTTAACAAAGTATAATAATTTAGAAGATAAATTAAAACAACTTAGCGTTACACAGTTTCAAGAAACAAGTGAGTGTAGTTTAAATTTCCAAAATGCTATATCATGGAAAATAAAGTTATATAATGAAAATAAAGGTGAGTTCTCTGCTACAAAGAAAATAAAAACTCAAGGTGTAACTTACTTAAATTCGACTTGCTTTTCAAAGATTATAGATAAAGATATTGAAGGAAGGTATTCGTATGTTGCTGATCAAATTATTAATGACAAAAGTACATTGCTAGAATATTCAGAGTATTACAGACACTGGAAACTGAAAACCATAGACAGAAGTGTTACATTGTCTATGAATAAAAAATATCCAACGTGTGGTGTTTACAAAACAACTACTAAAAACATATACGGAATATGTGAATACGAAAAAGCAGATGAGTCAGGAAACCTTGCAATAAGATTTAGAAACTTTGACGAGGAATATGAAAATGCAAATGGTTTATATTTTTCATATGGTTATCTTGAGACCGGTGAACATTTATTTAGAAACGAAAATTCAAATTGGTTATTTTATACATCAGATGGTGGAAATACATGGGATGTACGAGATGATAGAAACTATCCATCATTTAAGATTGAAATGTATAGTGAAATTGAACAAGTGGGTGTATACACAGATAGTACAGAAAATATAAAAGCATTTCTTAACTTTGAAGTTGATTTTGAATTTGAAAATAAAAGAGATTTCCTAGATGTAGACAAAGATACACTTGCACTAAAAAGTAATTTAAATAAAATATTAGTGTATAATAAAACAGGATATGAAAAAGATATTTCCGATGACATGAACCTTGATGTAAGAATTGATATAGTTAATGCAAAAAAGAAATCAGAATATTGGTCATCAATTCCGTGTAAAACTCAAAAAAACATAAATGATCTTTATATTCACAATAATCTATTTCTAAAAACCACAAACGAGATTTTTGTTAATGAAGATGGAAATGACAACTTTCAAATAGAATTAAATGTAAATAAAACCAAGAATATATTAAGTGAATATAAACATTTTAGAACTAATTTATCAAACATAGAAGAAACAAAAACAATAAATGTAGGTGAACTTTACTCAAATAAGTTCAATACATCTATAAAATACAAAGTTGGTGATATAGTATTTTTAAATGAAATGATGTGGGAATGTAAAAAAGATATTCCTGAAAACAGAAGTGTAATTCCAGGAATAGATTTTGATACGGGTAATCATTGGAAAATTATTAGCAAAAATTTCACAGAATTACAAGTCACAGCTGAAATTGAAATAGAAAAGAAAAAGTATCGTGATATAACTAAAATTAATAACCACGATTTTCATTTTACAAAAGAGTTTGTTAAATTGTTTAAATCAAAAAATCAGTTGGAAAATGGTATAGATGAAGATTTTGAATCAAGTATATTTAAAAGATACAAAACTGATAAAAAGTATATGCCTTTTGATTTGGGTAATATAGGAAAGCACAAAAATATAATACCACATGGTAGAGTAAAAACACATACATATAATACCTATACACGAAATATGGGTGTGTCTGATAATACTACCGATACAACAATTGATAAAAGTGGATATTTGTGTGGGAAACCAACTATTGTAAGAACATACAAAAAGAACGAAGATAGAAAAGAAGAATATAGAAAAGATTCTTTTTGGTTCAACCAAGATAAAAAACACACACGAACAAGTGAACCGCAAAACTTGTATGAAAAACCAGAACAAGAACCAATTATTTCTTTTAGATTTGAGAAGTTTGATGTATTGAAAAATATATCACTTATGGTAAGTGGATTTACTACCGACCAAACTAAAGATTCAAATGGAAAATACGAGCAAATAAATAGTTCGTACAATGATACCAATGTATATAAAAACGATAAAGGATACATCATATACAAAACAAATCAATGTTGGATTTTGATAAAATCAAATAAACCAATGGAACTATCTGAACTTATAGATTCAAACTTAGATTATACTACAAGTGAATCAAAGAAAATAGATGGTGAGTTGAACGGAAATTTTGGAAGTAGTGCAAATTTCACAAATCAAGTTGGAAATATAAAAATATTAACAGATGAAATAATAGAAAAAACACCAACTCCAACACCAGAAGTAACACCAACCCCGACACAAACTCCGACTCCAAGTTTATTGGATGATGAATCACCAGATAATCCAATTGCCAAAGCAACACCCACACCTACACAAACATCTACACCTACACAAACTCCAAAAGAAAAAACACCGACACCTGTAAGTAAAGAAGAAGAAAAATTATTTTTATATGAATTTAATGACCTTGCAATAACTTCAAAAAAATATGATTTATCCAAAACTCCAGAGGAAGTAGAAAAGGAAATAAAAGAAGATTTAGATAATAACAAAATAATTGTATCTGGATTAATGTCGGTTGAAGAACTTTCAGAACGAGAAAGTGTTCTTACAAAAATACCAAACTCAATAGAAAATTTTGGGGTAAAGGTTGCGGGTTATTCAAAGATGATAGATGATGACTTAATAACAAAAGATAATGTTACAAAGTATGGTTGGACATCAACCGGTGCAGTTTTAAAAGGAAAATTTAGATCATTTTATGTTTCAAGGAATAAAGCAGGAAGAACCCACAAATACGATAATCAAAATATATTTGCAGAATATGGTTATTATATAAAAAGTTGGTTTGGTCCTCGTCCCGTTGCAGTAAAGTTACTAAACCAAACGGCGGCAGTAACTGACTTAGAAGCAACAAGTGGATTACCCGAGGGTGTTAAATTGACATGGAAACCATCATTTAATGCCACATATATTAGAATAGAATATAAAAATAAAAGTTCTAGTGAGTGGAAGGTGTTGGAGGATAAAATTTCACAAATTAGAGCAACCGGTGGATACCTAGACTCTGATATAAACTTAGATGAGGAACGAACATATCGTGTAATTTCCGTGGGGTTATCTGGTAAAGAGACTATATCAGAGGAAGTTACGGGTTGGAAATTAGGAATACCAAGTGCTCCTGAATATGTAAATGCTTCTTATGATAAATTTGCGGATAAAATAGAATTGTCATGGGATGACTCGGGATTAAACTCTCAATTTAACAAAACGGATGGTTATACAATTTTAAGATCAGAAACAAATGAGTTTGAAGACTTTTCTACATATCAAGTTATAGCAACAGATATTAAAGATTCAAATTATGTAGATGTTTTTAGTTTTACACCAAATAAAATCTTTTGGTATATAGTTGTAGCAAACAATGAAAAAACAAAAATAATGACATCAGAAGAATACAATAAAAAGAAAAACTGGTCAAAGTCAGTTGCTGGGAAAACAAAATAAATGAATTCACTACATAAATTATATTCAGAAGATACTACCAAAGTAAATGCAGTTTTGTATAATGGTAAACTGATAAGTGCAGGTCCTGGTCGTGGATTCAAAACCGCAATTGAATTTAGTAACGATTCTTATTCATCTGATAGTTCAAAATCATTTGCTGATATTAATTGTGACGCATTCACAACAAATGAATTATCGATTGCATTTTGGATACACCCTAAAAATGAAAGTTATCGTGATGCACCCATTTTTATGAATGAGCACAATGATAAAACAACTGGAATATTTTATAATTGCGGATCAACCTCAGAGGGTCATCTCGGAATATGTTGGGATGATGATAAAAATACCATACCACATAAATTAGAAATAAATATAACCAATGCAGGGTGGGTTCATTTTGCTTTTATATTTGAAAAAACTGGTATGGTAAAAGTATTTGGAAATGGTAAATATCTACAAAAAGTTGATATGGGTCGTGGTTTTGAAAAAGTAAATTTTTCTAATATGAGAATTGGTGGATTTACTGGATGGTTAGATGACTTTAAGGTGTATCACTATCCACTAAAATATGGAAATGTTAATTTGAATGAAAATGCAACTCAAAATATTGCTTATATTTTTAATACAAGCAGAAAAACTGGTGAGTTTTCTATTCCAGTTGATATTGACGCAAAAGAAAAAAATGAACCTTTCTATTATTTACAAGACGAAGAGTATGTAAAAGCACATCAAAGTTACAATCTAGAAACTCAAAATAATCAAGATTACTACAACGATGAATCAAAGCATCCAATCACAGGTGGGGTAAGTGATGGTAAGTTAGCACTAGCTGATGGTGATTTTAGAACTTTTTTGGGAAAGATTTATGCCGAACCACTCGAAGAAGATAAATAAAAAATCTTATATATAAATATTTATATGAAATAATTTTAAATTAAATATATATTAGTATGGGCTATCTAAATAATGAGACTATTACCGTTCATGCGGTACTTACTCGCAAGGGGAGAGAACTTCTCGCGTCGGAGAATGGATTGAATATAACAAGTTTTGCGTTAGCAGATGATGAAATTGATTATACACTGTATGATCCAAACCATCCAGAGGGATCGCAATACTACGATTCCGCATTAAGAAATATACCAGTATTTGAACCATTAACAGACGAAACCCAATGTTTGAAATATAAATTAGTAACACTTCCACCCGGAACTGAGTATATCCCAACTATAAAACTTGGTCAGCAAAATATAATTGTTGATAAAACATACAACGGAGTTATTAACATAACCCCAACCACAGAACCTGTATATAATACAACACTTGGTTATACCGCAGTATTATCAAACAGAAATGTTGGAACATTAACAGGAACTGGATTAGATGTAGATTCATCACAAACTGCTTCTATATTTTTAGGTGATACTTCAAGTGAAATGGCAACAACAGAGGTTGGATTTTCGTTTACATTTAAACCTAATAAAAGCATAACAACAGATCAAAGAGCAACACTTACAATAATTGGAAACGAAAGTGGTGGTTCTACATCAATACCCGTGGTAGTCACTGTAGTTTCGTCAACTGAAACTTCGGAACAAGGAACTATTAATACTTTCTTATGAGCATATACAGAGAAATAGAACAAACTGATAAAGTATTTGGTCGTGTAAGAAAAGTATCATCTGGATTGTTTTCGTCTGGATTTGAATGTACCGAGTTTTTTATAGATCACACCGAGTTAAAAAGTAATATAAGTGGGTGGAAGCAACTAAATGCAGAAACCAAAAATTACGATTTAACAGAAACAAGTTTTGACGATTTTGGTAATTTAACAAATAAACCAACTGAAGAAGAAGCAGGAGATGAGTTTACTACAAACACTTTGAGTGAAAATAAAAAAAAATGGAATGAAGTTGCTTTTGGTGACTATTATGTAAATGTATACAATGAACCAACTTACATTGACGGAATTCCAAACGATAACTCAATTGCACAATTCTCAATTTCATACGGAAATAAACACGGATACGGATCATTAAATTCTGATTTGTCAACTTCTGTAACAAAAGCAGTATATAATCAATACAAAAATATTTTATTAGGACCCGGAGATTCTAGTTGGACATTTTCATTAGATTCAAATACGACTGCATTTAAAGATAGAGATTCCATTTATGTAATAAACTTTTCTTCCTCTCAATTAAAAGAAAAATTCGATCCAGGTAACTTAGAATTTAGACTGACCGTCCAACACGAAGATATAACCGTAACCGAAACATTTCGTGATGATAGTCGTTTTGTTTCAAGTGCAAATAAAAACTCATCTACTGGTAAAGTATATCAAATTGTTACTGGTGCTATTGTTGATGAAATGACTGACGAAAAACGATACGCAAGTGGTTCGGGTGAAGGGTCTGGTGAAAGTTTTGGATTTGCTTATCCTGACTTGGGAATTCTTGTATTGAATCCGTATGCTTTATCTTGTCATTTTGGAAGCAAAATAGAAGAAGAACTGGTAAGTCGTGGAGATTCCGAGCAAGCATCAAGAAAAAACAATAAGGGAAGACAATTAAGTTGGTATGGGTATAGTGACCCAAGTGAACTTAATGAATCAAATGATCAGTTATTTGGTACAGAAAGAAACCATCAAAACTTTATAAAAATATTCAACGCACTAAAGTTGGGTGGGTCTTTTAAGGCAAGAAGTACAGAATTTGTACCATCTAAACACTATTTTATACGAGTAAAAAATACCGACTTTAACTATAGCAATAATCCATCGTTTGTTTATTCCGGGAAAGAAGCAACCCAAATACACGAAGAGGGTGCAGGACCAAACAGAGATTATTGGGTGGGTAGATTACGACATGAAGATTTCATAGATGACCCAAAGGCATATATAACAACTGTGGGTTTATACAATGAAAATAATGAACTTGTTGCGGTGGCAAAGTCCAGTGTTCCTATTTTAAAAAGTTTTGATACTGAAACATTGATAAAAGTAAAATTAGACTTCTAAAGAATCTGTATAAATATTTTAAAATAAATATATTTATATATTGTGATAAAAGTATTGAAATTGTCAAATAAGTCGGTCACACGATTTAGCACAAATAAAAAATGGAATTATAGCACACTTGACTCGGGAAGTAATATAATACTAGAACAAGGTGACGGTGTTCCTTTATTCTCTTCATCTGTAAATAAATTATCAACCGAACAAAATTCTTCTGAATTTCAACTAAACATGAGATTTGGAAAAAAGATTTCTGGTACATTTTTTAGCAAAGATAGTAAACACTTTGATGAAACCAAAGAACTATTAAATTATGACGGGTCTTATCAAAGAGTTGTGTATAATAGTATAAAGCATTTATTCTACAACGACTATGGTACTGTGGGTGGAAATGATGAATTAAATAATTTTTACAAAAACCCATTAAATTTATTTGGAAGTGAAACTGGAATTTACTCATCATCAAGTTTTAACTCCAAAACACTCGAAGAAGACCCAAGAAGTGAAAGAAGAGTTTTGAAAGACGAAGTCACGGTTCTTGAAGTACCATCCAATGTATTTGGTGAAAAAATAAAACCAGGTACATTAAAAATAACAGATCATAGTTCAGACTACGATTCTATTGAAATTGTTGATGATGGAAACACTAACTTAATAGTAGGTAGTGGCAACTTTAATAATGTTAATGAAATGAACTTGAATAGTAATATATTTGGTTCAATTTCTGAAACTACATCATCGGACAACAAGATAAATATAGATTATACAGATTTAAGTTATGGATATACACTAGATACACACGGAGATTTTTTATTGTCAGGTGCACCTATATTATCAGACTCTGCTTCTGAAAATCAATCCGGCCGTGCGTCTTTACACAAATATAACCCAAAAACTCAAAAGCACGAAATAATCAAAAACTTTTATTGTCCATTTACACAAAATGGAATTGCACACGAAAACAGAAATGACAATTGTGAATTCATTTTAACTGAACTTGATGATATCATATCAAGTGAGGATTTTTTGGTAAATGATGACTTTGGTAAATCAGTTTCGATCAACGACACTATATGTGCAATTGGTTCTCCTGGTTCTCATATAAATGGAAGACACACCGAACAAGCAACTGGTCATGTTTTTGTTTATCATAAAGACAAGGGTGGTAAAGAAAACTGGGGAATTGTAAATGTGTTTGAGGGTACACCTAATTCTGAATTTGGTCACTCGGTCTCAATAAATGAAGACTTTATAGCAGTTGGTTCTCCAAACTTTGAAGATGGAATTGGGTGTGTTTACTTATTCAAGAAAACAAAACGAACAAAGGAACATCCTTGGATAAAAACATCTTCTGTATATGATTCATATAAATGGAATGACCTGTTAGAAAAGTATGAGGGAATTCCAAAACAAGATGATACAAAATATAAAGACTATGTCAAAACACGAGATAGTATTGTATCTCGTAGAATTGAAAAGATAAAAGCAGAACTTAAAAGGATAAAGGAAACTGGTGTAATTTCTGAACTTGAATATTTAGACAGATTACCAACAAAAGACGATTTCAGTGAGATTTTTCCATTTGAGTATTTGTATACCGCATCAAATGAATGTGGTGAAACAGACACACCTTGGTTTAAAGAAAAGATTTGGAGCAAGAATACTCATCCTGCAACAAGATGTAATTCTAAAAATTCTGATAAACACTACAACAAATCAATGTGGCCTGGATACATGACTGATGAAAAAACAGATTTGTACATTCCAAATCCAGATCACGAACAAAACAAAGACAACAAGTGGGCATACAGATGGAAGTTGCAAAATGTAGAGGGTGGTCCTGAGTCTATATATTTGTTTGGAGATGATTCCGATTGTGAATTGGATATGTTTACTACTTTTGAAGACGCAACACTTGGGTCATTTGGGGATTCAAAACTACCACTTGTAGAATACTCAGAAACCCCAAAATATGCCGTGGGGGATGTAACATTCGATTTGGTTGGGGTAATAAAATCTCCAGATAAAGACATTAAGAGATTTGGTGAGAAAGTAGTTTTAAATAAAAATAAATTATATATTTCATCGTATTCTACTGATAATCCAAAGTGCTTTATGTTTCAAAAAACAACAAATGAGTTTGGTTGTGAGGTGTGGGACTTAAAAAATACAATTTCAGAAACTCAGTTACTAGGTCATGCTTCAAACTATAAAATTGACGATACACTAAACTATGCTCAAATAAATCATTATGATTCTTATTTTGAAATTGAGATATGCCCAAAACAAGACAATTACGATAAGTGGATATATAGTTTTGACAAACCAATATTAAATTCAGAGAAAGCAGTAGTTGGTGGAAAAAGAGTTGATAAGTGTGACTCAAAGTGTAGAGGTACAGAAGCATATAATTACTATTCAAGGTTTCGGCATATTGGATTAAAAGAGGCCGGACATTTAAAACACAATTATGGAGAACCAACTGAGGTGGTTTCGGGTGAAACTGGAAAGTTTTATAAACGTCCAACTAACTACGACCCATATACACAACCTTTATTGTTATCTCAAAACGAAACAATAGAGTTATCATGGAAACGTTTCCGTGAAAATGTTTCATTTGCTTATACTAATGTTCCACCTGGAAAACATAAGTCAAAAATGACAATATACTCAAATAAAGCAAAATTAAAAGACGGAACTTATGATGAAAAAGAAACACTTGCTGAAATTGAAGCAAACGAAACATTAGATAATAAAAAAGTTAGATTGATTCTGAATAGTGGATTGGGTGAGTCTGAATACTTTTACGAGTTTTTATTTCGGGGTTCACCAACAGGTACACATTATACACTAAATGAACTTGTAGACAAAATTGATTATGCGTGTACACTACCACCGAATAGTGGTTCGTTTGTGGATATAAGTGATAAACTAAATGATACATTGGATAATCACGGAAATTGTAAATTTTTCTCAAAAGAAGAATCTGCAAATTCATATAGTGAACCCTGGAGTGCTGATGATGAAATGGCAATTTCGTGGAAGAATTTTCGTGAGAATGTATCTTTCTCGTATCCGTCAGTGAAAAGTGGAAACCACCCTTCATTTATGACAATTTATGCAAATGAAGCAAAACTAAAAGATGGAACTTATGATCCAATTCACACACTTGCTGAAATCGGAGCAAGTGAAACATTAAACGGAAAAAAAGTACGATTGACATTTAATAGTGGATTTGTAAACGGTGATGAATACTATTATGACTTTATATATCGTGGATCAATAGAGGGAACGCATTATACACTAAATGAACTAAAACAATCATTAGATTACGATTGCACTTTACCACCAAATCTAGGTGAGTCTATATCAATAGCAGATGAAGATTTTGATGACCCGTTAGACAATAAACAATATGCAAGATTCTTTTCTAAAGGATTAGATTCATTGTCATATGTTGAACCTTGGAGTGATGACGATACAATTGCATTGTCATGGAAAACTGTTCGTGAGAATGTATCCTTTTCATATCCAGCAGTTAAAAGTGGAAAACAACCATCATTTATGACGATTTATTCCAACGAAGCAAAACAAGATGATGGAACATATAACCCACTTTATACACTTGCTGAAATCGGAGCACAGGAAACATTAAATGGTGAAAAAGTAAGACTTATATTTAACACAGGATTTGCCGGTGGAGATGAATACTATTATGATTTCATATATCGTGGGTCAATAGAGGGAACACACTATACACTAAATGAACTAAGAACTGAGTTAGATGAAGGTTATGCGGAAACACAATTAAACTCGGGTGACATTCGTTATATTAAAAATTATGATAAGTTGAATATCCACAAACGTTGTAGGTTACCAAAGTTTTATACTAAATCTGAGAGTCAATTGTCATATGTTGAACCTTATTCAAGTGATGATCACATAGCAATCTCTTGGAAAAACTTCCGTGAAAATATTTCATTTTCATATCCAAATATAAAGGCCGGTTCTGAACCAAGTTTTATGACGATTTATTCTAATGAAGCAAAAGAAGTTGACGGAACATACGATCCAATTTATACACTTGCTGAGATTGGTGCGAATAACGCATTAAATGGTCAAAAAGTAAAATTATATATAAATGCTGATAATTGCGAATACGACAACACATATTATTATGAATTTATTTACGATGGTTCGGTAAATGGAACACACTATACACTAAACGAATTAAAATCAAATTTTGATTACGAGTGCACTCTTCCACCAAATTTAGGAAAGTCGGTTGAATTAAAATCCTTGGATGATAGATTTAAAGAAAATAACGGTTCTAGATTTTTTAGTAAACCAGATGATGCGTTGTCATTCCTAGACACAAATTCCACAGAAAATACAATGGGGTTATCTTGGAAAAACTTTCGTGAGAATGTATCTTTTTCATATCCAAGAGTAAAACAAGGAACTAAACCTTCGTTTATGGCAATATATTCCAATGATGCAAAGAGACCAGATGGAACATACGATCCAATGTATATGTTAGCTGAAATTGGTGCACACGAAACTCTAAACAATAAAATGGTAAGATTGACAATAAATAGTGGGTTTGTAAACGGTGATGAACACTACTACGAATTTCTATATCGTGGGTCAATACAAGGAACTCACTTTACTTTAAATGAACTAAAAACTTCATACGAATATGAATGTACACTTCCACCAAATCACGGTGGATATGTGTCAATTTCAGATAAAAACTTTAAAGACGCACTTAACAATAAGTCTAATGCAAAATTTTACTCAAAGGACGAAGATGGATTATCATATGTAGAACCTTGGGGTGATGAGAAAACAATTGCATTATCTTGGAAAAATGTTCGTGAGAATGTATCTTTTTCATATCCAGCAGTCAAAAGTGGAAGTCAACCATCATTTATGACAATTTATTCAAACGAAGCAAAACAAGATGATGGAACATACGATCCAATTCATACACTTGCGGAGATTGGAGCACAAGATACTTTAAATGGCAAGAAAGTAAGACTAACATTTAACACAGGATTTGTTGGTGGGGTTGAGTATTATTATGAATTTATATATACGGGTAGTGCACAAGGAACTCACTATACACTAAATGAACTAAAACAATCTTTTGATTACGAGTGTACATTACCACCCAATATGGGAAAATATGTATCTTTGTCAAAAATAGAATTTGATGATTATCTAGATAATAACGAAAACGCAAAGTTTTTTACAAAAAGTACCGAACAATCTGCATATATACAGAACCACACATCTAAAGATGAAATTGCTATTAGTTGGAAAAATTTTAGAGAAAATGTTTCATTTTCATATCCTAAAGTAAAATCCGGAAACGAACCAAGTTTTATGTCAATTTATTCAAATGACGCAAAGGATAAAAATGGAAGATACGATCCTATTAAAACACTTGCAGAACTTGGTGCAGATACAGGTTTAAATGGAAAGATAGTTAGATTAACATTTAATACAGGTTCAACTAATGATGATGAGTTTTATTATGAATTTAAATATGATGGATCATTGACTGGTAAAAACTATACACTAAATGAATTAGCAGAAAATGATTTACTACAAAAAGTAGAGTCTGGACGACACATACAAAGAAAAACTAATTCAGTAATTGAATTCAAGGTGTCCGAAAAAGTACGTAGAATAAAAGTTGAGAAGATACAAAAAGAAAAATCAAATAAAATAACTACAACAAAAAATAAAAAATTAAATACAATTAAGTCGTTTGGTTTGTTAGAAAAAAACAAGGGAAGTGTAGAAGTAGTTGATATTAAATTACGAGATGATATATTACAATCATCCGACTCATTAAAATTTTATAGTCGTGGTGATAATGAATTGTATAAAGAGAACACCAAATTAAAAAACGAAGTTGAAATTGACTGGAACAATTTCAGAGAAGGTGTTAGTTTTTATTATCCTATTGTTTCAAGCGAAGATAACAATACACCTGTAAAAATGACAATTTATAGTGACCATGATATTTTAGATGGTTATGATAAAAATAGAAAACTCGCAGAGATTACTACAAATTCTGGTTTAAATGGCGAAGTGGTTAGACTGAAGTTAGAACCCAAAGAGTCAGATTCAATATTCTACGAGTTTATGTTCGATGGACAACCCGGTGAAGGTTCTCATTATACATTAGAAGAACTGAGTGAAACAATACCGAATGATCGTTTATTTAAAAGTAATGATACAACACCAACTACAAATTCAGGAACAATAAAAAACCAAGTAAGAGCAAGTTCCATTCCACTGATTATATACTCAAACGATGCAGAAAGTTGTAAGGTAAAAATTGATAAAAATAAAATTACAAGTGGACGACATAATTTATATATTTTATTGGTTGATTCTAAATTAAAACCAATTGGAAAAGAAACTAAAATAGAAATGTACAACAATCCAAGTTTTTACAACTTAGAAGATAGAAGAAACTTGGTAAAAAAATCATATGGTTATTCTAATAATATAAAATCTGAGTTTGGAAGAGGTATTGATGCTTCTGATAAATATTTAGTGATCGGCAACCCATCCGATAGAGTGTATTACTTAAATTCAGAAAAGTCGTGTGTTGGTGGAAGTGCTTTTGTATATAGAGTAAATGATGATGATTTGAATTTTATTGAAAAGATATATGGTGAAGACGAATATGAAAATAATTTTAGTTCTGGTTTTGGGAATGATGTTTCTATTTTAGGAAGTAACTTTTTAGTGGGAAGTTATTCACACGAAATGTCGGATATGACTCTCACAGAAACAAATTCATCAAAACGACTGGATATTGAAGACTTGGAGTTCGGTGTTTCAAAATTCACAGACGAGATATATACAACAACAGATGCACTAATTACTGATTATGAAGTGGATTTAAGTAGTGAGTTTGGTGATGCTTTAATAAAAGTAAAACTAGATGGTTTAAACATCGACAAATCGTTGATTTCAGAATCTACATTAAGAGCAAATTTTATAGATACAGGAAACGAGACTATTCGTATTACACAGGTAGAAGGAGAAAACACAGAGTCAGTAAACGGAACATATCGTTTAGTTAAATCTCCAATACAAATAAAGTCGGGATGTGAAATTGATTTTAGTGAAAATTATCGTGTCTACATTAATAAAAACAATTGGTCAATATTTTTTGATAAACTAAGAGGTGCGTGGATTCTTACCGATACCCCAAATGTCTCGGTTGAGTATGAAATTCCAAGTAACTGGATGGATGTATTAAAATATTTTGAAAGAATAAACTTACTAGATAAGTTTAATATATTGACAGAAGAAATGATAAATACGGCATTAAGTCTGTATAACATAATAGATGAAGATATTACAACAACTTGGAGAGCACGAAAGCAAAAAGAAATTCCAAAAAATAACATAAGATACGCAGACTTGTTTAGAGAGTTAGAATCTGTAACTAAACTAAAATTAAATCCTACTATAATTGAAAGATTATTTTATTTGTATAGTTCTAATTCACGAAAAAAAATTGATATATCTATTTTAAATAGATGGAAAACATCAAATCAAAATATAGGAGTTCTTCCTTTTATATACGAACTGGATTCGGTTAATCCAATATCTCTTAATTTTGATTTATTGATAAAGACTCTTGAAGTTTACAATTTAAAAGATTATGAAATTGCAAAAACATGGTCAGTTAAATTGGGATATGAATATTTGCTCGGTGACTTGATAGATGATATTCGTCCTAAATACCATGATAATTTATCGTTATACAACCTAAGACTTATTAGCAAAATTGCATTTGATTTTATTAATGACCGAAACTATTCTGATTCTGATATTAGTAAGGGGTATTTTAAGAATTTAGTAAAAGAAGACATTGCAATATATCTTGATAAATGGAAACCTCACGTAGAGAGTGGGTTTTTACTAAGTGATATTTTCAAAGATATGAATGAAAATATAAATATTAACTTTTCACTATCAGACGAAGCATCAGAAGACGACTTGCCTACAAAATTTAGTTATGGGGTTGGTACATTAAGTAATATGGAAATAAAAGTATTTTCAAATAATGATACAGCCGGTGACAATCTATCACTTACATGGGGAGTTTATCGCGATGCAACCAAGATAGTGGGAAATCAAATATATTTTTATGTAAATTTACTACCAGGTGCAAAGTTAGACGAAACGGTCGTATTTGTTTACAACTCTATAAAATCATCAATAAATGGATATGCTTATTATTACTCAATAGAAAATGAGACTGGAAAATGTAAGCAAATGAAGAGAATGAAAACAAACAAAAAGAAATACTCTTGCAAAAAGCAATATGGATTTGCAGTAAGTTTGAGTAACAATTTTATATGTGTTGGTTCTCCGGTTCTTGGTAATTTTAATATAGATGAACTAATTACATTCGGAGGCAGTTCAGTAGTATCATTCGGAACATCCGAGAAAATGTACATAGAGTACAGTGCGATACATCCTTCATATATAAGTGAACTTGGTAAAAATATTGTAGGAACAATCATATCATATGACCACTCCGCGATAAAAGATAACAAAAAGCACTATATAGGAAATGTATTTTATAAGAATGGTGTTATTGCACTTACAGACAGAGACGGTTATTTTACAAATGTATTAAGTAATAGTGGAGTTTCTGGATTTGAATTAGAATTTAAATCAATGCACACTTTATATGAAAATGAAATTTTATGTAAAGTTGAACCACATGAATTTAATTTTAGTACCAACCCAACTGCCGTTGCAACTGGTAGAATTAACTATGATATTAATAACGATGGAAGGTTTGATATAATAGATGCCTCCTACATTTACAAATATATAATGGGAGAAATAGGTCCTATTGAAAAATCCGATGAAGAAATAATAGAAGAACATAATGCAATTAAGCTTGGAATTAAATTAAACAAAGAGGATAACTGGCCTAAACAAGATTTATTGATGACAGAATCAGAAGATGCATTATTAATGGATTTATTTGTAAACTCTGAAATACTAGAAAAAAGACCTGATTATGAAAAGGTTCTTATCAATTTAAAAGAAAAATATGAAAATGGAGATTTTGACATAAACGGAGATGGTAAAACAGACGAAGTTGATGCAAATTTACTTTTAAGATACTTTTTGGGAAGACGAGGAAATTATCTCACACGAAATTTAATAAGTAAATACGATGACTCAACAAGAAAAGATTCTAGTAGTATAATTAAATACCTAGACGAACAAACTGGAAAAAATTTAGGAAAAGAAATATTAAAAGATTTTCAAGATTTTTCCGAGAACGACAAAAAGGATTCATTGGGAAGTTATTTAGCACCATATGCCACAACCATAGGTCTTTATAGTGGTTTAGACTTGGTAATGGTTGCTAAGTTAGGCAAACCTGTAAAGATACTACCCAACTACCCAATAAACTTTTTAATAAAATTTGATAATTAAGGGAAACTACTTAATATTTATGAATAACAACCAAATAACTGGAGAAACTTAAAAATGGATACAGATCAAGCAAGAAGTGCAACACAACAAACAGGAGCTCATAGATGGACTCTTGAAGCAAATTTAAACAAATTGTATAAAAACGGAGAAGGAAGTGTTTATACAGGTAGAATGGCTCCGAATGTTCCTACATCATCCAAAGCACCACCTTTGAACAAACAGATTTCTGAAGGTGTTAAGTTTTTTGGTTATGGACGTGGTAATGTATCAACTCGTCTTGGGTCACAAGGTCAAAAAGATTTAGGTACAATGGCTGCGGGTGGTGGAGCAGAAGGTGGATTCAGACAAGGTGATACATCATTCCTTGGTGGGTTCAATACTTACAGAGCACCACGTTCCGGTGAAAGTGATTTTGGTAAAGACTTAATTAAGTCTCGTGATGCAAGTTGGTATACCCAAGGTCTTACTGGTATCAAGAAGTATGGAAACGTTATTGCTGGTATGGTAGGTGGTAACTTTGGAGCACGTGGTGGAGCATCTGGTTCCCGTGGTGCGGATGGTTCTGGTGCCGGCGGTGTCGGTGGTGGACGATAAAACCAATTAAATACTTGCTTTTTTTCTTTAGAACGCATAACATATAGGTTATGCAAAATAAATCCTATTGTTTAGGATTGGATGTCAGTTCAACTGTAGTAGGTTATTGTGTATCCTCTTCTAAAAATAAAGTAACTCATGCTGGATATATAGATGTTCGCAAAGAAACGAACATCAAAGAAAAAGCACACCAAGTTGCTAATAAACTTGATAAACTTCACCTTGATCCATCTAAAATTATCGTAGAAGACACATTAAGTGGATTCGGTGGTGGAAGAACAAGTCAACAAACTATTGTAAAACTTGCAAAGTGCAACGCAGTAATAAGTTATGTAATAGAAGCATTGTATGAATTAGATGTAGAGCACGTAAATGTATCTTCTCTTCGTAAGGCTGTATTCGGAAAAAGTCGTGAACAGGGAGTTGATAGTAAAACTTTTGTACGTGAACAACTTGAAAAAAAGATTGATTTAAATCAATTTATTGTCTATAATAGTAGAAAAAATTATGATAAAAGAAACTATGATATGTTAGACGCAACCGTAGCATCTTTGTATCATTGGTATACTATTGACAATTAATGGGGATTTCCGAGCAAAAACTACTTGCCTTGTTGCAGAAGGTGTTGGGTGAAGGTAAAATCGTTTCTAAAGACGAGGCTATGTTTGTGTGTCCGTTTTCTCATCACCGTAAACCAAAGTTGGCAGTTAATCTTACAACGCAACGGTGGCAAAGTTGGATTGATACAAATGCTAAAGGTCGTAGTATATTTTCGTTATTCAAGAGGTTGCAAGTTCCAAGCAACTATTTTGATGAATTATCTCGTATTGTAAAACTTCCCAAGAGTTCACATACACATGAAACAAAAGAAGAATATGTTTCGTTGCCTTATGAGTATAAAAGATTGACCGAAACACATACGGATTTTTCTTATGCAAAAGCAATGAAGTATTTAAAAAATCGTGGAATTGAATCTTATGATATAGAAAGATACGATATTGGTTATTGTGACAAAGGAGATTATGCAGGTAGAATCATTGTTCCATCATATGATGTTGACAATAAATTAAATTATTTCCTCGCAAGAGATTTTACAGGTAATGCTTATTTGAAATACAAAAATCCTCCTGTTAGTAAAGATGTGGTTGTATTTGAAAATCAAATTGATTTCTCTGAACCACTTATTTTGTGCGAAGGTGTATTTGATGCAATGGCTATTCGTAGAAATGCCATTGCTTTACTTGGAAAGAACATTCCAAACAAATTAAAGATGCGACTAATTCAACATGGTGTAAAAGAAGTCAGCATTGTGTTGGATAACGATGCGTTTAAGAATGCATTGCATTTATCAGAATCACTTATGAATGATAACATCAAAGTGAGATTAGTCAAAATGGAATCAGACGATGCCGCTGACTTGGGTTTTAAAAAGGTTATAGAAAGAATCAACTCAACCGACATTTTAGATTTTGGTCAGTTGATGCAACAGAAATTATGCTTGAATTAAAAAATAATTTAAAAAATGTAGAAAAAGTATATCATCTGGCAGACATTCATATTCGCAATGTAAAACGTCACACCGAATATACAACGGTATTTGACAATTTTTACGAACAAGTAAAATCTGATAATTACGAAAATGCTATTATTTTCATTGGTGGGGATATTGCTCATGCCAAAACGGAAATGTCACCCGAACTTATTCAGCAAATTTCAAACTTTCTTCGTAGATGCTCTCAACTACATCCTACTATTGTAATTGCAGGTAACCACGATTGTAATTTAAATAATCCTGATCGTCTTGATGTATTATCTCCAATTATGAGCATGATGGACGATGATAATTTATATTATTTAAAAGATACCGGTGTATACAAAATAGGTGATGTGGCAATAAGTGTATTTGGTATATTTGAAGAACCGACTGAATATTTAAATGGAGATAAAATTGATGATCCGTCAATTAAAACTAAGATCGCAGTTTATCATGGAGCAATCAGACGAAGTACAACAGATATTGGTTATATTGTAGTGGGGGGAGATTTAACACTTCCTCAATTTGATGGATATGATATTGTTATGCTTGGTGATATTCACAAATATCAAGTATTACAAGAATATAAAACTGAGCATAGATTTATACCAGAAAGTAAACTTGATAAGTATAAACTTGATGGATGGGACATTTGCAATGACTAAGTTTTTAATAAGATGCAGAGATATTGACATTGGAGATGTTTTGTTTGCAAGTAGCATTGCAAAAAAACTTAAAGACGAAACTCCGTGGGAACATTCATGTCAAATTGATTTTGATTCTAATTATTTACAAACTCTTGAACTATTAGATAATAATCCATACATTGATAATGTTTTCTATAAAGATAGTGGTGATGATTATACCAAAATTTTTGATATAAATAAAAGTAGTCACGACTTAGATGTATCTACTTCCGTTGTATCACAATATCAACAAATGTGTGGAATAAAAAGTTTCGACGATACCTTTGAACTTTTTACAAATTCAATAAGTGACTACTCAATTAAATCTAGTATGAAAGAATTGATTGAGATAGATTACTGGACGAATGATTTAATAAAAATTTGTTATGTAATGGATTGGGACAGGAAAAGTTATCTATTAGACGAACACGATTCAATTGTTATTGGAAATGAAATAAACAACAGAGATACACATACAATAATTGATCCACTAAAAGGAAATAATAATATAATGTTATTTGCTATTGGAATTGAATCCCGTGAATCAAAAAACTTTCCTAGTATAAACTCGGCAAGTAAATTTAGTTTTACTGCTAGTTTAATTAAAAACTCTGATTATGTAATAGGTCCCGAGGGGTGTCTTACTAATATATCATCTGCACTAGGAACTCCTACAATAATCACCACGGATTATATTCATTACACTTATGGTCCAAACGGAGTTAGAACAGATAAATCTAAAAAATACACTCCTCCGTTTTTGGGTCCTTGTAAGTATTTTCCAAATGGAAATCATACACACCTAGATCCATATCTTAGTGATCGTGAAGTTGGAAACGAAATTTTAAAAATTGTGACAAATGGAAGATAACGAAAACTATATAAAAGTAAAAAGACACAACACCAATAAACCTGTCGTGGTTTATTCTGGTAGCATGATTCAACAAAACCACGGAGAAAAACCATTTGGACATGGATATGTATTGTGGGATGTAGCAAATCGTACACACGAGCACCACGAAGTTGTAAATGATTACGGATATTATACAATAGAAGTTCGTGACGGAAAGTGTGTAAGTGATCTTAGTAAACTTCCAAAAAAAGCAAGACTTCGTGTAAAGGTGTTTAACACAACTGCAACAGAAACAAAAGAAATTATTGCGGAAATCAGAAAACAAACAAGTATAACAGATTTAAATGTAACACGATGTGATGCTATATCTGAAGCAAAAAAGTTTGATCGTGATAATAAATTTGATTTCGGTGATATATCTTCTATACAAATACAAAATGATTTAATAGAAGATTATCTTCGTAGGAATTTTGTTGTTGATGATGAACAAGTAAAAACTGCTCTTGATATTAACAAAGAAACAAACGACAAACTGATTGTAAAAGAAGTTCTTCGCAATTGTATTTGGAAACCAAAGAAGTTTGAGTTCGGAAATATGTTCAGTTATGGAGATGGAAATATAATAGACTTTTCAAATATGAAAAGTGTTATGGGATTATTTGCATCTAACGCAAGTGGTAAAAGCAGTGTTATGAGTGCATTGAGTTTTTGTTTGTTTGATAAATGTGATCGTGCGTTTAAAGCTGCTCATGTATTAAACACTCAAACTGAATCATTTTATTGTAATCTTAATTTTGAAATATCAGGAACTAATTATTATATAGAAAGAACTGCATCTACAAAAAAGAATGGAGATGTTACTGTTGTTGTTGATTTTTGGAAATTGGATGAAGATGGACAAACTGTTTCATTAAACGGAGAACAACGAGCAGGAACTAATGCAATTATTCGTGACCATGTTGGTTCTTATGATGATTTTGTTTTAACAACATTAAGTTTACAAAATAATAATGCTATTTTTATTGATAAAAGTCAAAGTGAACGAAAAGACTTACTTGCTCAATTTATGGGCATTGATACGTTTGATCAATTACATTCTACTGCATCTGAAGATGTTAAAGAAATTAATGCTTTATTAAAACGTTTTAATCGTGAAGATTTTGATGAAACATTAGCAGAAGTAAAAGAAAAACTTGAGAAAATAAATGAACAATATAATGAGCAAGATAGTAAAACAAACATAGCACTACTTGAGCAAAAAAGATTAAACAAAGAACTTGCCGATAAAAATTCCTTATTTAAAACTTGTTCATTTAATGAAACTGCGGTTGATATAGATAAACTTGAATTTACAAAAAATAATTTAAAAGAACAACTGAGCACCGCAAACGAAAACAGAGAGTCTGAATCCGATAGAAAAAAACAACTTACAAACGAAAAGAAAATGTGTGTAAGCAAAATGTCTGATCTTGTTGGGGTTGAAGATAGTTATGTTTATGTTTTAAAAGTTCGTGAAGAAATAACAAAAGTAGATAAAGATTTGGCAGTATTAAGAACATCTGTTAATGCAAAGTTAGATAAACTAAAGCATTATGATAGTCACGCATATGATCCAAAATGTAAGTTTTGCGTAAACAATTCAAAGAACTTAATTGAAAGTGCAGAGCAAACAAAAATTGAATTAGATAAAGATAAAGCAGCTGCAGATGATCTTGTTAATCAAAAAAATGATTTAGCAAATATACTTGATGATAATAAAGATGTAGAAAAAAACTACGAATTATTAAATGAATTAAAAAACAAATCAAGTCAACTTGTATACGAAATAAACGAAGCGGATTCTAAAGTTTTGGCACTATCAAGTATGATTCAATCACTTGAAAAGGATATAGTATTAAATGATAAAAATATAAAAGAATTTTACGAGTGCAAAGATATAATTGAATACAATCAAAAACTTCAAATAGAAGTAGATGAATTGCAAAATAAATTGTTAAAAGTAAATTCAATAGCAAATACAGAAAGTGCCAAATTACAAACTTTGTTTGGTGAAGTAAAAATTGTAGAAAAAGAACACGGAGATGTTCTTGCATCAATTGAAGAAGCAAAAAATTATGAAAGAAAGAAACGAGGATACGAATTATACCTTGATGCAGTAAAACGTGATGGTATTTCATACGAGTTAATTTCAAAAACAATTCCAAGTATTGAAAGTGAAGTTAATAATATTCTTTCTCAAATCGTTGATTTTGGTATGAATCTTGAAATGGATGGAAAGCACATCTATTCTAAGATCACATATGAAGACCGTCATTGGCCATTGGAAATGTGTAGTGGAATGGAAAGATTCATAAGTAGTATTGCTATGCGTGTTGCACTTATTAATGTAAGTAGTCTT
>Ga0222717_10000334_pt1 | contig 40897 bp, 70 predicted proteins | sample C33_18DmetaG_FD_165053 | JGI IMG/M metagenome (GOLD analysis project Ga0222717, IMG submission 165053) | Estuarine water microbial communities from San Francisco Bay, California, United States - C33_18D | ecosystem: Environmental > Aquatic > Marine > Unclassified | place: USA: California... | reverse complement strand
ACGGGCCTTGTCATGTCAGAGTATATTTACTTTATAGTTGGAAACACAATCTTAGGCGTGTTAGTACGTGTAATTATCGTATTAATGCTGCTAGCAACAATCAAAAGCCTTGTAAAAAATAAAAATAAAAAAAAGTCAGTAAGTCTTGAAATAAAAGATAAAAGTACTAAAGTATTTATTGGTTACATTGGTGTAATTACTTTTATTTACTTTTTTATACTTGACTTAATTAATGGTTTTGATGAAAACTTTAATTCTTTTATATGGCTAGGTATGTTTTTTATAGAGATATATTTAGCATTGGGTAGTATGATAGAAAAGTATAACACTAAAAAAGACGACTTAGATAAAAAGAAGGAAGATAAAAATGTTAACAGCAGCAGCAATGTGTCTCGCACTTAATATGTTTTTTGAGGCTCGTAATGAACCTCTTGAAGGACAGTTATTAGTTGCAGAAGTAACTCTTAATAGAGTTGCTAGTAAGAGTTACCCAGACAGCGTTTGTGATGTTGTCTGGCAAAAAAAGCAATTTAGTTGGACTCACGATGGTAAACATGATGATCCAACTAGAATGAATTATCTTGATCAAGTCGCTTGGAGTCAAATAAAAAAAGCAGCTATTCAGATACTTCAAAACGACAAAATACTGCCTGGAACTAAGTCAACTCATTATCATGCTGACTATGTAAAACCCTATTGGGTTAAAAACATGAATTATATTGGTAAAGTTGGGAATCACTTGTTCTACGAAAAATAGGAGAATTATTATGGACAGTAAAACTGTATACTACACTCTTGAAGAAGACTGTGTTGAATTAAATATAACGTTGAGCGCTACTGCTCATAAGACTGACTATGGTGTTGCAAGATCTCCTATTTGGTGGGAAATTGAAGAAAGTTCTGTTGCAATAGAGGGTATAGAATTTTATGGTGAATTTTTTACACCCAGAAGCTTTCAAGAAGCCTTTAAAGGAAAAGCTTACCAAAAGCTTTACGAAGATGCAAGATCAAAAATATCTTATGATATAGATGATTGGTCACACTAAAGTGAGAAAACTAAAGCATCTATAATGAAGAAATTCAAAACCAAGAGGAGATTTAAAATGGGTACAGTAGTTGGAGTAATGGTGTTCTTTGTAGTACTTGTACTAACGACCATTATAGTAGAAATAACAATGTTAGTAAACGATAAAATAGAAAGGAAAAAAGATGAATAATTACCTTGTACACACCGTAAATGTTTATGATTTAAATTTAAAGTTAATCTGTTATTCTGGTTTTACTATGAAATATAAAGCAGAGGAGTGTGCTAAAAAACTTCGTTCACAGCACTTTAAACACATTGGGAAGATCGATGTAATAACAAAAGAGGTTAACTATGAGTAAAAATAAAATGAATGACGAAGAGCTAATAGAACATATGAAAACTATTTCTTTTTCAAATCTCGTAAAAGAAATTAATGATAAGTGGTCACACACTTATATTGATTTTATTGAAGAAGGCTCCACAGAAGAGCCAGAGGAATCATTACAGTGAGCTCCAGTGAATCCACTTTTTATAAGTGGGTTCTGTGGATTTCATTGGAATCCTCCCTGTTGTGTAACTTGCCCTCTAGTTCTCCTCCCAGAGCTACGAGGGTCTTTTAGACCACAGGGTCTATAACGCCAATAAATAAGGAGATCTCTTATGGCTAAAATCAACAAATCTGCTTTTTCAACTTCTCGTTACATTCTTACAGAAGGTCGTCAATACGGCAAAATTGATAACGCCACTCGTGTTGTCGCTGCTGCCGCAGTTCTCGATGGAGAAAAAGTTTCTTCAATTGCTAAGGCATATAAAGTGTCTGAGTGTTCTGTCCGTAATTGGATTAAAACACTTGCTAAGAACAACCCTAATTTAGCTTAAACTTTTTAAGTTTATTTCCTCTCATCCCCTTCGGGGGGTGAGGGGTTTAAAAAATCTTTTTTTTTTTTTATAACAAGGAAATTAATTTTGGTAGAAATTATTGGCGTCTTTTTATTATATGTATTAATTAAGGCTTATAATCGAGAAAATGACGATCAATAGTTATAATGTTCTAAAGAGTAGAGTACAATAGTACCATGTCTACACAAGGAAATAATTATGAAGAAAAATGTTCTAGACGCATTGTCTGAAGACTTTAAATACAGGCAAGAATTACTAGATAATCGACAATCAGCTAGCTTTCTTTCAGCTATAGATGCAAAAGAAGTTATTGAATTTTCTTATGCACATATATTAAAAGGGCTAGAAAGAAAATCGACACTAGTTGAAGTTGCCAGCAATATTGGAAGGAGATTAAGACAAAAACTAAGACAAAAGCAAAATAGCGTACTTGATATACAAGGTGGTTGGTTTGTAATGATTAGCTACATAGAGTTAGGTATATTAGGGTATCGCAAAAAACATACTTATCGTAATGGTAAAAAAGATAAACACAGGTCTTACTTTATATACGCAAAAGATTGGAAGTCTATAAAAGAATTAATGGATCTTGTAGATACAGAAAAATGTGATATGTTTCCTGTAAACACCCCTGCTGCTCCTTGGGATGGTTCTGCCTATCATAGTACAACAGGTATTAGTGTAATAAAGAAAGGTTATGAAGAAGCAATAAAATACTTCGAAAAGAGTGATATGAGCTATATTGTTAATACTTTAAATAAATTAAACAATACAGGTTGGCGTATTAACTCTAATGTGTTTGACGTATATCAAAAGTGTATGCACTCTGAAGTAAATCCCTTTAAGTTTACTAAAGAAATCGATCCAATTAAACGGGCTTCCTTAATCATAGAGGCAGAGGCTATTCAAAGACTTGCAGAAAAACACATGGACAATGTGTTTTATCATCTTTATAATCTTGATTTCAGAGGCCGCATTTACCCTAACACAGCCTTTTTACATGAGCAGTCTAGTGATAACGCAAAAGGTATACTTTTACTTAACGAACCCGTAGAGCTAGGGTCTAATGGTTTGTACTGGTTATGTGTGCATACTGCTAATGTATGGGGTAATGATAAAATAACACTAGATGATAGAGTTAGCTGGGTTGAAGATAATTGGATGTGGGTTATTAATCAAGCAGAAAACCCTTTCGGAACTTGTGATTGGATGAAAGCAGATAAGCCTTTTAGTTTTTTAGCAGCTTGTTATGAAATAAAAATGTTAGCAGAATGGACAAGAGAAGGAAATTCAGAAGAAAGTTTCCCTTCATGTTTACCTGTTTACATTGACGGTTCAAACAACGGTGTTCAACATTTAGTAGCTATGTCTCAAGACGATGAAGTTGCGCCTTTAGTAAACTTAGTACCAAGCAAACTCCCAGGAGATGTCTATATGTTTATAGCAGAAAAAGTCTGGGAAAGATTAGAGAGAATGACAAATGAAATTGATGAAGAAATTAAGTCCAAATTTCAAAAAGTATTTAACACTGCTGTGTCCTTACAACGTGCTTATGAAACTGCGCCTGATAAATCCGAAAGGAAAGTTTTAGCTTTTCAAAAGGCACAGTCATGGCGTAATAAAAACCGTGATCTACGAGAAAAACTATTTTCTGTATATTGGTATAATATTCAAGACAAGAAAGTACAACGTAAAACTGTCAAGCGTAATGTAATGACTTTAGGCTATGGTGGTACGTCTTACGGTATGGGCCAGCAGGTGATAGAAGACACAAGGGATATCTCGCCTTACCTAAGAGACAAAGAACATCTCTGGGGCGCACTCCTTGGCTCTCTGGTATATGATACCTGCTACGCTGAGCTTAAAGGCCCAGCTAAGCTTTTGAGGCTATTTCAAACCCTTGCTGAGAGAGCAAACAAGAAAAAAGAGCATTTAAGTTGGGTGTCTCCTATTACAAATTTCCCTGTATATCAGGCATATAGAAAACCGACAATTAAACGAACAGAACTTAAGTATGGTGAAGAAATACTTAAAGTTCAACTTCAAGTATGGGAAGAAACAACAATAAATGAAAGTAAACAAAAAACAGGAGCTGCCCCTAATATTGTACACAGTTTAGACGCAGTACACTTAACTATGTGTATACATGATGCAGAATATTTAACAACTGTCGTTCATGATTCTTTCGGTTGTAACGCAGGAAACATGAATAAAATGTTTTATCATGTTAGACAAAAGTTTTTAGAGCTTTACGAAATTCAACCTTTAGAGAATATTTTAAGTCAATTAGATTCTCTAGATTTAACACCTAGTAAAGGAACACTAAATGTCTCAGAAGTTATTAACTCAGATTTTGCATTCGCTTAAAGAAGGCGACCGCATTGCTGTTTCAGGTTATGAAGATCACAAAACAGAAGAAGGTCATGTCCAAATTATAGGAGAAGGGTGGGTTGGTGCTCTTATGAATATAGATGGAGAAGAAACTTATGCAGAGTTTTATGAAGACGATACTGCCTATAATATTGAAGTTATAGGTTAAATAATACCTGACGTTAAAGAACAATACTGTTCAAAAACAAAATAAACCTTATATATATCCAAGAGGAAATAACTATGGCTATTCTTAAAAATGTAGAACTATTTTTTGCTAAACTTGATCCAAACAAACCTAATGCGACTTTTGATACAGAAAACCCTACATGGGAAGTACAAATTCGTACTCGTGACAAGTCTGTTGCTAAAAATTGGAAAGAAATGCATTTAAATGTTCGTCCTGACGAAGATGATGGTGGTGTGTTTTATAAAGCTAATTTGAAAAAGAAATCAAAGAAGCGTGATGGAACCCCTCAAAACCCAGTAAACCTAGTTGGTGGAAATCTTACTGCAATTGATCCTAGCACACTAGGTAATGGCTCAATTGGTAATGTTCGTGTATATCAATATGAATACAATGTAGCAGGAAGAACAGGAACAGCATCTATGCTTATGGATGTTCAAGTAACAACTCTTAGAGAGTATACACCTAAACCTAGAGAAGATGCATTTGAAATGACTGAAATGGAAGTCATTAAAGTGGCAGATAATCAAGTTGTAGATAACGATCAGTTTTCTTCTAAGATTTTAGAAGATGAAGATAATGATTTAGACTTTTAAATTATTAACTAAACGGTCACCCTTCGGGGTGGCCTTTTTTATTAAATATGGAGGCTATTATGAAAATTTTAAAGAAAAGTTTATTTTCAGGAAAAATAAATGAAATGGAACTTAATATAACTTCAGAGCAATACCTTAATTGGGAAAATGGAGAGTTAGTTCAAAATGCTTTTCCTCAATTAAATTCTGAAGAAAGAGAATTTTTAATTTCAGGAGTAACACCTAAAGAATGGAAAGAAGTTTTTGGAGAAGAGGAAGATGAATATGGAACTGTGTAAAGGCGTATATTTAGCTGGACCTATGGCAGGGCTAACTGCACAAGATATGAAGGAGTGGCGGGATTACGCTAAGGAAAAGCTTAAAAGTGCTGATATAAGAGTTCTTGATCCCACTAGGCGTATTAGTTATCACGATCAAATATTTGACGATAAAGGTCTAAATCAAAACATTGCCAACCGAATATTCAAGCAAGACTTAAGAGACATAGCTCGTTGTGAAGTATTACTTGTAGACATGAGGGATATGCCAGGAATTAAAGGTCAAGGTACTGCTGCAGAAGTAATGTTTGCTCATACAAAAAACAAAGTAATTATTATGTGGGTACCCCCTATTAGTACTTTAAATCCTTTTATGGCAGCAATGGCAACAGAAGTTCACAAAACTTTAGAAGAAGCAGTAGAAGCTTGTATTGAACATGCAGGTTAGTTAAAATTAAAGTTAGGAAATAAAATGGGATTTAGTCCAAGGATGTATGAAATACATTTGTTTCTTCAAGATGCAGATGGAGAGTGGTGGTGGGAGCCTACAGATCTTTTCGGAAGTTTAGAAGAAGCTTCTAAGTGGTATAGTCGTTACAAAGATACAAAAATGGATGTTCGTATTGTAGAAACTAAGATAGTAAAAGCTTTTGAAGATGGAAGGGAATATACATGACTAAACTGCATGATTTAGAACCAATGATTATGGGGTGCTGGTCTGTTTGCAATGACCTTCAAACTATTTTTAAACAAGTAGGTGATAGTGATCAGGAACCTACGCAAGACGAACTAATGAACGCACTTCTTGGTATGCAACAACTATATCAATGGAAGTTTGAACAATTGTTTAACAAGTACGAAGATATAATGAGAGACAACAAAGAGGAAGATTAGATGTTTAAACGCCAACAAGTTTTAATTCCTATAAACAACACTGAAGAGCTTTCCATTGTATCTATTAATGGAAAACCTGAAGTAGCTATTTGTGGGCCAGAAGGGGTTTATCATAATACAGTAACCCGTTTGTATAACGAAAAAGACTTAAGAGACTTTATGAAGAAATGGTTTGGAGAATAACATGCTTGACTCAATGACAACTAATATGAATAAAGTTTACACTAACTATATTTCAAAACCAATTGGAAAAGATAAAGGAATTTATACTGTGTATCACATATTTGTAGAAGGAAAACATAGAGGAATTCATCAAGGTTATATAGGTAGATCAAAACTTAATATGAAAGGAATAAAGTACAGATACTGGTATGAAGTTAAAGAGGCAATGTCTGAAAACTATACTAGAAAAAAGAGGTTAGTACTTACTAATATAAACAATCATATGAAAGATGTTCGTATTGTAGCTCTTGCTTCTGGTTTAACTTTAGAAGAAGCAAAAGAAATGGAAAAAGCTTTACGACCAAATACAGGAGTATGGAAGAATAAATTTACTTGGAACGTAAGAAAAGGAGGCTAATATGAAAGTAGCAGCTTATTGGAACTTACATAAAAATATCTTTTCAATTCAGTCCCGTGAGAAAGAGAATTACGGAAAAGTAATTTCTCATGAATCCTCAGTAGCGATAGCTTCGCCAAAGTTTGTTGTAAGGCAAACAGGACGAGAAAAAGTACTTAAAGAAAAAGTTAAAAACGTTCACGCTTTTATTGTTGGTCATCTGCTTAATAATAGAGAGTACATCATTAAAAGTGGATCTTCGAAATTAGTAACTTACAATCCTTACAAGTTTAACAGCTTTGTAACGATGTCTTCTAATGAACAAGTTAATTATGCTGATTTAGCAGAGCTTAGTATTATAAATAAACTTACACCAGTAATAATAGCGTGGAATAATAGGAGTTAAAAATGCCTTCAGCACAGATCGTAGTAACTTATGAATTAGACTTTAAAGATGAAGATATAACAACGGAGTCTAAATATCAAGAGCTTTATGATATAGCAGTATCAACACCTTGGACTGCCGATTTAGCAATTTCGGCAGACTTTTATATTTATGACGATAACTACAACCTTATAACAGAGGACTCAGAATAAATGGAAGTAGAATCTTGGCATACATTAGACGATTCATATGAAGAGCGAGTAGCTATACTTGAATATGATGCTGGTTATAGTCGTTATCAAGCAGAGCAAAAAGCTGCACAAATGTATGGATTTAATAATAAATCAGAGCTTAAAAGATACATTCAAGAAATGAAAGCAAAAGGAACACATTACTAATGAAATATATGTATCATGTTGAAGTGAATAACGTTGAAGTGTTAGTAACATCTGACTGGCAAAAAGCTTTAGACTCTTGGTCTATTTCAAGTTCGGCAAGTAACTTTAAAGCAATTTCAGTTAAACAAGGAAATAAATTAGCAATGTATATTAAAGACCGTACTGATGCTAAAAACTGGTCTAAGGTGTTAATAGAGAACAGTGGACACAATCGAGTAGAGAAAAGGATAATGAAAGAAATGTTTGATCAAGAGCATGATGGGATGGAAGTATTAGAAATAAAAGAAACAGGCAATTTTGGATATAATTCTCATTTAGAAAAAGAAGCAGAGGAGCAGTATGAAGCTTTAATTGCAGAATCTAACTATATAGTACCAGAAAAATACGAAAATAAAAAAGCTTTAGACTTTCACGGTAACTTTTCGAGTTTAGACAAAAAAGTTCAGGACGAAATTATTAACCCTAAACACTACAAAATGATTCCTAAAGAGGCTTATATAAATAAACCTGATGGCCTTGAGTATATGGACCTAATGGAATACATTCTTGATGATCATGAAGGTGTTGAAGCTCATTTACTTGGTCAAGTATTTAAGTATGCTTGTCGCTTGGGCAAAAAAGATGCTAAACTACAAGACGCTAAAAAAATTGCTTGGTATGCAAATCGTCTTGTAAATGTAATTGAATACCCTAAAGAAAAGGAGTAAAAACAATGTTTGGTATTTCAGGTTGGTATGAAGGGAACACTGGGCCTGTTCATTTTCATTATGAAAACGTAATAGGTGTAAAAGGTTTGGCAAATTTATTGTTAACTGAATTTAGCCAAGATTGTATGGGGGTTGATATAGAAATATCTGGAAATTACTTAAACGGTTCAAGTGCTGAAGAAAGCTTACGTGAATTAGTTGATATTTTAAATGTAAAAGAAGAAGAGTGGCCTGATTTTGTAGATGGAGATTTATAATATGATTTCAGAAGAATACATCCAATCAATAACCAACGAAAAAGCTTTGTTAAGTATTCAAAGAGACCTTAAAAATGCCTTACAAGGCATTACTTCGGCAATCCATTACTTACATGAAACTTCGGATTACGAGTCTTCAATTTTAGATGATATTATTGAAAACCTTCTATCCGCAGAAAAAGATATAAAGGATCTAATAAATGATTAAGGGTTTTGAACGGGCTTACATTCGAAGAATGGCAAAATTATACAGAGAACAAAACTGGGATATGTCTATTGGAATGGCAGTGCGAAGAGCTAGTGAAGCCTATGAAAACTATAGAGAAGTAGAAATAGAGTTAATGTATGAAGAACAAAAGGCTAGTTTTTAATTAGCTGACAATTAAGAATAGAATCAAGTAAGCTAGGAGAACCTTATGAAACTTGTATTCGATATTGAGGCAGATAATCTTCTGCCAAAAATATCTAAGTTTCATTGTGCAGGTGCAATTGATGTCGAAACTGGTACTGAGTACTGGTTTCGGCCCCACCAACTCAATGAATTTTTAGAGCTATTAGATAAAGCAAAAGTTATTGTAGCACATAACGCTATGGGGTATGACATCCCTGCCCTGTTTAAACTAACAGGATGGAAACCTAAAGCCTCTGTTCAATGCACTAAAGTTATGTCACAGGTGCTTAATTACAGAAGGTTTGGATTTGGACATTCCCTTAAGCTTTGGGGGGAGTCATTAAAAGATAACAAAGGAGAATATGCTGGTGGTTTTGAAACTTTTAATGAAGATATGTTTGAATATATGCAACAAGACGTTAGGTTAAATGTTAAAGTCTACAAAAGTTTAATGAAAGAATTAAAAATTTATATTCGTAATTCTGGGTCTAAAGATATTCTCAAGGCTATACGCTCTGAAATTACTATGGATGGAATTATGGCTGAACAGTGTGAAAATGGTTGGAAATTTAATAAGCGGGATGCCGAAGCCTTAGAGAAAAGTGTTAACAATAAAATGGTAGAGATTACTAATTTTATTAACCCTTTACTTCCAGGCAAGGCGAATGTAGTAGATCCTGATACAAAAAAGGAGCATGAACTAACTACAGGAAAACGTTATGCAATACCAAAGAAACCCACTTACACCAAAGCAGGAAAGCTTGCAAGCCACATTAGCCGTTGGTTTGAGCTTGATTTGGACACCACTGTTGATACTTGTACCATTTGGGGTGAATACTGCCGTGTTACTTTTGATACTGGCGATATTGGTAACACTGATACGGTTAAACAATACTTGGGGTCAATCGGGTGGAAACCAGATGAATGGAATTGGAAAAGAGTCAACGGGCAGTTCATTAAAGTCTCAGCAAAACTATCAGACAGTTCCTTGGAAGGACTCGGAGATGTAGGTAAAGCTTTAATGGAATATTATACTTTAAGGTCACGAAAATCAATATTAAAAGGCTGGTTTGATTATATTGACAAAAATTTAAGACTACATGGTGATGTTTTTAATATTGGAACTCCAACATTTAGACAAACCCATAAAATTATCGCTAACTTACCTAGCGGAAAAGCAGTTCTTGGGCCAGAGTTCCGAAAGCTTTTTATTGCAGAAAAAGGATATAAGCTAGTATCTGCTGATTCTGCAGCTTGTCAGTTGCGGTTGTTAGCTCATTTTATGAAAGATGACGCTTTTACAAAAGAAGTATTAAAAGGAGATATCCATCAAAAGAACGCTGACATCCTTGGCTGTAGCCGCGCTACTGCTAAACCTTTTATCTTTGCCTTTTTATATGGGGCTGGTGGTAAAAAGCTTGGTAGCATATTAAAGTGTTCAGAAAAAGAAGGGAATAAAGTAAAAAAGAAATTTTTGAATTCAATTCCTAGTCTTAAAGCCCTTATTACTAAAGTGCAAAAAATTGCTGATACACAAGGTTATGTTCCAGGTTTAGATGATCGACCAATTCACGTTGAATCTGCTCATAAAGCCCTTAATTATCTTATTCAAGGTGCTGAAGCAGTAGTTATGAAGTATACTGTTAATTTAATTCACAGAGAACTCGTTAAGGCAAAAATTGAATCTCGTATTTTGTTGTTTTATCACGATGAAGTTACTTACGAGGTTAAAGAAGAACAAGCAGAAAAAGCAAAAGAAATTATTATGCGTTGTTTTGAAGAAGCGCCTAAAGCTGTAGGGGTTGACATTATGACCTGTGGTGATTGTAAAATAGGAGATGACTACTATGACGTCCATTAACAAAGAACAAACACTAACAATTCGTCCAATGACAGATGAAGAAAGAAACAGAGCTAAAGAAAAGGCAAGGGCGAATAGGTACGATCCTTTTGGTAACTTTCCTAAAAAATCTTTAGAAGCTAGAATAGAAGCTATTGAAGAATTTATAAAAGTATTAAAAGAAAAGGAAAAGAAAAATGAGAGGTAATATTAATGGAGCAATTAAAGCAGCGGGTATTGTTGCTTTATTAATTGCCGCGCCACCTGTGTTAATTGCAATGACTTATGATGACTACCCTAAGTATTGTAAACAAACAATACTGTTACCATGTGTAGGGGTTAGTAATGAATGAGGCATTAACAGGGGGTTCTATTTTACTATTTTTAATTTTAGGTTTTATGTGGATTATAATGAGTGAGACAAAAAAATGAGTATTACTACATCTATGGAAGTTATGATTCAAAATCATTTTAATAAGTTTTTTGAAGAGCTTAAATTTCAAGGAATTGAGCTGAGTCGAGATTTAATAAAAGATATTGAAGACTTAGAGTATAATTGTGTTGAAGTAACTAAAAATCAAAACAGTACAGAACATGAAGAATGGTATGAAAATGGCTATGAAAGCGGTTTTGAAAACGGTCGTGAAGACGGTTATGACGATGGTTGGGATGATGGTTATTATAGGGGGCATAGTGATGGGTGTCAAAAAGGAGAACAAGAATGTTTACAATAGAACATGAAGACTCTTATACAGTAGTAACTACGTTGGATCAAACGGGGCGATATTCAGACGTTGAGGTTATACTTGATGAAACTGATGTTGTTCTACGACAGTTCAACGAAGATACAAAGTGTTATGATTTAATCAACCTTACTTATCAACAATTCAAAGATATAATTGCATCTTTGTCAAAAGCTGAAGGGGCTTATTATGCAAAGTAATCTGTATGAAAAGATTGCGTTAGATTTCTTCAAACCTGGACACAAACACCATAATGATCTAATGACAGGTCTTCGAGAAGAAGTGGCAGAAGTAAATGCTGCTATTACTTTAGGAACGAGGTCACAAGTATTAGATGAACTTGGCGATGTCCTTTGGTATGTAACTGTAATGGCAAATTATGAGGGTAGCAACTTATCAGAAATTATGAAAATTAACTACGAAAAATTAGAGGATAGAGAAATTAATGGAAAGGCTAAGAAAGATTAGAATAAAAATTACCTGACGTTAAAGAACAATTAAAGGAAAACCTATGCTAGCTATTATTGATGGAGATGTTCTTTTATATATGAGTATATGGAATATGGACACTAAAGAAGAAGCAAAAGAAAAGTTTAACGAATTATTTACTAATACACTTGAAAGCGTTTTCGCTACAGACTATGTTATGGCCTTAGGTGGCCCTGATAACTTTAGAGTCGATTTATTTCCTGATTACAAAGGAAATAGGGCTAAGTCGAAATCTAACCGTCCTGATTGGTTTTTAGATTTGAAGTCTGATATAGTAGATCAATATGAAGGTTGTATTTTTACAAGCAATTGTGAAGCAGATGATATGGTAAGGATTTGGGCCAATGAATGCACAAAAGCTAATATAAATAATGTTGTTATTTCCGTAGACAAAGACCTTGATTGTATTACAGGAGTACATTATAATCCACGTAAAGGTGAACTTTATGAAATAGATAAAGAATATGCTAATAAGTTTTATTGGAAACAAATTCTCATGGGGGATCCTACAGATAATATTCCAGGAATTCCTAAAATTGGCCCTAAAAAAGCAGAGAATATTTTAAAAGACTCAGAAGACTACATGGCAACAGTTTGTAAAGCATATTATGATTTTTATGGAAAAGAAGGTTATAGCTACTTATTAGCAAACGGACGTTTAATTCATATATGGCGCGAGATTGAAGATCACTTTAAAATAAAAAAGGATTTTTATGACAAAGCTATTGAAGAATGAAATGGGCCATTGGGAATTTAATTCTCAATGGGATCCTTCAGAGTGGTTTGGCTTTATATACTGTATTGAAAACCTAGTTACTAATCAATTTTATATTGGTAAAAAACAATTGTGGCATGGTGGTAAAAAGAAATCTAAAATGTATGGTAAACCAATGAACTGGAGAAATTACGTTGGTTCATCAATTGCCCTTAAAAAAGATATAAAAACATACAAAAAGAAAAACTTTAAGTTTGAAATAGTAGACTTATGTAAAACTAAAGGGGGTTTATACTACTCAGAGGCTTATCTTCAAATGTTATCCGATTGTATGACTGAATATTTAAACGATGGCAAAACTCCACGTTTTTACAACCGTCAGATTGCAGCAATTAGGTTTGTACCTTCTGAGGCACCCTCTAATAAAACCAAAGCGTATATCAACAAATTAAGGGAGAGATATTGATGTCAATGCACCCAGCAGCACCTGCCTTATGGATCGCTGCAATTTTAACACTTGTAATAACAATACTTGGTCATCTTTTTAATTTTTTAAAGTTTGACCCTGTTTTATCTTTATTGTATTACTTTTTATTTATAGAGATGAGTAAGTTTGTAGCGGAGATGACACAAAATGGGTCAGATAACGATTAGAAATCAACCTTGTGAAAAATGTGGAAGCAGTGATGCTAAACAAATATATGAAGATGGATCTGCTTTTTGTTTTTCATGTAGACAAAATTTTTTAGCCCCAAAAGAGGTTACAATAATGCCAGATAATAAAAACTGGACTGAATACAATTTTGATAAACTGCACGAAATAGAAAATGATTATTCTACTCGCGGATTTAAAGAACGCAATATATATAAAGAGGTAGCTAAACATTATGGCGTCAAAATTTCTTACGATCTTGATGGCAATATTGATAGCCATTATTATCCTTATTACTCTGGCACAGAACTTGTCGGATACAAAGTCAGAAAGCTACCTAAAGACTTTACCTCCATTGGAAAAATTAACGGTGGATTATTTGGACAGCAATTATATTCATCAGGAAAAAGAATAGTTATAACAGAAGGTGAACTTGATGCTATGGCAGTACAATCTGCATGGTATAAAAAGTATAAAACCTTTTATCCTGTTGTGTCACTTCGTTCAGCCTCTAGTATTAAAGATTTAATAGAAATAAGGGATTGGGTTAGAAATTTTGACGAAGTAATATTGTGGCTTGATAACGATGATGCAGGAGGAGAGGCTATGAAAGAAGCCGCCCGTATTATTGGTTATGATAAAATAAAAGTAGCTAAGTCTAATGAAAAAGATGCTAGTGATCTTTGGATTAAAGAACCTGACAAAGTATTAAAAGTGATCTACGATGCCGTAGACTATACACCTGCAGGTATTTTAACTAAAGATGAACTATGGACTCAATTGGAGGCGTATAATGAAATTGAATCTGTACCTTACCCTGACTTTATGGAAGGTCTTAATGAGAAGCTTAAAGGTATGCGATTCGGAGAAATCACTCTCTGGACTAGCGGAACTGGATCAGGTAAAAGTACGCTTCTTCGGGAAATTGCTGTACATCTTCTTGAAAGAACTGAAGACAAAATCGGTATTATCAGCTTGGAAGAAAGTCCCGCCGAGACTGCAAGAAAAATGTCTGGAATGGCGCTTAGTAGAAACCCTGCCAAAGAGGAGATCCCTATAGATGAACTTAAAGAAGGATTTAATACTATTTTCGGTGATAACCGCGTTATGGTCCTTGATCATCAAGGTTCTATATCTGATGGCTCCATCATGGATTTTCTTGAGTATATGTGTCTTAGCGGTTGTAAGTATCTCTTTGTGGACCACATTACTATACTTGCTTCTGAAGGAGCAGAGGGTTTAACTGGTAATGAAGCTATTGATAAGATAATGAATGACTTATTAAGACTATGTAAAAAACATAATGTGTGGATAGGTCTAATTAGTCACCTACGTAAGACAGATAATAAAGGAAAAAGTTTTGAAGAAGGTAAATTACCGTCAATGGATGATATTCGTGGTTCAGGTTCTATTAAACAAATTAGTATGGACATTATCGCTTTTGCTAGAAACGTTGGGTCGGCTATTCATGATGAGCGCAACACAATTAAAACAAAAGTTCTTAAATGCCGATACACAGGTTTGACAGGACCAAGTGGCAATCTTTATTATGAGTTTGAAACAGGTAGGCTGTCCAAGGGATCAGATGAATTTGAAAATCAATTAGAGGAACTTATGCGGGTATGATTAATGATCACGCTCTTGTATTGATATCTATTGTTTATCAAATGTTAGATAGAGATCCTGATATAAGTGGATTTAATCCATTTGTACAAGAATATTTAGAAGGGTTAGCAGAAGAATTAAATGAGATGTCTGAAGAAGAACAGAATCATGTTTATTTTTATGCTGACACCTTTTTCAACAAAATAAATAATGTAAAAAGGGTACTACACTAATGGAAGAAATTTTTAAAAAGCTTATAGAAAAAGGCTATACAAACAAACAATTTGAAAAATGGGTAAATAACCCTAATATAAAAAAGATTTATGATCCTAAACAATTAGAATTTATTAAAGATTTGTGGAAAGGAACTCCTGTAGAAAATGCTGTAAAAGCAAGCGTAGACCTTCAAATTGAAGTTGCAGAAGAAGTTATAGAAACCTGCAAAGACACTTTAGAGGCATTGGTTAATAAAAAAACAAAAACTAAATATAAAAATAAATAGGAAATTAAAAAATGCAACCATACGAAAGTTTTATCCATCTTTCTCGTTACTCACGTTTTCTAGATGACGAAGGTCGTCGTGAAACCTGGGGAGAGACTGTAGATCGACTCGTAGGCTTTTGGAAAGAACGTGTTGGAACAAATACGATTCTTGAGTCAGAGTATTCGGAACTTCGAAATTCGATCTTTAATCGTGAAGTGATGCCCTCCATGAGGGCCATGTGGAGTGCGGGAAAAGCATTAGAGCAAAATCACTTTCGTGGTTATAACTGTAGCTTTGCAGCAGTTGATCACATCCGCGTATTTGACGAAATATTATTTATTCTTATGGCAGGAACAGGTGTCGGATTTTCTGCTGAAGCTAAATATGTAAATAAACTACCAATAGTTAACGATATCTTTACGGAGACAGAACGTGTTATTAGTATTGAAGACAGTGCAGAAGGTTGGGCAAAAGGTTTACGAAAGCTTATTGCTGAATTATACTTGGGTAACATTCATCAGTGGGATTATAGCCGTATTCGTCCTGAAGGTGCTCGCTTAAAAACAATGGGGGGTCGAGCCTCTGGCCCTGAACCTTTAAAAGAATTATTTGACTTTTTAACTTTAAAATTTAAACTTGCTCAAGGCCGAAAGCTAAGCCCTCAAGAAGTACACGATATTATTTGTAAAATTGCTGAAGTAGTTGTAGTAGGAGGTGTACGCCGCTCTGCATTAATTTCTCTTAGCGATCTTGGAGACCCTGAAATTAGAGATTGTAAATCTGGTCGTTGGTGGGAGAATACTCCACATCGTGCCTTAGCTAATAACTCTGCTTCCTATGAAACAAAACCATCTATGGCTGTTTTTATGGATGAATGGTTGGCCCTCATGAAGTCTGGTTCTGGTGAACGAGGTATTGTATCTCGTTATGGATTACAAGATATGGCCCCAGATCGTAGAGATGGAGATAAGATTGTTGGTTTAAATCCGTGTGCAGAAATTGCATTACGGTCAGGGCAACTGTGTAATCTTACAGAGGTTGTGTGTCGTGAAAATGATACATCAGAAGACTTAAAGCGTAAAGTTCGTATTGCCGCTATACTTGGTACATTACAAGCTTCTTTAACTGATTTCAAATATGTACGCAAGATCTGGCAAAAGAACTGTGAAGAAGAAGCCCTCCTTGGCGTGTCTCTTACAGGTATTCAAGATTGTAAAATTCTTCGTAGTCCAGAACCCAAGTTACTTGAGGAAATGAAAAATGAAGCTATTAAGGCAAATAAAGAATATGCAGAAAAGCTTAACATCAATCCTGCCGCTGCCATTACAACGGTTAAGCCGAGCGGTACTGTATCTCAGCTTGTTGATAGTGCTTCTGGTATTCATGGACGTTTTGCGCCTTACTATATTCGCGCTGTACGCCAATCCAACAATGATCCCTTAACTGCTTTTTTAAAAGACAAAGGAGTTCCTAACGAAGAAGACGTTATGAATCCTGCTAAAACAACAGTATTTTACTTCCCTATTAAATCACCAGAAGGCGCTACTCTTGCTAACGAACAAACAGCTATTGAACAACTAGAAAATTGGCTATTATTTAAAAAACATTGGGCTGAACATTCGGTGTCGGTAACTATTTATGTTAAGGAAGATGAATGGATGGCAGTAGGCGCATGGTGTTACAAACACTTTGATGCTCTTACTGGTATTTCTTTTTTACCTTATTCAGATCATACTTATGCACAAGCACCTTATACGCCTTGTTCTTACCATGAATTTCTTGCAGCAACAGCAGCAATGCCAAAAATTGACTTTACAGAGTTGTCTAATTATGAACAAGAAGATAACACTGAAGGTGCTCAAACTTTGGCTTGCGGGGCAGGTGGTTGTGAGATATAAATTATGTTAAGTGTTGGCGGTTTAGTTTGGTGGCAGTGGTGGATATTAGTTATGGTAACAATTAACACTGGTTTAAATACTATTACTTTTTTTAAACACAAAAATACTAGTAGACAAGGAAAGAAAAATACCTGACGTTAAAGAACAACTATCACCTTGTATAAAAAAATGTAAACTAGAGGGTGCTTACTGTAAAGGCTGCGGTAGGCACCTTAATGACATTAAATTATGGACTACGTATTCTAATGAAAAACGTAAAGAAATTATGGAAACCATAAAACAGAGAGAGTAGATAAATGGAAACTTTCGGTAAAATTGTTGGATTACTACTTGGCTATGCAATAAGTGCAACTGTTACAGTTTATGTAGGGTTGAGTATTTTAAAGTGGCTTGAAGTGGGTATACTGTTATGAGTGATGTTATAAACTTTAATGAATTTAAAGAAAAAAACAAACCAACTATTGACAAGTCATTTGAGAACCATAGCTATGTTATGGATATCTGTGATGAAGTTTTTGAAAACGGAGCAGTGCTTATTACCTTAAGTGATGAGAATAAACCTGAATTATCTGTTAGTAATATTGAGCTAGAGGAGGTCTTAGAAATGCTTATAGCTTGTGCAATTAAGATTCAGAAAGAATAATGTTTATTGCATTATTAGTACACTGTAGCCTTGAGACGAAGGTTTGTAACCCTATAGCTCATCAACTTATATTTAAAAAAGAAGAAGCTTGTTATCAAGTTCTTGCAGAAGGGATAAAATATTATGAGGGTAAAGGGGAAGTAGTTCCTTTTTATAAGTGTATTAGTTTAGGAAAAGAGAATGATAAGTCTACTTAAAGAAAATTGGTTTATTCGGTATTGGAACTATCTTGCAACTAGAAGGATGCATAGAGAGACAATCAAACAACTTAATAAACTTACTGATAAAGAATTAAAAGATATTGGTATTTCACGAGGCGACATTGATCGCTTAATATGGTTAGAAGAAGATAAGACTATGAAAGGTCGAGGATAATGACAGATAAAGATACTGAAAATTTAGAAAATCTTGTAGAAGATATGTTTAGCACTTACACTGAAGGTGGATTTGATTTTAATACAGATCAATCTCTTAATGATATTTTCTTTATGATTTTTAGCGATGCTGTTCAAATGACGCTTAATGTGTTAGAAGAAGGCGCAGAAAAGGAAGAGATAGACGATTAATGTTATATGTTATTGGTAAAGATGATTGTGGTTGGTGTGAAAAGGCTAAAGAACTACTTGACAGAAACCATACTCAATATGTATATAAAAATCTTAGTACTCTTTTCCCTGAGAAAAGAGAAGCTTGGAAAAGCTTTATTAACAATGAGCTTTCTAAGACTACTGTACCTGTTATTATTAATGTTATTGGTGGTTATTCAGACTTATCGGAGTTAATAGATGACTAAAAAACTAGCAGGTAAACCTCGTGGAAGACCTCCTACTAAAATAAAACTTAAACATAATCCTAAATCTGCTAGACAAGATTTTTTAAAAAAGTTTAAAGATATAGACTCAATAGGTATTTATGGATTAGATAACTTTACAATAGAAATTATAAATCACTTGTGGGAAAACCCAGAAATTAGTTTCCATGTAACTGACAGTAACAGGTCTAGGTTAGATAACTCTAATAGGTTGTTTGGTCAAAGAAGTTTTTCTATGTATCGCTGGAATGTTTACCCAGAGTCTGGATTTATCGAACAACCTATAGTAGATGTTATTCTTGTAGCTAAAGACTGTTGGGAAAAGGTTTCTGAAAGACCTAACCCCTATAGTGTTAACTTATTAATGTTAGAAAACATGTAATGAATAGTTATGTTGAAACTTTTTTTCCTTATAACCAACTTAAAAGTCATATTTTAGTAAGCTTTGTTGAACTTAAAAAAACAAAAGAAGCTATGTTTAGTGATATAATGACTGTTGAATATAAGAATAAAGAATATGATTTAGTTTGGGATGATTACCACTCACAATATACTGGTGAAATAAATGGTATAGAAGGTTTTATCCCTTAAAAGGTCTCTTAGCTCAGCTGGATAGAGCAAGTGCCTTCTAAGCACTAGGTCGCAGGTTCGAATCCTGCAGAGATCACCAATAAAAAATTTAGGAGAATACTATGAATAAAATTAAAGAACTTACTAACTTGCTATTAGAAAATAAAAAATCAATTATTGTTGGTATAGTTATAGGAGTTGTTCTTGCTAACTTAGCCTTCTAATTATTCCCCACATCTTTCTAGCTACTCCTTCGGGGGTGGTTGGAGGGGTGTGGGGAATTATTTTTTTTTTTTATCACACAACACACAAAGGAAAATATTATGGAAAAATATACTAAAAACCCTTATCAAATTCGTTATGACGTTCTTTCTATGGCAAAGGACATGATGGATCAGACTTATAGTTCTAACATGATTATGGCAGAAAAAGCTATGGAGCTTTACAAAGATAATACTGAAGAAGCCCTTAAAGCTTGGGATAAATATGTACCCGTTATGTACACCCCTAATGAAATAAAAAAGAATGCTGAAACTCTTTATGAGTTTGTAATGAATAACAGTAATGACAAATAAATTATCTTTTATTAAAAAAATTGGCTGGTTAGCTATACTATTTTTCACTATTAAAGGATTTTTTTGGTTAGCTGCAATGTACTATGCAGGATCTTTTATAACGTTTTTAAATACCTGACGTTTAAGAATAACTTTGCTAAGGTTCTACCGAAGTGATACTTTGGACTCTCTTATTGGTACTTGAAAAGAGATGTTCTTTATGCCCCCCGATAGTACCCACCGAGTATAATCTTATACCTCTTTTCGGGGGGTTATTAAGTATCACTTTGGTATCCTTAGTGTAGTTATTATTTTATTGTCTTTAACTAACAGCTTTTTAATGTTTTCATATAATTAATTATTTATTTTTTTAATTATTTAAAAGCGTTAAAAAAAATTTCAATTGAAAAAGAATCTATAAAAGAAAAGAGAAGCAAAATGGAAATTCCGAAAGCCCCTGAGAACGCACCTGTTCCTAACTTACCTCCTGACAATGCTCCTCTACCTATCACATAAAGGAAAAAATTATGGCAAATCCTCATCCGACTAAACCTCAGATGGGCGGTCGCAGAGAAGGTGCTGGACGTCCTAAAGGATCTAAGAATATTAACTCTATGTCTTCTGTAAAGAAGCTTGAAGAATTAGGTTTTGATCCTATTGAAATGATGGTTGAAAAATATAACGATATACAGACCAAGCTAGACTATTTAGAGACTATTGGTAAACATACTTCTGGTGCTTATGCGCAGATGACAGCTACTCAAGGTACACTCATAAATAACTTAATGGCTTATGGCTATAAGAAGATCCCTGACAAGATTGAGCAAGAAGTTACTGAAAAGAAACCTATCTCAATACTACTTACTGATAATAAAAAGGAAGATAAAGATGAGTGATGAAGAATCATGGCATCTCTCCAAGAGCGTACCTGTAACATTTATTTTAGCTATTTTATTACAGACGGTAGCTCTTGTATGGTATGTGTCTAGTTTAGATAATGCTATTGAAAATAACACAAGAGATTTAATGAGGCAAGAAGGCCGATTAGACTCTTTAGAGACTATAGTCCAAACCCAAGCGTTAACTTTAGTACGTATGGATGAAAATATAAAAGCCATTAGGCTTATGATGGAAAAAGACCGACAGATTAAATGACAGATATATCCCTGATAGCAAAACTAACAGCTAGGGGAATACTATGATAGATCCAATTACTGCTATTGCTGGAGCCTCCGCTGCGTTTAACGCTATCAAAAAGGGCATTCAAGTAGGCAAAGATTTACAAGACATGGGTGGGCAATTATCTCAATGGGCTGGAGCTATGGCTGACATAGACTTTGCTCAGAGACAAAGCGACAACCCTCCTTGGTATAAAGCATTAGGTGGCGGTACTGAAGCTCAAGCCATGGAAATATTTGCTGCACAAAAGAAAAGAGATTCAATGCGTGCAGAATTAAAAGAGTTTATTTGTTTACTTTATGGGCCATCACATTGGGAAGAACTTCTAAGTATTGAAGCAAAGATTCGTAAACAAAAAAAAGACCATGAATTTCGTAAGATGGAAATCAAGCAATCTATAATTGAGTGGGGCGCAGGTATATTTCTTTTAATGTTCTTGGGAGGCTGTTTAGCAGGTTTCGTATGGCTAACAGTATAAAATATATTAAGAGAAAATATCATTATACTTTTTATGATGATAATGATGAAGTAATAATTATAACTCAAAACAAACTAGTAGGAGTACAACATGCCACAAGGAAAAGGAACTTACGGAAGCAAAAGAGGTCGTCCTCGGAATAAAAGTGTAGGTATGGGAATTACTACTCGCACTATAGGTAAAAGAGCCGCTATGGGGCATCTTTCCGGATCTAAAAAAAAAAGAACTGCTGCTCAAATGGCGGCTTTAAGGAAAGCTCAAAAAGCTTCTGCAACGAGGCGTAAAAAGTAATATGGGCAGAAGCAATCCTCGCTTATGGGAAAGAGCCAAGAAAGACGCTGTCTCTCGTATGGGCGGGAGACACTCTGCTAGGGCCATGCAGCTAGCCGCTAAGCTTTATAAAGATAGAGGCGGTAAATATACTGGCTCTAAAACTAAAGCGCAAAAGTCTATGACTAAGTGGACTAAGCAAGATTGGGGTACTAAAAGTGGCAAGAATAGCATCAGTGGTAAGAATGCTACTGGTGAGCGTTATCTTCCTAAAAGGGATCGTGAGAAACTTACCAAAGCACAGTATGCCGCCACAACAAGAAAAAAGCGAGCTGATCTTGCCAAAGGAAAGAAGACGTCTCAACAACCCAAAAAGATCAAAAAGAAGCTAGGAAGGAAAAAGTAATGACTTTATTGTCTCATTTTCCTTTACCTAGTATGCCATTTAATACTCATGTCAATACTGTATTTGAATCAGCAGATAAAGACAGGTCTGCTAAAAATAACGAGGAAGCAATCAGAGAACCTAATAGAATTACTCCAGATACTCCTGTAGAAGATTTAAAACTAGTCAATCAGAGATATGCGTACAATCCAAACCCAAACAAACTACGAACACCGACAGGTCAAATCGTAGATTTTATAGTCGCTTAAAGGCTTAGTATGATAGAGTTACATGAGAAACAGTCAGAAGTTATTAGAGATTTATTTATAAATAAAAGTAATCGCTACGCAGTGGTTAATGCTAGCCGTGGCTTTGGTAAGTCCTATCTTGCAGCTACAGCAGCTATCATAGCAGTACAAGAACTAATGAATTTAGATGAGAGCGTACCTAACAAGAATGTGGCACTTATTGCCCCTACTTACAGCCAAGCAGTAGATATTTATTATCCGCTGATAGCTTGGCAACTAGGGATGGAAGATTTCGCTGATAAGGCATCTAAAGCAGCAGGGCAGTTTTGGTTTCCAAATAATGTTCAATTAAAGCTTTGGTCTTATGAAGCATCACAACGTATGCGAGGTACGGGTCAATACTTTGTAGTAGCCGATGAGGTTACTTCTTGGAAAGGTGCAGGTATGAATCTCAAAGAGTCTTGGGAGTCTATTATACAGCCTTGTGTGAGCACCCGTTGGTCTCCAATGAATTCCAAAAAGTTTAATGCTAATGCTGGTAGAGCGCTTATTATTAGCACTCCTAGAGGCTATGATTATTTTTACGAAATGTACAACAGACAAGATTCTGATGACGATTGGAAAAGTTATACTTATACATATCATGACTCTCCTTTCCTTGATGAGGACGAAATTGAGAGAGTAAAACTAACCCTTGATCCTTTAAAGTTTTCCAGAGAGTATACTGCAAGCTTCGAAGACTCTGGTACTAATGTATTTTATACATTTAACAGAAAAGATCATATAGACAAAACACTTCCTTCATTCCAAGACGGAGAAGATGTTCATGTAGCTATCGACTTTAATGTCGGTATAATGGCATCAGTTATCTTCGCAATTAGGGGTAGCCAAATTCACATCTTAGATGAAATGCAAGGCCACCCTGATACTGAAACCCTAGCAAGGGCGCTTACGGAAAAGTATAATGGTCATCGCATCATTAGCTATCCCGATCCTTCTGGGAGGGCGAGAAAAACTTCAGCTGCTGTCGGTGTTACCGATTTTAAAATCCTAGAGACAAACAAGATCGTCACCAGAGCACATAGCAAAGCTCCACCGATTGTAGACTCAGTAGCAGCTGTAAATAAAAAGTTTAAAAACGCCAATGGTGATATTGACATGTTTATAAACCCTAAATGTGTTAATACAATAAGGTCTCTAGAGCGTACACAGTGGATAGAGTCTAATCCAGATAGTGCTACGATTGACAAAAAGGAAGGTGTTGAACATTGGACAGATGCCCTGCGTTATGCAGTAGAATATCTGTATCCAATTAGAGCAGGAACTAAAGCCGTTAAGCGCGGATTTGGTTTCTAAAATCAGATATAAAGGAAATAAAAATGGTAAAAAAATTAATCACCCGTATGAAAACTAAACAAGGTCGAGCTTTTCAAAAACGTAAAATGATGAATAAGCTTAAGCGTACTGGTCTTTACAAGTTTACAGCTGCTCGTAAGGCAGCTTTGATGAAAGCTGTAAAAGCTTCTGCAGCTGCTCGTAAAGGAAAAGCTGTAGCTTCTGCTTCAGGGCGCGGACCCAGTGGTGGTTCAGCTGTTGGACGCGCAAAAAGTAAAATTTCTTTGGCTAAAAATACTGTCCGTAAAGCAAGTAACACTGTAAATAAAAACGTAAGTAACGCAGCAAAAAGCGTTAAAGCAACAGCAAAAAGCGCTCAAACAAAAGCAAAACGTGCAGTTTCAACTGCTAAAGGGTCTAGCGTAAAGAGAGTTGCTTCTAATGTTAAAGCGATTAGCAGAGGTATCGGCGTTAAAGCTCAAATAGCTGCAAATAAAGCAGTTCAAAAAGCTACTCCAAAAGCAGTAAAAGCTAAGAATCAGGCTAAAACATCAGTATATCAAGCTCGTAACGCAGCACGTAGGAGATTGAATAAACTATTAGGTCGTAAAAACCCAGTTAGGCGCGGGGGTCGGTAATAGCAAATGGCATTAGCCGCAAAAATTATATTTAAACTGGGCCGCAAGAGACTTTCTGCGGCTCAGAAACGAGCTTTGGCAAAGGCCATTAAAGCCAGTGCCTTAAAAAGAGCTAGACGCTCTTCCTTTAAATCATTAAATTTAACACGTAAAAGTGTAAGGTTCGCATCAAAGGCGGCTGTTAGGTCTAAAAAATTAAAATCTAGCATTAAATCAGTAAACAATTTAGTTAAAGTTAGAAGTGCCTCTGCTGCTAAATTTAAATTAAAAAGATCAATTGCAGAAAATAAATTTAAAAACCCAAGCATTGTTAGCAAGTTAACTGGTATGGGTATGAAGAATGCAGAACGTAACTTTAAGAAAGCGGATGCGGCTTTTGTAAGATATGACTCTCGCTTACAACGAAGCCTTGTAAAACAAATGAGACTTAATAAAAGTCTTGAAAAAATAAGCACAAAACAGGCTAGTTTTGCAAAGAAGATTGCTAAAACAAACGCAACCACGGCAGCATTGAAGGCAGAGGCCTCTAAGTATGCTAAGCTATCTGGCACAAAAATAAGTGCTTCAGATTATAGTGTATCTAAGGCTAATGCAGAAGCAGTAGGTAGATCTTTTAATAATGCTTTTTATGGTCTTATAGGGGCGAAGGCTGCGGTAGTGTCAGTAGCAGGCTATAAGTATAACAAATCAATTAAGAAAAAGCCTAGTTAAAAGTGAAAGGAATAGCCAATGGCAAGAAGTCGTATTCTAAAGCCTGATACTAATGATTTAATTAGTGACTCAGGGAGTGTGCTATTTTCTTTAGTTAGAGGAGAACAGCTTGAATTTCCTGTTACTTTAAATTTTGTAGACGATGCTACCGCTAATACAGGCTATGACTTTGAAGCAGTAGTAGTAGAAGCTGCTAATAACACAAGTCATACAGGTAAAATTGTAGGTCAAGACTACGACAGGCCAACCTCTATTGAACCCAGCGGTGTACAAAACACATTAGTAGTAAGGGTTCCTACTTATAGAGGAACATGGCAAGATGTTCAAGCTTACAATAGAGAAGAAATAGTATTATACAATTCAGTGTATTATAGATTAACAGAAGGCGCAGGTAGAGTTAACTCAACAACTCCTGATCAAGATCCTCTTTGGGTAGTAACATTATTAAATAAAATTTATGTTCAATTCCCAGATACTCTTGCAAGCAACTATGCTGTACAACCAACAGTAAAATCTCCTATCTATGGATTCTTTGAATTAAGAGTAACAGAACCAACAGATTCTATTTATAGTAGAACATGGAAACCAATTAGAGGTATGGTTGAATTTTTATTTAGTCCAACAGATATAGTACCTGACGCTTAAGAAGGAACGCTATTATGGCTGACAAAAAAACTACTTTCACAATTACATCACAAGATGTTTTAGGAAATAAACCTGTAAAACAGGAGATTACAACTAATGTTACTACTCCTACAGTTACAGTAGATAGATCTGAACAAGATATAGCTTCTAAAACAGACAATATTATTTTAGAAGTAGATTTATCAGGTTTAGGTGAGAGTAGACAGCCAGATAGAACAAAGTTTATATTTCAGCCAGACACTTATACTGTACCTGATTTTAAAATATCTTTAGTAGATAAAGCTAGTTTTGATATTTCTAGTGCTAAAGACTTAGTACAAAATATTAGTAATCTTGGGAAGTTTGAAATATTACAAACTCCTGAAAAAGTAGAAATAGTAACAGGCAAAAACTTTTTTGATGAAGTTGATCTTACAGAATTTGTAAAACAAACTATTGGAAAGATTGCTTTAGATACTTCTACTACTACAGAAATAGATGAAAAATTAATAGAGCCAGATAAGTTTGACGAAGTTGCAACTCCTGAATTAGTAGAGAAAGTTTTATTTAAGTCTATATTTGATACTATAGGCGTAACAGATGACTTCTATGGCAGTGCAGATCCTGATGATGATCAGACAGCACACATTAGAGACGTTAATTTTGACACTAGTGGCGTAACTGATTTTAGTTACAGAAATATATTTAAATCAATAGTTGATACCGTTAAAACGGTAGAAGACTTTGAAGCTGAAGACGGTACAACAAAAGATTTTGCTTCTATATTAGATATATTTGCAGCACACATGTCAAGACCAAGAGAAGATACATCTTTAACAATCGACTTTGCAGTATTTAATACCGACTTAGGAAAACAAGACACTGCAACTACAAATGATATTCTTTCAACCGTGATCACATTCTTTAGAGATTTTGTGGATACTGCTACTGCTGCAGAAAGTGGCAGATTAAATTTACATAATTACACTTCACAAGAATATATGTTGGAAGATTACACTGGTACAAATTCATATTTTTAAAGGATCCTTAATATGATTAATGATAAACTAGCGATGAAAGGCAATGTTAAATTTGTCCTTTCGTCTCCTGATAAAAAAGATCAGGTAATAGAAATTAAAAACTTAGTCGTTGATACAGGCTTAGCTTACATTGCAAGCCGTATGAAAGACACAACCGATGCTGTAATGACGCACATGGCAATTGGGGCAGGAACCACTGCTGCTGCAGGTGCAGACACAGCATTAGGTAGTGAGCTAGCTCGCGTAGCTCTTACATCAACAACAATTGTTACTACAACAGTGGCAGATGACGCAATTCAATATGTTGCTACCTTCCTTCCTGGAACAGGGACAGGCGCAGTAACCGAAGCAGGTACATTTAACGATGCAACTGCAGGTACTATGCTTTGCCGTACAGTATTTCCTGTGATTAACAAAGGTCAGTATGATACTTTGACAGTTACTTGGAAAATTACTATTGAACCATAATAGGAGGTTATTATGACAGCTAGTCTTACATTAAGACAAGAAGGTAGTAGCCCCAAGGGAACTCCTCTTACTAATAAAGAGCTTGATGATAACTTTATTAATTTAAACACAGAATTGACAGCTGTAGAAAACAGTGTAGTACCTACAGCACAAGCTGAAGCTCTTATTCTAGCAATAGCGTTAGGATAGTGCCATGTCAAGTTTTATTAATAGAGTAAGCAAAAACGTAGCTCATACTCCGCAACTTCTTTATACGACACCTGCAAATAGTAAATCCATTTTAATTGGTGCTAATATTGCCAATTTAACAGGTGCAACAATTGCCTTTCACATTTATATCACTAAGAGCGGAGTTGATTATTATATTGCAAAAGACCTTCGAATAGACGCTGGTGAGCATATTGAAATAATGAAAGGTAATAAGTTGGTGTTAGACAACAATGACACAATTACTGTTGCTGCTGTTATTTCTCAAGCTCAAACAACAGGGGTGGATGTGATATTATCAATTCTTAGCGAGGTAACATAATGGCTAAAGTAGGTGGATTTTATGAAGGCTCTGCTCTTTCAGATAAAACTTTTTATGGTTTTCATTTGAATGATCAAGGAGACTGCACAATAGATATTATAAATGATGGAACAACAGTTGTTAAAATTCCAGATCAAGATACTGAAATCTTAGACCCTGAAGCTTATAAGCATTGGTTCTGGAGTTCAGATAATATTGATTTTGAGTTTGATAATAGTAATGGTCATTTAATAATGAAAATGCTTTAAAGAAAGTGGAAATATGGCACAATTAATTGATTTAGGAAAACTACGTTTCCATTTTGCAGGTGAGTGGGCAAACGGAACAACGTATGAAAGAAATGATATCGTCAAGTATGGCGGTAACGTTTATGTATATACTCACACATTAAAAACAAGCGGTAATGTACCAACAGATACAGCTTATTGGGCTTTAATGGTAGAAGGCTTTAAGTTTGAAGGTGTATTTGATACAACTACTACTTATCAAGTTGGAGATGCTGTAAGCCACGGTGGTAAAGTTTATGTGTCTGTTTTAGGTAGCACAGGACAAACACCTCCTAATACTACTTACTGGTCACAATTTGTAGACGGTATTCAATATGAAGGTGTTTACAGTAATACAGCCGCTTATCAAAAGAACGACATGGTTACTTATGGTGGCTCTGTTTATATGGCTAAACAAGACACAACAGGAAATTTACCAACAGTAACAACTTATTGGGATCAATTTGTTGAAGGTATTTCTCCTGAAGGGGTCTATAACAATTCAACCGCGTATGTTCCAGGAGATCTTGTAGCTTACGGTCCAAACCTTTATCGTGCAATTGCTAATACAACAGGCAACTTGCCAACTGATACAGCTAATTGGGAAACATATGTCGCAGGTACTAAGTTTCAAGGTGCTTATGATAATGCTACTCAATACTATCTAAATGATATTGTCCTTTACGGAGCCAATGCTTATCGTGCTAAAAATGACGTATCAGCAACTTTACCGCCCTCAAGTACTTCCGATTGGGAACTTGTAATTGAAGGATTCAGCCATCAAGGGAATTGGTCAAGCTCAACCGCTTATCTAATTAATCAGGTTGTAACTTATGGTGGTTCTTTATATAAAGCACTTAGAGATAATAATGCTCAAAACCCTTCTACTCAAACCTCTGATTGGATTCGCTTAAACGGTGGCATTAACAACAGAGCAACATGGGCAACCACTACTGACTATGATACTGATGATGTTGTTTCTTATGGTGGTAATACTTTTATTGCTCTAGAACCTCACGCTTCAGGTTCTTTTGCTGCAGATTTGGCTTCTAATAAGTGGCAAAAATTTAGTTCTGGCGTAGATTACAAAGGTGGTTGGGCAACAGGATCTTATTACAAAGTAGATGATATTATTAAAGATGGTATTTCAAGCTATATTTGTTTAGTAGATCACCAAGCAGGAACTTTTGCAACAGATTTAGCAGCAGCTAAATGGGAATTCTTTGCAAGAGGTGCAACAGATGTGTTGCCAGCGGTTACTGCATCAGATACAGGTAGCTCTTTAACAGTTGCAGCAGACGGTATTAACTATGCGTGGATTGGTGCTACTAATTCAAATAACGTATACTACGTTGCCCCTCATGGTACGGATACTGTAGAGTCAGGTAAAGCAATGGCTACACCCTTTGCTTCTATTAAATATGCTTGTGCTACGGCTCCAACAAACTCAGTAATTTATGTTAAAAATGGTACTTATGAAGAACAGTTACCAATTATTGTAAAAGATACTCAAGCAGTTATTGGTGATTCTCAACGTAGTGTTATTGTTCAACCTGAAACTACAGCTGATAATGGCTTCGGTGCAGGTATATCAGATGATGGTACTACACCAAATAACCAATCTCAAATGTTTCAACTAAGCAATGGTTCTATACTTAAAGGTATGAGTTTTAACGGAATGACTGGTTGGACAGCAGCTGCATCACCGAATCAAGACAATATCGCATCGTCTACAGCAAAAGGTATTTGTGTTGCTCTTAACCCTAATAGCCCAGTAACAAGTAAATCACCTTACGTGATGGAGTGTTCTGCTATTGGTAGTGGTTGTATTGGTGCTTATGTAAATGGCAGTGCTCATTCAAGTGGTAATAAAAGTATGTTATTTCATGCTTATACTGTTATTGCGGATAATGGTGTTGGTTTTTGGATTGCTAACGGCGCTAAGGCAGAAGTTGTTTCTTGTTTTACTTATTACTGTTATTTTGGCTATGCAGCTGATCATGGTGCTCAGATACGTGCGCTTAACGGTAATAACTCTTATGGTACTTGGGGCGCAGTCTCAGTAGGCTTTGATCAAAATGAAACAGCATTAACAGGTGCAGTAAAGGGCTCAAGACTTCACGTTGATAATTTTCAAGTTGCTTCTTTTCAAGTAGGAGAAACAATAACAGGTGGCACTTCTAGTGCAACTGCTGTAGTTACTAACGTTCAACAATCTGCAGGTTATGTCTATGTAAAAGATGTAACTGGAACATTTCAAGTTAATGAACAGGTTACAGGCGGCACCTCTAGTGGAACTGCTGATGTTGATAGTAATGCCATTCAAGATCAAAGAGGCTTTGTTATTGTAGCAGATGGATTTGCTTCCACACCTGAACCTGGACGTAGTATCCAGTTTGCAGGTGACACTATTGCTTATGTTATTCAAAGTGTTTCTGGTACTTATGCGGATGCAACTAGTGAAATGACATTGGTTCTGGCGCAAGAGAAAACAACAGGTTCTGCTGATAATGTAGCTATTACAATACGTAAAGGCTTTTCACAAATCAGGCTAACAGGCCATGATTTCTTAAGCATTGGTACAGGTGGTTTTACTACAACTAACTATCCTGGAACTCCAACTCAAGCTGCTGCGCAAGGTAATGAAGTTCAAGAAAATTTCCCTGCTAGGGTTTACTATATTTCAACAGACCAAGATGGTAACTTCCGTGTAGGTGAATATTTTAGAATTGAACAGGCTACAGGTAAAGCAACACTTAACGCTAGTGCTTTTGATCTAGCAGGTCTAACTTCACTTAGGCTTGGATCTATTGGTGCTCAACTTGGTGAACAGATTAATGAGTTTTCTTCTGATGCAAGTTTATCAGGAAGTTCTAATACAGCAGTACCAACCGAAAATGCGGTTAAAATTTATGCAGATACTAAAGTGGCTAAATCAGGCGATACTATGTCTGGCGTTCTTGCAATGGGCGCTAATAAAATCACTGGCCTTGCTGCTCCAACTGATGCTAATGACGCGACTAATAAAACCTATGCAGATACTAAAGTAACCAAAGCAGGTGACTCCATGTCTGGTGATCTTGCTATGGGTTCTAATAAAGTTACAGGTCTTAGTGCGCCAACTGATGCTAATGATGCAACTACTAAGACTTATGTAGATACTGAAATAGTTGCAGGTGCTCAAAATCAAACTGTTACGATTGTTAGTGGGAATACAACTTTAACTTTAGGACAAGTATTTGCTGTAGATGGTGCTCATACAGTCACTCTCCCTGCCAGTGCAACAGCAGGCGATACAATTAAAATCATAGATGTTTCAGGGGCAGCAAGCACAGCAAACATTACCGTTGCACGAAACAGTAACAATATTGCAGGTTCAGCAAACGATCTTACTATAGACGTAAATAATGCTGGAGTAGAACTTGTATATATCAATTCAACTTATGGTTGGGGAGTATTATAATATGACATCACTTTCAACACTTTTCGGTGGTGGTAGCTCAGGAGGAGCCGATCCTTTGCAAGAAGGTCTACCTGTTGTCGCTATTTATGGCGGCGATTTTAATCAAAATTGGGATGTTCGACTACACAAAGTTCACAGTGGAGAACTTGTAGGTTCTCCTTGGGCTGCAATCACTAACAGCACTGCAAGCTATGCTCATGGTCAGTCTCACATACAGATGTTTGGGTACAACTCTGATCACGGTAATTTATCCAACCAGTTCAGTTCTCAAGGCTATACTAATTATCAATACTTTACCCAAAGCTTATATCAAAACGATCACTACCCTTACGCTTTGTTTGGCAGTTGTTCTTCTGAAGGTCGTTTAGGTATGCATTCTTTTCATACCAGTGACTATTATGAAAAAGTTTATCGTAGAATTAATGTTATTTCTAAAAAAGGAAGACGTCCGCGTAGACAATTCAATATAGCTAATGGAGTGTTTACTGAAACTAACTTTAATAGTAATTACGGGCTTAAAAGTTCTGTAGATTTAAATAGTACTTATTTTACCCCACAAAGCTTGCCAACTTCAAGCAGTAGTAATTATGGAACGGCGTGTTATAATCAAAATACTAAGACTTTAGCCGTATACTATGCAAGTAGCAACGGCGCGAATAATGGGCGAGTTTATATGTTCCGTAGTACTTTAGACTTAATGGATGAAGCTACTTGCCCAACTACTAAAGATTTTTGTGATGCTGCTACTATTAACTACATTACAACTGGAAATATTAGTAATTGGGGTTTTAGTAGTCTGAATTATAATATTAATATGATGTTAGGGGATAATGACCATGTAATTTTTAATGCTAGAAACAGTAGCTCGAATCGCCTTTATATCGAAGATTGTTCCTCAACATCAAACGTAACTACTGCTGCAGCTCAGCCAGAAAGTGAAAGGTCAGAAAGTAATACAACATCTTATGGTCCAGAGCAAGGCCTTATGTATCGTGCAAGGATGCAAATGTCTTGGGATGGTGAATGGGTAATTATGTATAGTCCTTACTACTATTATGGCAGCGGTTTGTCTGCTTATGTCATTTCTGTTAAAAATCCAAGAAAGATGTCGTATGTTAATATAACGGACACCTCTGGTGGTGGTGCATTACTGCCTTCTGGTAGAAGCGGTTTTAAATACCTTAATGGTAAAAACACAGATAGTCAACCAGTACAAAGTTGGAGTCTTGATCTTTCAAGCACTGGCCATGATCATACTACTAACTTTGTTTATGCGCCTCCTACTCATACAGCTAATAGTAGTATGACAGAGGTAGCTAACTGGACAGGAACACTTGCCAACAACCTTGGAAACTACGCTTTCCAGTATCCAGGTTATTGGTACTCAACAAGTTATCCAAGATTTATGACAGTTAATCATTGGAAAGTAGAAGGAAATTATCAAGGATGAAACTAGCATATTTTAACGAACAAGGTAAGTTTTGGTGTTGGGCTGAAGATCAAACTCCAGGACCAAATGATGTTAATATTTCTGCGGAAATAGATGAAAATCATGCTTTGTGGAGATATAATTATAATACAGAAACAGATTCTGTAGAAATATATCAACCTACACTGAACACAGCAGAAGCAGAAGAACAGTTAGAGATTGATTTAGCTGCTGAAGCTGCTGAAGAAGAGTAAAATGGCACTAAGAGATCATATAAAAGAAAATCATGATCTCGCCGAGAAACACCCTTTTGTAAAACTTTTGTTTTCAGGGGGTGTTTCTACCCACATCTATGCAGACTATTTATTAAACCAGTATTTAATGTATTTAAAATTAGAGACTCTGCTAGAGCATTACGGGTTACTCCAAGGCGTAGAGACTGTTAAAAGATCTAAGTTAATGTTAGATGATTTCCATGAACTCAGATCTAATGCAAAAGTCTATAATATCACTTATAAATATGTAAGGTATTTAGATACAGTATCAAAAGAAAACTTAATGGCGCACATGTACGTGCGGCACTTTGGAGATTTATTTGGTGGACAACTTATGAAAAAGGTTGTTCCAGGTTCAGGTGCTATGTATGAGTTTGAAGATAGATCTAATCTTATTAAAAAACTAAGAGAGCGTTTAGACGATAGTCTAGCAGCTGAAGCCAACAAAGTAATGCTCTGGGCTATAGAGTTATTTCAGGAGTTAGCAGATGAGCATGATATTCGATAGCTTAGAAAAAGTTCATAAAGATATAATCGATATACTTTCTAAGTACACTGAAGTAAAGGAAGATCATGAATTTTCATGGCCTAACTATGTCTATACAGACACTAAGTTTAGGCGAGCACACTTGGATATTGTAGATGCAAGAAATACAAAAAATCTTTATATGTTACATCTTTGTGTATTTCCACATACCAAAGACCCTGCACCGATATTTGGATTTGATATAATTGCAGGTCCAAGAAAAGTAACAGGGGCTTTTCATGACTTTAGCCCCGCTAGTAAAGACCACTGGATGTTAGAGTGGTTTCACGATAATAACAAAGATTTTAAACCTAAAAAGGAAAGAGAACTTCCTGAGTGGGCGCGGAACATCTTTAGTGGAAATATGATAGCAGCGGGTAATGTAAACTCTGAAGAAGAGCTGAATAAAATTTTAGAATTAGTTAAAAGAAATTTAAACTTTTACTTAAGTAATATTGGGGAAGTTACCCAAAATGATTACACTGAAGAGCAAAACTTTTACTGTCAAAATCAAAAGAAGAATCCACACACCCCAAGAGTTATGACATCTTTAGGGCTAGACCCTGAAGAAGTAAATATCTTTATTCAGGAAGGCTTGTTCCCCGAAATATAATAAAGGACTTTTATGTCAAAACGAAAATCTCGTTACGCTGTAAAAAATAATAACATTCACAGGATTGGCTTTCATGTTATACCTAAAAATGAGAAACAAGACTTACTAATACAATCTATTAAAATGAACCCTATAACAGTTACTATCGGCTGCGCAGGGACAGGTAAGACTTATTGCAGTACAGGAACTATTGCACAAATCTTTATGAAAGGTAAATACAAACGCATTGTATTAACTCGTGCTAACGTTCCTACAGGTAAATCTTTAGGCCACTTTCCTGGCTCTATCCAAGAAAAGATGACACCGTGGTTATTACCAATGTTAGAAGTATTAAGAACTTCTTTCGGTAAGGACAAATATCAATACATGATAAACAAGGGCGACATTGAAATTCAACCTATTGAGACTATTCGGGGGCGTTCTTATGCAGACTCTTTAGTCTTAGTAGATGAGTCTCAAAATCTTAATTTGGATGAATTAAAGGCAATTACAACTAGGCTAGGTGAAAACTCTAAACTAGTGCTTATGGGAGACCCCGCGCAATCAGATGTTAAGGAGGGTAAAGACCTACTTAAATTTTGTAGTGTTGTAAAAAAGGCTGGAATTCGACTACCAGTTGTTGAATTTAATGTCGATGACATCGTGAGAAGCGACATCGTAGCAGATCTAGTAAGAGTCTTCATTAAAGAAAAACTATAATATTTCTTGAGGGTGGATACCTGACGTTAAAGAAGGGCCACCCTCTAATATTATTAAAGGTAAAGTTATGTATTATAAATTAGAAGAAATTATTAGTGCTATAAGTAAAGCAAAAAGAATTATTAACGATAAAACAAGTATTGTAGACAAGTTTATATGGGGATACAATGACTGTTTTTGTTTTCTTATCGAGTACGATAAAGCACTAAAAGGTAACAAATCAAAAGCAGAAGACGTTATTATTGAATATAACAGCCCAAAAGAATACTTGTTAGGGCTAAAGAAACAAAAGTTTACTCTTAAATCTTTTGCTGAGTATTGTAATTACGAAATACGTCCTGACTTAAGACCTCAATATGGTGATATTGGTTATATGGATGGATCTGCAGTAATAGCAGATAATGGTCACTGGGTCACAACTGATGAAGACAATTCAGGAATAAAACAAGGTTCTCGCTATATGTTTTTAGATAGGCGATTGAACCTTTTAGCCAGACCATTAAGGAGCTAACTATGAAATATTATTACGAGGGTTATGAAATTTTAACCCCTTTTACTATAAACTCAAACGAACCAATGTTTGATGCTGATACAATTTCTCTTAAAAAGCAAAGATCTTCACAAGGTGCTCAACGTTGGGAGCTATCTTTTGGAATTTTAACTGATAGTCCAGCTGATATCTTAGCAAGCATTGTTAACTTTGACACTGAACAAACAATGCCAATGCCTCAGCTCAATGATGTAAATAAAAGATTAGAGAGTAGTTCGAGTTCGACAACCACCTATATAGTTACTGCTTCAGGCGGTAAATTCTATATTGACGGTAATCAAAACCCAACTTTAACTTTTGTTAAAGGTAATACTTATATCTTTGATCAAAGCGATAGCTCGAATGGCGCACATCCTCTTAGGTTTTCAACAAATTCTAATGGAAGTCCTCAGTACACAACGGGAGTTACTGTAAACGGTACTCAAGGTCAATCGGGGGCCAATACTACTATTGTTGTAGATAATAGCGCCCCTTCTACTCTACATTACTACTGTACAAACCACGCCAACATGGGCAACTCAATTACTGTTAATAATTCAGCAGGGGTATCTTACCCCAAGGGTGCCTTTGTTACAGGCAGCAACAATAAAGTCTATATGGTAAAAGCAGATGCTTCTAGTATCTCAACTTCTAACCTCTACCCAACACCTCCTAGCGGTTTAACTTACTCAACTGTTGCTAATGCTACTATTAGATATTTTAGAAGTATAGATAGTATGAGAGGTGTAACTTTTAATGATGGTATTTTAGCCACTGCTGGAACAATAGATATTATCGAGGCATTGTAATGAGAACATTTAGTAGTACAGTCCAGTCTTTAATTAATCAAGATACAGTTGACTTTTTCTTTTTAATTGATTTAGAATTTGATACACATCATAGACTTTCGTCTTTACCTTATAATGTAGAATACCCAACAGGTTCAGGAAATAATTATACAGCTAATAGCGCAGTTCTTGAAGTAGATTCCCCTAAGTTTTCTTCAGTAGTCGATAGAGAATCTTATAGAGTCGTTGTCGTCGAAGATGATGATGATACTTTTAAAGGTGAAATTGATCTAAATGTTGTTGGTAAAGACATAACGGTTAAAGTTGGATTCTTTGACTCTAGTGGAGAGCCTGTTCTTAATTCAAGTGATGTTTTGTTGGTTTATAAAGGGTATGTTGATAGTCCTGCTATTAGTAATAACTTTGATAATAAGCTTGTAACTTTTGAGGGAACTTCACCAATGTCGGATCTTGATATGGTTATCCCTTTTATTAGTTCTAAAAATGGAATTAAACAAAAAGACGAAGATGATGAAAGCTTTTCAAATATTTATGGAGAGTCAGTTATCAAGTTAAAGTGGGGTAAAATCTAATGGTAACATTTTTAGGTAAAACAGCTTTACAATGGTTTAGTTTTGCAGTTTCAACAGCTTATCAGATTTCTCAATACAATAAAATGAAAAGAGAGGCAGATAAGCGAAAAGGCTTTGCCATTAATAAAAGAGGAGAAGCTAGCCATATACCTATTGTTTACGGAAAACAAGCAGTAGGTCTTATTGAAGCTAATCACAAAACAGCTAGTTCTTATACTTATGCTAGCCCAGGAACTGGTGGTACAGAATGGTTTTCTAAAAAGAAAACATTAAATCAAAGTAGATCAACTGGTAAAAGTAGTTTACTTATGATGGATGGTGCGATTTGTCAAGGTGGAATTGAAGGTGTTCAAGGTTTTTCTGTTGATGATACAGTTTATAATAGAGACAAAAAACATAGACATATAGTACATACTTATAATAATCAGTTACCTAATACCTCCCCTTTAGGTTCAGCTAATTCTTTAGGGGCTAACCATAAGTTTACAGGGCTTGCTCATGTTACTGCAGGTTTCTTTTTAAATAGAAATGATTACAACTATAATGGTATACCTAACTTAACTTTTTTTGTAAAAGGAAGAAAAGTAAGGCCAGTTTTAGAAAACTCAGGGGTCTATAGCCTTGGCGGTTATATTTATTCTAATAATCCTGCATGGTGCCTTCTTGATTATTTACTTGGTGCTCATGGTCGTAACATTGATGTCTCCGAGATAGACCTTGAATCTTTTTATAATGCAGGATCAAAATGTAACACTACCAAAATGACTGGGCGTATCGTTGCTGGTAGCGTTAATGGTGAATACCCGATTGAGGCTTATAATACTCAAAGTGACTTCCCTGATGTTACTAGCGATGAAACTAACGAAGATACATACTATAAAGCATTAGATACAGAAAACTTTTATACTTTTACACAAACAGGTACGGAAGAAAATCCCAATGGTAGTTATTCAGCTGCGTCTCTTGGCACTAGAGATATTCCTCTTTACGAATGTAATATTTCTTTAGATTCTGAAGCAACTGTTAGAGATAATATTGAGGCTATTTTAAATACAATGCCTCTTGCAGTTATGACATGGACCTCTGATGGAAAGTACAAGCTACAATTAGAATATCCTAGTAATCAAACTGAGTTAGAAGCTTTGTCGGTTAAAACTTTTAATAATGATAATGTTATTAGGGACACTATTGATTTACAATGGTCTTCTGCCTCTGATAGATTTAACTCTGTTACTGTTACTTTTATGAATGAACATGAAGATTTTAAAGAAGACAGTAAAACTTGGCCAGATCAAGAATCGTCAGCAGGAAGAATTCTGTATAATACTTTATTAAGCCAAGATAATAATCAACCAATGTCTACAGACATTCGTTTAACTGGAGTTACTGACCCTTATCATGCGCTTGCCCATGCAGAGCAAATTGGTCGCCAATCTAGAACTTATCACGCAATAAGTTTTGTTGCAAATAAAGAGGCTATCGGTTTAGAGCCAGGAGATTTTATAAAAATAGAGCTTCCTTTATCTGATGTTGATGCTATATACAGAGTAAATTCTACAGAAATTTCAGAAGATCTTTCCGTAAAAATAAATGCATTTTACATTGACATTGATAGTTATGCATGGAATGTTGCCGATAATGATGTTCCAGGGATTTCTGCAACTAACCCAATAAACTTTGATCCAGACTTAGCAACAAATTTAACTTGGTCTACTACAGCGTTATATAACGGTGTTGCTTCGGGTAATTTGTCTTGGACTGCTGTTAGCAGTGATACTTTATACTATATAATACAAGCTTCTAATGATAATCAAGCAACCTTTTTTGATCTCGGTACAACAACAGGAAACACCTTTGATGTAACCGCTTTGGCACAAGGAACATATCATTGGGCGGTACGTACAGTATCACCTAATGGTCAAATATCTAACAGGGTTGTAATTGGGCCTTATTCTTTAACTTATACAGGCCCACTAACCCAAGATTACATTTATGCTAAAAATAGTAATCAGTCTTCCCATTCTGCTAGTGATCAGACTTATAATGACAATGCAAGTGAAACTACTTATCCTTTTTATGCGGTAATTGATTATAAACCAGACGAACAACCAACGCTACCTGTTACAGCGGCTAACAGTGGTATTACGTTAAATTTTCTTTCTAGAACAGTAACACTAAGTAGACAAATTTCTGTATTTAAAAGATCAACTTCTACGCCTGTAAATACCCCCACTGGTGGTTCTTACAACTTTGTAAGTGATACGCTTACTCCACCAAGCGGATGGTTTACTTCAGTTCCTATTGGAGTTGGCCCAGTTTATATCTCTAACTCGTCAGTAGATGGGCTTCCTGGAACTACTTCAGCAACTCCTAATACATGGTCAACTCCTGCTATCTTAGGGCAAGATGGGGATGACGGTGATGATGGTGTTAGCGAAGGTGTGCTTGTAGTTTATGCGGATAATACATCAGGATTAAACAAGACTGCTACTTACTCTAATCAAGAATACGTGTTGTATTACGAATGGACTGGAACAAAACCGTCTGTATCTTCTGTAACAGGTACTTGGGTTAAATTTGTAGGTGATGACGGTTCTAATGGTACTAATGGCCAAGCTATCTGGCCTATTTACGCAACTAACTCATCTGGTGCTAGCCAGTCCTTTAATGTTGGAAGTAGAGAATACGTTACCTTTTATGAAAGCGTATCTCAGCCAACTCTACCTGTAAGTGGACAGACTTTTGTAAAGTATGTGGGAAGTGACGGTGCTGCGGGTGCTGCGGGTGCTGCGGGTGCTAATGGTAGTAACGGAAGTGCAGGAGCTGACGCCCCAAGGCTTTCTACTGTAAGAGTTTATCGTGGTGCAACAAGCCAACCCTCCGCACCTAGTGCAACTATTACTTGGTCTACTTTAGCTATTAGTAATCTAACTTCTGGTTGGTCTTTAACAGCGCCTACTATTGACGCTTCTAGCACCACTACTTATTATTTTAGTGATATTAGCTTTGTAGATGCCACTGCATCTGCTACTAATACTACCTCAACAGGTACTACACCAACACGTAGTATTAACTTCGATGGTATTGTTAGCTTTACAAACCTTAATACTAGGTTAGCAGATGCTAATACTGTTATTGACGGTGATAGAATTACAACAGGTACTGTTGATGCAGATTTAGTTACCGTAACTAATATTAGTGCAACGGGAATTAAACCTACTATTACAGGGAGTGGTCAAAGTAATTTTGCAGGAGAAGTATCTAGCCTTCTTTATCCTTTTGCGTATCATGGGTATAATTCTAAAAATAGCTCGCAAACAGGAGGTAGTTTGCCTTCAGTAGGGCAAAACAGCCTTCCTTTGAAAGATGGCGATATTTTTTATAATACCAGCGATAATTTTACTTATCGTTATAATGGTTCTTCTTGGGTAAAATTTAGTATTCAAGCTGATAGTATTATTGCTAACTACGTTTATGCGGGTACAGTTAATGCTACCCAAATTAATGCGGGTGAATTAAACATAGACAGACTTCCAGGACTTAGTGATCTTGCTTATGATCTTAGTGCAGGGGTAGCCCATGTAGGCGATAGCGGCAACACTACTGGTTCTGTTACTGCTTCATTCTCTAGTCTTCCTGCTGGATCAAAAATAGTTATTAACGCTTCTTTAGGTATAACAGGTCCAGGAGGTAGCCAAGACACAGGGCAGGGTAGCTATTATGCTACTTCTACTGGCAACTTTTCTGTAAGTGCTTGGAATCTTAGTAGTACTAACTACAATGTTTCTGGAAGTAGTAATAGTCCTCCAAAGTGGATTTATCATAGCGGTGTTGCTACAGTAAGCTCTACAGGAAGTTGTTCGTTTACTTTTACAATTT